>Ga0209290_1000605_pt1 | contig 23846 bp, 21 predicted proteins | sample EN1Hudsemesocosm_2_FD_184632 | JGI IMG/M metagenome (GOLD analysis project Ga0209290, IMG submission 184632) | Methane-oxidizing microbial communities from mesocosms in the Hudson Canyon - EN10B Hudson Canyon (SPAdes) (version 2) | ecosystem: Environmental > Aquatic > Marine > Cold seeps... | reverse complement strand
ATGATTTGATCATTATGATGAATTTAAGGGGATTATGACTTCGTATCTTGGTTTATTTTAGTCGACTAAAGAAGTGGCTTGCGGGTCTTTTTAGGTTCTCTTAGAACCTTGATTTGGTGGGACGGCGGGAATTGAACCGGTCTCAGGGTATAACTATGTAAACCTAAGTATGATAAACACTGGGTTTGGCCATCGGGTGGATATACATAGTTATACCTGATATTACGAAAGTGGGGGAAAAAGTGGGGGAAATTCCATATGCGCATCATGAGATTGAAAGAGGTAATTGAAAAGACTGGGCTGAGTCGTTCAACAATTTATAAATTCATATCTGAGAACAAGTTTCCTAAGCAGGTGGACTTGGGAGCGAGATCTGTTGGTTGGGTTGATACTGAGATTGAAGATTGGCTGTTAGCGAAAATCGAACTTCGTGATATAGGGTAGTGTTTTACTTGTAGTGGGTAACTTTGTTTATCTACTACATTTGAATTAGTTTTGGGGTGTGGTTACCAATGACAGTGAGACTGTTTATGTTTGAAAGGAGGTATTAGGCATTCAGAAAGTGATCGCTTTATAAGCCCGTCAGTTAGTTCGTATTTCAGCCCTTTTTTAAGGCGTATTTGTTTGAGGCTCTGGTATAGTTTATTAACAAAGGCGACATACTGGTTAGTAGGGGCTGAAATTATTAAGATTAGTCAAAACGGCAAAACTCCAAGCATAAAAATGAAGTTTAAAGACTGCTTACCAGACCAAAAATAATCAAACATTTATTTAAATAAATAAGCTAGTGATGGTAAATCTTTAAGCTCGTGCCTATTCATTAACCTTAGCTGATAATTCAATGGGTTTTCCGTCGCATCATTTGTTATATCTATTTTCATTGAAGACAATACAATTCCAGCTATTGCTTCGTTGCTTTTAATATTAAAGACGGGTCTATTTTTTAAATTTAAGTCTAGTAATGCTGTTTCAGGATGTGGAAGGTTTGGGTGTGGTGCAACAGTTAGTATGACCTCTGTATTCCAAGCTTTATCATCATGTGAGTGATTTACATTGCCAATATTCTGCTCTGATAACTCAGCAGATAAGACTCTTGATAATTTTAGATTAATATGACTACTATTTGCCACATCAAAGGCTCGTGTATACCACTTTGAACCTAGCTGAAAAATACTGTGTGGAAATAGTTTCTTTGATGTATGCCCTGAGCTGTTAGAGATATATTCAATTTTCAATAATGCATTTGAGTAGATAGCTTGGGTTAAATTGGCAATAACATTTTCAGCATATTTACTTTTTATATAGTGGGTATCTATACCTATTAATTTATCTGTTTTTATTTCGTTTATCCATTCACCAGAAGACAGAAAATGGAGAGCGGTTTCATCATTGTGTTCAAAGTTCTTTACAAACGAACTCTTATTTTGAATGTAGCTTTTTGAACTAACATCATAAAGTATATTTTCAGAGTACTGCTTTCTATATTCTTTAATATCTCTGGTTGCAGTTACGGAACCAATGCCAAAGTGCTTCATTAGATCATTTCGTTGGAAAGAGCCTACATATGTTAAATAGAAATCTATTAAAGAAAGTCTTTTTGAGTATTGTACTGACATAAAGATAACCGTAATCATTTTAACGTGTATAAAATAACAGTAACGCACAAAAATGTACAGGTATATAATAAATTCAAGTTTTAAATTAAAGGTGTTCTTGTGAGGATCGATAACTATTTTGAGGATATTAAGAGTAGAAAACCAATAAACTATCGAAGCTTTAAGAAAAAAGCATTTGGTATTGGTTTGACCGATAGCGATCTTATAAAGCTCTTTGAAGTAAAAAAATTCGATAAGAATAAAGTCATTGTTAATATCATAAACGATGATGAATTTAATAAGCTTTACCAAAAATATAATGCCGTGAATAAATTTAAAGATAGAAAGGAAGCAGCCCTCACTGGGCGAACTCATGGTATTAAGGTTAGTGGTACAACATGTACTGTAAGGCAAGGCTTAAACCATCCACATACTGTAATAGTTAGAGGTGATGGTGCGGTAATTTCTAACATCGAGCCTAGAAATAAACTTCTCATTATTGAAAATGAAGAAAATTTCTTAAACATATCAGCTACACATGAATTTCTTAAGAAGCATGCCAGTATTGATATTGAGGATATGGATGTTATGTGGGGAAGTGGCAACAGAGCGGCAAATAGTTACCTTTCGAAGTATTATTCAAGCTACGAAAACGTGTATTGTTTTTTTGACTTTGAATTAGGTGTTATTAAAACAGCGCAATCTATTTATAACCTTTTAAATGATAAAGACAGTACTAAATTTGAGTTTGTTATTGCAGATAATGCTCATAATGATTTACAAGAATTTGGTGTTGAATTAAACAGAAGTTATATAAAGAAGTTAGAAAAGATTAGGAATCAATGCAACGTATTAAGTAGTGCGGTGAATTTAATGCTTAACACAGGGAAAATAATGGAACAGGAAGTATACCTATAATGAATTTAAATAAATTTACATCACTAATTGAAGAAAGTTTTGGATTCAAATCACTTTGTTTGATCAATAGCTCTGCACATGCTTTCACACACTTATTAATAAACCAACATCTGGTTTTATCTGGCGGTAATAACCAAGGAAAAACTGCGGCTTTAAATGTTGTAAAACTTTTCCTATTTCCTGAATTCAACTTTTCCAATTGTAAGACTAAGTTTGGTTTTCAGGGAAGAGACGGTATTTACTATTCAAAGCAAGATAGTTTTGAGCATTATTTTCCGACGAATAAGTCATTCATTATTGCTGAAGCAGAAAACCCTGAAGGTGATTTCTGTATCGTTTTATATCGTTCAAGTGAGGAGTTTGGTTATGGTCGAGCATTAGTACCATGTTCATTTGATGATATTAAAGAGCTATTTTGGGACTTTGATAACGATGCAAATGAAGAAATGGGAGAAGCTAAAAATATTGATAAAGCGGAACTCATTAATATTTTAAAGAAGAAAAAAGCAACTTTTGTAAATGATTCAAAAACGTTATCAGAACACCTTTTTGGAGGTGCCAATAAATTATCGAGTAGACGATTTTGTTTGGTGCCTCTAATTGATGGTGGAAGCAAAGAATCAATAGAGTGTTTAAGATCTTTGATTAATTTAGCTTTCGATCTTACTGCAAGTAACCAAGATACATTGCCTAAAGTTCTGTCGTCTGTGATCGAAATGGGGAAAGACAGAGAACAAAGTAAAGTTAAAGTTAATCTACATAAATCATTAATAGAATTTAAAGCGCTAAAGCAAAGAAAAGAACTGTTAGAAAGAATAAAGAATCATCGTTTTTTATGGGAACAAACTGACAGCTCAGTAAAAGAATATAAAAAAGAACTTGTAGAAGGTGCAAAGCTATACTTTGGAATCAAAAACCAAATTGAAGAAGAGCTTAAGTTAATAGAACCAAAAATTAAGAAACTTCAACAAGAGCACGGAACGACTAATACCTCATATTTAAATGAAAAGCAGATTTTTGAGTCCTTGAAGTCTGAGTTAATTGGTATAAAAGCTAAATTAAAACAAAAGCAAGATGATTATAAGCCTGTTAAGGAACAACTGAAGATATTAAATGAAACAATGGGGGCTTGGGGGAGTCGATGGAATCAAGAGCAAGCAGTAGCCGACTGCAAAAACGATTTAGATAAATTTCAGAATATTATAAATGCTTATAATGATTCTTCAGGTGCACGTGAATTGCTTGAAAAGGCTATCAAAAAACAAAAGCAAGTAGCAATAGAAGTAAAGGCCACTCAACAAGCTATTAATGATACTAATACCTTATTACTTGCAAAGTTGTCTCCTGAAGCTGCTTCGGTTTTAAACACATTAAATGAAAAATTTGCAGTTTTATCTTCAGATATATCACAGGAAAATTTAGATATTATTGAAAAGTTCACTGCTTTATTTTCGGTAGATAATACTCGAATATATTTGTCTGAATCTGAGTTATATGGTGTGAAAGCTAATAGCTTTGATATAAATCAGGTGGTTAATACTTTAAAAACTAGATTCAGAGCAAAGCAAAAGGAACTTGATAATACAGAGGATGAAATTCAACGAATAAATGAAATATTAAAAGGTTCTCCAAAAGAGTCTAGGGAAGACGCGATTAGAAATAGAGATGAAGCAGTTAAAGAGCTAAATGTTTTAAAAAGAGCTGAATTCATCCCTCAAGAACATCGAAATTACGTTGATACAATTAAACAGCTAGAAGGTGAGGTTGCTAGTAAAAGTAAAACGCGTGATGCTCTTAGTGAATCACAAACTTTAGCTAAAGGTAAACTTGATACTTTAAAAGGAGACATCGATTCTCTTCAACCTAAACGCAATTACTTAAATAGGCATCAGCAGAGAATTCAAACAGCATCTATTGAATATCAGGAGCGATTTGACTCTCTTCAAAATGTCTGTGGCAATAGTAATACATATGAATTAAATGATGATTTTATTGACCAATCTTACTCAAAGATTATTTCTATAAAATCTTTCTATTTGGAAACAATCAGCAACTTAAAACAACTGTTGGCACAAAGTTTTATACCAGATTTCGATAAGATGATTCATAAAACTCAATATCAGAGTCATGAGGTTGATCATGCTCTAATTGAATTTGATGCACTTTTTAATACCGTGTATCAGAAAGAAGAGCAACTATTCAATGAGATTCACGTTCATAACAGTGACGTTAATGCTGAAATTGAAGAGATTCGTGATGGTTCTCGTTTAATTGACAGCAAAGTTAATGAGATAAACAATATATTTGATGGTCGAACAATTTCTAATCTTGAATCAATCAAGATGGTCGTAGAAAAAAATACTCAATTTGATGAATTGATGAATCATTTAGATAGAAATAATGTTCATGGAAATGAACTGCTAGACGAAGAGTTTTACGATCGATTAAACCACTTTTGCCAGAGCCACTTTACTTCTAAAGACGGTATAACCACGATTCAAATGCAGAGTTTGATAAAGAGTGTGAAATACCAATACAAGAAGAAGGGAACCAATATAGTAACTTCTAAGCCGCAATCTGGTGGTACTACAGCAGCAACTAACTGTATTCTTCTTGCAGTGTTAATGAATGAATTGGTTAGTGATTCAGTGAAGCTAAGTTTGCCACTAGTTTTAGATGAAATTGGCAATCTAGATGAAAATAATATTCCTGAAGTAAAAAGAGTTGCAGATCAATATGGTTTCAATGTGTTTGCTGCTACGCCTGATTTAAACCCATCGGCTTTAGATTCATTGAATAACTTTGTCACGTTAGGCGAATTTGTTTGTGAGGGGGCTATAGAACCAGAAGCAATAACTATTTGCTACGACAGAGGTGAGTTTTTCGGTAAAGAAAGAACTGAAAACGAAGATTTAGTAGAAGCTGAGGAGTTAGTTTAGTGGCTACTAAAATAGATGCAGGTAAGTGCATCGAATTATTTATTAAGTATAAAGATCTAATGTTTACTCTCATTGATGATATGGACAGTAGTGAAGCTAATTATGGTATTAATTTGCACTTGTATACTAGTGAATGTCGTAAACTTATTAAGGTATTGGAAAGTGTAGAATCTGCGGATGCTAAAAGGGTTTCCTTTGCTTTTGATATTAATAATCTACAGCATAATGGCTTGATAGTCGGTGTTGATAAAAACCATCGCTCTAACAAAATAACATTTCAAACCTTTTTTATTGATTTGTTTCGGCACTTGGATAACAAGAGAGTCAAAAGTCTTTCAAATTCAGATTATGAAGCTATACGAATTGATTTTTTAGCTTTGTTAGAAATATTTAAGAGTATTCCACTATCTCATGACAATAGTGAGTTTACTGAAACTTATGAAACTTTAACTCAAAAGCTTACAGATACACTTGTATTGATCAAAAGAAATACCGACTCGTTGGATGGAAGTGCTAAAAGGCTATCGGAGTTCATTGATAATGTGGATAACGAATCATCAAATTCGAATACTAACCCTGCAATACAAAAGCTTGAAGAGTTAGCTAATTTATATGAAAGAAAAGTTATTCCAAGTGTTGAGTTTTTGAATCCAAATCAACCAATCGAAGGTAATAATACCTTTGTTAGGATAATTAGAGAAATAGAAGATTTATTTGCGGATAACTTTCCAAAGCTTGCCACGTATATTCAATATAGGCACTCTGCGATTTCTAGTTATCATAAAGATATAAAAGAAATTCAAAGAACTTTACTGAGTTACTATAAACGACATAAAAGAAGTCGGGATGTATTTAATGCTTTGGAGAATGTTTTCAATAAACTGAAAACGGAAGCATACCAACTTCACGATGGCAGAATGATTCATAACCAAATACCACTAACAGATCTGAATAGCGTTATTGTTAAAGGTAATTTACTACGAGGGTTGAAATCATTTTCAAATTCTTTTTCTTCTAAAATTGCTTGGAATGATGATTATTCAGTTGCTAATTTAAAAGAGTTAGTTCGAGTTCATAAAGAAAAATTAAACCAAGAAGTAAGCAAATCAAAATCAAGTTCTACAGTTAGAAATGAAGACTTGAAAAACACAAGAATCAAAAGGCAAAGGCAGCTAAAAATTATTGAGTTAGTTAATAGCTTGGATGTTGATTTAGTATATTTCGATGTGTTTGATTCTATTCACTCTTTACTTGCAACTTCAATTGATGATTATGAATTAATTGACTCAATACATGGGTATAGAAACTTTATTGCGAAACAAAAAGTTAAAAACAGATTGATACAAAGCCAAGATAAAAAAGTAATTATTTTAAACAGCTACGAGCACCAATATTGGAGAAGATCATTGCAGGACAATAAATCAGCATGAATAGTAAATTAAGCACTGAGATCTTTAACTTATTGATGAATGGGAAAGTTATTAATAAAAATGCATTAGATATTAATAACGACAATATTGTTAGCAATAAATATTTTACTGAAATATCGTCAGATATAGATGCATATAAACAACATTATTTTAACAGTGGGTTTGACTTTGTTGACAGTGTTCCAAATTGTTACTTTATAAGGTCTTTTGGAGAAGAAAAAGGCAATGTAAAAATTGCATCCAAAATTCAAGCTTTGTTAATTGTTCTAGGTCGCGGAATTACGCAAGATAATTATGAGTTAGATGTCATGTTTGATTCACATGCAGGACTGACTAAAGAGATGGTCAATAAGATAAATAATAATGAAGATTATAGAACTGTTTTAGACGCAACGAGAATTGAAAGTGACTTGTGGGATGAATGCAAAAAATTGTTGGTTGATAGGCAAATAGCTTCGGTAAATCGTTCAGGAAACTATGTTGTACTAGATGCTGGTAAATCAATGTATGAGGAATTGATCAGGCAAGGTGCAGAAGAAATTGCTTAAGCTAGTTAAATATTTAATTAGACTGGAGGTGTCTGGTGAGTGAAAGGGATAAGCAAACTGATATAGATAATGCGTTAAGTCTATTAATAGTCGTGATATTCGTAGCTGTTTATTCATTGGAGTCTAAAGGAATAAGCCTTGAGTTATTGAATGGTGAGTTCTCAGAATTCTATTTCCAAACCTTAGTAATTGTGGCTGCGTCCATATTGCTTGTAATACAGGGTTTAATAAGTAAGCGGCGGCTCTTTCTAAAGCCTATATTAGCTCTACTAGCGTTCTGTCAGGTGGCACTCTTAACGCTTAAGCATGAAGCGCCTATTTTTTATGATGAAATTAGTCAATTGAATGATATGGACACTGAAATTGGAACTATCATCGGCATATATTCTAGTGGCACATTTTTCATGTACATACTTTTATATATTATCTTTTCTGCGGTAATGCGTGGATTATTTTTAGATAAGCTTAACAGGCTAAGTTCAAGTTAGTTTTCATCACCTAGCATACATGTCAGCAAGTCACGCCATATTCCTCGGAGGGGGGCAGAACTTCTATCTAAACTGACATGTTGCTTAGTTGCAGTATTCGTTCAAAACTTCAACTGACCTGCATAAGGAACAAAAGAGGCAACTTAATCAACTTCGTAAAGTTCCATATTCTTTAATTACTGTTTTATTTTAAGTAAATCCGTTCGTCACCTTTAATTCAATTTCCAGCAATTTCTTTGTTCGAGATGGCTCTATTCTTAATTATTGAATAATAATAGATTTGTAACGAAATGTTACAGGAAACTAGAAAAAATAGAGGTAGCTAAAAAGTAAGAGAGTGAGTGCGGACGTGCCTTTCAAAAATCCTTTGTACCAAACCTAAAATAATAAAGTCAATCTAAAAAACCTTCTCTATCAAATAGTTGAAATACTGTCTATTCCAAAAGCATCTTGAAGTGAATATATTTTATCTAGCTCAACCTAGGTGAGAGGTTGAATCATATATTCATTAACGAACAGGAGAAAATGTATGGCATTTGATTTTTTAGTATTAGATGCGTCTGATGAAAACCAAGATAATCATGCGGTGTTTGCTAGTACCCATGGAAAGGCGGGAGCAGGAATACTTTATCAATGTTTTGATTCTTGGGATTGTTATGCCGGTATGTCTGGGTCGGGCGAGGGGCGATCCTTTTCTATCGAGCAATTCCGGGTAAGTCTCAATTTTTTGGAAGAATTTCTGTCTCTTTGGGGTGGGGCTGAGAGGGGAATAGTCCATCTAGCTCATCATTACGAGTTTATTGAGGAGGTGAAAGTTTATCTGGAAGAGAAGCAGCCTTCCACACTCGCTGTTATTTTTGCCTAGAAGGTCTTATTAATATGCTGGCGTTGCTAATGGGTCTGTATAAGTTTATCTGCTGTAGCGGCATGAATGACATATTCAGGAAGACTTCTGAGACGTTAGCTAAAAAGGTACGAGAAAAATGAGTAAAGTTGAATTTAGAGATGGTGGATGCTCTATTCCAATGGGTGATAAGTCTAAAATGATGCCTGTTGTTATAATGAATTATGCAGAAGGTGTATGCCACCAATTGTATTTTAATATGACTGTGGCGGAAGCTAAGCTGCGATTTATCCGGCAGATGGAAGGGCGTTGTGCGTTAGAAATAGCTACAGAAGGGTGGTGCGCTAGTATTTGGAAAGGGTATATAGAAAATGATGAGTTACTTATTGCAGGGAGTCTTGCTCAGCAAATTAATTTACTTACGCGTATTTCCAATTCAGGTTGTTAAATGACCATCAGGGTCTAGTAATAAAAAATAAAGGAAAACATTATTACTATCAATAACGGACTGGTTACCATCACGGTAAGCAAAATTATAGCTGGGGAAAGCGCCAAGTCTTTTGGCGCTTTTAGTATATACGGGCAATACCCTTAATAAAATGTAGTAGCTTCAATTTAAACTGATAAATTTGGCATTTAGTTTTACTTTTATATGATAACTTTTCGCATTTTGGCGACTATGTTAGCTGTTATTTAATAGACGGTTTCAGTTCGGCAAGCAGGTAATTAACTGGTAAGTGGTATATTCGTCATTGACGAATAATATCCCTGCTCAATGGGTGAGTTATCAGCAGTGAAACGACGATCCGATTCAGTGTAAGCCGATAGTGACGGGTAAATTTAAGTAAATTTTTAGGTATTCTGTGAGGAACAAGTTTTGAATGAAACACTGAAGTCGAGATATGTTTTTATTGATACACAGGTTTTTTTAAGGCATGGCATTCAGTTTGACCGTTCTTCTTTAAAGCGCCTGCGAGAGTTAGCTTCTTGGAAAATGATTAATCTTGTCTTGACTGATGTGGTAGTGAATGAAGTTAAACTAAAAATCGCAGAAAAGACTAATGGATCAAAACTAATTCTGAATAAATTCCTCAGAGAATCTGGGTTTATCAGTGAAAAAATTCCAGATGCTATATCCGCAATTAATGAGCTTATAGATGAAGATGAGCTTGAAAAACATGGTCAATCCTTATGGGATGACTATATAAGAAACTCAAAAGCGATAGTTATTTCGTCTAGCACAGTTGATACATCGTTATTGATATCCAAGTATTTCTCAGGATCACCGCCATTTAGTGCAAAAAAGAAAGATGAATTTCCTGATGCTATTTCATTACTTTCGCTAGAAAAATTCTCTGAGAACTATGAAGAAGGCATTTATGTTGTGAGTGGTGATGGTGATGTAGATGCGTGGTGTAACAATAACACAAGGTTTCACTATTTAAAGTCACTCAATGACTTTATTGATTTATATAACAGAACTGAAGAAAAGCTAACTTACTTAGTTCATGAAATATTCGATGCTGAGAAAAACTGGCTGATATCGATAATTGAGGATGAATTTAAGGAGTGTGAATTTAGTTATCGCCCTGACTCTGAAGCGCATGTGGAAAACATTAACGTTCTAGATATCCAATTCAACGACTTAAATGTTATTGAAGTTGATGAAGAAAGAGCCCTTCTAAGTATAGGCATTCACATAGATTTTACTGCCGATGTAAGCGGTCATGATTATGACTCAGGTATATGGGACAGTGAAGACAAAGAGTTCGTGTATGTGCCTACTTATAACTCTACTATCGAAGACGGTGAGTTTTTCGAAGTAACGGCAGAGGTGTACATTGATATCGTCGAGAAATCATTTACACATGCAGATGCCATCTTGTTTGATGATTCGAGTGTTATAGGGTTTGGTCATGATGAATTCCCATATAAATAGAATCTATTAACAAAATCTTTCTTTGATTAAGGGGAAGTGAAATAAATAATTTATTAGTTAGGTGATTTTAGGGCTCCTTTGAGGAGCCTTCTGAAGATGTAACTCAGCTTTACTGGTGAGCCTTACAGCACAGGTTATGAATTAACATATTCAGTTATTTCATTTTTTATTTTTTCAAAGGCTAGCTGAGTAAATAGTCGGCTTATTAGGGCTTGTCGCTGGTTAAATGCATCAGTAACTAGCTCAACATGCTCTTCTGTTGCTTCTGCGGGCAAGTGAACCGAGAAACTGCTAGTTACTTCGGGGTTTTCGTCAGAAAGCTTAGTTAGCAAAAGATCAATTTTACCTCTCAGTTCAGGCTCAAGAGTATCAAGAATTGAGTTTAGCTTTTTGTCGGTCAGCAATGGTGACTCTTTCTTCTTTGGAAATTGAATTATTTTTGACATGTATAGTACCCACTATATTTATATAGTGAGCCCCTCTAATATGGTTGATGACGAATAATCTCTTTATTTTCCCCATTACTATATCTTGCTTTCGGCAAATTTGGGATTAAATTGACAAGAACGTTCCTATTGGCTGTTTGGATATATACAAGTATTCGGATGTCTTGCTAGGTGTATTTTGATTCAGATTTCATCCCTTTAATTAATCGACATAAGTAAGAACATCTGACACTATTTTGGGCTATTTCTAATTCAAGGGTGTGAGTTGAATGTTAGATCATTGGCCAAGAGGAAAAATAAAAACGATTGAAAGGTTGCAACATGAACTTAATGATACAAAAAACCCTGTAACTAGATCTGTGCTGAGAAATATTATCGCAAATAAAATGGAACGCGAAATAATTTGTGTAGACAGTGCATTAGTTGTTCTTTCAAATTTGGTAGGTTTTTCTCGGTCAGTAGCTTGTGCGAGGGTTATTACCGCTGAGTTAGATAAAGTATCAGTCACCAATAAAATATGGGCTCAAATATTGAATAATAACTATGCTCAAGCAGGGCTTTATTGGTGTAAAGTTTTCGGTACTGATAGTGAACCATCTCATTGGAAATCTTTATTAACTGACCATAAAGACTTTAAAGAAACAATGTTAGGAGCAACTGGCTTTTCTGGTGATGAATTTGATTTATATTGGGAAAGTATGACGTTACTTAGGAATAAGAAACTGGCCCATGATGACCCATCTCACAGAGGTTTTTTTCCAGATTTAAATCCAGCAATAACTATTTTACGTGAACTGCACCTGCAAATTAGAAAGAAGTTATCAGAATATGAAGCAGTAAGAGGCGAGTTAGTAATAGTCGATATTTTGGATTTTGACCAATTTATTAAAAATGTTAATGAAGATGCTTCAAATACTCTTTCAGTGGCAATAAGTTCAACAAACAAAATTGAGGCACATAATTAGTTTAGCCTTAAAAATTATCTATAAAGCTGTCAGTTTTCATACATCTTTGACACCATTTTTTGTCTTTGAAGCTTTTCTATAAGTTCGATACACCAATTAATTGTGATGGTGTTAGGCTGCTCGAAAGGTTTGAGTATGAGCTAAATTTATATGGACAGTATTTATGTGAAGGTCTTTTGTGAATAAAATAATATGAATAATGATAATAAAGAAAACTCAATACTAGTTGAAGGCAAAAATAAAAATATAACAGTATCTAGTTCTAATTCTGATAATAGGTCTACTCTTGTTGATTCCGCTAAGCATGCGACAAACCTAAAAAATAGATTAGGGCTTAGTAGCGCAGCGACAGAAGCACTGAAATCCACAGCAGGTCTAAGAGAAACCTTAAGTCTTAGTAGTGCTCTAACCGATGAAATAAAACCAGCAATCGATATGAATGAAACGCTGAGGCTTAGTCGTGACGCTGCAGAATCTCTGGCATCTACCGCGCATCTAAGAGAATCGTCAAATTTTAGTAGTGCACTAACTGAAGCAATAAAACCAGCAACAAATATACATGAAATACTGGGGTTTAGTCATGCAGTTACAGAAGCACTGACATCTACTGCGCATCTAAGAGAATCGTTTAATTTTAGTAGCGTACTAACCGATGCAATAAAACCAGCAACAAATATTCATGAAACACTGGGGCTCAGTCGTGTAGCGACAGAAGCACTGACAGCTACAGCGCGCCTAAGAGAGTCGTTAAGTTTTAGTAGCGCACTAAGCGATGTAATAAAATCAGCAACAAATATACATGAAACTCTGGGGTTTAGTCATGCAGCGACAGAGGCGCTGACATCCACAGCACATCTAAGAGAATCGTTAAGTTTTAGTAGCGCACTAATCGATGCAATAAAACCTGCAACAAATATACATGAAGCACTAGGACTTAGCCGAACATTGTCAGAAGCAATGAAACCCTCAATAGCTTTTAAAGATATTATGGGACTAACGGGGGGGGTAAGAGAGGCTTTTGAAGAATCCAAATCAACAATTGATATGCTATCTTCAAGTAAATTTCTTGAAGGAGCTTTACGCAACCTTTCTATTAACGATAACTTCGCTTCAGCTTTACAGGTATCAAAAGAAAACGTAGAGAGTTACTTACCTTCAAAAGGCCGTGTGGTTCAGTCGGAGGAAGCGTATTCAAAATTGGAAGCGGTTGCTGAAGCACAAGGCAATCAGGAGTTCGAAGAAGCATTTGCTCGCTTACCACCTTATATAAAGATTTTTTTAATATTTATAATAATTAATATCATACTGCCGCAGGTTAATAGTATTTCTGCAAACCTTCTGACTCCAAGCATAGAGAGTGTTATGTCATGTCCAAACAAATCTAATATAGATAAAGTACGATCAATAAAAAAAATAGGTGTATCAGAACCTAACTTACCACCAAGTGATCTTCGGTTTATATCAGGCAGCAACGTGCGGCTCAGAAGCGGGCCTAGCACTAAATCAGAGGAAATTGATTTACTAAGATTAGGGCAACTAGTTTTTTTCAAAGAAAAATCCAGAAATTGGACAAGAGTAGAGATTCAATATAAATCTGGCGAATCTGAATATGGATGGGTATTCACAAGATATGTAACTAAATTTGAACGCTAGTATGCCTGTTGTAGAAAGGGTACTTGACTAAATATTCGACAGATAAGTTCGGTTTTTGGCATTAACAAATAATTAAAATATTCTAAGATTCCCATAGTCATAATTCAGGAAGAGGTTGATGAGTAACAGAGAGGCAATTGACACAATCACAGGGTATTTTTATCAATTTGATAAAACGATTCTTGAACTTCTTTTACAAGATGATGATGAAGCATCTATTTGTATTGAAGGTATAGAAGACATTGATGTGATAACCGCGGATGAAATAAGTGCGGTTCAATGTAAGTACTATGCTAAAACAGAATACAACCACTCTGTAATAAAAAAACCAATTACTCTGATGCTTAGGCATTTTTCATATAAAAAGACGACTGACATCAAATATCACCTATACGGTCATTACAAGTCAGGGCATGAGAAACTTGGCACTATAACCCCCCAGTCTCTAAAAGAGAATTACCTTACTTATTCAAAGAAATCTAAGGAAACTAATAAGACTACTGTATATAAAGTACATGAAGAGTTAGGTCTTAATGACGATGATTTATCAAAATTCATCGAGCTTTTGACCATCGATATTAATGCTCCTTCTTTAGATGACCAGTATTCAAGAATAATCGAAATAATTAAAACAATTCTGAATGTATCTGCTGAAGAAGCTGAATTCTATCATTACAATTCCGCCCTAAAATTAGTCAAGAACTTGTCTATAAGGCAAAAGAAAGACGATCGCTACATAACTAAGCGCAGGTTTATAGAGCATATTAAATCAAAGGACGAAATTTTTGACTCTTGGTTTATTCGTAGAAAAGGGCGTGAATCCTACATTAAGTCTGTTAGGAAAGAACGACTATCAACTGGTCTTAATATGGAGCCATTTGATAGATTTTTTTTGCTAGATTGTTGTAAAAGTGAAAGGTTGGAAGAAATTAAAGAGGTGATTTTTCTTGTCGTTGCTAAGTGGTCAAAAATTTCAAAGCGTCAAAATCCTTCTTTTTGTCCCGGAATATATATTCATGGTTTGAGTAGTGAAAAAAAAATCGAACTAAAAAAGAATATGTACGCTGAAGGATGGCATTTTATTGATGGTTATCCTTTTAGGGGGGCTGAATTAACGACACTTCATTTTTATGAAGAACCTACAGTGGAGAACAAAATAAGGTTTAAGTTTGTTGATAACTTAGAAGATTTATCAATTTTGTTATCAAACGCTAAAAGAACAGTTGAGGTTTATCAGCTCTACAATGAGAAAATCTTTTTTTCTCATGATGGGATAAAAATGGAAAAAATTAAGATCGAAGCAATGGACTACATAAAGGATATGACAAAATGACCGAATCAATAAACGCTGAAGTAATCTCCGTATATCCAGATAAAGTAAAAGTTTCTATAGATGACCTAGATTCCTTTCGATTAGCAGAGGAGCACCTAAAAGTTGGCTCATATTTGAGAGTTGCTGATAGTGACGATGTTGTTCTAATTGCTGTTATCGACAGCTTCTCAATCGAAGTGAAAGATAATGGTGATAGGAAGTATATTATTGATGCAAGTCCATTAGGTGTAATCAAAGATGGCTCTTTTTCTCGCGGAGGGGACTCTATTGCTATTCCTCCCAAGAAGGTTGAACCAGCAAAAAAAGATGAAATTGAGAATATTTATCTTTACGGACTATCAAATAAAGAAAAATTTGATTTCTCGGAATTGGCGCATAATAAAGGAATACGCGTACCTGTAGATGGAGATAAATTTTTTAATAAACACATAGGTATTGTTGGCTCAACTGGTTCTGGTAAATCTCACACAATCGCTACAATTCTTCAAAAAGCCGTGTCCATTAAGAGTTCTTCTTTTGAGGGCTTGAATAACTCGCATATAGTTATTTTTGATATACATGCTGAGTACCCATCGGCATTTCCAGAGGCAAATAATTTAAATGTGGATGGTATTGTTCTTCCGTATTGGTTACTAAATAGCGAAGAGCTAGAAGAGCTGTTTTTGGATTCTGGCGACAACAATAATTATAACCAAGCATCTGTTCTTAGAAGTGTTATTACCCAAAATAAAAGAATGCATAATCCAGATGTTGAGAAAATTTTTTACGATAGTCCTATAAAGTTTGACATCGATGAAGTCGTTAACTGTTTAACTAACTTGAAAAATGAAACAAAGAACTCTAAAGCTATTGATCGATACATGATTGCTGGGGAAGAGGGGGATTCAGAAACTAGTTCAACTACCCCAGAGTCTGGTGTTTATCTAACTAATGAAGAAAAACTGAATAAGTATTTTGATAAAATATATGAGTTTAGGCCGACAAAAAACTCTAATGTGACAAAAGGGGATTATGCTGATGGAACACTGGATAAATTCGTATCACGATTTTCATCAAAATATAAACAAGATCGGCTTAATTTTATTTTTGGTGATAAATCTAAAAGTATAAGTTTTGAATCCACAATCCAGCAATTTCTTGGATATCGCAAATCTAATGAAGCTAATGTAACTATTATAGATTTGAGCGGTGTACCATTTGAAGTTCTAAGCATTACGGTGTCTTTAATCTCAAGATTGCTCTTTGATTTTGGTTATAACTATAAAAGGTATATTGAATCTACCAAAAAGGACAAACACGATATTCCAATATTACTTGTTTTAGAAGAAGCCCATAAATATGTGCCAAAAAGTGATCTAGCAAGGTTTAAGGCATCAAAAAACTCTATTGAACGAATAGCTAAAGAGGGGCGAAAATATGGTGTAACCTTGCTACTTGCGAGTCAGCGACCATCAGAAATATCAGAAACTATTTTTTCTCAGTGCAGCAACTTTGTAGCAATGAGGCTAACAAACCCTGATGATCAAAACTATGTGCGTCGGATTCTACCTGATACTTTTGGTAATTTGACTTCAAACTTATCATCTCTTCAAACCGGTGAAGCATTGTTAATGGGAGATGCTGCCCTCTTACCGTCATTAGTCATAATCGATCAGACGACCTTGCCTCCATCATCTACAGATATCCCATACCTGAATATTTGGAAGCAAGGTTGGTGTTCATTGGATTTTGAAAAGTTTACTAGTGAATGGAAAAAATAGAGTTGCTTTATGAGATTGATTAAGTTGTGTTGACCATAAAATAATTTCCTATCTAAGGTGTGGTTATTTAGCTTAATAGAAAATATGAAGCAGATTATGGAAATGCGATGACTGAATTGTATTATTAAAGTGGCTTCTTATTGGAAGTGATAGAACTAGGGTGCTTCAAATTAGTTTTGATTGTAGGTTTTCCTCTGGTCTTAGGTAGTTTGTTGCATTGTTGAGCAACTATTATATTGTCTTGCCTAGTTGGTGAGTATCCTCTAATTTCTTTGTAGTAGGCACTTGGCTTTTCTAGCTGGAGGGTCATATATCTACGCCATACAAGCTGTTTAAATTTTTCTGACCCAGAAAGTTTGATTACGTTAGAAGTGACGTATTTTTTATTAGTCAGCTCAATAACGGCATCAATTGAACTGTCTGACAAATCAAACACAACAACTGAATTGTTATATTCCCGAAATGCTTTAACGTTAGAGTAATTGCAATAATAGTCGATAAACCGGCTAGATCGGATAAACGTATACTTATTCAGGCTTTTTCTAGTATATGGCCATTGTGATTCTGGGTGACTTGCTTCTTCATTTCCACAAATTTGATTTAACGCTTCTTGTTGCTGATATTTTTCTTTAAGTTGCTTTAGTAACTCAAAATGCTCGCCTTCATCATATTCAATTTCTTCAGTTATTTTTTTCCATGAATAACTAAGTGCTGACCCTTTAAACAAATAGTTGTGAAAGGCAAAAGAAACCCCGCTTATTCTTTTGTTTTTTGCGTGGCTAATTACGGGAGTAATACCTTTGCCCCGTATTGCAATAATAAAATCGCGAAAGTTACTTTTATTGATTGAATCTGAGATTATTTGCTTTAGTTCTTTCTTTATCGCCTTCTGAGGAATTGATTCTGGAATCTTCTTTTTCAAGACATTACCATCAGGCAGGCGACTAATCTTTGTAAGGTTCCTATCCTTCTCAATTTCGGAGGATATTCGATTCCAGATTTTCATATCCCTAATAGGGTTATAAGCAATGCCCTGCTTATTTCGTCTGTCTGCCACCAAATGAGCATGAATGGTCTTATCGCAGTCTCCATGCACAACAATAGTGTAAGATCTGTCTATTCCGAACAAGCTATTCTTTTGCATTGCCTCACGGGATATAGATATTATTTCAGCCGGGCTGAGGTCATCGTCTTTCGGAAAGGAAATGGTGTAATGTTCATAAAGCTTGTTAGTTTTTGTATGGCGTAATACATTCCATTTTCGATGGTGATCAGCGACTTCCTGTGAAAAACTTTTAGCAAATTGCTTGATGCAATCACCATGGATATACGGTGAGTTGCAATTGCTCTCAACCAGCAAAACACGATTATCTTTTCCTTGGGGATCTAGGATATATTTAATGGTGTTATAGCACCCTCGTTTAGAATCACCCCTGTGGATTTTTTTAAAGATCATTATTAATCATTTTCATGATTTGTCTTAAATCTTTATGTAGCAAATCTAGATAGATTAATACCCGGTTGGGGTTTACTGGCTTCATGTATTTCACTGATGTATTCAGTTGAGTAGCAATTTGATTGAAATTCCCTGCTGTACGTTTCAAAAGCGCCAAAGCTTTTTCGTCACAAACACTTTTCCGTTCTACCGTTACATTAATATCACTACACAACTTGAGTACAAATTCGTTTGTATACATTGACGCTTCTTCTGCCTTGGCTTTAACTGCTGCTATTTCATCATCGTTATATCGAAGGTGTAATTTTTTTAGTCGTTTCATTGGCTGGTCTCTTATTATTATTTTGTTCAAACGTACGTGCAGGCAAACAAGAGGGAAGATATAAAACGGAGTTTTATGTGGTGGCCAAAGTAGTCCGTGTAACGGCTTTGGCGACCAATTCCCCTTTCTTGCAATATCACTTCGTTATTTATATTCGTATCATAGAAAAAATGAAGCACAAGACTTGGGTGGTGAATTAATTTGAGTGGCAGCCACAATGGCTGCGTTGGTTTATGGCTTAGGTCTCATTGGCGGGCACGAAGAGCCTGAACTGCCAGTGCCAGTGCCAGAACCAGTGGTTGAATCGAATAGGTCGTATATAGATTGATAAGTGACACATGAGCCAAGATCATTGCATAGTTCCTTTTTCTTGCTGGTCAGGCAGAGAAACAGAACGGCAAAAAACATCAACTTAAACTCGTTCTTGTTTCGAAGTTTGTCGTTAATATCCTGTTCTATCCAGTACTGTGTTATGTCCAGCAGAAGATCATTGTCTATTAAGAATTGCTTTAACGCTTCTTCGATGGTGTTGTACTGCTTCAAGTATTTAGCTATACCGCTGTTGTATTCGAGTATGACTCTTAGGTTCTCAACTTCTTCAACAGTGTAAAGCTTAAATTTTTCAGAGAATTCGATGAGTAGTTGGTTCATGATGCACCTTTTTATTTTTGTTGTTTACTACATTGATACTCCATTTTTAATTAATTTCAATTCGCGGGCGAATTTTTTCTGAGTAAATGCTTGAAGGCATTTATAAATGACTTACCTATAGCTTCAAAATTGCTTGTACTTCAGCATGTTTATAAGTTGGAATGTCATTGTTCAGCAATAGCAAAATATCATCTGTAAATTGAGTCTATTTGGTTAAATAAGTGTTTTTTATCAGAAAGCGAAGCGTAAGGGTCTTAAAATTATTCTATTTCTTAAGCGCTTCTTTGATTAAAAAAGTATATAGCTAAGTTGTATCTGGTCAGTTATAACTTTATAGAGACAAAGGGTAGTTTATATAAAACTTATAGGGCCAAAATCCAGCTATTTTTATTAACGTGATTTTTGTTAGGAATCACGCGACAAAGTGGCGATTATTGATTCTAAATATGTGTTTTGGCGAGGATAAGAGTTGTACTTGTTAGGATAAGAATTGTATGCGTTTCGATACTGGAAGGATAAGAATTGTATTTTGAAATGAAAGTGATTCCAGAAAAGCTCTTGAAAAATTGTGAAAATAGGATAGTTATATAGATATAACATACTGAGAAAAAGGGCAATGGCATCTAAATACGAAGGGTTAGATAAAGAATACTGGCACACTACTATGAAGAAAGATAAGACCTCGGTGCATTGTAGTGATGGTTCTGAAGTTGGTCTTGTTCCAGTATATCTTAAAAAAATGCATTCACCCATTCTTCATGCATTTCTCCAAGAATCTTTATTCTTGCCTGATGTTAGACCCGGATCTGCGAAGCAAAAATTTGATCCAAAAAAATACTGTTATTCAGAGTCATATGAAAATGACTATGCTCTAATTACAATTCAAGGGATAGGCTATTTAGATAGTGTAGATTTCTTTCATTTCGCCAAAATTATGCAAATCCTTCACAATAACGGTACGCACACTCTAACTATCAAAGAAAATGATTTAATGAAAGAGTGCGAGTATGAGCCTAGAGACTTTTATGAAACACGTAAGCAACCATTGAGAGATTCATTGGAAAAACTGGCGAACATTAAAGTAAAAATTACATCAAAAGAACGTAACCCTGAACATGGTGAAGGGTATTCATATATGCGATTTAGTTTGATGCCGAGTGACTCGTATTGCGCAAAGACCAAAACCTATCACTTCGAGTTTCATGAGGGCCTATTCTATGCTTATCATGAGTCAAAAAGTTGGCAAGCAATTGACTTGGAATTATATAATCAGACTAAAGTAGCGTCAGCAAGAATTTTATATCTGTTTATCGAGAGTAAGTTTAATAGAAACAATAAGGCTCAGAAAAGGCTAAATGTCAGACGTAATGTTTTGGCTGAACGACTAGGCTATGACAAGCGCGGTTTTGCTACGACGGATATAACCAAGGGAATCAAGAATGGGCTAGATACGTTGATCAAAATTGGCTACCTAAGTAAATATTATCCAGTGCCGACGGATCGAGATAACCCTACCTACAATATTTACCCTGTACGCCATTAGCAGGGAAAAACCTGAAAATCACCGAGTTCTTGTGATCTGCATCACATAAAATTTCAAATATTAACGTTAGATATAGCGTCTTTTCAAGCTGAATCGGGCTGTAGCCCCTATCACGTCTATTTTACGCCGAGATTCATCAATTAATTATATTTAGGTATTCAAAATTGTTGAATTATTTTATCCAGTCACGCCGCTTTGGTATTGAAGAATCCCTAATATGGAAGTTCTTTATCAGTTTATTGTCATCAAATTTTTTTCTTTAATAAAAATTAATAAGTGTTTTTAAATCAATGTGATATATCGTTTTAGTTGTCTTTATTTCTGTATTTTGATTCCGTTTCTTCCAAAAAAACATACGTGTATAGTAAGTCTTGAATTCAAGTTTAGCGCTGAGCCGGAATTTCATTTTAAAAATTAATGAACTGAAATAAGGCAGATACTTATGAACGAATACACTTTTGGGAATACCAATTCTGATTGTTGGGAATGGGAGTATGGATTGTTGGGCCCTTTGAAAAGGGTTAGACCTTTTGATTGCTATTTATGGTCAATCTCACCAATGATAGTTAAATTGAGAAATGAGTTTAAAGACGATGATTTTGATGGGTGGTCGCCTAGCACTTTTCTGCCACTAGGCTACTGGGATGTATTGTTGGAGGAGTTGCTGAATCGTTCGCCAACGATGGAAGAGATTTCGGCTTTGGCAGCTCTGGGCGCATGGTCGTTTACAAAAGGGCGGTATAAGTTCGATCAGGTTGTATACGAGGAAATTATTCGTGGTGGTTTTTCTGGGGTGCTTCCGCAAGAAGAGTTAGAGCATCTTCCTGACTGGTGTGTGTATATTGATACTCCAAAATTCGAACTTTATGAGGGGCTGCGAATTCATGGTTTTTGGGTGTTTTTGGATGAAGTTATAGATTCTGGAACTAAGGTGCTTAATCTGATTTTAAATTCTGTTCTAGGCCCGATACAAATATTCTTTGATCTAGACGGTAGCGATATGGAAATATCTCTAAGGCGCACTGTTGAGAAATGTCATGACAAAGTTGATCTTAGGTCTACTGATTATTCTGCATGGGATGAAGGTGATACCAGAAATCTGGTATCCAATGCCGGGAAACTGATGGCGCTGGTTTTATTTCTATGTAGTGAAGATCGTGATATTAAGGAAAGAAGGGGGAATGAATTATTCCCGTGTTTTACGGCAAATAGAAGAATTAAATGGGCCAAAAGTATGAGCCCAGCAAGAAAAATACGAAAATTTATCGTTGGTCACGAACTAGGTGAAGTATTGAGGTCAGTAAAATTTACGGAAAACTCTGAGCTTGGAGAGTGCAACATTGTTAGTGTGGCACCGGGTCATTGGTATCAAGCTGATTCAGAAACTGGCCGCAAATCTAATTATAAGTGGAAGCCTCCTAAGTTTAATAACAGTAAATAGTTATTTGATTGGTTGTGAATGCCTTCATGAACTGGGGGTTGCCACTAATATCTGACTTGGGGTGAAATATGTTGAAGATCGTTACGTTAAAGAAATTTTCAATCCTAACCGGCTATTCAGAAGCCGCTCTGCACAAAAAAATCCATGACGGTGTGTTAAAGGAAGGGGTACACTATTTACGTTCGCCCGATGGCCGAATCCATTTTGATATTGAGGAGTATGAAAAATGGGTGCGAGCCAACTACCAAAAGGCGTAAGAATTAGGAATAGCTCGATCGCGATTCGCTTTCAGTACCAAGGGAAGCGATTTGAAGAGACGTGGAAGGTTAAACCGACTGCGGCAAATATCAAAAAAGCGGCGAGGATGAGGCAAGATATTATTGCTGCCGTCAGAGCTGGTTTTTTTGATTTTGAAGAATATTTTCCTGATTCTCGCCATGCAAGTAAAAAAGAACAAGCTGAAGTAACAGAAGTACCGACTTTTTGGGAGGTGGCAGAAAGCTATTTCAAGAGTTTAATTATTGCGAAGTCGACTACCCGTGAATATAAAAATTGCCTTAAAAGACATTTTTATACAACTTTAGGCCCGATGAAGATAGATGAAATTCGATATTCACACATTGTTGATGTGATGGGTAATATTGAGTGGAAATCTATGAAAACGAGAAATAATGTGATTTCTCCGTTAAGGGGGGTTTTTAAGTTCGCCAAGGCTGACCGATTGATAAACCATAATCCGGCAGATGATCTAGCATTTGCTAAGATTCAGAAACCAAGACCAGACCCACTCTCAATAGATGAGTTGGAGTTGGTGCTGGAGTGGATGAAAAAGAGTCAAAATGAAGTGCTGTATAGCTTTTTTGAATTTGCTTTCTTCACTGGTTTAAGAACCTCTGAATTGTTGGCGGTCGGTTGGAAGGATGTGGATTGGTTAAAGGGGCGCGTTAGGGTTGATAAAGCGCGTGTTGAGGGTGTATTAAAGGAGACTAAGACTTATGAAGGGCGAGATGTTGAGTTGAATTCTCGTGCGCTTTCCGCTCTAAAGCGAATGAAAGTTCATTCATACTTAAGGGGGGAAGAGATCTTCATTAATCCCAATACCAATACGCCTTATATTACGAATAAGGCAATTCGTGAGGTGTGGAATTTTTGTTTGAAGAAACTCGGTGTTCGTCACCGAGTGTCTTATCAGACAAGGCATACGTTTTGTACGATGAATCTCATGGCTGGTGCAAATGTCATGTGGGTTTCAAGGCAAATGGGTCACGCTAATACTCAGATGACTCTGACGCGTTATTCCGCATGGATCGAGCAGTCAGATAAAGCGAGTGAAACGAATAAGCTGGATGCCTTCGTGAGCCAAAATGGGGGAAAAGTGGGGGAAATAAGAGTCTGTTAAGGCCAGAAAAGAAAAAACCCTAAGAAAATGAATCTCTTAGGGTTCTTAATTTGGTGGAGACGGCGGGAATTGAACCCGCGTCCGCCAGCACTCTGCCATCGGCTCTACATGCTTAGGTTCCTTCAATTAGTTTGACCTGAGACGACCCGAAGGTCAGGGTGTAACAGGCGATCTCC
>Ga0209290_1000604_pt1 | contig 23874 bp, 19 predicted proteins | sample EN1Hudsemesocosm_2_FD_184632 | JGI IMG/M metagenome (GOLD analysis project Ga0209290, IMG submission 184632) | Methane-oxidizing microbial communities from mesocosms in the Hudson Canyon - EN10B Hudson Canyon (SPAdes) (version 2) | ecosystem: Environmental > Aquatic > Marine > Cold seeps... | reverse complement strand
TAATTATTCCAAAGTGAAAGAGAGAGTAACTATATGATGCGGTCTTACAATATATTAGTCTTAAATATAGCAAACAATTGAACGAGAATTAGATCGAATTATTCATACAGCCAAGTACGATATGTATAAAGAGAATAATAAGCCTGCTAAGTTGTTTGCCTATAAATAGGAATAGAAAGGAGGCAAGTCTACGTATCTAAATGTCTGCTTTAAACACCCTGGTCTTAACCCGCCAAACTGCCATCAGTAAGGTGTCAATAATTAGATCAGTCTTAGGACTACTTTTCATGCTCCACCCCCCCAATTTGTCGTGAAAACAAATCAAGTACGATGGTTAAATACAGTCTATCTTCGTGAGTGTGGATAAAAGAAAAATCAGTTAACCACTTATACTTTTATCTACACAAGAGGCTGTTAAGCTATTTAATTTTATAATCGTATCGAACTGGGAATCCCTTACGCATCACAAGCAGGGTAACCTTTTCCTCATTTTGGAGGGTTTCCCATAATGGATTGTGAGCATCATGCACAAACTCTTCGTTTACACGCAAAACTACGTCACCGGACTGAAGTCCTAACATCTTGTAGAACTCCTGTTTCGCAACATCTTTTAGTTTTAATAGGTGAACGCCTTCAACCTCATGTTGAGCAGCATAAAAGTACTCTTCCAGCTCATGTTGAGAGCTTAACTGCTCCTCAACCCATTTTCTCGACAATCTCAATTCACCTGTCTGTTGAAGCTCGCGGTACTTTTTCGGGGACTCTTGTTCACCTGGTGATCGAATATCTGTTGTTTCCTGTTCTACACTTTCGGTATCGGAATGGTCAGAATTCGAAAAGGATTGAGCATCCAGATTATTCTTGAGCAAGATAAACTCCAGCTGACCTCGATGATCAATTAGGATTCTTGCCTCTTCTATCGTTACAAGTTTAATTTTATCGTTTAATGGTTCGCCTGTTTTATAAGTTCGGATTTCGCCCGTTTCTAAATATTGTATTATGGCTGTTGATTCTTCAGTTTTGTTGCTTAAAGAGGTGGCTAAAAGTTGTATAGGGAGAGTAGATAGTACAGGTTTTATGGCGCCCAAACGGTTTAGTTCTTCATCAATATAATAGCCAAACCCATCGGCTGTATGCGGGCCTTTTACGTAAAGTCCATTGATGAACAAAACAGGGACATTACCGAGTCCAAAAGACTGACCAAGCCTCATATCCGATTCAATTTTGTCTTTATATTTAAATTCATTGATACAGGCAGAAAAAATCGTTTTATCAAAGCCTAGCTGGCCTGCAATTGCTAGGTATCGTTCGGTATTCAATTGACTAACGTCGGCATAAATCGCGCTTTGAAACTTCCAAGGTGCAGCTAAATCAGCTGCACAGTGAACGGCATTGGCCGCCGATTTTGCGTAACGATGAAAAGACTGCGGGAAGTCATAAAATCCAAAGTTAATCGAATCCTTATAACGCGCTTCCAGCTCCTGGATCACAGGTTGTAGGCGTGCGCAATGAGATGACTGGTAACTACAAAATAAGGCTAAACGTACCTTGGCGTAAGCACTGCCTTTCAAGGGCCTTTGATCTTCAGGAAACTGAACTCTAGGCGGAGGAGGAGGTGTTAAATAGACATCTATTGATTCCGGTGAGAAGTTTTCAAGATGATCATTTTTCTTAATATACTCATCGATTTTGGCTTTTAGTGCAGCTCTTCTAAGTTCGTATTTTCGCCACTCCAGATCAAATAATCGAAGCTTTATAGTAGTCTCGATCTCTGCTATCGAAACGGCTTGCCCGCCGAGTCTGGCAATTACACTATCCTGAGGCACGCTTTTAACAGCGCTGATCTGTTCTTGATTCTCGTTCAGCGTTTCTTGGATTTGAGAGCCGTCACCATTCTTGCTAGACAGGTCTGTTGATGATAAGTCACACCCCAATAGTAAGAACAGTATTATGCAGTAAATAGAGTATTTGAAGTTGTTCATGAATTACCTGGGCTCTCAAGCTATTCAGAGGGGATCGAAGATTCGTAAAGAGATAATTATCTCCAGCGATTGTTTACTGGAGATAATTATAGTGCGGTTGCTATGAAAATGATGCTTTAAATAGCAAGTTACTAAGGCATGTCTGTGTTCGCATTCCACATATAGTCAGCAATCTGGCTTTGCGTAGCCACATTCGGGTGGAAGCAATCTCCGCCGTTAATGTGTTCAGCGCCAAATGCGAAGGTACCACCTGATGGGGTATTCTCATCGACATACTCGGCGATAACTTCAATACCATTTGGGTTTTGACCATTGGCATTACTATTATAAGCCGCAGCTTCTTCAGCCAAAATCGCATTATAGCTCTGCTGGGCAGCTGCTACGCCTGCTAAACGTTGCGCCAATGTTTCACCGTTTAAAGGCGCCGGCTGAGTCACAATGCTACAAACATCATAAGATGACCAGATTGAGTCACAATCGACGTATTGATCAGCCGCCTGCTTGTCCACTCCAGCCTGACGGATATCCTGCACACGAGGTACACTTCCTAAAAGAATACTAGATCCTTGTGGCATGCTAGACATGAGCGTGTTTATGCCACCGCGTAACGCTTGACGCCATTCTGCCGCAGTATAGATAGGGTCATCACAGTTTTCCGGGTCAACACAGTCGCGGCTACAAAGATCGTTTCCACCGAAGATCAACTCAACATGATCTGGAGCAGGTGATTGTGCGGCAATCGTAACTGCCTGTGCGCCAAAGCTTGGTTCTGGCCCATCTTCACGAATACCGACCATCTCAGCGCCGGTAGTGGCCGCATCTTTATTGGCGGTAATCGAACCGTCAAGTAATTTGTAGCGGTCATGTACACTGTTAACATTCGCACTACTACCATCGAACCAGGAATGCTGTGGCTGGTCGCCACTTCCAGGGCATAGTAGCCCCCAGAATGAAGAGTTATAGGTACAATCTGCAGCAAAAGCTCTGGTAATACTATCACCAGCTGCAGCTGTATTTTGTACGCCTGCTACCGGACCTGGTACTGGGCCAGGACCACCTGACTCGTTAAATGATCCTACAAGGGATACACCGCTAAACGCTGAATATCCTTGCATCATCACATGATAAGTGCCGGCCTGAATATTGGTGATGTCACAAGTTTCGTTGTTACCGGCCTTATAGGGGCGGCAATCGTAATTACTACTGGTTGCAGCACTGCCGAACTTAACATGCAGGTCTACATCACCAGTACCACCAGACAAAGCGAAAGATAGATTGCTGGCATCCGAAGGTACTTCCATAGTGAACGCCAATTCCTCAGTAGCTCCACCCCCGAGACTATTAACTACAACACCATTTTCCAGTACTGTTGTTCCAGGTACGGGTGGGGGAGGGGGTGGAGGCGTTGTGCTGCCAGCGTTATAGTTTGCATTCAACGTCAGTCCAGAATAGGTAGAATACCCTTGGATCATCACATGGTAAGTACCTTCCTGAATGTTACTGATGTCGCAAGCCTCTTCATTGCCTCCTACATAAGGGCGACAGTCATAACTGCTAGAAGATGGCTCGCCGCCAAATTTCACATACAAATCTGCATCACCTGCTCCCCCTGTGGTATTGAAGTTCAGGGCTGTAGCCCCCGCTTCAACATCCAAAGTATAGAGACTGGTACTGCCCGAAGCACCGCTAATTCCGGTCAAAGGAGTGCCATTTTCAAGCACGGTAGCCGCCAAGGAAATTTGTGATAATGAGGTAATAGTGAGAGCAATACTGCTTTTTTTCAGTACGTTAGCTATCGTGCCTCTGAACCGTTTATTGTTTTTCATAATGTCTCCGAAATAAGAATAAGATTCTTATTAATATATTTTGTGAAGCCATGCCTATGCCTAACCGTCATACGGTTAGATCAAAGTCAAATTTCCTTGCGTTGCTTATCCCGTCTCATTAACACCCTACCAGAATCAAATATTTTGAAAGCACCTCAAAAGCACATTCTTAGTTAAAGTATCTTGAAAGGAACATGGAATATCTCTAAGGGCTTATGTATTACTGATATAAAGGAAGAGAATAATGCGCAATTTAGTAATTACGACGACGTCTAATAAAGTGAAAGAATAAGAATTGATTTTCTACTACACCTAATTTACAGATAAAGAGTAGAGCTTTTGTAGTAGTAAGGGCTATAGCTGTATACTACAAAATAACTCTAATTGGTTGGAGAATAAGATGAAACGCATTACAGTGTCTCGTTTATATTTTGACCTGTTATCAGACTACCTAAAAAAAATAGACGTTTCTTATCTACAAAAGTCTGACGCTGCTGTAGAGAGAGAACAATGCCAAGACGTGTATAAGAAAAGAGTTAATCAATCCGAGATTGAAGCGATTATTGAGGAAATTGAGACAAAAACCGGAGACCTCTCTTTTGGCCTCAAAATTGGGGAGCATATTCACCCTTCCGATTATGGGACGATCGGGTATGCATTGATGAATTTTTCGAACCTTTATCAAGCCCTTGATTTCACTGCACAGCATAAATATTTGCTTAACGAGGCATTTTCTACGCAGTTAATAAAAAAAGGGAATCGATACCACTATCAAACTAATAATATTACGGCCAATCGTAATTTGGCAGCGTTGGTTGAGTTAGATTTTGCCTCAGCAATTCAGTTGGCGAGGTTTTTTGTTGGGGCTCAGCAAGGTCTTGGAGTTAAATTAATACATGTCAACTTTCAACATGAAGCACTGGGTGATCTTAAAAATTATGATCGAGTTTTTAACTGTCCTGTACAATTCGGACAGAATACAAGTGAGTTTGTAATTTCTAAGCGTGTTCTGGATACACCTATTCGCTCTGCCAACCCTCAAATGCTAAATATGATGCTTCGAAAAATCGAACGCTGGAAAAAAGAATTCGTCATTCAATCTTCTTTTAGCCAAAGGGTGATAAGTTACATATCCAGTCAAAAAGAGGAAAAAATTCCAGACATATCCTCGGCGGCCAGCAAATTTAATATAAGTGTCAGTACGCTAAAAAAGCGTCTAATGGATGAAGGGTCAAACTATTCTGCCATTTGTGACTCTGTCAGAAAAAGTACGGCTCTTAAAATGATGTCTATTCCAGCCATACAAGTCAAAGAAATATATATCAAGCTGAACTTCGCGAGCTCAAGCGCTTTTAATAGGGCCTTTAAAAGGTGGACGAATATGACACCAACCGAGTATCGGAGTCGCATAATAAACAATAAGAATCAGACTAACGAATAAGTTAGTGACTGAATTAAAAAGTCTTTCCTAGACTCTTTAAAAGCAACGATTTCAGACAAGTGAGGCAGTTGATAGCACTCAGTCGAGGCGATTTTTGTCAGTTGACTGGGAGCTTTCTCAAATTAACATCTCAAACTTCCCTCTGTAAACTCTGTTTTATCGGTGTTTCGCTAGAGCGGTAGAACGATCGTTAAAAACATACATATTAAGGGCTATTCTGGCACTTAAACTGCGTTTCACTAGTGAACGCTTTTGCTCCAGCCTGTGTGAAAACTCAAACAGCTGCTGCAAGCAATTTATTTTGGTCAATATAATGAGCCTTAGCTTAAAATCTGAGTAGTTTTTGACAGTAAACAAATAAAGAGTTCACTTAGCCCAATATTTTGACTTTAGCGTTTGGAGTTTTCACACGACCTGGCTCAAGAGTTAGCGGTCTCCCGACATTCAAAAAAGGTTCTATTTACGACCGATAGCGAACATAAATAAGTATTGCTGCCACTCTCCAATATAGTGAATTCTCCCTTAACAAAAAGAAACGCTTTCTGTACTTAGCGACTGTAAAACAGAATCTTTTTTTGCTTGATAGTGGTGAAGCCAAAGCTCTTGATAACGAGTCCTTCCAAAAGCGTGTGTGGGATAGTTTGTAGGTGAATTGTTGTAGGTTATTACCCGAAGCTGAAAATGACTTAGAATCAATTTGGCGATATACAGCTAAGAATAGGGGGCTTGACCAAGCACACGCTTACCTGAATGGCCTTGTGGATATTTTAAATATTCTGTCCGAAAATCCTCCAAGGCGTCGTCGATACCTATATTCCGGTAGGCAATATGAAGTATCGAGCCGATAAAACTTATGCTTTCAGCTTAGTCCAGCGATACGCCACAGCCACCTAAGCCGCAGTAACCATTGGGGTTTTTATCTAAATATTGCTGGTGATATTCTTCGGCATAATAAAATGCTGAAGCCGCTTGGATCTCCGTCGTAATATCCCCCAAACCTTGTTTAGACAGGGCGCATTGGAAGCGCTCTTTACTTTGTTCGGCTAATATTTGTTGCTCATTATTATAGGTGTAAATACCTGACCGATACTGCGTGCCGGCATCATTACCCTGGCGCATGCCTTGAGTCGGGTTATGCGCTTCCCAGAATACCTTTAAGAGTGCGGTATATTCAATTTGACTTGGGTCATATATCACCAAGACCACTTCATTATGCCCGGTCGACCCAGAGCAAACCTCTTGATAAGTTGGGTTGGGTGTATAACCCGCGCTATAACCCACAGCACTGGCATAAACGCCAGGCAATGACCAGAACTTGCGCTCTGCTCCCCAGAAACAACCTAAACCAAACACGGCTTGTTGATGGCCCTCAGGGAAGGGCGGTGTCATTTTATTCTGTGTAAGGGTATGAATGGCAGAAATCTGCATCGCACTGTCACGGCCGGGTAAGGCATTTTCAGCTTTAATCATTTTCGACTTTTCAGGCATAAAAGACATAAACGCCTCTCTTAATATGGTTAATGGCTTACGGAGTTTCTTTCTCTTATTTATCTATTTTGGTCACAGCTTCGGTTTCAGGTTTATTTTCTAGCAATTCTTTGGCTTTGGAAAAATCAACACCGTAACCCGAATCAAGTGCTTCTTTACTTGGCTTGATACCGCAGCCGCTTCCTGCAATGGGTAAGGGTTTAGTGTTACCGGTACTTTTAAGGCCACTCATGGTTTAGTCTCATTTTTCATTACTTAGTTCATTTCCGTTCTTTTTGTTCACGATACGAGCTGGGAGAAATACCATTCCAGCCTTTAAATGCGTGATTAAATGAACTCTGTTCTTGATAGCCGATTAAGAATGCAATTTCATTCATTGAAAGCTGTGTCGCCTGTAAGTAATGTTCGGCGAAGCCTCGTCTTACATCATCCAGTAAAGACTGATAACTATTGCCTGAGTCTTTTAGTTTCCTTTGTAAAGTACGCGAGCTCATATTCAGTTGGCTAGCAAGGTCATCGATGCGAAATGCCTGGCGCCGCAAGGCCTCTGGCAGAATAGCGTTGAGTTTTGAAATGATGTCTTGCTGCTGGGTTCTGGCGCTTAGCAGTGTTTCTGCATAGGAGGTTAAGGCAGAAAATGAGCTTGTGTCTCCGTTTAATACTGGCCAATCTAAAATTTTGCTTTCGACTACAATCGAATTAGTCGTTTGATTATAGCGAATATCGCTTTCAAAAAAGTCTTTATAAATCTTAGCGTTAGCAGGCTCTGGCCCGGTGAAATTAATTTGCTTAAAAGGAATCGGGCTATTGATCAGCCATGGCGAAAAGGTACGAATTCCGGCGAACACGCTGACGATTAAGTGAAAGCAAAAATTACTTTTTATATTTGGAAAAAGCCAATCGTTGGGCGTCCATTTATACACGCTCTCGTGCTGCCCAAGTTCAAGGTGAGACTTTCCTAAGTCATGATTTAAACTCTCGTAGCGAACGACTTGCTCTAATACCTGGAGCAGGTTTTGGCAGCTCAGCAGCGTCATGCCCAATACCGGGTAGGTTCCTGGGGTAATGAGTTTTCCGACAGTGAGTCCAAAATCTGAACATTGCTCAAGACCCGCTTCGAATAAGGCGATATAAGGTTCTACAGGAACCGAAGATAAAGCCTCTTGATTTTGAGTATTACTCGTTAGAGCAACGATATTTTCTGGGCTAACGCCGACCTGCTCTGCCACGCGAACCAGTGTTTGCCAGTAGGGGAGGGCCACAGAGCCTAGAAAAGGTGTGGTTGTCGTCGAAGAACAAGATGCTGTCATAGTTTCACAAGCCAAAGTGAAGTCTTTGTTTTATCGTTTGAGCATACAATATTAGTAATTAAACAACATTAGTAATTAAACAACATTAGTAATTAAACAGCATTACTAATTTAAAAATATAAGTTATTAAACAACATAAGCCCATCATGGTAATTATAATCTGGGGCTATACGAGGTTAATTGTGACTGAGTTTTTTCAAGCCTGGCTGGCACTGTACCAAGATCCTGTCTTTTTTGAAGGCGCTGTACTACGTGAAGGGCTGACGTTTTTGGAATTTCCGCTAGCAACGCTAGCGTTGAGTGTCGGCACGTTCTTGGTCATTGCCTTGCCGTGGACCTTACTTGCCTGGCTCGATCCTAAGTGGGCAAGGCCTTATAAAATTCAAAATAAGCCCTTTCAGGTAGCAAAGTATTTTTGGCCTAATATTGCACGTATAACACTTAACTCAATAATGATGTTTTTGGTTTTAGTGCTCGTATGGCCGCTTTTGAGTTTGAGCAATATCCATACAGGGGCTATTCCGCCATGGTATGTTTGGGTCTTTCAAATTGTGTTCTTTCTGATTTTTGACGACTTTCTGTTTTATTGGATGCATCGCTACATGCATGAAAATAAATGGGTTTTACGTCATATACACTCGGTTCATCATCGTATTAGAAATACCTGCGCCTTAGATGGCAATTACTTTCATTGGGTAGAGTTTGTGTTGATTGGATCATTAGCGATGGTTGGCCCGATTTTACTAGGCTGTCATTTATACGTCTTGTATGCGTGGATAATTATTCGCAATATTGAAGCCGCAGATGGCCATGCCGGTTATGACTTCCCATGGAACCCCTTACGCTTTTTACCGCTCTATGATGGCCCTGTTTATCATGACTTTCATCATGCGCGGTTTAAGGGTAACTATGCCGGGGCTTTGCATTATGTGGATCGCTTTTTCGGGACCTATATTAAAGAATACTTAGAATATAAGAAACGCCATGCTTACCCTGAAAAAGGTCAGCGGGTTATAAATCGCTCAGAATCAGGGTGATTTAATTAATGCTTTAGAGTTTAACGTGGTTTAAGGAGAGCTTAAACCAAAATCCAGATCTAACTGTTTACAAGTGAAATAATTCGATGCTGACAGTAAACCGTTACCTCTCATTCTCAGTGAATCCACTACCGGTTAATCCCCTCTCGGCTAATCAAGGAGCGGAACCACAAGAACTGGACATTTGGCCTGGTGAATGACTTCTTCGCTCACACTGCCTAGGAGCAATTGGTAGATCTTACTGCGACCATGAGAGCCGATAATGACCATATCGGCACCGAGTGTTGTCGCCTTTTGTAAAATCGTTTTTACGGTTGTGCCCTGAATTAGAAGTGCCGTTGCATCCAGGTTTTTTTGACGCATTAAATTTGCAATGTGCTGAATTTGTTGATGTTTCTTGTGTAGATTGTGGGCAATGTAATTTCGAATAGGCTGTGAATTTGACTGAGTTTCAATATGATAAGAGAGAGGGCCTGCTTGTGCTAATGAGGCCGGCTCATAGCCGACGAAGCCTTGATCGGGGCTGGTTACATGAATAAGCCACAATTTAGCCGCGTGCTCTGCTGCTAATTCCGTAGCCTTTTTGATAATTATTTCAGTCGTTTCAGAAAAATCGATACAAACGAGAATATTCATATACCCTCCTCAATTCTTGAGATAGCTCAGTCATACATTAGCATGGCAAACTGATAGTATCTAATTAAATTAATCGTGGCCCTAAAGGTTTGCCCTAAAGGAAGGAAGCACGAAATAGCCGATAAAACCGTTACTGATGGCTGTGTAACAGGTTAACGTGTAAGCACTCTCTCGATATTTGAGTAGCAGCGATAGGGGGCTAGGTTAACTATAAATCCAGAGCCTTTAAGTGATCAATAAGTTCCGCCGCTTCAGGCGGGCCATCGGTGAACACTAGGCGTATCTTCCATACACCAGCTTGCTTATGCAGCAAATAAGTATAGCCCTTATGATTGAGCTGACCATCAATATCGGGCTCACCGAACTTTAGGCCAAACTGTAGTGTTGCCGTGCGCATCTCTTCTGACGTCAATGCCAGTGCTGTAAATTCAGGGTTGAAACTTTTAGCGTATTGATCCGCTTTTTCCCATGATGAATTGGGCAGCAGGTCGACAAATAATACCGCGAGTGATTTACCGAGACTATCTTTCGGGTAGTTAGAGTAAACCTGGTTGAATACAGAAAGGGTGATCGGGCAGGCTGAATCACAGCCAGGGTAGCCAAAATAAAGTAGCGCGTAATCACTCTCCACATTATTTATGGTCGCAATATCTATCGCTCTATCCATTTTAACGGGTAGTAATGGTATCAATAAGATAAGCGTGATAACGGCGACTATCAATAAAAAACCTGAAGCCGTCTTAATTTTGCTGTTCAAATTGCTCTCCAGACGTCATTCATCTGTGCTAATTAATGACGTTTTCAAACTTGACGCAAACACGGTATGGATGTGACTCAGTATCATTTGCATTTGATTAATATCGTCGTTATCCATTGTTTCGATCAAACTCATGATCTCTTCAATGTTGTTTAGACTCATGGGTATATGCTGGCGGTTGTCCTGAAGGTGTTGATTCCAGCCAAGGCGCTCCTGGCTGACTCTAAGATAGTCATGTAGTAATTCGTCAATGCGTTCTATTTTACGGATAAGCTCTTTTTGCTCGATCTTTTTTTCAGGGTGAGGAACTAAGGCTTCATACTCATCAACGAACTCGTAGGTGAGATCTTTTAGATAAGAAAAACCCAGTTCGACCGACTTAAAGCCCATCGCTCGAAAATTGTCACATAAGTAAAGCAGGTAGTTCTCTTGAGACTGCTCAATAAGTTGTTTATTCTCGGCCAACATTTTTTCTGATAACTCAAGGAAGGAAAAAAAGTCGGCGGGTTTTACTAATAACAATTGGAAAAAAATACTGAGGTCTTTCTGCTTGCGGTTCTCTTTAGTCTGAAGTGCTTTTAGTTCAGTTACATCAGCCACGCGTACCAGTATTTTGTTGACCCGATATTCATTGTTAAGGGTTCTAGACTTATCGGCAATAGGGGTCCAGGTAAATTCTAAATTTTTCCTGTGACTCAGGCTCGTCTTTCGACATTCATTCACGAAATAATGCTGATGCTCATCAAATTCAGTCTTAGACTTGCCAAGACAATATTCGATAGCGAGATCGACACCTTGGACAACATCAAGTTCTAAATTGCTATCCTTAAAGAGCAGGTTAACTGCCTTTTGGCCTGAAATCTCTTGAGTTTCAAGAATTCTTTCAAGCGCGCTTGAATACTCTGGATCAATTTTATTCTCTTGGGTGATGGTAAATATTCCTTCTGAGAGATTGGCAAAGATCGATTTAATATCGGTCGTTGTCTGCATCAAACTCGCACTGCGTTCGGCAACCAAGTCTTCCAACTCTTTGTTGATGTTTTCCATGTCTTCAAGCAATGTTTCATTGGTCAGAAACTCTTTCATGCCGTTATAGGTGACGAAACAAAGCAGAACAGCCATGAGAATGGCCCAATATAAATGCGTGACATAGGCATCCCAGCGCCCCCAATTAAAGGCGAGTATAGGCATGCCCATTATTTCAATTGACGCAGCCTCACAAAATGTCGCGGTTAAATGGTGGGTCATGACCATGGCAAGACTGGATACCGCAGCAAAACCATCTCGGTAGACCAATAAAACACCCAAACTCATAAAATAAACTAAGTGTGAGGTCGGCGTACCCAACTCTTGCTGAATATAAATTACCTCCACTAGGCAACCCGTCACGCCAACTAAAATACGATTAATATAGGTGCCCCGAAAAAATGCATAACCTAATAGCCCGAATCCCAGCGCTAGCCCACCGCCAATATAACCGAGTAAAAAATAGCCGTGTCTTCCGCCGCCTAAAGTGGCGAGTACTAACCAATAGACCACCAAAATAAGCAGCGCTGTTTTATCGGCTTTAATAAAGTCACGCTCAAGCTTGAGCCTTGCGTGCTCAGATAAACCGGCGTCATTGACATGAAAAAAATTGTTCAAGTTCGCTTTGAATGAATCTTTAGACAGGCTCCTCAATATCATGATAAGGCCTCCTCACGAAACGCCAAACCAGCAGGCAGCTTGAGCATCATTTCAAAAGGTATAAAGCCCTCTTTATCGGGCACGGCTGATAACAAATCAAGTTCGATATTGCCTTGTTGAGTCGCGAGGATTTTTTTGACTGTATTTAAACCTTCACCTCTTCCCGAAACCTCTGTTATTTGCGTGGCAGTAGAAAGCCCTGAGTGAAAAATCAACTCGGCCAGCGCCAGTTTTGAGGCGCCGGAATAAGCTGCCAACAGCCCATTGACTATCGCTTGCGCTTCAATTTTAGCGAGATTAAGCCCTTGACCATCGTCTCTATAGCGAATTAGCAAATACTCGCGCGTGAGATCAAGGCTACAGTTTATGTATCCTTGTTCCCGTTTTCCTTTTGAACGACGAACTTCAGGTAGCTCTATGCCGTGATCTAAAGAGTTACGCATAATATGTGTAAAGACACTTTTTAATGCAGGAATTACTGGCGCGCAGAGTTTGATACCTTGGTTATCGACGGATACTTCCGGTGTGGGCTTGCGTATTTCTAGCGCGAGATTGTCGAGTGAGCAAATGATCGGCTCAAGAATGCTTTCTAAAGTACAGGCGCCTAAGGTGCGTAGAAAATAGGATACCTTGGTTATTTCCTTTTGTAGTTGAGAAGCGCTTTTAATATCAACCAAATCTAGGGTATGACATAAGCATTCCAACTCCGCTTTATTGGCCATCAATATGGCTGCATTGTTTTGAGTGTGGTCGCGACCGAGCTTAGTGTCATGAATATGCTCGTATTCTTCAAGAATATCTTCTGCGGTGTTCAATGACTTTAGCAGAGACTCTTTTTTCCAAGGATTATTGGGCTGGATTCTCAGTTCATCGTATTCAATTTCAGCGTCGTGAGCGCAGTTCGTGATGTGCAACAGACCATAAACGAGTGCGTTTTTTTTGATGTTATGCATATTCTGAAAAAGCGTGTCGATAAGTTCAGGGGAAGGCTTGTGAAACGCGTTAATAAACTGTCTGTTTGCTTCGATAAGTAACTTGGATTCACTAATAAAGGCGGTGAATTTTTTCTCATTAATCGCCAGAATCTGGTTAATCATCTGTAGTAGTCTATTTTTGATTTTTGCTTCATTCTGCAAATTCTTTAGCAGGCTGACATCATTAATACTCAAAAGTATGCGTTCTACCGTTTCGTTTTCATTTAGAACAGGGTTCCAGGAAAACTCCAAATATTTATCGCTACCTGAAACTTTTTTAGTGCACTCGTGAACGAGCAAATGTTCGTTGTAGTGAAATACAAATTTACTGGCGCCTAAAATTGCTTCAATCCCGGTCACCATCGATGATAAGGTCGTTGGACTTAAATTTGTGTTGGAAAATACCACCTCCATTACCGGTCTTCCCTGAATGTCATCGGTCTCGAGTATTTTCTCCAAGCCTAAGGAGTATTGGGGATGTATCGATGCATCACGGTTAATCATGAGTAAACCTTCAGACAGATTGTTTAACATTCCCTTTAGGTCTTCAGTTTTTTCTGCAAGTTGAGCGGTCCGATGAATTATTTTTGTATTCAGTCCGCTTTTGGACTTTGTCAATTCTTCGGCCAGTAATTGATTCTTGTTAAAATCGGTGATGTGATTTTTGATGATCAGCGCAAACACTAACGCTGAAGAATAAAATGCTAACAAATGGAACAAACAGGCATCCCATAAACCCCAAGTGTAGACAGTGACCGGTAATTCAAAAATGACGAGACCTAAACTTTGAAAGTAAGTAAAGAGCAGATAATAGAATGTGGTAATGGTCAAAAATATCAATAAGGGGGTAATATCTTTATAACGCGTCAAAATATAGATCGAAGCATAAAACGAAAAATGTGGTTCGATATAACCCGGTTGCTGATGCACTAATAATGCGCCGAAAAGTCCCAGACAGAGGCATAAAGTGCTTCGTCGTTTTAACCCTTTTAAAAAATTGTAAGCTAGCCAGGCAGTGCTGGTTATCGTTGCCCCGCCTAAGAAGCTTAAAAGGTAGGTGTCAGAATATAAGGTGATACTAAGAGAGGTTAGCCAATACAAAGGAATGATCGTCATCACGAACTTATCGTTTTGTTCGAGATTCTCCTCTAAACGCTGTTGGTATTGCTCAGATACAGGGCGGCCATGAAAAAAATGGAAATTTTTTATTCCCCTTGATTCAGACAGCATCTTAAGGACTCCTGTTAAAAAATCACAATCATCATGCAACAAGAAAATCAGTCGTACTCAGTGTACCTCCTTTGGTAGCGAAAAGCCCAAGCGACTAAATGCTTGAGCGCTCAGTTAACTAGTTCAAGGTCACTTATGAGGCTATTTAGTATTCATTGATGACATCATAGCTTTTGAACCAGTCAATAAAGTCCACCGAGCTTTGTGGCTTGCTGATGTAGTAACCTTGAAGTTTATCGCAGCCATACTCTTCGAGTAATTCCCAGGATGCACGGTTTTCGACACCTTCTGCTACGATAGTCAAACCTAGCTTATGGCCCATGTCAATGGTGGACTGAACGATGGCTTGATCTTCAGTACTTTCATCTAGCTTCAAAACAAATGACAGGTCTATTTTTAACTCGTCTACCGGCATAATCTTCAACTGGCTTAAAGACGAGTACCCCGTGCCATAGTCATCTATGGCTAATTTAATGCCTTTTGTTTTTAAGCGATTCAGAACGCTTAGGGCTTGTTTCGGGTCTTCCATGACGGCGCTTTCAGTAATTTCAAGAATTATGCTCGACGTGGGCAAATCGAATTCGGTGAGTAAGTTATCCACGTACACAGGTAAGTCATCATGTGATAAGTCTGAAGCCGAGAGATTGACGGCCATAGAGAGTTCAATGCAGTCCTGTCGCCACTGTTTAGCCGTTTTTAGCACACTTCTTAATACCCATCGGGTTAAAGCGGGCATTAGACCAGATTGCTCTGCGAGTCCAATGAACTCCTCAGGGGAGATAAACCCTAAGTCTGAATGAAACCAGCGAATCAGTGCTTCTACCTGCGTCACTCTTTTTTCATGTAGGTCAACTTTGGGCTGATAGAACATTACCAGCTGGTCTTCTGCGATAGCTGTTTTTAAATCGTTGATCAAACGAATTTGCTTGAGATGTTTTTCATCGGCACCCGCTTCGTAAAAAGCCACTTCCAATTTCTTGTTTTTTGCATTATTGAGCGCAATATCAGCGCGTCTCAATAATTGGTCTGTTCTGCCTCCATGGGTGGGGTAGGTGACGACGCCTGCGGCCACAGACACTGGTATTTCAAGATTGCCTATTAAATAGTTGTGGTTTAGTTGTGACAAGAGTTGCTCAACTTTACTTGGCAGGTCTATCTCCGGCGTATCTTTGAACAAAATAAGAAATTCGTCAGCACCTAGTCTGGCAGACAACCTACTTTCATTTGATAAAGTATCGAGCTTGTGAGCGAAAGCTTTGAGTAACTCATCGCCAACCTGATAACCAAACGTATCATTGGTTTGTTTGAAGTGGCGAATATTAATAATGACTAAGGCAAAACACTTGGATGTATGTTGGTAGACATCCAGGCATTCATCGATTTGTTCCTGAGCAGAAATTCGATTGGACAGGCCTGTGAGCGTATCGTGATAGACCTGATAAAGAATCTTCTGTTCTCGATCGGCTATGCTTTTCTGCATTTGGTTAAAGCTGGAGGCTAGCTTTTCAATTTCATTTTTCTTACTCGGTCGGAAAGGAATTTCTTCTGAATAATTTCCACTGTTTATGCGTTGAGCCGCCGTGACCAGGTTGTTAATAGGCTGAGTGATGTTTCTGGCAATGAAAAAACCAATAATAACGGACAAAGCCAAAGCAATGCTGGATATGATCAAAATTTGTATTTTAAGCGGAGAAAACTTTGCGTAGGCTTCATCTAGGGAGGTTTGCAGAATGGCACTGACTTTGTATTGCCGGGTATCAACCAAAGGGGCTAACAAGGAAAGGTACGCTTGGTTATTCTGTATCACGTGTAGCCATTCATTATTGTTATTGTCGAGCTGATTGTCGAGCTGATTGTTGGTGATGGTTTGATTGGCCGTTGTTGTTGCTAAAGTTGTGATTTCAAAGGACTGTTTATTCTGCTCATCACCATTAAAGGTCACCTCAAGACTGGTTAAATCTTTCAGCTGATTCGCCAGACTCTGGTCTATTAGAAAACCCACGACTGCCCAAGCAACCGGAACCGGTGCGTTGACCTGTAACATGAGCATTTGATAGGCATTCCCCTTGAACATGACAATGCTCATTAAACCGCCTTCGTTTTCGGCTTGAGCAAGTAGTTGTTTAAAAGGGAAGGCACGCTGGCGATGCGTTGCTTGGTCTGTACTGGCAATGAGTTCGCCTTCAAGTGACGCCAGCATCATTAGGTCGGCATCAATTCGGGCACCATGATTTTCCAATACGGATAAAACGGTGGCTTGATCGTCAGCCTGTACAGCTGCTTTAAAGCCAAAATCAGAGGTTAAGACTTCTGCTGAATCAAATAATTGGCTGGCGCGAATATCCATGAGGCGATCAAAAACTTTCAGGCCGATATTTAGTTTCTCTTGAGCCTGATCTTCTACGCTGTTATTCGTGGCCAGTAAGACCGCTGAGATGCTGGTCACGGAAGAAACGATGATCAAACTTAAGAATAGAAGCAGGATTTTATTACGGAGACTGATATCAATCATGTTAGAGCATCTTATTTGTTTAAAATAGGGGTAGGCGGCTTGGTTCGAATCGACGTTTATGGTGACCACGGCTTGTATGAATAAGCGCGTCAAAATAAGCACGTCAGAATATGCTAGCCTGAATAAATAGCTTTTATTCAGCTTAGGTTTACTTTAGATATAAATAAAGTCAAAAACGGTAATTTTCTGCTGCTGTCAGAAAACGCATTACTTGTGATATTTATCGATCATTTCTTTAATTTTACCGAGTTGATAGGGTTTGACGATAAAACCTTTTGCGCCCATCAGAATGGCTTTTTTAACATTATCGATTGAGCTTTCGCCGCTTACGATCACGACAAAGGCATTTGGATTAATTGAGCGGATTTTTTTCAACGCTGCAAAGCCATCAATTTTTGGCATGTGTAAATCCAGAAAAACAATATCAATGTGTTTTTTCTCATAAATTTCAATGGCATCCAGGGTATTACTGGCTTCGAGAATAGTCGATATATCAAGGCTGCGTAGTGAGCTTGCAAGCAAGCTACGCATGTTACTGACATCATCAACAATTAAAACTTGAATGTTGCTCACTCTACACCTTCGATAGCATGTTGGATTTGTTGAAGAAAAAGATCAAATGGTTCATTGTTCTGTTCCTGTTTTGTTTCTTGTAGTGTTTTTTCGAACGTAGCGGCATGCTCACTTAGTTCCTGATACCCAAAGCTACCCGCGCTGCCTTTTATTTGATGTACGATATCTTGAATTGTAAGCCAGTCTTGTGCCTTATTAGCTGTTTTAAGATTTTTTACTTGCTCTGGCAGCGAACTTAAAAACTGCCTCGCCATGTCATCAAAATTATCAAGATCTGCTAAAGAGGGCTCATGATTAATGACTGCGCTTTGCGTTAAATACTCAGAAAGTAGGTGATGAAATTTTAAGGTATCAACCGGTTTGCCGAAATGACCGACAGCGCCGCTTTGAGCACATTGCTCAATACTATCTCTATCAACATTGGCTGTCATCATGATGATCGGTTTAGAAAAACCTGCGCTGCATAAAAGTTCGGTCGCTTCAATGCCGTCCATGACAGGCATTTGCATATCCATCAATACCAGCTCGAAATCGTTCGCAAGTGCTTGCTCGACCGCCTGTTCTCCGTTTTCTGCTGTGATAACTTGCGCCCCTGTTTGTTTGATTAAGTAACTCACAAGCCGGCGATTATCATCGTTGTCATCGGCATAGAGTACTTTCCCCTTGAGAGACGGTATGTGCTGTGCTTGTTCGGACAGTTGCGACAAACGTTTAGCTTCAGATAAATTAGTGACCTGTTTGGCTTCAGTATCCTGGGGGCAGGGTAACGAAAGCTTAAACTCACTCCCCAGCTTATATTGGCTTTTTACCTCAATGTGCCCACCGAGTAGGGAGGATAACTGCTTACAGATGTAAAGTCCCAATCCTGTGCCACCATGTTGGCGTGTGATGGAAGAGTCGGCCTGAGTGAAGGCAGAAAATAGTTTTCCTAGTTGCTGTTCGGTCATACCAATGCCGGTATCTTGTAGGGTGAAAAACAATGTTTGAGCGCCATGCTGAACAGTTAAAGAGACTTTACCTGACTCCGTAAATTTAATGGCATTATTAATTAAGTTGAACAAGATCTGTTTTAAACGGGTCGGGTCACTATTTATGAGCAGAGGTAAAGGAAAGTTCAAATTCAATTCGAATTCTATACCCTTGTTATTTGCCTGCATGTTAGCGAGTTGCTTCACTTCATGTAGTAAGGGAAAAATGGGCGTTGGTATGACTTCAACTTCAATTTTTCCTGCTTCTATTTTTGAAACGTCAAGAATATCATTGATGACATTAAGCAAATGCGTGCCGCAACGGTTGATGGTATTGATTGCTTGAACTTGTTCTTCTGGATTCATCGATTTATCTTGGAGCGTTTCAGAAAAGCCAATAATAGAGGTCAGTGGTGTGCGGATCTCGTGACTCATGCTCGCTAGAAACCTACTTTTGGCTTGCGTGGCTTCTTCGGCCAGTAGTCGTTCTTTATGCGCAATTTCAGCTTCAAACTTGATTTTTTCACTTTCTTGAAGCGCTAATGCTTGTTGCTTGATTTCATTTTCGCGCGCCATCACCGCAGATTGCATATTTTGGAACTCTTGCGCTAATTGGCCTAATTCACCCGACTGTTTAACTTCAAGCTTGGCTGAATAGTGGCCATTTGCGACATATTTTGCCGCCTCTAATAAACTCTTTACTGGGCGGGTAATACCTCTAGCGATAGCAAGGGCACCCAGTAAAGAAACCAGAATGCCACCAAAAAAGAAGGGCAGGATATCAATCCAGAAACGATCGAAAATAGACATGGCTTGGCTGAGAGAGTCATGCAAGACAACGACAAAGCTGTTTTGGCTGGAGTTTAAATTAACGATGTTAAGCGGTAGAGAGACTGTGATGTACTCAACGCCATACCAGTCAAGTTTTTGGGTATAACCTTCACCTGAAGTCTTGATGAATGAAACAGATAAAAAGGGGTTTAAAGCGTTATCCTGGGTCTGTTCGATGAGTGCCGGCATCGTTGAGAATAGTCCTGTATTCTTGCTTTGAATCGCGCTACTTTTGTTTTGACTAGTATTATTAATGCTTTGATTCGTGCTAATGAGCGTGATACCTAAGCTGATTTGTTCTTCCAAACGCGTGAATAGGCTAGAATGCAAGGTCTTACCGACAACGATTCGACCTATCTCAATGGGGGCTTCTACTATCTCTGAGCTCAAAAAGAAGGGCGTATTGTCAATAATAGCCAGTGGCATATTATCTTCGTGCTCAGGATCGATGGCTGCCTGGTGTAAACGTGCTAGAGAATGTTGTGGTAAATCGTAAGTACTGGCAATCAAGTTATTTTGTGTATCGAATATAAAAGCAAAATCACCCGAAATTCTGTTTATATGATTTTGTAGAATGTTGACTAATGTGCGTGAGTCGACCCCTTGGCCAAGCGCTTGTCTGAAACCCCAGTCCTGTGCAATGGTGGCGACGTTAGAATCAAAACTGGCTTGCTCAGTTCGAAATTCATCCAAAACAATTCTTTTGCCGACATTCAAGCGTGCTTCAATTAATGACTCTGCTTGTTTACCGGCAGCCTTAATAATGCTGTAAAAATTGAGTATAAAAACGGCAATGAATAATGAAACAACTAAGACAAAAATCTTATTTTGAAGGCTTCTAATTCTCATGTCGAGCTCTTGAAAGTTTGCTGGATGCTTAAGGAGCGCGCATGCTACGCTCGTGTATGCTGTACTAAGGACGGGGGCGGCATTTTTAATTAAGCTTGTTCATCAATTAAATAGTAGACAAAATTTCGGTGTATGTTGCAGTTATTGTTGTTTTTAAACAAAAATATCCGATACTTACTCGATTTATATCTATACTTTTAACGGCTTTACATTGTTTTTCTTTGTAATTAGAAAATTTAATCAGGAGTTCGCTGTGCTTAAATTATTCGCATTCAGACTTATCGTGCTATCGCTTATTTTTCCTACGGCTGTTTTAGCGTTTGAAGTACGAATAGTCGATCAAAATGGCGAACCCGTTAAAGATGCGGTGGTGAGCATACCTGAAGGCACAATAAGCAAGGATGAACTAGAAAAAGCTAATTCGAGCCCAGCGATAATGGACCAAATTCAGCGTCAATTTGTTCCTCGGGTCTTGGCTGTTGAGAAAGGACGGAATATCGTGTTTCCGAATAGCGACAATATTCGACACCATGTATATTCTTTTTCCAAGCCAAAGAGTTTTCAAATCAAGCTTTATAAAGACGCGCCAAAAGAACCGCTCAGTTTTGAAAATGACGGTATCGTGGTATTAGGCTGTAACATTCATGACTCGATGATCGGTTATGTTTTTGTTTCGCCCTGGCCGATATTTAGCGTGACGCCTGATAATGGTCTAGTCGAATTTGAAGCTCGCCCTAAAGAAGTGGCAGTATGGCATCCTTGGGTGAGCGGTTTGAAGGTGCCTATTAGAGTCGCCGTAAGCGAAGATCAAAGCAATATAATGCAAGTTGAATTGGAAATAACATCGCCTAAAGCGCCGAAAACAATCAAAAGTAAATTTAAGAAATTTTATAAAAGATGATAAAAAATTTATCTGATATCTACTTAAGGACAAAAATGACGGCCCCTCGAAATTTTCTTAAAACACTGGCTTATTTTTGCTGTTGTTTCGGTGTCTTTGTAGAAGTAAGTCATGCCGGTGGCCAGTTAATTGGCTCTGCCGGCGTCACTCAGATGGAAGGCAGTGCAGGTGGTGGTATTGTTCCATGGGCGACGATTACCGGTTATGGCACACGTGACGAGCAAAGTTCTACTGCCTTTTCGAGCTTTGTCTCGGTGGATGATTATAGAATGCGCGCTTATGGGGTTGCGCATGGTTTTAATAATCGTACTGAAGTATCAGTAGCACGACTAGAGGTCAGCGCTAAAGACGGTGGTACCGAATTGAGTGAAAACATCATCGGCCTTAAAGTCCGCCTGTTTGGCGACTTGATTTTCACACCCTGGCCGCAAGTCGCCATTGGCGCTCAATATAAGCATGGTTTAAATGCCAAAGGCTTACCGGCATCCTCTGACAGTACTGGCACAGACTTCTATGTCGCGGCAACCAAAGTTTGGCTGGATGGTCCATTTCATCGAACGTTGGCTGTTAATACGACTCTACGCTTTAGCAAGGCGAATCAATTAGGCTTGTTGGGGTTCGGAGGCGATAATAGCGATGATCGTGACTTGTTGATTGAGACTAGTGTCGGATTGTTCCTCACCAGAAATTGGCTAGTAGGGGGTGAATACCGTCAAAAACCAGATAACTTTAATGCCTTCAAAGAAGATGATTGGAAAAATATTTTTGTGAGCTATTTACCCAATAAACAAATGGCCTTGACGGCCGCATTCGTTGACTTGGGTAATATTGGTGGTTTATCAGATCAAAATGGCGGGTATATTTCATTACAGCTTTCTTACTAACCCAAGCTTTATACGTAATAAAAGAGAAGTTTATGCTCAGGCTTTGTACTGTTTTATTTTTGACCCTGTCTCTGGCTGCTTGTCAGGTTTTTACGCATTCAGCTATTCAGGCTCAAGATGATAGCTTGTACAAGAACCTGGGTGAACTCGAAGGCATCACTAAGATTATCGATATTTTCATTTATGAAATTGGCGAAACTGACGAGGTGCTTCATCATTTTGAAGACTCCAATATTGACCGTTTTAGAGAAAAACAGATAGAGCATCTCTGCCTGCTTTCTGGTGGGCCCTGTGAATATACCGGCGATGAAATGCTTGAAGTGCACCAGGGTATGAATATTACCCAGGCTGACTTTACCGCGATTACCAATGCACTGATTAGAGCGCTCGATGAAGCTGGCGTCTCGATTGGAGATCGAAATCGCTTACTCGCCATTATTGCTTCTATGCACGCTGAAGTGGTTTATCAATAGTCCCTTACTAAAAATAAGGGTGGTTGATTCTGGTTTAGGGGCTTATTTGCCTTGATTAAATTGTCGTGATTTATTTTTGGTGGTTAATACTTAGTCGGCTTTAAGTTGCTAGCGTTTTGAAAATAAACGGGCGAGCAAGTTGGCAATAAGGCCCAGGCTAAAAAATCCGATCACCCATGCCAATAAACCTGCTTGCCAAGAATGAGTCAATAATGCCAAGCCAATGCATCCACAGACATACCAAGGCATGATCATGCTTTCAAAACAGCCAAAACCTGGGTTACTACCGTAGTTATCCGGTAGGGTCTTCATTACGAATACACAACATTGGTAAACACAACCAAAAGCAGCAATGACGAGTAGAATGACACCGAACTTCTCCCACATGGTTCTACCTCCTGTGTATTAATATTGAATGTCGTATGTCGTATGAAGCACGTAGCATGACGCCTATGCTATTGGTATTTCACAATGAGGGCGTGAGCATCACTATCAAGGGTTTCGAAAGTACGTAACATGATGCTGAGTGACCAAGCTTGAGCCCGGTTGCCTGAGCCTGAACCAATTAAGGGGAAGGCCACGCTATGAAAGCCTTTCTCATTCACTATGCTTATGGCATTAATAATAGATTGCCGAACAGAATATTCTGTCGCAAACCAAAACATATTGATACCAGCGACATGGATAATGGCTCTGAAGTCGAGTTTGCCTGCACTGGTGAGTCGGGCCTCGCCTAATGGAATGGCGCCATATCTAGCCACTTCTTTAAATGGTTGCGTGCCAGCCGTTTTTTTGATCGCGCCTGATACGCCCTGTGGGAGTAGTAGCCACCAGGGAATGATATTTCGGTTCCAGCTATTCACAATGACTTCGACCGGTTGGTTGAGGATATCACCTGAAACGATGTCGATATGCATCATTTTCTACTCATATGCTTGGGTACTTTAAAGCATAGTCGATAGTAAATAGTTTTGAGAATACACTCCTTAATTTTAATGTCTTCTTCTTACGAATTGGGTGAGGGTCATATTGAGGCAGCATCAATGAAGAAAATAGGATGAGACAGGGGAGGACGACCAAGTGTAAAGTGTCACAAAGGGCTGTGCCCCCTTAAATTAGGACAGTCTTGTAAGCAGGTTTACCATTATTGAACGAGTCACTAACCATGGAAGAAAAGCAGCGAACACATTTTAAGGTCTGCACTTTAAACCTTTTTAATTATGTTGTGCCACCTTATGCCTTTTACGAATCTGAAAATATCTATTCGAGCGCGCAATGGCAAAAAAAAGAAGCTTGGATAAATAAGCAACTGTCTTGTTTGCAGCCAGACATCATCGGTTTTCAAGAAGTGTTTAGCCCGGCTGAGTTGCAACAACTAGCTTTAAAGCATGACTTGCCTTATTTTGCGACGGTATCCGAGCCGGGCCTTAGAGTAGATTATGTTTATGATAAGCCGGTGGTCGCGCTAGCGTCTAAGTTTCCCATCATCTCTGTGTCGGCGGTGAAGGTGACGGCT
>Ga0209290_1000603_pt1 | contig 23895 bp, 2 predicted proteins | sample EN1Hudsemesocosm_2_FD_184632 | JGI IMG/M metagenome (GOLD analysis project Ga0209290, IMG submission 184632) | Methane-oxidizing microbial communities from mesocosms in the Hudson Canyon - EN10B Hudson Canyon (SPAdes) (version 2) | ecosystem: Environmental > Aquatic > Marine > Cold seeps | place... | reverse complement strand
CTAATGGCACAAATTTGCCTCATTGATTGCTGCTTCCAAACATAAATTTTTTGCTCAACAACGAATGATTTTAAAGTTATCCCACATGTTTGCTTTATGTAGTTGATGTTGATAAAGAAGTTCAACTTGGTATTTTTAATACTGCAGCTTGGTCAATACTCATCTGATACGCACACACATCGGGTTTTTTTTGTCGTGCAGACTGTGCCTTGATTGGAAAACGTCCATTCGCTATGTAGCTTAGTATTTTTGGCTGCAAAAAAACGAAATCGATATTCCCATTGTGACGACTTCGCCAACATCCCTATCCTTGCTTGCTAAGGCAGTGCGTCATTTATATGTCGAAATGAAATTTAGGCGATGCCTCATACATGGTTCTGTTCTGTTGAAAGATAGTGTTTTTTCATACTTTAGTATGATTTTCATAGGAAACGCACCACAAAAAATGCCTTTTGGCTGTGGCATGTATACTATCCTGCTAGTATCTCAGCGCACAGACTTAAAATGTCAAACACAAAAGCTTATAAAAAAAATCGCTAATTATATAGTCATAGAATGTGGCATCGGCTCCGATGTCACAGCAAGGTCATAACGTTAAATTTTGGGGTTGTAATAGTGGTAGCTCCTAATCTTTTGCTGCCATCTACGCAAGTAGTAAGTTCGCCATATTCGTTCTCTCATTCGTCGATGGGTTTACATTGTTGTTAACAACTAGGAACGGAAATCAGGATGAATAGAAAAATATAAAAGCACAGCACCAACCGCCATCACCACAAAAACCGTATTGGTTGTAATGTAGTCGTTAATAAGTGCTGTCTGAATATCTGAAGGGCAGTGTTATTTTGAATTAGCTGATCAATCGGTGGTTTGTTCTACTTACCCTGGATTGAATAAAAACTAAAATCTGAAAAGAGCATGTTGGTTCGTTTTATACCTGAAGCCAATTGTCTTGGCATGTTTTGGGTACGTGAAATTACTAAATTAAAGGTTGTTATGAAAAAGTACAAATTTCTCTCAGTTGTTGTCTGTTTACTTGCCTTACCGAACTTTGCCGTAGCCTGTGATAACGCGATCACGGTAACTAGCGAAAACAACAGTGGTGTAGGCACCCTGCGCCAAGCCTTGGTGGATGTTTGTTCTGGCGGCACCATTGATTTTTCTGGTGCGATGAGTATTGCATTAGGTAGCCGGCTGACAGTTGATAAAGACCTGACGATTTCTGGAGAGAACCTAGTCACTCTGGATGGACAATCTCCATCCGATGGCGCACGTAGTCAGATTATGAAAATCAATGAGAATGTGAGCGTTAACATTGATGGTATGACTTTTTTTAAAGGCGGGGCGTCAGTTGGTGGCGGGGCGATAGTCAATTGGGGTCATTTAACCTTAAACAGGTCCAAGTTCCAGCAGAATTGGTCGAAATTAAACGGCGGAGCAGTGCATAACATCGGCAGGCTGACGGTCGCAAATAGCATTTTTTGGTGGAACCTAGCCTTAGATGGAGAAGAAGGCGGAGGGGCAGGTGGAGCGATTTATAACCATAAAAAAGCAACTTCTCTTGTTTTAGTGAACAATACCTTTTGGGAAAATCAATCGGGTTATGTCAATAGTGGGAGAAGGGTTGGGACGACGGACACGATTGGCTCGGCATCGGCTAGTAGTAACAAGGTTAAATTTTTTAATAATCTGATCCACAATAGCAAGGGTGGAGCCGGTACAGATTGTTCCAGTGGTTTTGGTGCCTACCAAAACAACTTGAATTATAAAGGGGACTGCAACGCTGAGTGGAGTGGTTATTCAGGGTTGTTTAACCCAGCCGGGGGTGACCTCAGGCTGAATCCAGCAGCAAAGGCTTTGAACCTTGGAAGTAATACCAAAGTAGATACGTATAATCTGACAACAGATTATTTCGGTAACCCACGAATCCAGCAGGGCACGGTAGATCTGGGTGCCATTGAATATGACCCCAATGGGGATTTTGATGGTGACGGAGTCAATGATCCTGAAGATGGCTATAAAACGATTAGTATCATTGGCCATACCGACACTGATAGTGACGGTATTCCAGATGATTGCGATTCAGGTGGTTGTGCCGGCATGTCGGCGGATACCGATGATGATAATGATGGCTGGACCGATGAAGATGAAGCTAGCTGCGGTACCGAGTCATTGAACGCCACCTCAGTTCCAGTGGATACAGATACTGATCTTACATGTGATGTAGTTGATGATGACGATGATGGCGATGATATTCTTGATGGCAGCGATCTTAGTCCACTTGTTGTTTGTTCGAATAACATCACCGTTGCTAACGCAGCCGACAGTGGTGAAGGTTCTTTAAGACAGGCACTGATCGATATTTGCCCAGGCACAGAAAATACTATTAATTTTGATCTGTTTTCCGATACTACCATTAATCTGTATACCCCTTTAAGTATTCAGCAGGATATGACCATTGCAGCAACCGGCGGTAGCGTGGTGCTCAGTGGTGATGCAGATAACAATGGCGGTTCTGACACGCGTATTCTGGCGGTTAACGATGGTTTAACTGTGGCAATACGTGGTTTGGGTTTTGTAAATGGCGGCGGCAGTGGTTCGGCCATCGAGGACAGGGCGGGCGCAGTATGGAACGACGGAGACCTTACTCTTCAGTCTTGTTACTTTGAGGGTAATTCTTCACATTTGGAAGGTGGGGCCGTATACAATTCAGGCACATTAAGGATTAAACAGTGCGAATTTAAGGGTAATCACACGCGACTCCAGGGTGCAGCCATTCTCAATAATGATGGTTTGCTAACCATTGAGCGTACTTTATTTCTGAGTAATGTATCGGATGCCAGCGCTGGTGCTATCGGTAATCGGGATGCTCTGATTATTTCGAATAGCGTGTTTGCAAAGAACAGGGCGGATGGGAGCAGAGGGCAGGGAGGGGCTATTTATTCACATTCTGATTCGGTGAATGTCTCTATTGTCAATTCGACCTTTTACGAAAACCAGGCCGCGTGGGACAAAGACGAATTTTCGTTTAATACCTCGAATGCAGGCAGCTACAGCTTAAGCAATGTTCTGGTTACAAATAGCAGTGCAAATACTGACTGTGGTGGCAGTGCGCTATTAGCAAGCAACAATACTAACTGGATTCAGGATGGCAGTTGTTCAGCCAGTTTCAGTGGCGACCCTCAATTACAGGGGCCGGAGAATGGCGACTATCGTTTGAGTTATTCGAGTCTGGCTATAGATAAGGGAACCCGGACGGTGGCTCCAGCTGAAGATCTTGTGGGAGCCAGCCGGTCATTTGGTGGCAGTGTTGATATTGGTGCCTATGAAACTTCTGATGTGATAGCGCCCAGTGGCTGGATGATTTCTGCGGGTGAAGCACATATGTGTGCGCTAAATGCTGACTCAGCTGATAGCAAAGGCGTGGTTTGTTGGGGAGATAATGCTGATGGGCAGGTAGCGGTGCCACTGCTGCTTGATCCGCAACAGGTTTCTGTTGGTGGCAAACATAGCTGTGTCGTTGACACGATTGGAAGCAATGCAAACGAGGTGGTCTGCTGGGGTAACAATGCCGAGGGCCAGTCTTTAGTGGCGGATTTACTTAACCCGAGTCAGGTTGATGCGGGTTATAGGCACACCTGTGCTCTGGATGTTATATCACCTGACGTTCAGTCCGTGGTGTGCTGGGGTGACAATAGCCAAGGCCAAACCGCTGTGCCTGCGCTCAGCAATCCTATTCAGGTCAGCGCGGGCGGTTATCATAGCTGTGCTCTGGATGACAACGGTGTTGTCTGCTGGGGAGCCGATGAAGAATCCCAGGTTACCGTACCTGCCCTGAGCAATCCCATACAGGTTTCAACTGGAGATCATCATAGTTGTGCGGTAGATGATTCCGGGGTTGTGTGTTGGGGAGCTGGGGAGACTGACGAAGCCGGTGAGTTTGATTTTTCACAGTCGGTGGTTCCTGCTCTGACCAATCCGGTGCAAGTCGCGGCAGGTGGCGGTCACAGTTGTGCCTTGGATGACTCTGGTATGGTGTGTTGGGGCAGTAATGCAGACGGGCAAACAACAACCCCAGTGTTGACTTATCCTGGGCAGCTAAGTACAGGTGGTGCTCAAAGCTGTGCAGTGGATTATTACGGCGTGCATTGTTGGGGCAGAGAAAGCGCTGGCCAAAGTACGGTGCCGGCTTTGGCTTATCAGCCGCTGACGTTTGATTCATTGGTTTTGTCCTATAACCTTTATGAGAATTCCGCCCTTTCTAAAAGCCTGGAGCAGTTAGCCGCTTTGATAACTTCGCGGCCCGTCATCTTTAGCATCGAATCCGGTGATGCGGCGGGTTTGTTTTCTATCGATGAAAATGAAATGCTTGTCAGTGATAACCTGAATGTCGAAACGAACGGAAATGTTTATACACTTAAAATTTCTGCTGATGATGGTGACGGTGTATCTGGCACTATTACGGTAACGATTAACCTGTCCAATATAGTCGAACCTCCGGAATTACTGGTGAATCAGTTCTCCATTGATGAAAATTCCCGTAAAGGTGTTTTGGTTGGAACAATTACCGCGGTTGCTGACAGTACAAGCAACGATCCGAGTTCAATGGAATATCTCATTCTATCAGGCAATGAACGGGGTGCTTTTTCGCTTGATAGCGCGAGTGGAAATCTGAAAGTCGCTAACCCCTATTACCTAAACTACGAATTGGCGTCAGAATATGCCTTAGACATTCAGGTGACCGATGCTGAAAATCAAATCGCCGTAGAAACGGTAACAATACATCTGAATGATCTTGATTCGGCTGACGAGCTTTTAAGTGGTGCGGTATCGGGTTCATCCTCAGGCAATTTAATTCAGGCCTTTACCGGAGAGTTTTCTAACAGCGGTTTGGGCTGGAGTGTTGCCTCAGCGGGCGACGTAAACAGTGATGGCTTGGATGATCTGATTTTTGGTGCGCCTTATGATGATACGACAGCAACGGACGCCGGTGTCGCTTATGTGGTATTTGGTACGGCTCATGGCGGACTAAGCCACTTGACTGAGGTTCGAGCGGGAAATGGAGGTTATATCATATACGGCGCGGCTGCCGGCGATATGGCTGGTTTTGCCGTAGCAGGCGGTAAGGATATTAATGGCGATGGCATCGATGATGTTGTTATTGGCGCGCCATATGCGAATGATTTAACCAGCACGTATGTACAGGCCGGTCGCGTCTATGTGTTGTTTGGTCGAGGGGATAGTAATACCACTGCTATATATCTATCAGAAATTGCGTCCGAGTCTGATCATTCAGGTTATGTCCTGGGAGGAGCGGGTGATTATGATGTTGTGGGTGGTTTTGTCAGTCTAGCCGATGTTAATGGTGATGGTAAAAGTGACCTGGTGATAGGTGAACCGGATTATCATGCGCATTTCGATTTTCAAGCTATCGGTGATGATGACCTCTTTCCAGAAAATCCTGCCAGAGTCTATGTCGTGTTTGGCAACGAGGCGGCGAATAATCTCAATCTTTCAGATGTGATCAGTGATACAGATAATCGAGGCTACGCCATTTCCATCAATGCCGGTAAAACCTATGAGCATTCACTGCTCTCTTTTTATGCATTGGATGTCGGTGATCAGAACGGTGATGGCCTTAGTGACATTTTAATGGTGTCTAAAATCACAGATATATCATATTTGTTTTTGGGTAAAACCTCGGGTGTGAGTCAGTCGACTGCAGACGCTTTTTATCAAGTTGAGAGCGGCGAAAGCAACAAAAATGGCTTCGTCACTGTTGATGGCACGAAAGGGGATGAGTGGATAGTTGAGTCACATTCAGGATTGGCCTTTACCAAAAATAAAATTGGTGATGTTAATGGTGATGGACGGGATGATTTGGCGGTGTTAGCGCCGGATGACAGTACGTTTCCTGACTGGGAATACCCCAGGGCTTATGTGTTATTTGGTACCGCAGTCGCAGGCGATCGCCTGGCTACCGATCTGGTACCGACCGCCGACGGTGGCAGCGTCAGCGGTGGTTTTATGATTGAAAACGATTATTCAAATAACAATTTCCTTCTCTCTCAGGCGGTTTATGCCAGCATAGCCGGGCTGGGTGATATTAATGGTGATGGTTTGGATGATATTGCTATTGGTGACAGGGGTAAGGATATTGTCTTCGTCATCTATGGACGCACCGGAACCACGAAAGTTTTATTGTCTGATATCGCCAATAATATCGGTGGTTTTACGCTTAAAGGCGCCCAAAGTGACGATTTGGGCCTGGGGATAAACCGGGCCGGAGACGTCAACGGCGATGGTATCTCTGACTTTTTGTTAGCGGCACTTGATGCTGACAGTATTGAGGGCGTTTCTAACGCCGGGCGGGCCTATTTACTGTATGGCGAAGGTCAGGAAATTACCCAATGGGGTAGTTCCGACAGCGATTTGTTAACCGGGAGTGGTGCTGCAGATCGCTTTTCTACAGGTTTGGGCGATGACACGCTGGGGGGGTATGGCGGTGCGGATGTGCTGTATGCCGGTGCTGGCGATGACAGTATTCTTATCAGTGACACCGCGTTCATTCGTATTGACGGTGGTAGTGGTAGAGACACCTTGGTATTTGAAGGTGCCGATCTGGTGTTGGATTTAAGCAATGCTCCACAGCGCGTGCGGGGTATTGAGATTTTTAATATCACAGGTACCGGTGACAATGAATTGTCGTTGGTGAAAACAGCAGGCTCTGATGGCAAGGTCATTGTTATCGGCGATCGCGGTGACAGACTTTACGCCTACGATCAGCTTTGGGCGCAGGATGGCTCTGAATCCTATATGGGAACTGAGTTTCGTCGCTATACTGATGGCACAGCAAAAATGTTAGTACATCCTCAGGTGTGGGTGGGGATCAATAATCCACCACAGATATCCCCCGCGATTTTTGAAGTAGATGAGCGCTCTACGGGTGGTACGGAGGTCGGTACTGTAGAGGCTAGTGATCTCGATTTTGGTGACAGTTTAAGTTATCGCCTGTTGGGAAATGTCAGCAAGGATGCTACGCAAGGAGGCACCTTTGCTATTGATCAGAGCGGCCGAATTACGGTGGCTGCGGGTTACATCATCGACCGTGAACAAGTCAAAGACGGCGTATATCACTTGCAGGTCGCGGTCGTGGATCGCAGTGGTGAGGCGGCTCAGGCCACAGTAGATATCACCATTATCAATACCGATAATACCGCAAGCCAGTTATTGGCTGACTACAGCATGGCGGGTGTCAGTACCTGGACGGGTACCAATTTTGGTAATTTCTCTGAGTGGTTTGCCGAAGAGCATGGCGGAGAATCCACTTTCAGTAAAACACATACCGCTCATGAGGATGGCCCAATTCTGGTTGAGAGCAGCTTACCCGGTGGGGTTTCCATTAAAGGGGCGACCAGTATTGATATGACGGTAGATGGGGTCGTATCGCTGGATGGAGGCTTAGTTGACCTGGTATTGCCGATGGATATTCAGGTGGAACATGGTGATGAGCTGACACCGGGGGAACAGGTAGAGTTGAGTGTAGAAGCTAGCTGTTTGCCGGGCTTTGGTTTTTTGTCAACTTCGCCGGCCTTTAACGCTCAGGTCTCAGTGAGTATCGGCGATTTGGTTTCACGCTTAACGGTTGCTAATAAAGATATTATTGATTTGGATCTGACTGGTCATAGTATCGAGGAAATTCGTCAGTTTTCGGTGAACCAGTTTACCAGTCCAGAACCCGTTGAAGGTGCTAATTCCTGCAGTTTGACCTCGAACATTGATCAGCAAGGGGTGGCAACGGCAACGATTCCTGTAACACCAGACACCTATTATGGTGTGCCGGCAGAAATGGACTTTCGTTACAATTATCCAACCGGTTATGCTGATATAGGTTATGTGATTGCCAAAGCATCCGTTGGATTTAGCTTTGATTTACGGCAGGATTTCACCTTCTCGATGGAAGGCCTAAATGGCACGCTGATCCTGGAAAATGGCACGGTTATTCATCTTGATTTGCCGTTCTCAGGTACCGCGAATTTTGACATGCCGGCTGATGCTGACGTGAACGGCGATGGCGTAGTGATGGCCACACTGGACATGGTGCCTAATCACCGCTTTCTTAATAAGACACAGATTGGCATCAATGGTATTAACACATTGGAGGTAGGACACCTCACGTATCTGGAACAGCCGGATAATATCGGCTTCGATGAAGGTTTGATTGATACGGGGCTAGTCATCAATACACCCAATAGGAGTGTGGGTGACGTTGCGTTCAATTTCGATATGCCAAGCTACAGAATTGATTTGATGTTTGATCTGGAATCGAAGGATCGTGATGAGGATGGTTACGCAGATCGTATCGATGCATTCCCTGATAACATTAATGAATGGGTTGATTCAGATGGCGACGGCGAAGGCGATAACGAAGACAGTACGCCTTACGGTGCTGACGACTTAGACAGCGATGACCTGAGCAACAACATTGATGATGACGATGATGGCGACGGCGTACTGGATGTTGATGACCTGTTTCCTCTGGATGCTAGTGAATGGGAGGATAGCGACTTCGATGGCATTGGTGATAACACCGATAGTGAAGATAGCCGTTTGACCTACCAGTTGTATCACAGCTATACCACAACGCCGGTGTTGTCTACCGGTTATAGTGCAGGCTTTGATATCAGCCGCGAAGTAGGTAAGGATGATTTCTTATTTATTTATACCGGCGAGATTTACATTCCAGAGGATGAAACCTATACCTTTACGCTCGATTCTACCGAGATCAAGCGCTTGAGTATTAATGATCAGTTGGTGGTTGGTGACAGTGCTGGATCCGAGGCTCAGGCGGCTGGTGATGTGACCCTGACTGAGGGTTGGCATGCAATCAAATTGGAGTACCAGGAAGTGTCTGGCGCAGAGTCGTTGATTGTAAATTATCAGTCGCCTAAATTGGCCAAACAGGTATTGCCTAATGCTATGTTGCGCCTGGCTCTGGATACCGATGGTGATTTTGTCAGCGACTATTACGACGATGATGCCGATGCTGATGGCGTGCTCGATAGCGTCGATGGCTGTTTGACCACGGATCTTTCCCTGTCTGCTGACCATGATGGAGATGGCTGTGATGATGCGGATGAAGATCTGGATGACGATAATGACGGTTATAGTGACATCGTTGAAGACGGCCAAGGTTCATCAAGTTTGAATGCTATAGATACCCCGCAGGATAACGATGGTGATTTTGATCCGGATAGCACGGATGCCGATGATGACAATGATGGCGTGTTGGATGAAGAGGATGACTTCCCATTTGACGCAACGGAATTCGAAGATACCGATGGTGATACGGTTGGCAACAATGCTGATACTGATGACGATGGTGACGGTGTGCTGGATGCGGATGATGCTTTCCCAGTCAACGCAGCGGCCTCTGCTGATACGGATGGAGATGGTCAGCCCGATAGCTGTATTGGTGATTGTGGTAAGGGAATTGTTGAGGACATGGATGATGACAATGACGGCATTTTGGATATTTTCGAAGAAGGGTTCGACGAGGATGGCGACGGAATGCCCAATACTTATGAAGATGCCAATGGTTTGGATTCTTCAATCAATGATGCTAATGCCGACCTCGATGGTGATGGTGTCACTAATATCGATGAGTATCTGAGCGGGACTAATGTTTCTGTAGATGATGTAGCTCCAGTCTTTCAAGCACCTGATGATATCACCACAAATTCAACCGGTGTATTAACTGCGGTTTCCTTTGGGACCGTGATGGGGATCGACGCGAAAGACGGTACTGTGGTTGCAATGGCCAATTCAAGTGGTCCATTCCCAAGTGGTCGCAATATTGTGATCTGGACTGTGCTAGATGCCGCAGGCAATAGTTCTACCGATCAACAGATAATAAATATTATTCCGAGAGTCGATGTTGCCATGGCACAAGCAGCGGATGAAGGGGCGATACTCAATCTGAACATTGATTTAAATGGTTCTGCAGTTAATTATCCTGTCTCGGTGCCCTATGCCGTGTCGGGTACGGCGATAGAGGGGCAGGACTATCAGTCATTAAGTGGTGTGATAGACATAGCTAGTGGTACACGGGGTGCGCTATCAATCACCATCCTTCGCGATGAGCTCATTGAAAATGAGGAGACTCTTATTCTGACCTTGAATCAACCTACAAATGCCGTGTTAGGCTCTTCAATTCAGCATGTGGTGACAATTAAAGGACAGAATATCGTACCCGTTTTAGCCCTTGATATTCAGCAAGCTGGTAAGCGTGTTACTACGGCGATTGCGAATAGTGGTGATGTTGTGATGACTCTTAGTCTTACTGATCCAAACCCAAGCGATACACATACGGTCGATTGGTCATTAACGGATAATAATTTGGTGGCAATAGAAACGAGTCCAACAATGACCTTTACCTTCGACCCCAGCAACGTAAGTGAGGGGGTCTATTCCATCTCGGTTTTTGCTGAAGACAACGGCTCTCCTGCACTGACAGGTATAGCGGAAACCTCTATTCGTATTATCGCCACAGCACCGATTCTGAGTCCAGAAAACGACAGTGACGGTGATGGGGTTTCAGATGATCTTGAAGGTCTAAAGGATACCGATGGTGATAGAATACCGGACTACCTGGATAACAATAACATTGATACCCAGTTACCCATCTCTGAACAAGCGGGTGTAATGCAGGCGGATGCTGGTTTATCACTGCGTTTGGGCGAAGTTGCCTTTGTACTTGGCTATGAATCAGCGACAGTAAGCGAAGCGGATATTGTTAATGGTACTGCGGGCGGTGTGTCTGACAGCCAATATGACTTCCCCTCTGGCTTGGTTGATTTTGAAGTGAGTGGTGCTGAATTTGGGCAATCCGTTAATGTCATTATTCCATTGTCCAGTGCGATACCGTCAAATGCAGTTTACCGTAAGTACCTGCCAAGTAGCGTTTGGCAAGACTTTGTGGTCGATAGCAAAAATACAGTCTCTTCTGCTTCAACTACCTTAGGAGCTTGTCCTCCTCCTGGTGATGATGTCTATACAGTAGGTCTAACTGAAGGAAATCTTTGTGTTCAGTTGTTGATTGAAGATGGTGGCCCGAATGATGCCGATGGTTCCGTCAATGGTGTGGTGAAAGATCCGAGTGGAGTAGCCGTACTTGCTAGCTCAGTCGATGAGCCAGAACCAACTCCTGCATCTACATCGAGTGGTGGAGGCGCCATTGATATGTGGTTACTTCTTCTTGGTCTCGGAGGGTTGCTTTACGGTCAATGCTCGACAAAAAGACGAAGAATATTGCGGTAAAGTAAGGGGGCTTTTTGGCCCTGCTGCCCCGCAATGTTGTAGTCATACTATGAGCCTCATCTGAGGCTCATTTCTTTAGCCTTCCAAGATCAGGCTGCAAAATATTTCTCCGTGTTTTACGTTCAAATAAATTCAACTGGTGCATATCAATTTTTAATCGGTGTCTCATACAGGGTTCTGTCCCATTGAAAGGTCGTATATTTTTCATACTTTAGTATGATTTCTATATGAAATGACCCGCAAAAAATGCCTTTTGCCTGCGGCATGTGCATAAGCCTGTTAGAATCCCAGCGCACAGATTTATAATGCCAAAATTACAGGCCACTGAATGCTTTTTATAACTAAATCTCCGTCGAAAGGTATGGGCAAGAACCATTAAGATCTCTGTCGTTAAAATGATAAATACACATAAAAGTCAAATAAAAATTAAGCCTCAACATATGAATAAAAAATTCCAACTTCCACATTGCGGTGCTTTCTCTATGAAAACGTTTTTAGTCACCTTGTTATTGTTAGGTGTCATCAGCGCGCCTTCTCATGGGGGGGGTAACGGCAGGCTCGATTATAATGGTTATATCAGTGCGGGTAGTGGTGACGAAGGAGATTGGATTCCGGGTAAAACCTCCTTCAAGTTTTGCGAGTTTGGTGAGTATATCGCGAAGTTTCAAATGTTAATAGTTCCAGAACAGGCTAAGGATGAACACTTAGAGTGGCTTGATGCGAGTGCAATTAATAATGTGCGCTTTACCTGCTCTGATGGTGAGGTGCTGGAACTGAATTCGAAAACAGATTACGGGTATTGGGAAGGAACATACAACATTGGTATGCCAATAATAGGTTTTAAATTGCGTATCGATCCTAACAATGGCGGAATTTTTGGAGACGATTCGGGCCTCAATGGGTTCAGTGTCGCGGCTAAACCTCGTGGTGTTTTATATACAGCAACCGAAGAAGGTTTCGAGGGTGATTGGAGTGAATGGGTATGGGTCCCAGAAAATAATTATGTGTGTGGATTTAATATTCGCTCGCATTATGATTGGGACGGTTACGATGATGCAACTGGCCTAAATTCTATACGCTTGGCCTATTGTGATGGTGATATTGATGATGACGATGATGGCGTACCTGATGTTATAGATGGCTTCCCAGATAACCCGGCAGCCTCTGAAGATAAGGATGAAGATGGTTTTCCGGAGAGTTGGAATCCTAATTGTGATCTAGATTGCCAAATCAATTCGGGTTTAGTTCTGGACAAGTATCCTACAGATGCTTGTAGTCATCTTGTAACTGTAAACTGGCCGGGGGATTCGGGAATAGGTTCATTGCGCCAATCCCTGGCTGATGTCTGCTTTGGTGGCACAATTGAGATAAATGGTTCTATTTTAATTTCGTTGTCCACTCCGCTGGACATCGATAAAGATGTGGTGATTGATGGCGGTCAAGGTAAAGTCAAGCTTATTAGTGACTCTATTGCGCATCTAATTAGTGTGCCTGCAGATTTTAATGTCACCCTCAAGAACTTGCACTTCGAAAACAACATTATTCCCGACAGTGGAGCTGCTATTTATAACCAGGGAACGTTAAGTGTTGAGAGTAGTGTATTTTCCAATAACAACGCCACAGTCCACGGGGGGGCAATCTACAATCAGGGTGTGCTCAGTGTTGATAGCAGCGTTTTTGCCAATAATAGTACCCAAGGTAACGGTGGTGCTATTTATAGCGTTACAGAGTTAACAGTAAGTAATAATATTTTCCAAGCCAATCACGCCGATGGTCAAGGGGGGGCTGTATATGGTGGAGCCAGCACATCTGATTTTAATCTGATAAATAATACATTTTACGAAAATGATGCAGTTGGTGAAGGGGATGCTTTTGAAGTTGATCCAACATTTGTTGTGAGTAGTCATGCTGAGATGATCAATAACTTGGTAATCAATACTCAGCTTGGAAGTGATTGCCCCACAAACTTTCCCATCAATAATAGCAACTGGGTATTAGACGGGGGTTGTAATGCCCTGTATAGCGGGGCCCCTGAACTTTTAATTGAAAGCCCTAATGCCCTCAATAACCCTGAAAAAGAGTTTGGGCTTAAAGAGTCAAGTAGAGCTATAAATATAGGGTCAAATGAAATAAACCTAAGCAATGACTTTACCGGGGCGTCTCGGAAAATAGGGAACCGGGCGGATATAGGTGCAATTGAATTCTATACGCCGATTGAATTTACAACATCGCAAAGCAGTTGGGAACAGAGCCTTCAATTGCAAGGGTTCGAATTCGATGATTTTCTTTTTTGGGATTCTCTAATAAACCTGGAAGATAGCGGTGGCTTTACAGGGGAAATACCTGAAAACACCTCTTTATCCAGCCTTTTAAGCTGGTCCAACCTCAGTGGTACCGACTATGGCAACTATGGTTGTTACCCGTTTAGTGTCGAGGCGTTAGAAGATGGGGCAACGCTTGTTTCAGAGGACAGTGAAGGAAATGGACCTTGGTACAATACGCTTTCCATTGGTGATAGAAACGACTACGAAGAAGATTCGTTTAAAATCAATTTTAATAATAACCAAGCCGCACCAACCTATTTTGCCTTTAGCGTCTATGAGAATGAACTGGAGTCAGGCGAGTCCATAGCGGTAGATACTTGGGATGGTAAAACTCAGAAGTTTAGTGTCGCCGATAACTCGGGTTTTGCTTTTTATGGCTTTAATAGTGAAAGTCCGATTAAAAGCATTACTTTTACAGAAGCCAAGGGTGGTGATGATATCGCCCTCGGCCGCTTTTTCTTTCCGTATGCTGTTAATGGTTCCCTTGATATTGATGGCGATGGCATCAGTAATTGTGATGAGCTACTGGCTGGTAGTGACATGAACAATAATCAGGAAGACGATACGGATGGAGATGGCATTAAAAATCATGAAGATGTTTACCCCGAATGGGTTGCCGTATCACAAGATGATGACGGTGACGGCTTGCCCGATCAATGGAACAACGGCTGCTATGCCTCCTGTCAAACAAATTCCGGTCTCACTCTGGACCCATATCCATTTGATTTTGATAACGATGGCATAAAGGACGCGAATGACGCCTGGCCGGAGCACCCCGCAGTGGCTGTTGACGATGACCATGATGGTTGGCCAGATAGCTGGACTGAGGTTTGTGATGCCAGCTGTCAAATCAGCTCAGGTTATACCCTGGATCAGCACCTATTTGATCAAGATAACGATGGTGCTCAGGATACCTATGAATTCCTGTCCAGCAGCTGGGCTGCAAGCCTTAGTGCATTTTGGATGATGGATGATACGCCGGTCGCGGTTGATAGCGGTCTATATGAAGAGAAAACCCAATCAACCAACCAAGTAACCAGTATTGAGAATGGTAATGGCGCTTTGGCTGAAGCCAATGGCCAAATTGATGGAGCCATTGCTTTTGATGGTGCAAAAACCGATTACGCTAGCTTTATTAATCCCGCTGAGTTACTCGGTACCAAGCTGGGCAGTATTGAACACTGGGTTAAAGTTGAATCGATAGATCGTCAGGGAATGGTGTATTTCTCTAATCATATTGAAGGGGCTGCGGGTTATGATGGCTGGACCGGTAGTGACGTATTAGAGATTCATACGGGATTTAAAGAGGTCGAGGGTGAGACAACAAGCGGCGATGCCAGCTTCACTTATCAGGATGGTGATGGTGCCAAATTGACTATAACTGGCGGAACCATGGTTGTGGGGCAGTGGCATCATATGGTGGCTACCTTTAACGTGAATGGCAGTGCCAGACTCTATTTGGATGGTCATCAGGTTAACGCAACAGGCATGTCAAACCGTACTTATAGTCATCATAGTATTACCGAAGGGTTTATCGGCAGAGTATCAAGTAGTGCAGGCAATCGTGATTTAAATGGAGTAATAGATGAACTGCGAATCTGGAACCGGGCGTTAAGTGCTGCCGAAGTAAACGCTTTGTATCAACGTGGGCTGCAGCAAGGTGTTTATGACGTGTACCCAAAGGATGCGACTAAGTCCTACGATAGCGACGGTGATGGTGTAGACGATAATGCCGATGTTTTCCCGGATGATGCCACTGAAAAGGAAGATACCGACGGTGATGGTGTTGGCAACAATGCTGATCTGTTTCCAAATGATCCAAATGATACCGAGGATAGAGACGGTGACGGTGTAGGTGATAATACCGATTTATATCCGGATAACCCACTTAAGAGCCGGGCAGAATTAATTATTAATGAGGTGGATGCAGACTCCGAAAACCCCGATACGGAAGAATTTGTTGAATTGTTTGATGGTGGTCAGGGAAATACGCCATTAGATGGCTATGTTCTGGTGTTTTTCAATGGGAATGGGGATGTTAGCTATAAGAGCTTTGATTTGGATGGCTATCAAAGTAACGCCGATGGTTATTTTGTTATCTGCGGCGATGATGACTATGTCCCGGAATGCAATCTCGAGGGCGCGCCGGGGGAAATATCTTTTATTCAAAACGGTGCCGATGCGATAGCGCTGTACCTGGCAGACGCTACTGATTTTCCAATTAGTACTCAAATAAGCACTTACCAGCTAGTTGATGCTGTGGTTTATGACACAAATGATGATTCCGATGCGGAATTATTGACCCTGTTGCAATTGGGCGAACCTCAACTTAATGAAGCTGAAAATGGTAAGTCTGTTACAGAGTCTAATCAGCGTTGCGATTATGGTGGCAGGCAACTGCGTAAGTCATGGTCATTTACCCAAGCGTTGGCTACTCCGGGTAATGATAATAATTGTGATAGTGATGGCGATGGCATGCCATATGGTTATGAAATCAAGTATGGGTTGGATGCAAGGCTAGATGATAGTGATGGCGATATTGATGGAGATGGCCTGACTAATATTGGGGAATATAATGCGAAGACGAACCTCCTACGAAAGGATACGGATCTAGACGGTTTGCCTGATGGCTGGGAATTGGAAAATGGCCGAAACCCTTTGCGCGCAGATTATGTCGTGACAGCAGGGGGGAAGCATACATGTGCGCTAGGTGATTCCGGCGTGGATTGTTGGGGGAGTGACGACAGTGGACAATCAACTGTGCCGGCTTTAATGAACCCTGTGTCGGTCGCTGCTGGTAGTTCTCATACCTGTGCGTTAGATGATACCGGTGTGGTTTGTTGGGGGAGTAACAGCAACAGTCAATTGGTGGTGCCACCATTACAAAATCCGCTATCGATAGTTTCCGGTGATGGGCATAGCTGCGCGCGGGATGATACAGGTGTGGTTTGTTGGGGTAATGATAATTACAACCAAACTGCCGTGCCCATATTAGAAAATCCAGTATCTGTGGCTGCTGGGAATGTTCATACGTGCGCTTTGGATGACACCGGTGTGATTTGCTGGGGCTCTAATGCTTACGGTCAAATTAACGTACCCACCCTACGGAACCCGGTCTCTGTATCAGCGGGAGGATTTCATAGTTGTGCGTTGGATGACACTGGCGTGGTTTGTTGGGGTGAAGATGTTCACGGAGAGTCTACTGCGCCCGTCTTGCTTAATCCGATAATTGTGGCAGTAGGGGGGGCTCATAGTTGTGCTCTGGATGATACAGGTGTGGTTTGTTGGGGCATGGATATTTACGATCAATCTAACGTTCCAGCTCTACTGAATCCAACAACTGTGTCAGCGGGCTATCTTCATACTTGTGCATTGGATGATACCGGTGCGGTGTGTTGGGGCTATAACTATTCAGGCCAAACAACGTCACCGGATTTGATGATAGACCCAGACGGCGATGGTCTGAGCAATGATAGTGACTTATTTCCATTGGATATCAGCCGGGGTTTAGATACTGACGGTGATGGGGTTGCTGACGATGAAGATGCATTTGAGCTTGACCCAAATGAAACGGCAGACAGTGATGGCGATGGAATAGGAGACAACAGTGACGTCTGCCCGGAGGGTAGCGGTTGGCTATCAGATGAGACGACGGACAAAAACGCCGATGGTTGTCGGGACTCATTAGAAGGGCTAACGATCAATGAATTTGATGCCGATCAGGCGGGTACTGATTCTGCGGAGTTTATCGAGCTGTACAATGGTGGTTCCGCTAACGTTTCGCTCGATGGCCTTTCCATCGTTTTGTATAACGGCAGTGACGATGCGAGTTATGCCGCTTTTGATCTTGATACTTATAGCACGGATGAAAATGGCTATTTTGTTATCTGTGGTGATGCCAGTAATGTGTCTAATTGCGACATGGTTATTAGTCCAAGCACTAACCTGATTCAGAACGGAGCTGATGCCATTGTGTTGCTTGAAGGCGATGCAATCGATTATCCAGAAGATACGCCGGTCAATACTAATAACGTAATTGATGCAGTGGTTTACGGTACCAGTGACCCTGAAGATGCAGGATTATTGGTTCTGCTGAACAGCAATGAGTCACAGTTGGATGAATATGCAGCAAGCAACGGAGCACTTCATTCAAATCAGCGTTGTGAAAACGGTACTGGGGGAGCGCGTAATACCGCATCATTTATTCAAGCAGAGCCGACACCAGGGGTGAGCAATTATTGTGTTCGAGGGCCTGCAATGGGGAATTGTGGTGATTCCGCTTCCTTGATTAGTACGGTGCAAGGTGAGGTCACCGATATTTATCAGGATGAGAGCCCAATGCTGGGTGAACAGGTTATCGTCGAAGCCATTGTGACCCAAAATATGCAAAATGGTCATTTGGCCAATGGCGATGCCTCCGAATTATATAACGGTTTTTGGATACAAGAAGAAACTGTAGATAGCGATGATAATAACGCTACATCGGAAGGGGTGTTTATTTATAACACCAGCTTTAGTGTTGCAGAAGGGGATCAGGTTCGCCTAATGGCCACGGTGGGTGAATATCACAGCGCTACCCAATTATCTAATGTGAGTGAGTTAACGATTTGCTCCAGTGCCAACAATTTACCAGAGTCCACTAAAGTAACATTACCAATAAGTGACCTCGTAGAGTTTGAAGCGCTGGAAGGTATGCTGGTGTCATCGTCGCAAAACCTTGTGGTAAGTGATTTGTTTGCTACTAATTATGGTCTTGGAAATTATGGCCAGTTTGGCGTCTCTTCTAGTTTGCTGTTCACACCAACTGAAATTGCTGTACCGGGCAGTACAGAATACGATGTCGCATTGGCACGCAGGAAATTGGATTATTTATTGATTGATGATGGCGTATCGGCACCTTTTCCCAGCTTTATTCCCTACCCCAATGACAGCGGCTTAAGCGCCGATAACCCCATGCGTATTGGATATACCGTACCCAGTTTTAGCGGGGTAATGAATGCTTTTATTGATAACTATATGGTTGTACCTAAAGACATAAGTATTGAGGAGTCGCACCCTCGTACGGCTGCACCAGAGGTAGATGCAGAGGCTGGCCTAATTATCGCCAGTATGAATGTGCTGAATTATTTTAATGGTAATGGCGATGGAACTGGTTTTCCTGGTTCCCGAGGTGCGGCCACATACGAAGCATTCCAAATGCAGCGCGATAAAATTGTGGCGGCATTAACGGCGATGGATGCCGATGTGATTGGCCTGATGGAAATTGAAAATGATGGCTATGGAAGTGACAGCGCCATACAGGATTTAATCACAGCATTAAATGCAGCACAGCAAGTTGGCGATGAATACAGTTTTGTTGATCCAGGAGTGACCCTGGGTGGCGACGCGATTGCCGTAGGCTTTTTATACCGCTCTAATAAATTGTCTATGACAGGTGTAACAACAGTTTTGGATTCCAGTAATTCGCCCACCGATGCTGAAGGTGTTTTGTATAACGGTACATCCAATCGCCCAACCCTGATACAAAGCTTTGATTTTAACGGTTATGTTTTCACAGTTGCGGTGAGTCATTTGAAATCCAAAGGCAGTGCCTGTGGTGAAAACAATGAAGGTGATGATGGCCAGGGTAATTGTAATGTTACCCGTACCCGTGCAGCACAAGGGTTATCGGAATTTTTAGCCACTAATCCCACCGGGACTGCCACAGAGGATGTATTAATTATCGGTGACCTGAACGCTTACAGTCAGGAAGATCCGATGCAGGCGTTTTACACCCAAGGATATCAAAACCTTAAATACAGTGAAGCCTCAACCGAAGTTCAACCTTATTCATTCTCCTATGGAGGTTTTCTTGGCAGTTTGGATCATGCCTTAGCAAGTGAATCTTTGGCGCATAAAACCCTCAGTGTAGATGCATGGCATATCAATTCGGTTGAAGACATTTTGATGAACTATGAAACCGATACAACAGGTGATTCAACAATCGCGAAAGATACCTATGCCAATGCTGACGCTTATCGTTCATCGGATCACGATCCAATTATTATTGGTATAAACAGCTTATTAAAGGATACCGATAATGACGGCCTGAACGATGGCTATGAACAATTATACGGTCTTGACCCATATACAAATGATGCCACAGAAGACACAGACCATGATGGGCTTACACATTTAGAAGAATATAACGCCGGTACTCATCCGCATTTAAGTGATACGGATAGAGACAGTTTGCCGGATGGCTGGGAGCTAGATAATGGCCGTAACCCTTTACAGGCCGATTATATGGTGACTACTCGCATTACGCATAGCTGTGCAATTGATGACAGCGGAGTGGTTTGTTGGGGCTTAAATGATTACGGTCAAACGAGTGTACCGGTTCTACAGAATACAGTTTCTGTATCCGCTGGGTTTAGTCACACCTGTGCATTAGATGACACAGGGGTAGTTTGCTGGGGTCGAAACAATGTTGACCAAACTGAGGTGCCCGCGCTGCAAAATCCAACCTCTGTGTCTGCAGGGGTGGGTCATAATTGTGCCATAGATGATACTGGCGTGGTTTGTTGGGGTGAGGATGTTCATGGTAAAGCGACGGTACCCAATTTGCAGAATCCAGTCTCTGTTTCTCCAGGGTTACATCATACTTGTGCGCTGGATGACACTGGCGTGGTTTGCTGGGGCTTAAATGATGACGGTCAAACTACTGTACCGAGCCTGCAGAATCCAGTTTCTGTATCAGCAGGGAGATATCATACTTGTGCACTGGATGATACTGGTGTGGTTTGTTGGGGGGATGATGAATACGATCAATCAACGGTACCTAATCTGCAGAGCCCAGTCTCTGTGTCAGCAGGGGGGACTCATAGTTGTGTGTTGGATGCTAGCGGTGTGATTTGTTGGGGGGATGATGAATATGGCCAAATTGATATCCCTAGCTTACAGAACCCATTCTTAGTGGCTGCGGGAGGGAATAATACTTGTGCCTTTGATGATACCGGCTTGGTTTGTTGGGGCTTGGATGCTGATGGTCAATCAACGGTGCCAGAATTAATAATAGACCCAGACGATGATGGTATATCGAATATTAATGACGCTTTTCCTCTAAACTCGTCGGCGTCTGAGGATACCGATGGAGATGGTTATCCAGATAGCTGCGTCGATTCATGTATTGATTTAAGTGTTGATGCCTTTCCATCAGACCCCTCTGAAACAAGTGATAACGATGGCGATGGTGATGGTGATAATGCAGATACCGATGACGACAACGACGGTGTATTAGATAGCAACGATACCTATCCGCTAATTGACCTAGGTGAACTAACCGACACAGATAACGATGGTGCACCGGATAGCTGTGAAGCTGCTTGTGTTGAATCAGGTATGTCTATTGATCGTGACAATGATAATGATGGCCTTATTGAAATTAATACGCTTGCCGATTTAGATGAAATTCGTCATCACCTTGATGGACAATCCTTATACAGTAGTAGCGTCGGTTGCCTAAGTGGCGGTTGCAATGGTTTTGAATTAACTACGGATTTAGACTTTGATACCAACCCAGACGGTTTAATGGATAGCAATGATGCTTATTGGAATGTTAATGAAGCAGGGGATGGAGAAGGCTGGATACCATTAGGCGCGGATAATGATCGATTTATAACCATTTTTGAAGGTAACGGCCATGTGATTCGTAACCTCTATATTAACCGCAGGAGCTCAGATTATGTGGGTTTATTTGGTGCCATTCGAAATGCCCATATTCGCAACATTGTTTTAACGGGCCCGTTAATGGGGGTGATGGGAAGAATGTATGTAGGGGCCTTGGTGGGTGCAGTGGACCATAGCCACATATCACAAATCTTTAATACTGGATTGGTGACAGGGAGTAATTATGTAGGTGGTTTGATCGGCCACGCTTCCCAAGAAAATACCTTTGACAATAACGCTAATACTGGTGCGGTGGATGGATATGGGCGTACTGGTGGGCTGATTGGTTATATGGATAGTACAAGCAATCAAGTTAATAGCAGTTTCAGTACTGGATTGGTAAAGGGTAGTTTAGATTTGGGAGGGCTGGTAGGAACGATTGATCAAGTTTCAACGACGGTTAATAACAGTTACTGGACCATTGATGGCTCTGGCCAGCAGGATAGTGCAGGTAGCTTAGAAGATAGTGGTTATGTGGGGCTGACACTGACAATTTTACAATGTGCCCTGCAAGCGAATACTGATGCAAGTAACAGTGACTGTGTTTCAGCCGATGGTGCGGCGGAGGGCTTAGCGAGTCCCCTTACCTTATATAAGGATTGGGATAGCGCAGTTTGGGATTTTGGCACTAACCAGCAACTACCTGCCTTAATCATTAATGGAACAAACTATCGCGACTCAGACGGCGACGGTCTATTAGATGGCTCGGATAATTACCTTTTAGATGCAGATAACGATGCAATTGATGATCAATATGATGCCTTCCCATTTATTAGCATTGGGCAATTAACCGACACCGATGGTGATGGCGCACCGGACGAGTGTGATACAGATTGTTTGGCACTAGATATGAGTGCAGATATCGACGACGATAATGATGGCGTGGATGATGTCGTCGATAGCAATTCTTTAAACCCTTTCCTCTGCACCAATATTGACGGCGATGCCTTCGATGATTGTGCATCGGGCTCTAATAATCCATTAACCGATGGTGACTATGATGCTGATGGTTATGCAGATAACGAAGACGATGATGCCGACGGTGATGGTGTATCCAATGCGGATGAAGAAGTGGCTGGCAGTGACCCAATGGATGCGCAGGATACCATTGATCAGATCCCTCCTGTGATCACTCTGCAAGGTTCATTGTCTATTACCTTGGCACTAGGGGATAGCTATGTAGAACCCGGGGCAACTTCAGTAGATAATGTTGATGGTGATATTTCTGCTGATATTTTTATTAGTGGCAGCGTTAATACAGCGGTGGTGGGTTTGTATAATCTCAGTTACAACATCAGTGATGCGGCCGGCAATGCAGCTGACACCGTAGTGCGCCAGATAACCGTGCAAGATGTTGATGCACCCGTCGTGATTGCGCCTGCGAATATTGAGGTGGCAGCAAGTGATGCTTCAGGTACTGCCGCCACCGATAGTTCTATATCTTTGTTTCTGGCTTTGGCAACGGCCAGCGATAATGTTGATGGTATAATTTCTAGTATTACGCATAATGCGCCAGCGACCTTTCCGTTAGGTGATACGACGGTAACCTTTAGTGCTGAAGATAATTTTGGTAATACCGGTATGGCAACCGCTATTGTGACTGTGGAGGATCAAACCACACCGGAGATTACGCTGGTAGGACAGACCTCGATAACAGTAGAGCTGGGTACCAGCTATGCAGAGGAGGGGGCCACCGCCAGTGATAATGTCGATGGTGATATCAGCGGCAGTATTACTACCACAGGTAGCGTAGATACCAATACCCTGGGTATCTACACTGTCAAATATGATGTGACCGATGCTGCAGGAAATACAGCTCCAACGGTTTCCCGCAGTGTGAGCGTGCAAGATGCTTTTGCGCCGGTGGTGACTGTGTCGGCGAGTGTTGTTGTTGCCGCGACCGATGACAACGGTACAGATGATACCAATGCAGATATTGCGACCTTCCTGACATCAGCAACAGCCAATGATGATGTGGATGGTGTGCTGAGCGTTACGCATGATGCGCCATCAATATTCCCATTAGGCGATACCATCGTGACCTTCAGCGCTATCGATACCAGTGGAAACACCGGTTACGGACTGGCAAAGGTTACGATTGAAGATCAGGGTGCGCCTGTTATCAGTTTAATGGGTAATACATCAATAGTGTTGGCTGTTGGCAGTACCTATACGGAGCAGGGCGCGACAGCCAGTGATAATGTCGATGGCGATATCTCTGCTGATATTACTATCAGTGGTAACGTTAATACCGCAGCAGTGGGCTTGTATAATCTCAGTTACAACGTCAGTGATGCAGCTGCCAATACAGCTAACTCCGTAGTACGCCAGATCACCGTGCAGGATGTTGATGCACCGGTTGTGACTTCACCTGGAGCGATTACCGTTGCGGCTACAGATGCGTTGGGTACTTCTGCATCAAATACAGCGATTGACAGCTTCTTACAAACGGCAACAGCCAACGATGCAGTAAACGGCATTTTGTTAGTTTCCAATAATGCGCCTTCTGTGTTCCCCATGGGGGCAACAACAGTAACCTTTAGTGCTG
>Ga0209290_1000602_pt1 | contig 23935 bp, 25 predicted proteins | sample EN1Hudsemesocosm_2_FD_184632 | JGI IMG/M metagenome (GOLD analysis project Ga0209290, IMG submission 184632) | Methane-oxidizing microbial communities from mesocosms in the Hudson Canyon - EN10B Hudson Canyon (SPAdes) (version 2) | ecosystem: Environmental > Aquatic > Marine > Cold seeps... | reverse complement strand
AAGGAAGTATGTTGTTATGAAAAGGAAGTATGTTGTTATGAAAATATCTGTCGCTCTGACTAGAGTTGTAGAGAAAATTAGCGAAAAAATGAAACCTCATACTTGGGTGATTAATAATGAAGCGCCAGAAGGTTATTTTTAAGTGGGCCGGTAGGCGTGTGTGAAGCAGTGTTTATCAACAAATTATGGTCGAGCACAAAGAGTAGGGCATGAAAAATACCAGAGAAGATATTCTTGATTGTGCTCGAGATCTATATTTAGAGCATGGTCTACAAGGCCTTTCAATGAGGAAGGTCGCGCTAAAGGTGGGTATCACACCTATGGCTATTTACCGTCATTTTGAGAGCAAGGAACACTTACAAGAGCAGTTGTTAATTAAGGGCTTTCAATCGTTTGGCTTCTATTTAAAGCGAGGCTTGAAAGGTGACTCTCCTATAGAGCGAATTAAGTCGACAACCGAAGGGTATCTCGCGTTTGCTACTGAACAAAGCAAGTATTTCGAAATAATTTTTATGTCAATTGACCCCATTAAAGAGCTTAAAGTACGGGAGATCATACGCAAAGAGGCACTAGCAACATTCACCTTTTTAATGGATAGGGTTCAAGAATGTGTGGATGCAGGACTCATCGGGGGGGAATCGTCCTTTACGATAGCCGTCACAATTCTGGCGGAAGTTAACGGTTTAGCCTCATTATATTTAACCAATACATTTGGTTGGACATACGATGAGTTTGAAGCGGTCTTTAAAAAATCATTAGATCGAACAATAGCTGGTTTTTCAATTTAGAAAGTAAGCTGCATATATAACTGTGGTACGCTGCTAGCGTAGGCCAGCTTTAGGCCAAAATTTCGAATGTAAGCTTAATAATAAATGGACGACGCTCACCTATCAGCTCTGTAAGGGCGGTAAGTCAGCCAACTGCAAAAGTATAATCTGTAGACGTACCGAAGTAATCGATATACCTCTTCAATGGGCAAGGAATTAACTATCAACTAGTATGGAAAATCTATGAAATTACCAAATAATATTCCAGGTATTAAACGCTATCTATTAAGTATTTTTGTAATGTTTTTGTTAGTTTCGTTGAACTGTTATGCGGAAGTATATAAATGGGTTGATGCGAATGGCCTCACACATTATTCAGATAAAAAAGTAGATACTGGTCAGTCGAAAGTTGAGACGCTACAAGTGAAACCTTTGCTGAATTTAATGCCGAAGGTCACCACACCGAACCTAAATACGGAAGAGTCTTCTCAAAGTCGACCAAAAAACCATGTTGAGCAACAAAAAAAGACTCAGGTAACGACTAAGTCCTCAACCCGGGGTGGAGGACAGAAGAACGATGATGTCGACTATCGATGTGCACTTGCCCGTAGAGTTATTAGTGGGGAAGCAAAGCTGATAAACGGGGAACCAACCGGCCAGCATGAAATAAAGGTTGCAAAGCGTGATATCCGCAAGTTTTGTAATTAATGTGGGGGCGAGACTTTACCTTCTCGATTAACCTTCTCGATTAACTTAAGTGCAAAGCAAAGCTTCGACCCTCAAAAATACTATTCATCATTATAATTCAAAGCTTGCTTTAGTGGTTGTAAATGTGCATCAAAATTCTTCCACAATTTAACGGAGTCTTTATAAATAGCTTTTTTCACTTGAGTTGAACTTGCTGTATGTACTCGTCGTTTGGTCTTATAGAATGACAAACATTCTTCTTCCCATGACAGGCCGCAAAAGTTAAGCAGGCGTCTGCTTTCCTCTTCCTGATTTGCAACTAGGTTTTCATAATTAACTTCATGAATACTCTCTGGAAAAATATTGTTCCAGTGATTCATCAGGTCCCGGTAGAGATTATAATACTCACCCAGGTCTTTCAGGTTATCTGCGTAAGCATGTCCTTCGTAAAAGCCATGTTTGTAAATTGATAGGCAGGTATCCATCTCATCTCTGGTGGAATGAATGATTTTAGCTTTAGGGAAGATTAGTTTGATTAAACCGATATAAATGAAATTCTGAGGCATTTTGTCGATAACGTATTCAGCGTCGGGAGAGTGTTCACGTACACGCTTTAAGTAGGACTCAGCAAGCTGAAGTAGCGTGTGCTCATCTATATTGCTTAAGTTGTCAGGGTATTTTAGGTCTGTGGAGGTAGATGAGATCAGATTTAGAGATTCTTCAATATAGTTGAGTTCACCCGCGCCAAATACTTTTGAATGTGTAGCGAGTATTTGTTCAATTAGACTGGACCCTGATCTCGGCATGCCCAAAATAAAAATGGGCGTTTTATCTGCTGAGCCAAAATCTTTGCGTCTTTCGATAAATTCTGAAGAAAATAGTGCCTTTATTTTACTGAAGAAAGTTTGTGTAGCTTTTTTGTTATAAGGAAAGAGCTTTCTTCTGGAGATGTTTGCTGTGGCTAGGTGTTTGAACGCGTTGTCATATTCATTTAAGCCTTCATACACTCTGGCTAGGCCAAAAGATAGATGCATCCTTTCCTCGTCAGTTAATCTCTCGTGTGACAGCATTTTCAGCATCGCTGTAAGCTCTGCATCATCTTTACCTAGTTTTTTTACACTGCTTAGTTCTCTGTATGCTTCGGCAAAAGTGGGGTCAAAAGAAATTGCACTTTCAAGCATCTGTATGGCTAAATCGAACTTACCCATTTGTTTATAGACCATTCCTAGGTCTTTATAAGCGGGAGCATGACGTGAGTTAAGCGAAATGGCTTTTTTAAAGTGAGTGATAGCCTTATCAATTTGGGCTGTATCGGAATATAAACTAGCCAGATTGTAATAAGCTTCTGTGAAATTCGGGTCTAGTTCTATGGCTTTTTTATACAAAGCCTCAGCCTGAGTTGTAGCGCCGATCTTTTTATACAAATTAGCAAAATTTAAAAAAGTGAATGTGTATAGCGGGTTAATTTTAATCGCTTCAGTGAAATGCATAATAGCGTTGTCATAGTCTTTATTTTCCATATAGACAATCGCCATATTATTCTTTGCCTCTACAAGATCTGGCTTTAGACGTAATGTGAGCTGGTAGTTCTTTATTGCTTTATCACTATCATTTAATAATCGATACAAATTTCCAATACTAAAGTAGGCCTCAAAAAAATCGGGCTTAATTGCTATGGCTTTTTGGTAAGTATCTAGTGCTTTTTGATACTTGCCAGCTTTACTATAATTATTTGCAAGGTTGTAAAGTATCCTGATATCAGTCGGAGATGAATTAGCAAGTTTGAGTAGAAGCGCTTCAGCTTTTTCGTACTCACCTTCCTGAGAATATATAAGTGAAAGGTTGTAGATTGCCTGAATGTGTTCAGGCTTAAGTTTAATCGCTGCTTTTAAGTACTTTTTTGCTTCAATTAAGTTGTTCTTCTGAAGATAAATATTCGCCAAATTATAATGAGTGTTGGCTACTGCGCCATTGAGAGATAAGGATTTTTTAAAGCTTTTTATAGCATCTTCGGTGTTGTTATTTAAGGTATAAGCATTGCCAATACTATCGTGGAATTGTGCATTGTCTGTATTAGCTTTGATCGCATTTTTTATAAATTTTATAGCATCCTTATAGTTTTTACACCTGATAGCAATAAGGCCCAGTATATGGTTTGCATCTGCATTTTTAGGGCTTGCGGTGAGAATCGATCGACATATAGTTTCAGATTCTTGATATTTTCCCTGATTAAATAAAGCTGAAGATTTTTTGATCGCATCATTTATAGATAGAGCTTGATTCATTGTTTTAACATCGATTTATAAAAATTATTGAATGGCATGTTTTTATTCTCTCATTCATTTTTAACATGCTGAACAGTGGTTTACAACCACCTGATATTTGACCGTTATTTGAAATGACATAATATTTGAATTGCTGGCCTTTGAAGTTAGATACCAACACCTATCGTATTTCTTACTTGAGGCGTTTAGCGAGAATAGAACTAAATATATGAGGAGAGGGTCTCCAGGAATAATTGTAATGTTTAAAACTATATTCTACGCTTACTATTACACCTTTTAAGCACATTACTTCGTCTCTTTTTATTATTTATTTATTGCTAATCCTGACAAAATTAAAGAGACATGTGATTTGGGTTATTCTGTACTGAATTCAACAGAAACTATCATGTTACTTTATAGGCGATTTATGAGTTACTCTAAAGCCTTAACTACGATGATTTTTATCATATTTTCTATCGTTTCGAACTCTGTTAAGTCTGAGGGCATATCTGAGGGCATATCTGAGGGCATAGACGTACCTATAGTCAAAGTGGCCTTAGTACATTACCCTCCATATACAATACAGAACGAAGCTGGTCAGCATTCCGGCATGGTTTACGATTTGCTTAAGAGTATAAGTAACTTGGACGTTGCTTTTATGCCGCCTAAACGTGCAATGGAAGAATATAAGCGTGACAATATAGATTTACTATTATTCAGTGATGTCGGCGCTTATTCAATATTTAAAATAAATAGTAAATTCTTACCTTTGTTTCAGGGCAATACCCATTTAATTTATATAAAGACATCAAATAATAGCGGGGTTATTACAAAAGAAAATTTATCTAATAAGACTGTTGCGGTTATTCGTGGTGTTGACCAGGAAGCCAAAGAATTACGATTATTGGGGATGGATGTCATAGAAGTTGAAAGTCTTGAGCAGAGTTCAAGAATGCTCGCTTTTAATCGTATAGACTATTCTAATATGAGTCTTTTACCCTTTCAGTTTCACCTGAAAAGCAAAAAAAATAAAAGCATTTATAATTACTCAAAACAACCGACATTTCTGTTAAATGTCGGTTTGTTTTATAAGAATAATAGTGAACAGCATGTTATATCTGCGATAAATGAAATCGAAAAAATTTACCTGTCTGATAAATACTATTCAATAATAAATGAGTATATAACTTCAGATCAAAAAGTGACGGACTACCTGCCTAACCAGAAATGATGAGATCTCATCGTGCAGGTAAGTCGCGCCACTATATGCATTAAGAATTGACGTGCTAAATACATTGATAATTGAAGTGTTATAAACCTTGTCGATATTGCGCGTTAGTGGATACCTCAACCATATTCTTAAGCTGAGCTTCTGAAGTATCTATACCATTGAGAATACCTTCAAAGTGCTCAATTAATTGAGCTTTGTCCTGTTCGGCTTTTGAGCCTGCACCAATGTTCGTTAGGTCGATAAAAAACTCATCAAACATATCAGATAAGTCATTAATGATATCAATATTTAAGAATTGCTCGTCATTATAAATACTGGGATAACCGCCTTTTTGCTTATCAATCGCAAAAGAAACACCTTTTACATTGGTAATGGTCGTTGCTTTCTCACACTTAAGCATGCAGCCATCTTCGATGCTTGGTTTTTTGCAGCCAACGGTCTGTTGGAAAAAACACTGTCTACTGGTCATCATTAAAATAGGGTGATATACACTGTATAGCAGCTTAAAATTCTCAGGGCGCGCGATACTCTTTATCTGCATACGATTTATCTCATTGGAGATAAATGCACCTGAACAGTTAAGCTCTTCTTTCATTGTTAATAGAGCGTATGAGTTTGTGGTGTTTAAGAATGGCCCTGCAATCCAGTCGATATTCATTTCAAAGGCTTTATACGCAATGCCGGTATTATTGCTGACAATGTGCTTTGGGCGAACATTTTCAAGTACTCTAAGGGCTTCGGTGTAATCTTTACCGATCAAGACGGCAGGGAACCAAGGGATTAGTCGAGGGTTGTTTAAAAAGATGTTTATGAATTTATCATCACCTTTTTTAAAACTTTCAGGTAGCTTGAAGTAAACGTCTGCATTAGTAATATCGCAAAGGTGTAGATCTTTTTCATCAGCGATGAGTATTGATAATTTAGGTTTGTTTTCAATCTTTGGGTATTTGGGTAATACAGGTACTTCGACAGGTGAAATGACCTCAATAGAATCGTTCAGTAAGAAAGCAATCTTATTCTTTATGGTGGTAAGCTCTTTGAAGGGGATACTTATGCCTGGTTCAAGTGATTCAAACTCAAAATGCGCAATCGTATGATTTGTGTCGTTAAAGCTCTTAAAACGTTTTTCGAGTGCAGCTTGATCAATCGTTGATTTTTCAGAACTTCTTAATATTGAGTCTGACTCGATGACAAAGACTTCGTTCTTTAAAGTATTATCACCTGAAAAAGGAGCTTGTGAGCGTACCGCTTGTTTGGTGACTTTTACACGTAATGGTTTATCGACTTGGCCTGAAAAGTCAAAAGACAATAAGTGCTTGTCGATACTTAAATATTTAATTTTGCTTTCTAATTCCGCACCTAAATCATTTCTATCAGTATAAAGATCCGCTTTTACGTCTTGAATCTGAACGACTGAAATCGCATTGTTTTTTTCGATTGCGTGATTCACGCTATTATCACGAGGGTTATCGATAAACATTGATTTAGTTAGGTCGCCCTTTAAAAAAGAATTTGTAAAGTCACGGTTAAAAACTTTATAAAGGTTTGAGTCGTCTGCTAGTAATTTTCCGGTTTCAACAAAACGGTTTATTTGCTTCCGCCAGCTATCTACAACGGTGTAAACGTAATGTGCGCCTTTAATACGGCCTTCAATCTTTAATGAATCAACACCCGCATCGACTAGTTCAGGTAAATTGAAGTAGGCTGAATTATCTTTTAAATTCAGCGGGAAATTATTGCCGGTTGCCGTTGTTTCATACTCATCTCGGCAGGCTTGGCTGCATCGGCCGCGATTTCCTGAATTCCCAACACTTACGGAGCTAGAATAACACTGGCCTGAAAATGCTATGCATAAGGAACCGTGTACAAATACTTCTGTCAGCATGCCCTGATCATGAGATAGAGACGTTAAGGATTTTATTTCACCTAAATTTAGTTCTCGGGATAGATTGACTCTAGATGCACCAATTTTACTGAGGAACATTATTTGTCCCTCATTATGCGTGGTTAATTGAGTAGATGCGTGTATATCAAGGCTTGGGAAGTACTTTTTAACAAGATTGAAAACCCCTAAGTCTTGAACAATGATGCCATCAATTCGAGTGTTCACGAGTTCATTTAAGCGTTTTATTAATGCTTTTAGTTCCTGTTCAAGGATAACCACATTTATCGTTAGAAAAACTTGGCAGCCGTATTCATGAGCGAGTCTTAATATGCCACTTAGGTCATCAAATGAAAGGTTGGTTGCTCGGTTACGGGCGTTGAATGTATCCAAGCCGCAATAGACTGCGTTGGCACCTGCTACAATCGCAGCTTTAATGGCATCAACGTCACCACCAGGGGCTAATAATTCAATTCTATTGCTCATTTAGATATAACTCACATCATTTTTGGGTTGTCATTTTGATGCGCGATTCTACTTGTATCGAGTGGTTATTGCTATAACAAGCTAAATAGCTTTTGTGAATTTAGGTGCATGTACGAAAATTAAACATGTGTTTGAATCCTCCGGTACATAAGCTTTGGCAGCATGTATCAATAACTTACTCAGTAAGTTATCCACAGTATCTGTGTACAAAATGGAAAGGTGGAATGCGTTTTTATAGAGCTAGAGGGTTAGGGGGCTATAATAAGGGAAAAGAACCATGCACCTGTAGATCTCAGGTGCATGTTAAGTGTCAGGTTTATGTTAAGTGCCTGATGTATGATAGATAAAAGGTGCTTAAAACAGATCTTCAATTGATAAGTAGCGCTCACCTGTGTCATAGCTAAATATTAAAACACGGCTACCTGCGGGTAATTCTGCTTCTTTCTGCTTTACAGCGGCTAAACTAGCGCCAGATGATATACCGACAAAAATACCTTCCTGTTTAGCGCATTGGCGGGTCATTTCAAAAGAATCTTCTTCGGTAACCTGAATGGCACCCGTTAATACTTCGGTGTGTAAGTTTTCTGGAATAAAACCTGCGCCAAGACCTTGTAATCTATGTAGGCCCTTTGCACCGCCACTAATTACCGGTGATTTGCTAGGTTCAACAGCAAAGGTTTGCATTTCTGGGAACACCTTTATAAGTTCTTCTGCACAGCCTGTGATGTGTCCACCTGTCCCAACGCCAGTGATTAAATAATCAAGACCTTCCGGGAAGTCCGTTATGATTTCTTGTGCTGTAGTGCTTTTGTGGATGTTGATATTTTCAGGGTTATTAAATTGCTGAGGTATCCAGCTGTTTTTATTTTCCTCATTTAATTCAGTCGCTTTTTCTATTGCGCCACCCATGCCTTTCTCTTTTGGAGTGAGTACAAGCTCAGCACCGAGAGCTTTCATATATTTTCTACGCTCTATAGACATCGACTCAGGCATAGTTAAAACTAGTTTGTAGCCTTTAACAGCAGCAGCTTGAGCAAGCGCAATACCTGTATTGCCTGAAGTGGGTTCGATAATAATGGTATCTTTATTGATCTCACCTGATTTCTCAGCAGCCTCAATCATCGCTAGACCAATTCTGTCTTTAATGCTTCCGCCTGGGTTAAATCGTTCTACTTTCATCCAGACTTCAATATCATCTCGAAATAATTTGTTTATTCTAACGTGTGGTGTGTTGCCGATAGTTTGAAGAATATTATCGTATTTCATGAGGGCCTCTGTTATAAAATTGTTAGTTGGCTTTATATGTCACCTTTCTAAAGTGACTGCTCAAAGATGTTCGGAATCAAACATTCTTTGTAAAAATGACAGAAAATATACGAGTGATAGGTTAAACTAACGCGCATCAAAAAACGATACTAAATTAGAATATGGCTCTAGCTGTACTATAGGTAAGGTATACGTACTAACTATAAATAAAAGTGTTGAGGGGTAGAGAGTGAAAGTATTTGAACAACAGGTTCCAGCTGAAGATGGGCTATTATTGAACTTTTATCACTGGATACCTAAAAAAGCCAAGGCTGCAATTGTACTTTCGCATGGCTGGAATGAGCATATTGGTCGATATAATAATCTAGCACACTGGTTTGTAGAACAAGGTTATGAGGTGCATGCTCTGGATCATAGAGGGCACGGTAAGTCGGAAGGTAAACGAGGTCATGTTCGTCGTTGGACTGATTACTCTAGAGATCTGGAACAGCTACGCTCAACTGTTAAGTTGGATCGACAATATCTGATTGGCCACTCCATGGGCGGCATGATTGGTATTTTACATATACTAGACTACCCAGGTTCATTTGCGGCAGTTGCTTTAAGTGGACCCGCAGCAAATGTTTCTATACCTGTACCCAAATTCAAGCAGTTTTTAGGTCGGAATATGAGTGCAATATTACCACGTCTGAGTATTACGAACGACATTGACCCGAGTGTGGTTTGTTCTGACAAAAAAGTGGTTGAAGATTACATTGCTGACCCACTTACGCACGGCAAAGTCACTGCGCGTTGGTTTAATGAATATATGCAGACGATCGAGCGAGTAAAGATTGATGCAGGTAAAATACAAACACCGCTTGGAATCTGGCATGGCGCGGGTGATGAACTGGTTGAACCATGGGTCAGTGATAACTTCTTTTCAGCTTTAAGTATGAAAGACAGGCAGAGAACGCTGGTGCAAGATGCGCTTCATGAAATTTTATTAGAGCCAAATTGGACAGAAACTGCAGATGAGATGAAAAATTGGTTGGAGCGCTTTTAGCAAAGCGTTAGAATGCTGCCCTTATTAATGCAAACTTTCTATTACTGATCTTTTTCCGGGTTCTATTTATTAAGATCCATCTGATTGTTTGAATTTGAAATGGCGACATATACGCTGATTATTTAGGTTATTAAAAGCATGTTAGAAGTAAACCCTATAGTTCTACAGATTAAAGATATGAGTGGCCGTGCGCTTACCCTTAGGGGGTATCTTTGACTTTGATGTCAAAAAAGAGCGTTTGGTTGAGGTTGAAAGAGAGTTAGAAGACCCAGAAGTCTGGAATAAGCCAGATAATGCACAAGCACTTGGTCAAGAACGTTCAAGTCTGGAACTTGTTGTAAATACCATCGAGACTTTAGAGTCTGGTTTACTTGATGCGCAAGAGCTATTAGATATGGCTGTTGAAGAGCAAGACGAAGAAACCGTCACAGATGTTCAGCAAGAGTTAGAAAGTTTAAATGCCAAGCTTGAAATACTTGAATTTCGACGAATGTTCTCTGGTGAAATGGACCCCAATAACGCATATTTGGATGTTCAGTCTGGCTCAGGTGGAACAGAAGCTCAGGATTGGGCAAGTATGATACTGCGTATGTTCTTGCGCTGGGGCGATAGAAAAGGTTTTAAAACTGAATTAATTGAAGTGTCTGATGGCGATGTTGCTGGTATTAAAAGTGCAACTATACACTTCTCTGGCGAATATGCCTTTGGTTGGTTGCGTACCGAAACTGGCGTGCATCGATTAGTTAGAAAGTCGCCTTTTGATTCGGGTAGTCGTCGTCATACTTCTTTTGCGTCGGTGTTTGTATCACCAGAAATTGACGACAATGTCGATATAGACATTAACCCTTCAGATTTAAGAATTGATACTTATCGTTCAAGTGGTGCGGGTGGTCAGCATGTTAATACCACTGACTCGGCAATTCGTATTACCCATGTACCTTCCGGTATTGTGGTTCAATGTCAAAATCAACGATCTCAGCATCAAAACAAAGACACAGCGATGCAGCAATTAAGAGCAAAACTCTACGAACAAGAGATGTTAAAACGCTCTGAAGCTGCACAAGCAATGGAAGATACTAAGTCGGATATTGGCTGGGGGAGTCAGATACGTTCTTATGTATTAGATTCTTCTCGCATAAAAGACTTACGTACTAATGTTGAAACAAGTAATTGCAATGCTGTTCTGGATGGTGATCTCGATCAGTTTATTGAAGCAAGTTTAAAGAAAGGCCTTTAGGAAAGATAAAACATGTCTGAAAACAACGTAGCAAATAATGAAGTACAGCAAGAAGTTCAAGAAGAGCAAAATAAACTGATTGCCGAGCGTAAAGGCAAATTGGAAAAACTTCGTGAAAGCTGTAAAGCCAATGGTCACCCAAATGACTTTTCACGTGAGCATCACGCAGGCGACTTACAAGCTGAATTTAGCCATTTAGATAAAGAAGCATTAGTCGAGCTTGATAAAGACATTAGTGTTGCAGGTCGAGTGATGCGACGTGGCGGACCTTTCCTGGGTGTTCAGGATACCTCGGGTAGTATCCAATGTTACCTTGGTAAAAAACTTCAGAAGGTGTCTTCTGCTTGGGAACATCTTGATCTTGGCGATATCATCGGTGCAAGTGGAAAGTTGCGTAAGTCTGGTAAAGGTGATTTGTATGTTGAAGTAGGGTCTGTTGAAAATCTTCAGATTCTTACGAAATCGCTTAGACCACTGCCTGATAAATTCCACGGTTTAGCCGATCAGGAAATAAAATATCGTCAACGCTACATTGATTTAATCGCGAATGAAGAAACGCGCAAGACCTTCAGAATGCGTTCAGATATTGTGACCAGTATTCGTCGTTTCCTTACTGAAAAGAACTTCATGGAAGTTGAAACGCCTATGCTTCAGGTGATTCCAGGAGGTGCGACTGCTAAACCATTTGAAACACATCATAATGCTTTAGGTATCGATATGTTCTTGCGTATAGCGCCTGAGCTGTACCTTAAGCGTTTGGTTGTAGGTGGTTTTGAGCGTGTTTTTGAAATCAATCGAAACTTTAGAAACGAAGGTTTATCAACACGTCATAACCCTGAATTTACCATGATCGAATTTTATCAGGCTTATGCGAACTTTCATGACTTGATGAACCTGACAGAAGATATGCTTCGTACTGTAGCTCAAGAAGTACTGGGCACAACAGATGTGAAGAGTACGGTTAAAGATAGTGATGGCAATATCACTAAAGAAACACTATATGATTTTAGTCAGCCATTCATTCGTATGACGATGGTTGAGGCGGTGATGAAATATAACCCTGGTTTTGATGTGGCAATATTTGAAGCTGCTGAAGAGAATATTGAAACCCTAAAAGAGTATGCTAAAAAGGTGGGTGTACCCGACTCGCCGCAACAAGTGACTTGGGGGGCGGGTAAATATATTTGTGAAATCTTTGAAGCAACAGCAGAAGAGGAGCTTGATCAACCAACGTTTATCACTGAATACCCATGGGAAGTTTCACCGCTTGCACGAAAGAATGATGCTAATCCATTTGTGACTGACCGATTTGAGTTTTTTGTGGGTGGGCGTGAACTTGCTAATGGTTTCTCAGAATTAAACGATGCAGAAGATCAAAAAGCGCGTTTCATGAAGCAGGTCTCTGAAAAAGATGCGGGCGACGATGAGGCGATGCACTATGATGCTGATTACATCGCGGCCTTAGAGTACGGTATGCCTCCAACGGCAGGTGAAGGTATTGGTATCGACCGTTTGGTTATGCTGTTTACTGACTCTCCTTCGATTCGTGATGTTATTTTATTCCCTCATATGAAGCCGCAGGTTTAGTCGAGCATTATGCTAAATCAGGGGGCGGGTAGTTTAAGTGAATCATGGCAGCAAGTAATTGGCGATCAGTTTGAACTGCCATATTTACAAGAACTAGGTGCTTTTCTGGGGCTTGAAAAACAGGCGGATAAAACTATTTATCCGCCTGAAGATGCTATTTTTAATGCCTTGAATCACACGTCATTTGACGATGTTAAGGTCGTTATTTTGGGGCAGGACCCATACCATGGTCCAAATCAAGCGCATGGATTTTGTTTTTCAGTTCAGAGTGGGGTAACAGTGCCCCCCTCTCTGCGGAATATTTATCAGGAGCTAAACTCTGATATAAGTATGCCTATGCCTTCGCAGGGAAATCTGACTTCCTGGGCTGACCAGGGAGTGTTGTTACTGAATGCGGTGCTTACTGTGGAACAAGCAAAAGCAGGCTCTCATCAAGGTAAAGGTTGGGAGGTTTTCACGGATAGAATTATTCAAGTGCTTAACGAGCAGTGCGAGAATGTCGTATTTCTTTTATGGGGAAGTTATGCTCAGAAAAAAGGTAAGCTAATCGACAGGCAAAAACATTACGTTTTAGACGCGCCACACCCATCTCCTTTATCTTCATATAGGGGCTTTTTTGGTTGTCAGCACTTCTCTAAAGCAAATGCATACTTAGAGTCTGTTGGAAAGCCCGTAATAAACTGGGCTTCCGTTTCAGATACGCTGTTTTGAGGTCTTCTTAAAAGTTTTAAGGGTTAAGAAGCGCCATTGCCGCTTCCATTTCTGCGCTTAAATCTTCATCTTCATTTGGGTCAACTGTCGGGTCTATCCCCATTCGCTCAAAAGCGCTTATATGCGTCCAGTCTAATTCTGCATAATCGTGCTCTGAGCCAATATAACTTTGAAGCATAGCGACCATGACCAAGTCTGAGTAGTCAGCTTTTCCAACTTGACGCGTAAAGTTAACGCATTCTTTGGGGATTGGACGGAGTTCAGCAGGGAAGTCCCATTTTTCTAGAATACGTTCGCCCACTATCGGTTGTAACTCATCTAAAAGATTATCGAGCATAACGCTGTTAATTTGAATGTCGTGATCTTCTACATATTTAAGTACAGGCAGTGCCCCGATAGCATATACAAGGCCTGCTAGCGTGGCTTGGCCAGCAGCAAGATGCGTGTGCTGTCTAGCAAGTACATTACAAATTCCAGCCACTTCAGTGCTTCTTTGCCATGTTGCCCGCATACGCGTGTCTATCATTTCTGATGTCGCCTGGAACATCTGCTCCATTACGAGGCCCGTAGCAAGGTTACTGGTGTATTGCATGCCTAAGCGATTAACTGCCATGTTGAGGTTGGTTATTTCGTTAGCGCCTCTGAAAAGAGGGCTATTACTAACTTTAAGTAAGCGGGCTGTTAATGCTGTGTCTTTATTTATGACGTCGACTAAATCAAAAAGTCCGGAATTTTCGTCTTCTGTAATTTTTTTAACATCTAATGCAATTTCAGGAAGAGTAGGAAGAACGATAGTGTCATTATCTATTGCTTCTAGTATGTCTTGTTTAATTTTTTGTGCGATGTCTGACATGTATGCCTCAATATAACGTAGTTTTTTTCAGGTACACATTAGTTATAGCAGAGGCGTGGGATTTTATTTGAGTAAATGTCAGTGGTTTGTGAATTAATTAGAAGTTTCAGGTAAGAAATTGTAATCAATTTCGCTGATATCAAAGGGTATGATGATGTTTTCATTGAGGTAAGCTTTTTGGTGGCTTTCTACAAAAACAATATTCATGATGGCGAGCGTGACTGAACCTGTTTCTTCGCTCCAGTGAGAGCGAACAATCGTGCCGCATTTGCTACCGTGGTCATCATAAATATTATTGCCAGGTGAGCCAATTTCCTGCATCGGGGAATTAAGTCGGTACATTTTCTTTTTCTGCTTGCCTAGAAATTTCATCCGGGCAATTATTTCTTGTCCGGTATAGCAACCTTTTTTGAAACTGACGGCTTGCAGCGTTTGTAGGTTCAATTCTTGTAAGATGAATTTTTCTTGTGTGCTTTGGTATAGCTGCGGCAAACCTTCGTGTGCTTCAGCTGCAAGCCAGAGATTAGCAGAGTCGGTTTCGGCGTTTTCAGCTGTCGTGTCTAACTTCTTAGACCAAAGTTCATACATCACAGGTGAGCAGGGAAGGCGGTGAACAAACTCCATACCCTGGTGCCTTAATAACTGCATAGAAAATTCAGGGAGGGTGCTGAAATTGGCAAACTCATCTTTATTAACTTGACCAAAACTGCCGTAGGCTATTATGTCTTGCTCTTCTTGTAACTCGCACTTAAAAAATACTTTGTATTTATTCAAATTGTTTAAAATGAATTCTACTGTGCTTGGCTCTAGGCATAGCAGGAAGCCTGTTTCAGTTCGGATAACCTTAAACAGACTATACATTCTACCTTTAGGGTTATTAATTGTGCCATAAGTAATGCTTTGCTCATTCAGTTTACTTAAGTCACAACTAACTTGCCCCTGAAGGAATTTCTCTGCGCCGTCGCCGTTAATGGATATAAAGCTGTGGGGGAGTTTAATTAGTTTGTTTGGCATTCTTTAAGACTCTTCAAAATATTAGTTAGCATGGCGCACAAGAACTCTAATTCTTCGGTAGGCAGCTGGATTGTCGATATTATACCTATAAATGAGTATGTGGCGTGAGGCTTTATTATTAATAATAAGCTGTTTCGCAAAGCTTGGTAGTTTGTCTTGCCATGTTTTTAAAGTTGGTGAATCAACTAAAGTGAAACTGAGTATAGAGAAGAGTGGAGAAATAAAATAATTATTTTGTGATCTGACTTTTAGTTCTTTGCCTGAGCGCTCTCGTAAGGTGATCGAGTGTGGGTGCATATCAATTGAAGTGATCGCATCTTTAGTCTTGAGTAGTGAAAAATGAAGCGTGTAATACAGACTACAAGGAAGCGTTATAATCAAAAGTACGAGACTTAAATATACCGGTAAGTCTCGCGTGATGATAAGTGTGAATAAAAAAATGCTAGGTAGAATGAAAATAGGCGATAAACCAATAGATGGTTTTAAGTTTAACTTGCTTGGGCTAAACATGCTTAGTACTAGGTATTGTTAAACTAAGAATGGATGTACTAGGCATGGTTTATGCTGCGCTCTATTTTGCTCGGCTCTTTGTTACTCGGCTCTTTGTTACTCGGCTCTTTGTTACTCGATATAGTTTTTGCAGTGTTTGCAGTGTTTGCAGTGTTTGCAGTGTTTGCAGAGTTTGTAGTAAATATGAGTTAGCTGGGTTTGATACGATCTAATATTATTTTTACCATACGAGCATGATCAGGATTTTCTGATTGTCCATTACGTAAAAACCAGCTGAATAAATCGGGATCTTCGCAGGTCAGTAAATTCTGGTAGCGAATTTTGTCTTCTTCAGGAAGGTCTAAGTAAGCTTCTTTCAAAAATGGGACGAGCAATACGTCTAGTTCTAACATGCCACGACGGCTATGCCAGAAAAGTCGATTGAAATCTGCGTTTTCTTGTGGGCTAAGATTATTTACTTGAGACGTTTCATTTGTGCTTGTATCTGACATGGATGAACCTGCAGTGTTTGAGGTGCAGGCATTATAAGGCTTGTCATTATGTGTCTCAAGGTGCTTTTTACTTTCATTAAATATTTTGTCTTTATTTCTGTGTTTAGTATTTCATTATGCTATTTTTTGTTTGTCATAATGCCTTACAATTACGGTTGTTTTAATCTGCTTGGACTGGAGGGTTATTTTGATGTTGGATGAGCCAAATGATCTGGGCTGGTGGGTTTATATAATAGAAACAAAGTGTAAAAAGTTATACACAGGAATTACTACTGATGTAGCACGTCGTTTTCAGGAGCATTTAGCTGTTCATCGAAAAGAATCAGATAAGGGTGCTAAGTTTTTTAGAGGGCATGAGCCAAATAGGGTTGTTTATCAAGAAGCATATGGGTCTAGGTCGGTCGCGTCGAAACGCGAGTATGAGATAAAAAAAATGAGCGCACTTAAAAAAAGATCGCTCATTACTTAGTTTTTACTTATATTCTTTTTGTTTATTAGCGTGCCGTTCACTGATGTCGTTGTAACGCTGTAATAAGGCTGTCGTACTTGATTAAGGTTGTTTTGATTAAGGTTGTTTTGATTAAGGTTGTTTTGATTAAGGAAGTACGTTAGTCACTATTTTAGTGAGTTGCGCGGAGTCAAATGGTTTTAGTAACCAGCCTGTTGCCCCTGCTTTTTTTCCTTCGCCCTTTTTATCAAAACTCGATTCAGTTGTTAAAAGAAGAATTGGGGTAGATTTATGTGTGCCAAGGTCGCGAATGGCTGCCGTCATTTCAATTCCATCCATGTTGGGCATATTGACATCTGATATTATCAGCTCGTGATTGCTTTTAGTTGCGAGACCTAGACCTTGGGCTCCATCAGTTGCTTCAGTGATTTTATGGCCTGCCATTTCTAAAGTGAATTTAATCATTTGGCGGATAGATGCTGAATCGTCCACTATTAATATATTTGCCATATTTTTCTTTTATCTCGTGCTGGTGGGTATCAAATAATTAAAATCAGTATAGTTTCTTTCTAGCTACTTGGAAGAAAATCACTGTATTATTATGTGACTAAATCGAGCTAATTTACTCTATGTTAAGGTATTGAAAATAAAATGGAAAATGCTTGGAAAAGGAAAGTATGACAACGTTAATGATTCAGGGGACAACCTCTGATGCAGGTAAAAGTACGCTCGTAGCTGCCTTGTGTCGTTGTTTGTTTCGGCGTGATGTTTCAGTTGCGCCTTTTAAACCTCAGAATATGGCGCTTAATAGTGCTGTTACTGCCGATGGTGGTGAGATTGGGCGTGCGCAAGCTTTACAGGCTCAAGCGGCAAATTTGGCGCCGACCACTGATATGAACCCTATACTTTTAAAGCCTTCAAGTGATATCGGTGCGCAGGTAATTATTCATGGTAAATCTCGTGGCAATATGTCAGCGACAACTTACCACGATTATAAAAAGGTAGCGATGGGCTCGGTGTTGGAGTCTCATGCTCGTCTTTGTAAGTATTATTCCGTTGTAGCCGTTGAAGGGGCAGGTTCTCCTGCTGAAATAAATTTACGTGAGAATGATATAGCCAATATGGGTTTTGCAGAGGCAGTTGATTGCCCAGTTATTTTGGTGGCTGATATAGATCGAGGGGGGGTGTTTGCTCACTTGGTGGGTACGCTCGCTTTATTAAGTGAGACTGAGCAAGATCGGGTAAAGGGATTTATTATTAATCGCTTTCGGGGTGATATTGCGTTGTTGCAACCCGGTTTGGATTGGCTGGAGGCGCATACGGGCAAGCCTGTTTTAGGCGTGCTACCGTATCTGCAGGGTTTACATTTAGATGCTGAAGATGCACTCCCGCGTGATGCTATTAAAAAAGAGGGTGGTCAGAAGTTCAAAGTGATTGTTCCTGTCTTACCACGTATTAGTAATCATACAGATTTTGATCCATTACGTTTACATCCTGATGTTGATTTTGAATTTATTAAGATGAACCAAGATATACCCGGTGCAGACCTTATTATATTGCCAGGTTCAAAATCCGTCAGATCTGACCTTGAATTTCTGCGTAAAAATAAATGGGATAAGGCTATTAATCGGCACTTACGCTTTGGAGGAAAAGTCTTTGGGATTTGCGGCGGGTTCCAAATGCTAGGTCAGCATATAAATGATGAACTGGGTATAGAAGGTAAGCCGGGTATAAGTGCTGGTTTGGGTTTGCTTGAATGTGAAACTCAACTGCTCAAAGAAAAGCAGCTCCACAACCGTACCGGGAAATTTAGTTTCGCTGTCCCCGGTGAAGCGGCTTGCGCTGTTAAGGGGTATGAGATCCATGTGGGTGTGACTGAGGGAGAGGATTTAAAGCGTCCTGCGATTATTTCTGAAGCGGGTAATGATGGTGCAATTAACCTTGATGATAATGTCATGGGGACCTACTGGCATGGCCTACTTGATACCTCTGAGGCGCTATCAAATCTTCTGGTTTGGTCTGGATTGCAGACAGAAATGAATGTTGACCTAGAAGGGGTTCGTGAAGCGCAAATTGACCGTCTTGCTGATGAATTTGAATCAAATATTGATATGGGAGCTGTCATGGCTTTATTATCTCTACCTTCAAACGAAGTCTGCTAACCTCTACTAAAATGAATTAAATAATGAAAACGTTTATATTGGGTGGTGTAAAATCTGGAAAAAGTCGCTTCGCTGAGCAGCAGGCCAAGCAGTGTTTTGATCGCTGTAACTCTACTCAGGCTTCTTCTCATGCCTCTATTAAGGTTATTGCGACTGCAACAGCGTGGGACGCCGAGATGCAGGCTAGAATAGATAAACATATATCTGAACGTCCTGAAAATTGGCTGACAATTGAAGAACCAATTTATTTAGCGCAAGCTTTAAATAAAGCGGAGGTCGAAAATGGCGTGGTGATCATCGATTGCTTAACTCTGTGGTTGACTAACTTACTCATGCATGAGAATTCTACTCTACTTGAGCAGGAAATAGCTGCTTTTGAGCTGGCGCTTGATGCTTGTGCTGCTAATGTTTTTATTGTGTCCAATGAAACGAATATGGGTGTTGTGCCTTTAGGTGATATGACCCGAAAATATTGTGATCAAGCTGGGTTATTGCATCAGCGAATAGCTCAAATTTGTGATGAGGTAAAACTGGTGGTAGCGGGTTTGCCGTTAATATTGAAATCAGGCCCAAGTTAATCTGAAATGCCATAAGGTAATACTATAAAGTAGATATTGTTTAAGTTGGAAAGCTTAAATGTATCAATCGTGTATTACTGTTCACTAATATCAAATGCTAGGAATGAACAATGACAGAACAAGACAAAAATGCATCCCATAAAAAGAAAATGGAAAAGCAAAAAGCAAAAGTTGATGCGCATATCGCAGAAGCCAATATTGAGCGTGGTGTGTTAATTGTTTTAACAGGGAACGGCAAAGGCAAGAGTAGTTCGGCTTTTGGTATGGTTATGCGTGCCATGGGGTATAAGCATAAAGTAGGTGTTGTACAGTTTATTAAGGGTGTTCAGCTTTCGGGTGAGGAAATGTTTTTGCGAGAAACTTTGCCTGAAGCCGACTTTTATCAAATGGGAACGGGTTTTACCTGGGATACCCAGGATCGAACATCTGATATTGCAGCAGCTGAGAGAACTTGGGAAGTAGCAGAACGTATGTTGTCAGATGATAGTTATCAGCTTGTTGTGCTTGATGAGTTGACCTATATGATTGCTTATAAATACTTAGGTGAAGACCGAGTATTGGAGGCCCTGTCGAGTCGGCCTATTGAACAGAGTGTTATTGTGACTGGGCGTGGGGGTGGTTCTAAGTTGCAGGAAATTGCTGATACTGTGTCTGAGATTAAAGACATTAAACATGCATATAAAGCGGGTATAAAAGCGCGTCAGGGTGTGGACTACTAGATCTGGATAAGTTATTCAGATTCTAGCAACTCTAAAGGATGATAAAAGTCTTTCAGATAAGTTTGGTTTGGATTGTTGATTCTGTCTCGTTGATACTAAAAGAAAACGAGCAACTTAAAAGTGAAGTTGCTCGTTTATCTCAGATAATTTCTGATATGAAGCAGCTAGATGTGAAGAAAACCTGTTTATGTCGTGGAAGACCTTAGCGTGCTTAAGTTGTTAATACCGTTTAACTGTAGTCGTGTTTAACTTAGGCTTTTCCGATTCTATGACTGCCTGAATAGTTTTGTTCTTTGCCTTGCTGACCATATAGATTTTGCGTCTTGTTTTGACCTCTTACAATCATCATTAGTTTGTTAGTTCTCTGAATTGATCGAGAAATGATATTGCCGTTTATGAGGTTGCCATCTTTGCAAAGGCTAAGTTTTTTACGCGAATCATGCCATAAGGTCATGAGTTCTGAATCGTTAAGGGTGGAAAGCTTTTTTTCTACTTCGCCTGGACGAATGCCCATGCCAGAGGCTGCGATTAATTTAGCTTTGAGTTTTGCTCTCGACTCAAGTTGCTGAACTGTTGCTGATTTAAATTCAGACAATCTTTTTATTTCTGCGGTATCACGAGTGGTAAGTGTTCTCTTTTCTTTCTCCAGAAGCGACTTTAAAGCTTCTAGGTCAACAATATCTTTTTTTAATAACTCTTTTAGCTGTTCAGTAAATTGGGACATGCTTGACCTCGCGGAGTAGTAAAATTATCACTACCCCAGTTCAAGCATTTTTTGAGCCAAGTTTGCAGAATCAGGTTGATATTCACCGCGATCGATTCTTGCTTTCACTTCATCTACACGACTTTGGTTTACTTCTGGTAATGATTTAAGCTCTAGCTCGATTTTAGTCAAATTCTGAGCAGAGGAGCTTAGGCTTACGCTATCTTTAGGTGAAGCTGCTTGTGTGTTATTTGTGCTTTGGTTAGTTGCTGCAAGTTCGGCGCCTTTGTTAGGCGTAGCTTTCTTGGGGCCGTCAGACCTGCTAGGGTTAATGTTATTGACGTCAATATTCATATCTGAATCATCCTATGAATTCCATAAGCAAAGTTTCTATGCTGATATTATCGGCAATATGTAGGAAAACTTTAGCAAAAAAACAAAAAAAATAATATTTTTTTAAAGCATAATCGTCACAAGACCAGTCTCGGTTACGCGCCCTTTAACTATGCGCTTTGACTGCTTGTTTTTAATCGATATTTGTTGCCCCAAACTACCGTCCATCAGTGCTGTTCCCATCATTCTAACTGAAATCGCACTATTTGTAGCGACGATGACGACATTATCTCCTCTTTTTACAAGTTTTGGTGGCTGAATATGGCTAGCTTGAATGATAGACCCGTTCCGTATTGACCGTTTTGCAATCATGCCAATAACATCATCTGGTTTAGAGTAGCTAATATATCTATTCCGGTTGATTATCTCCTCTTTAGTTTCTAGCTGTGATGCTACTATTTTATCACCTCGCCTGATTGAGCCAGCTGCAACAATAACCTTGCCAAAGAGGTTGAAATTGACGCTGACATAAAATTTCCAAGGCTTATTATCTAGGCAACTCGCAAGAACCGTCAGGTTGTTTTGTGATTCTGGTTGTTTATTGAACTCGAAATTTATGGGTAAATCGCAATGTCTTTTGTTCAATCGCGGATCAATGTTGCCGATTGAATATTCAGAGCGGAAGCCTTTTTCCGTATAAGTATTGCTATAATTCTCTAGAAATTTACTTACCTGGATTAGCAAATCATCAGGTACTTCGCCTGAAAAACTGAAACTGGGAAGAAAAAGAAACAGTAGTGTAAATATTTGCCTACTAATTTTCATTTTTTGACCTATTATTTGGTGTAGTCATGGGCAATTGTATTTGTTGCATGTAAAAAGATAATTTAATTGCATAAGCTTCTAGGTATTAGAGCAATATCTATACCGTTTAGCTTATTGAGGGGAACAAGTTATGGCCGGTATTCTGGATAGCGTTAATCAACGAACGCAGCTCGTTGGACAGAATAGACTGGAATTGTTGTTGTTTAAGCTTCAAGGTCCTCAAATTTACGGGATTAACGTCTTTAAAGTGAAAGAGGTTTTACAGTGCCCTAAATTGACCATGATGCCGCAGCGCCATCCTGTTGTGAGAGGTGTTGCTCATATCCGAGGAGGAACAATTCCAATTATGGATATGGGGATGGCTACGGGGCAAATGGCGATACCTGAAGAGGTAATACCGAATAGCTTTGTGATTATTACCGAGTATAACCGTAAAACACAGGGTTTCTTGGTGGGGGGGGTTGAACGTATCGTTAACCTTAATTGGGAAGAAATTCATCCGCCACCAAAAGGGGCGGGTAGCGAAAACTATTTAACTGCCGTGACCAAGCTCGACAATAAGCTAGTAGAAATTATTGATGTAGAAAAAATTCTTTCAGAGGTGGCACCTGTGAAAGAGACCATTAATGAAGAGTTTATAGAGCAGGTTAGTGAGCGAAATGCAGAGGCGCCGCCTACTGTTTTAGTTGTTGATGATTCTGTAGTCGCTCGAAAACAAATTCAAAATTGCCTACAAACTATTGGCATAACGGTCATTACTAAAAATGATGGTAAACAGGCTTACGATTATTTGCGTGAATTGGTTTCTGATGGTAGCTCAATAAATGATCATATTTCATTAATGATTTCAGATGTGGAAATGCCTGAAATGGATGGATATACCTTAACAACCTTATGTAAGGATGATCATCGGCTTACTGGTTTGTATATCATGCTGCATACCTCTCTAAGCGGAGTCTTTAACCAGGCCATGGTTGAGAAGGTTGGGGCAGATGACTTTATGGCAAAATTCAGCCCTGATGAGTTATCTGAAAAAGTAATGGAAATTATTGATAAAATTAGTGCGCATGCATAGTTTGTTTATGTATGCATGATTGTGTTTGTATTAAGATGAAATTGAATGTCACTAACTAATCAACCAGACGGCTATCAAGTTTTTCGCGCATTTTTAGAAGATGCGTGCGGAATTTTGTTGGGTGAAAATAAAGCATACCTTGTAAATAGCCGTTTAAAGCCTGTTTTGGCAAAGCACGATATTAGTGACTTAAACCAACTGGTTTCAAAGCTTACCCCTACAAGTGGACGTGCATTGCGCGAAGAAGTCATTGACGCGATGACCACAAACGAAACTTTATGGTTTCGAGATGCTCACCCATTTAATATATTAAAGAATAATTTGTTTCCTGAGTTAGCTGAGAATCTTGGTTTTACACCTCTTAAAATATGGTCTGCAGCTTGTTCAACCGGCCAAGAGCCATACTCTATCGCTATTACCTCAAAAGAATATCAAGAGAGTAATCCGGGTAAGCTTAAGGCGGGTATTAAAGTAGTTGCGACTGATATATCTTCAACTGTCCTAGCGGCTGCAAAGTCGGGTTTATATGAAATGTTGGCCTTAGGTCGAGGCATGTCTGAAAGCAGGCTTAAACAACATTTTAATGCCTTAAGTGATGGGCGATGGGAGATTAAAAAAGAGTTTAAATCTTTAATCGATTTTCAAATCTTGAATTTAATGGATGGCTATCAGAGGGTAGGCTCAAATTTTGATATTATTTTCTGTAGAAATGTATTGATCTATTTTTCGCCGGACTTAAAGCGAGAGATACTTATTAAGATGCATGCTTGTTTGAAGCCTGGTGGTTATCTGCTTCTCGGTGCATCAGAGTCGCTTAATGGTCTATCTGATTACTATGAAATGGAACAGTGCCGCCCTGGTATTATTTATCGAGCAAAATCAAGAAACTAAGATTTACTCCCTCCTTCAATGTGCGTCAATTTTCACTATTGCAATTCAATCATGGCTAGTTTAGAGTAGCGCCCCTTAGTACGGTGGAGTGTCCGAGTGGCCGAAGGAGCACGCCTGGAAAGTGTGTATACCGCAAGGTATCGAGAGTTCGAATCTCTCCTCCACCGCCA
>Ga0209290_1000600_pt1 | contig 23960 bp, 25 predicted proteins | sample EN1Hudsemesocosm_2_FD_184632 | JGI IMG/M metagenome (GOLD analysis project Ga0209290, IMG submission 184632) | Methane-oxidizing microbial communities from mesocosms in the Hudson Canyon - EN10B Hudson Canyon (SPAdes) (version 2) | ecosystem: Environmental > Aquatic > Marine > Cold seeps... | reverse complement strand
TGCTCATAGTTCACGGATGGCGTTTTCATAACCATGACACGGCCACTTTGCAAATCCCTCACCTTATAAAGCTGGCTGCGGGCGCTGGCGTAAAACTCTTCAATGATTTCAAAGTCATCTATTTTATAACCCGGCGACAGGGCAGGTGGAAATGCTAAACGGGTTAAACGACTGTTGAAGTCTTCGATGCTTTCTTTATCCAGTTGCTGAATTTTCATTACCACCGCGCTGATATTATCGTCACTTTGGCTATGCTGAGCCTGTTGACATAAATTTTCAGCCAATTCCTGGGCGGGCTTTTCTTGCCTTAGAATGCCAGCAATTTCCTCATCCTTTAAAAATCCATGCAGCCCATCGCTGCTGCTCATTAATATGTCCCCCTCTTGCAAGGGGACTTTTTTATAATCAATGTTTAACTTGTTGTCCATGCCCACGGCGCGCGCTAAAAACTCCTGAGTCTCACTTACCACTACCGTGTGATCATGGGTTAGCTGGCTAAGTTTATTATCACGCAGCAAATAGATCCTTGAATCCCCCACATGAAACAAATGGGCGGTGGTGGACTTTATAACAGCGGCACTAAAGGTACATAAATAGCCTTTACCCTGGGTTTTAAAATCATGACTTAATCGATACAACTTAAGGTTAATAGCCGAGATTACCTTTTCACCACAATGGCTCACCCGCCAAATATCCGGTGTGTCGTAATAATCGTCTATAAATTGCTTAACCGAAGTTTCGCTTGCTTCTTTACCCGCCTCAGCGGTACTCACCCCATCGGCCACTACGGTACATATGCCCTTGGCAGTGAGAGTATGAGGATCAGCAGGCACTAAAAAACCCACCGCATCTTCATTGATTGGCTTCACACCTTTAGTGGTGTATTGACCTGCATCGACTCGAAGTGCGTGGGTGTCTGTCATATTGATCTTCTATTTAAAACCAGGTTGCCACCTAATTTAAAAAGGGGTGGCTGCCTGGTTTTATGGGTGTTTGAGGCATAGATGCCGAAGCAAGCCCTCATAAATAAATTTATGGCGCCCCAAATAATAGGCTGCCACTCCTATCCAACATCAATTAAATGAACGGTACCGTCTTCGGCCACTTCGGCAATTTGCCCTTTTGGCTCATCAAGAAACATGGCAGCAAAGAAAATCACCGCAGCCGAACCCGCTATCACTAAAAAGAAAGTACTGTAATCAACAAAGCTTAGCACCGTTAAGTAAGTCACCGCTCCCACGTTGCCATAGGCACCAGCCATACCAGCAATTTGCCCAGTCATTCTGCGTTTCACTAATGGCACGATGGCAAATACAGCCCCTTCACCGGCCTGTACAAAGAAACTGCAACACATAGTGGCAATCACCGCAGCAGGAATCCACCAGCTACCATCAATTTGACTTAAGGTAATGTAACCCATAGTCAGCCCACCAATTAACACCATAAGGCTTTTACGGCGCCCAAAGTAGTCAGAGAACCAGCCACCTGTAGGACGCGCCACCAAATTCATAAAGGCAAAACCCGATGCCAGTAAACCCGCTTTAACTGGGTCTAGCCCGTCAAAGGTATCCAAGAAAAACAGCGGTAACATAGACACCACCGCCAACTCAGAACCAAACGTCACAAAATAAGATAGATCTAAAATTGCCACTTGTTTAAAGCTGTATTTTTCTAATTCAGGCACACCTTCTTTTAGGTGTTCGTGATTCACGTGCCAAATAGACTTGGTTTGCACCACAAACAATACCGCCAATACCACCCAGGTAATGTACATGGCATTGTCAGTAAACAAACTCACGCCTGCTGGAGAAAGTTTCCAAGCCAACACGGCTAATGCAATGTACATGGGGACATTCATCACTAGGTAGAAGTACAAGTCCTTCATGCTGGTCACTTCCAAGCCACCTGATTTTTTAGGCTTAAAGTAAGTAGAGCCTTTGGGGGTGTTGCGCGCCTGAGTGTAGTAGAACAAACCATACAAACCTGACATTACACCTGTGATAGCCAGGGCATAACGCCAGCCGTCATCACCGCCAATTAACAAGGCAAGGGTGGGTAACGTCATGGCACCTGCGGCAGAGCCAAAGTTGCCCCAGCCACCGTATATGCCTTCGGCCACACCCACTTGTTTGGCAGGGAACCACTCACCCACCATGCGAATGCCAATCACAAAACCGGCACCCACAAACCCTAGCAAGAACCTGAATAATGCTAATTGTTCATAAGTTTCGGCGAAGGCAAACCCAAAACAAAGAAACGAGGAAGACACCAGCAAGAAGCTGTAGATATTTCTGGGCCCAAACTTGTCCACTAAAATACCAATCACAATGCGCGCGGGAATGGTTAACGCCACATTAAGAATTAACAGAGCTTTAATTTGTGCGGTACTTAAATCAAACGCCTCCTTAATAAAGGCCAGCATGGGGGCGTGGCTAAACCACACCACAAACGTTAGAAAAAATGCAAACCACGTTATATGCAGGGTTTTTATTTTTGGATCGCTTAACCTCAGCAGATTCAAACTAGTTTGTTCGCTCATGTACACTGCTCCTAAAGATATTGAATAACCACAGTGTTAACCCACTACGCCATCGCTGGCTTGATATACATCAAGAAAAAAAAGCCCAACAATGGCCCGTTAGCAGCGACTACCTAACAAGCGTTACCACGCATACAGGCACAACCCCTTTAACCATCATCAAAACTACCCACAAATAAGTACCTTAATACCCTCTTCAACCTCCCCCAAGCTCTTTAGTTATATTGCTTAATTATTAGAATAAGACCTTACTGAAAGTACCCTAAGGTGGATGCTATCACTCATGAAGAACGACGCTAAACTGGCCTTGATCATGTCTACCCTGACATTCGCCGCCAATTTTTCCATCTGGACCCTGTATGCCGTACTGGGGGTACACTTGGCCCCACAACTGGATTTAAGTGTCACTCAATACGGAATTTTAGTGGCCAGCCCCATTTTTACCGGCGCCCTATTGCGTTTGCCCGTGGGTTTTTTATGTGAGTACCATTCCACTCGCCACCTGTTCATTGTGCAAATGATGTTAACTTTGCCACCTTTACTGCTATTAAATTACGTGAGTACCTTTTATGGCTATTTATTGGTGGGCTTGTTGCTGGGTGTTTCTGGTGTGTCGTTCACCATTGGCATTCGCTATGTGAGCCAGTTTTTCGAAAGCCAGCAACAAGGTATGGCCATGGGGATTTTTGGGGCTGGTAATGCAGGGGCCGCCATTACCTTACTGGTGGCACCTTATATTATTAACCACTGGGGGCTAAATTTTGTAGGCCCTTTTTTTGCTTTAGGCATTAGCCTAATGATCGTGCTGTTTATGTTATTGGCCCCCGGCGTCAAAGCGCCCAACCTTGCCCAGTTTAAACCCATCTCCTTTCACTTGGCCCCATTAAAAAACTTAACCGTATGGCGTTTCGGCCTGTATTATTACTTCGTATTTGGCTCATTTTTGGCCCTGCTTTTATGGTTGCCTTACTACTATGTTAACGCTTATCAATTAACCCCCAGCCAGGCCATGGCCTGGACTTTGGTATTTGCCACCAGCTCATCTTTAGTACGCGCCATTGGCGGCTGGTATAGCGACCAGTATGGCGGACGCAGTGTTAACTGGAGTGTCTTTTGGATTTGCCTAGTGTGTTTATTCTTTTTAAGTTACCCCCCCACCACTATGGTTATTCATGGTGTAAACCGGGATGTAAACATAGAGATCAAGGTAGGCCTTGGTTTGTTTAACCTGCTGATTTTCATTATTGGATTAGCACAAGGGTTTGGTCGCGCGTCTGTGTATAAAATTTTGCATGACTACTACCCTCACCATATGGGCAGCGTAGGCGGCACGGTGGCCATGATTGGCGGCATTGGTGGTTTTACCCTTCCCATACTATTTGGTTTGATTGTGGATTTTGCAGGGGTATACAGTGCCAGCTTTATGCTTTTATATGGCGTGGCCGCTGCTTGTATGATTGTGATGTATTTTGCCATCCGCTCAGACACCCATAGGTTACGCATGGAACATGCATTGGATACTGACTTTTTGCATAAAATTCAACAATCTAAAATTGAGTAGCCAACCAAGCATAAGTATTACTTATTAGCCCCTATCAACACTTTATAGGTAGCCAATAATTAACTTGATCTGTGTCATATTTTTTTAAAAATTTTCTTTTAATCTGGCTTTAACAATTTAATTACAACTAAAGTCAGAAAGGAAAGAACCATGAAAAAAACTCTACTTGCTAGCGCCATTTCCAGTATTGCTTTAAGTTCTGCCATCTCTGTGCAGGCACAAAGTTTTGATGAGTTAGTGGATGCCAGCAGCATAGATGTAAACTTCCGCTACCGAGTGGAAAGTGCCGATGTGGATGATGCCACCAATAAAGACTCTGCATTAGCCAACACCTTAAAATCTCGCCTAACGTTTAAGTCGGGGGACATTGCCGGTTTCTCGGTATTGGTTGAAGGGGACAGTGTTTTACATGTGACCGAAGATTTCAACTCAACCGAAAATAACGAAACCTCATATGACGTGGTAAAAGACCCTGAAACCACGCAAATTAACCAAGCTTACATACAATATAAAAATGACAGCAATACCGTCACCCTGGGTAATCAACGTATTAACCTTGATAACCAGCGCCATGTGGGCGGCGTGGCGTTTCGCCAAGATGAACAAACCTTTGATGCTGCCACATTGGTCAATACTTCCATTGACAAAACCACCATCGTGGCCGGGTTTGCAAATAACGTGAACACCATTACCAACGATGACCTGGAATTGGATATCGCAATATTAAATGTGAAATACGCTATCAGCCCCGAGTTGGCCACAAGCGCATTTTATTATGGCGCCGAAAATGAAGACGGCGATACCCTCAATACACTGGGCGTAAGGGCCACAGGTAAAATTAACAACATATCCTATGAAGCAGAGGTAGCCTCTCAAAATGAAAGCGTTGCCGATACCACCGCCTTGTATTACAACCTGTCGGCCGCCAGTAAAGTGGCGGGTGTCACCGCTAAAGTAGGTTTAGAGGTCTTTGGCAGTGACGGTGGTGATGCGGCATTTACCACCCCATTGGGTACCAACCATAAATTCTTTGGCTGGTCTGATGCGTATCTTGGTGGTGCCGGTGCAAACGGTATTCAAGACTTAAACCTAAGTGCGGTCACAAAAGTAAGCGGCGTGAAACTGGTGGCGCAACTGCATAAATTTGATGCGGTAGAGGGCAGTGATGACCTGGGCACTGAAATTGGCTTACTGGCCGCCAAGAAATTTGGTAGCTACGGCGCAAGCTTAAAAGTAGCGCAACTTAGTAACAGTGATATCAAGCCCGACACCACTAAGCTTTGGTTAACCGGCACTGCTAAGTTTTAAACTAAACTTAGTAAATGTTAAGCAAAAGCCTCAATGCTTATGGCATTGAGGCTTTTTAATGTATAGCAGCTTTAAAATGACCCCTCTAATAAAGACTTTTCTACGTTCCTAGCGCAGCCTAATTTTGAAACCCTTTCTCTTTGTTAGCAGCCGCTAAAATCTTTGAAAGTTCAGTTAAGTGGAGGAACCGTGGATTTTGCAGACGGGATTCTGCGTAGCCATGGTTTCTCTACTTAACTGGACTTAACCACACCCAACCAGCCACACAGAACCAGCCACACCGAACCCACACCCCATGATTTCTACCCCCAATTAGGTAAGGGTCTTACCCCCTGCCCCATATTCTTTTTGTCACTTACATTCCCTACACTGGCTACACATATTAATTAGCACCGAGCTTAACCTCCTAAGCACTTTTAAGGGTAAGGAGACTAGCCGATGGGTTCGAGTAGAAATGCTCCAGCCTCCCCTACTTTGGAAAGGTGTCCAATGAACAACATGCCCCACCCCCTACAAGATACTCATAACCGTGAGTTTAGTTATTTGCGTTTGTCCGTCACCGATGTGTGCAACTTTAGCTGTAATTACTGCTTGCCCGACGGTTATCAGTGCGACAGCCCAACCCATAAAACCGCTCCCTTAAGTGTGAGTGAAATTAAACAACTGGTGACCGTATTTGCTCAAAAAGGCATCAGCAAAGTACGCATAACTGGCGGTGAACCCAGCCTTCGCAAGGATCTGGTGGACATCATTGCCACCATTAAGAGCATTCCAGGTATTGAAACTGTCGCCCTCACCACCAATGGTTATAAATTAACCGAAAACATTCAATCCTGGATAGAAGCCGGCTTAGACGCCTTAAACGTAAGCATCGACAGCTTGGATCCAAGCGTATTTAAGCTCATCACCGGCCACAGTCGTTTACAGCAAACTCTGCAAGGGTTGGACAAGGCCATGAGCCTTGGTCTGAAAAAAATAAAGGTAAATGCGGTACTGCTTAAAAGCTACAACCTTAAAGAGTTTGAGCGCTTTTTAAATTGGATTAAAGATACGCCTATTTCATTACGATTTATTGAGCTCATGGAAACCAGCGACAATCGCGAATATTTCCATCAAAACCATGTGAAGGGCCAAGATATTCAAACCCGACTAGAGCAGGACGGATGGGTGCAAAAAATACCCGGTAAAAACGCCGGCCCAGCTAAAGAATACGAACACCCCGACTACCAAGGCAACATCGGCTTGATCATGCCCTACAGTTCAGATTTCTGTAAAAGCTGTAACCGCTTGCGCATTAGCTCACTGGGTAAACTGCACTTATGCCTGTTTGGTGAGGGCGGTGAAGATTTACGCAGTTACTTGCAACCACACCAAAGCCACTTGCATCCGGCTCTAGCCCAAGTACTAAGCCATCGCCTGGATGCCGTATTAAAGAACAAACCTGAGGAGCACTACCTAAGCAGCCATAACACCGGCACCACCCGCCATTTGGCCATGTTAGGAGGATAAACCGTGTTAAATATTAAAGGTGTCGTGCTAGCGGGAGGCGAGTCCAGCCGTATGGGAGCTGACAAAGCGCTACTAAAGCGCGACCATCGAGATATGGTTAACTACACAGTGGAGCAACTTGATAACATGGCGCTCAATGGCATTGTATTGAGTCGCAACGTCCCGCAAGAATCCCCACAGGTTGTAAGGTTTTCGTCGCTACCCATAATTAAAGATCTGTACCCTAAATTAGGGCCGTTAGGGGGCATTCATGCCGTGGTTAAGTGCATCAAGGCCGACGCCATACTTATAGTCCCCGTTGATATGCCCCTGCTGCGCACTGATGATTTAAACCAGTTAGTGAGCACCGGTTGCCAGTTTCACAAGCCGGTTTACTTCAACGGGTACTATTTGCCCCTGTATTTACCCCTAAATGAGCAAATTCGCACTTACCTTGATGAAGTAGTATCGGGTAAAATAAAGAATCGCTCGGTGCGGGGCTTGTGCAATCATTTTGGTGGTATCCCGGTGCAACCTTTGAATTGCAACAGCTTGCACAATACAAACACCCCCAAACAATGGCAGGCCGTACAAGCGTTACTGGCCCGTTAACAGCTCAGAGTTTATCGAATTTTAATTTAAAGCATATTGACACTTATTAGGTGATCCACCATGGCAAAATCCAAGACTGACATTTTTGTACCGTTAAACCTAGCGGTGCTCACCGTAAGCGATACCCGCAACGAAGAAACTGATACCAGCGGCCACCTGTTAGTGGAGCGTTTGCAAACGGTTGGTCATACCTTAGGTGACAAAAAAATTGTCATCGACGACATTTACCAAATTCGCGCAGCCCTATCCGAATGGATTGCCAGCGATGACATTCAAGGGGTACTCATCACCGGCGGCACCGGTTTTACCAGCCGTGACAGCACACCAGAAGCGGTTACCCCCTTGCTTGATAAAACCGTAGAAGGCTTTGGTGAGTTGTTTCGTCAAATCAGTTACCAGCAAATTGGCACTAGCACCATTCAAAGCCGTGCCATCGCTGGCATGGCCAACGAAGTGATTATTTTTTGTATGCCTGGCTCCACCAATGCCTGCAAAACAGCCTGGGATGAGATTATTGGTCAGCAGTTAGACAGCCGCCAAGGGCCGTGTAACTTTGTGGCCCAACTTAAAAAAGTCGACTTAGAAAACTGTAAGAGCCGAGGTTAATGAGTATGGGTTTTACACATATTAATAACCAGGGCGAAGCAAACATGGTGGACGTGAGCGAAAAAAACGTCACCGCCCGCACCGCTCGCGCCGAAGCCTTCATTAACATGCTGCCAGAAACCCTGGCCATGATTTTAGATGGCAACCACCACAAGGGAGATGTGTTTGCCGTGGCGCGCATCGCCGGTATTCAAGCCGCCAAGCAAACTAGTAATTTAATTCCTTTGTGTCACCCATTAATGCTGTCTAAAGTTAAAGTAGAGTTTGACGCTCAACCAGAACACAACCGTATTCGCATTGAATCCCTGTGCAAACTAGCCGGGCAAACCGGAGTAGAAATGGAAGCGTTAACTGCGGCCTCGGTTGCCGCATTAACCTTGTTCGATATGTGCAAGGCGGTGGATAAGGATATGGAAATCAGCGGCATTCGGGTGCTGGAAAAAGAAGGCGGTAAGTCCGGTCACTTTGTTGCTAAAGAAAAGTAGAGCGTGTGATGATTAATATTGTTTTTTTTGCGCAACTGCGTGAACAATTAAAAAGCGATGGCCTACAACTGGACATCCCAACCCCCTGCACGGTAAAAGAGATACAAGTGGCTTTGCTTGCGCAAAACCCACAATGGCGCGATTTTATATCAAACCCGGCGTTAATGTGTGCGGTGAACCAGGACATGGTGCAGTTAGATGCCATGGTTGAAAACGGTAACGAAGTGGCGTTTTTCCCGCCGGTTACGGGCGGTTAATATGGATGACAATTGTCCCTACGATTTACTAAGCGTTCAAGAAGCCGATTTTGATGTGGCCTATGAGTACGCTCAGTTACGCGAGAACAATTCACAAGACGGCGCCATTGTTTTTTTCAGTGGCCTAGTGCGTGACTTTAATCAGGGCCAGGATGTTACCGGTTTGTTTTTAGAGCACTATCCGGCCATGACGGCAAAAGCCTTAGCTGGCATTATTGATCAAGCCAAGAGCCGCTGGCCCATTAACCGGGTGCGTTTAATTCACCGGGTGGGGCAATTGCATTTAGCCGACCAAATTGTATTTGTGGGGGTAAGCAGCAGCCACCGCGAGGCCGCCTTCGAGGCGTGCCATTTCATCATGGACTATTTAAAAAAGCAGGCTCCCTTTTGGAAAAAAGAAACCACTAAAAAAGGGGACTGGTGGGTTGAAACCCTAGAAAAAGACCAAAAGGCTCTGGACAAGTGGCAGCAAGATGACCCAACCGATTCTTAAGGTTTTACTACTGGCCAGTATGTTAGTGTCTTTTCCCGCGTTAAGTGAAAAATTAAACGTGGCAGTGGCTGCCAACTTTAAGGCCACCCTGCAGGCACTTAAACCGGCCTTTGAAAAACAAACTGGCCACCACCTTAACATTATTAGCTCGGGTACCGGCCACCTGAGCAACCAAATTTTTAATGGCGCCCCGTTTGACGTTTTTTTAGCGGCCAACAAAAAACACCCTCACGCCGTATTTGCCAAACTTAAAGATCAGCGCCAACTAACCCCCATTGCCTTGCAACCCTATGCTCTGGGACGTTTGGCATTGTTTAGCGCTAAGCCCATGCCCCACCAACATTTAGCCCAGCTGTTAAGCGGCCCTGCCTTCAACAAGCTGGCACTGGCCAATGCCAAACTGGCCCCCTATGGCCTGGCCGCCCAACAAACCCTGCAACATTTAAAATTGAAAAATAAGTGGCAAGGCAAACTGATACGCGGGCAAAATGTTGCCCAGGTTTACCAATTTGTGCACACCAAAAACGTAGATGCCGGCTTTGTGGCATACTCCATGGTGAAGCATCTATCAAGTGCCCAGTTTATTGAGGTCCCTCAGGACTATCACGACCCCATTGAGCAACTGGCATTAAGGCTAAACAATAAAAAAATCAGCGTGGATTTTATGAATTTCTTATTTAGCGAACCCGCCCAAAACATTATTCTAAAGCAGGGGTATCAATTGCCAAAACCGCGATTTAACAAGGCGACACATTAATGGAAGCCTTGTGGTTAACTTTGCAGCTGGCCCTGTTTAGCACCCTCATATTAATTGTATTGGCCACGCCATTGGCTTGGTGGTTGGCTCACTCACAATTTAAGGGCAAGGCGCTGGTAGAAGCCCTGGTGGCGCTGCCATTAGTGCTGCCCCCCACCGTATTAGGTTTTTACTTATTGATCGTGTTGGGTCCCGACGGACCGGGCGGCTGGTTAGCTTCCTTTTGGGGCGGCAGTACCCTTGCGTTTAGTTTCAGCGGATTGTTAATTGGCTCGGTGATTTACAGCCTGCCGTTTGTGGTGCAGCCGTTGCAAAATGGTTTTGTGCTTATAGGTAAAAAACCATTGGAGGTAGCCTACACCCTCAAGGCATCCTTTTGGGATGGGTTTCGTAGCGTCATATTGCCGTTAGCCAAACCCGCTTACATCAGCGCCGCCACCTTGGGTTTTGCCCACACTTTGGGGGAATTTGGTGTGGTGTTGATGATTGGTGGTAATATTCCAGGGGAAACCCAGGTGATTTCCATTGCCATTTATGAACAGGTTGAGGCCATGGAATATGCACAGGCCCACGGATTGTCGGCTCTGTTATTATTTATTTCATTTACCCTGTTGGCGATTATATATAAGGCCCGCAAACATCAAGGGGGTGGGTTATTATGAAGTCTCCCCTGTCCTTATCCATCAACATTCAACTTAACAAACCCCATTTTAAATTACATGCCCAGTGCCAAATTGAGTGGTTAAAACCGGGCATACATGTGGTGTTTGGAAACAGTGGCTGCGGCAAAACCCACCTGTTGCGTGCCATTGCCGGCCTTGAGGAGACCCAAGGGAGCATTGAATTTCAAGGTGTTACTTGGCTAGACACCCACCACAATATTCAGCTGCCCTGCCATAAGCGCAATGTAGGCGTTGTGTTTCAAGACAGCCAATTATTTTCCCACCTTAATGTGTTGGGCAATTTACAATTCGCCTTTAAGCGCTCCAGTGCCCAGCAACAAGACTGGGACCACGTGATAGACGCGCTTAACCTGCAACCCTTGTTAAGTAAAACCGCCAGCCAACTCAGTGGCGGTGAAAAACAAAGGGTTTCATTGGGGCGCAGCCTGTTAAGCAAACCCGCTTTGTTACTCATGGACGAACCTTTAGCCTCGTTAGACTGGCACAGCAAACAAGAGATCATGCCTTACATTCAACGCATTTGTGATGAGTGGCAACTGCCCATCCTGTACGTAACACACAGCCTAGATGAAGTGATGCAACTGGCCGATCAAGTGATTTTATTAAACAAACATGATGATAAAAGTGCCATTGAAAAAATCGGCCCTTTGGTTGAATTACTGCAAGACGTGCAACATGGCTTTAACCAGGCGGCCAAGGCCGGCTCCATTATTAATGGCACCCTGTTAAATCATGAAAAAGGCCACGACATAAACCAGGTTAAGCTTCAGCAACAAGTTTTATACACTCCCTTTCAGGCGGGATTAACGCAAGGCGCCATTCGCCTGCGTATTCAAGCCAGCGATGTGAGCCTGTGTTTAAGCCAACCTAAAGACAGCAGCATACTCAATATAATGCCGGCAAATATTCTGGATATTAATGCCCAGGACAATGGCCAGTGTTTAATAAAACTGAATTTAGATGGGCAAGTTTTATTGAGCCGAATTTCCAGTCATTCAGTGGCGCGGTTGAAGTTAAAGGTGGGGCAAAATGTGTTTGCCCAGATTAAGGCGGTGGCTTTGCAACAGTCTTTAAACCACTAACCCGCTCACTTTTTCGCCCACATATGCCTAACCAGGCCCGTGCCTGGCCTCCAACTCTTTGGCTATTTTCTTACGATAATACCAACACTCTGCACTCAGGCGCCCAAGCCGTACCTGTGCATGTTGCCGTGGTTAGTCATTAGCACCGACTGGTTTTGGTTCCCCCACTACAATAATCTCGCCCCCTAAACGCATATAAGAATCACCTACCAATAACAAATAACTACACATGCAAACGATTATCATTTATATTGCGCGCGATAATTAAAACCATAATAATCGTTTCACCAAGGACCAACACACTATGCGCAAGCAGTTTTCGCTTATACCCATCTATGCGGCATTACTCAGCAGCCATGCTATGGCGCAAGATACTCAAGACAATGACACCTTTGAACTGGGTCGCATCACCGTCACCGGTGGCAAACTAGACCGTGACCTGCAAACCACCACCTCAGGTATCAGCGTGGTAGACGCCGAGCAACTTAACGCCAACAACACCTACGACCTTAGGGATGCGTTAGTGCTCACTCCCAACGCACGCACCAATGGCCGAGGTGGCTTTAGTATTCGTGGCATCAATGCCGAAGGGGGCCCAACCTCAGATACCGCCACCGCGGACACCGCCAGCATCATCATGGATGGCGCATACTTTGATGCCGACTTGCTAGAAATGGGTTTATCGTTGTGGGATGTGGAAAACATAGAAGTCTACAAAGGCCCACAATCTACCAGCCAGGGTAAAAATGCCTTGGCGGGCACCATAGTGGTGAAGTCCAACGACCCCATTTTCGATACCGAAGGCTCGGTGCGTTTAGGGGTGGGCAGCGACAATACCCAAATCAGCAGCGTGATGTATAACCAAGGCTTAAGTGACACGGTGGCGGTACGTGTGGCCGCAGAACGCACCTACACAGATGGCCAAATCACCAATGAATTTACTGGCAAAGACGATGAAGCCAAAAACGAACACATCAATGGCCGTATAAAGTTACTTTACCAACCGTCTGAAAATTTCAATGTGTTATTGACTGTTGGCCAGGACAAAGTGGAATCGGGTGAAGACAGAGCGTGTGGTGCTAATAACACCGTAGCGGGTGTATTTACCTGTAATGAAGGGGACTTCACTGCGTTCCGTGATGTGGTGGGTGACAACGACAAAACACTCAATTACCAAACGCTAAAACTGCAAAAAACATTTTCAGATACCTTAAGCCTTACTTCTATTACCTCCCACTCTACCAAGACCGTGGATGTAATAAGAGACGCAGATATATTGGCGCCCACTAACTCAGACTACACAGGTGCCACTAACCTCGGTGCTCGTAATGAACATGAAGAAGATAAAAGCATCAACCAGGAATTAAGAGTCACCTTCGATAACGGCACGATACGTTCAAGCCTGGGTTACTATTATGGCAAGAGTGAAGAAAGTCGCGGTTACGACTTTACCCTAGCGAACTCCCTAGACGCCTACCTGCCTAACTTCTATGACGTCACCAGTTTGTTATCGCAACTGGGTGCCGTAACCCCATACACCAACGGTATCAGTGATACCGTATTAACCACAAAATATGTGGATGAAGGTTCGGCTCGTGAGGCTACCAACCACGCTTTGTTTATGGAAACCGATTGGAAAATCACCAAGGCCACCACCGCCTTATTTGGCTTACGAGTGGAGTACGAGAAAAACCTTAATACCGCAGGCATCATCGCCACCAATACTAACCCAACCAACATTGAAGCCATTAACAGCCATGCGGGCGCCTATTTTAATACGCTCACCTCTGCCAATACTTACAGCACCTACTGGCAACAACTGGGCATGGCACAAGCCCCCACAGCAGAACAGGCCGATCAATACGCACAAGCTGCCTTTGCACAATTTACCCCCTACCTGTTGGCTGGCGGTGTTGATATTTCTGGTGGCGCAGGCGCCATTAACTTTCAGCCAGGAGACCTTAACAAGATGTTAAATACTCTGGCCGCGCAAGCCAGTAACACCGCTCATAAAGATACTACCCATAATGTTTTGTTGCCTAAGTTAGGTTTACGCCATGAATTTAGTGACAACTTAAGCGCCGGTTACGTTGTATCGCGCGGTTATCGTTCAGGGGGCATTAGCCTAAACCCCACCGGTATTGAAGCCGTGGTTGAATACGATCCGGAATTTGTCACCAACCACGAACTGTCTTTACGCAGCCAATGGTTAGACAACCGCTTAACCGTTAATGGCAACCTGTATTACATGGAATGGGAAGACCAACAGGTACAAGCCTTTGGTGTTACCGGTGGTTTTTACGATCGATACATCACCAATGCCGGCTCCTCCACCCTAAAGGGAATGGAACTGGACGTTAATTACCGTGCCGATATGGGTTTGCGTTTATTTGCCAACCTGGCCATTGCCAAAACCCGTTATGACAATTTTAAAGTGGGCAGCAAAGATTTTTCTGGAAACCAATTTCAGTATGCCCCAGAAAAAACAGGAGCCGCAGGCATAGGCTTTGATCAAGGCCTGGGAATAAACGCCTATTTAATTGCCAACTATACCGGTAGCAGCTATCTAAATAGTGAAAACACCCAACAGCTTGATTCTTACGTGGTAACGAACCTGCGTGTGGGTTATAGCGCCATTAACTGGCAAGTTAATGCCTATGTAAATAACCTGTTGGACACTCAAGCCAGCACTTATGAATACTCTTTCTCTGAATACTCAGGTGATTTTGATATTTATGGGGATTACAACATTCTAGTGCCAAAACGTAGCTTTGGCCTGGTTGCCCAATACGACTTTTAATCAACCCTTTCAAGTGACATCACTGGTCGCTTGGATAATGAATCAAAACAGAAAAAATATTAAACCTAAACAATCTGCCGCAACAGGTTGTTTGGGTTTTTGACATTTACTTCTTGCAAGAGATTTAGGTAACACAAGGACTTAACGATGCCAACAGGAATCTTTTTAATTTGGCCAGCACTGCATCTATTTTATGGGGTTAGGGAAGTGCATAGCCAAAAGGTAGATGCCGGCCGCCGCTTAGCGGGTCTATTCGCCCTTATCATTTCAGCGCTATTGATTAGCCAGCCTTATGGCTGGGAACAAGGCTTATTTTACTGGCTATTTGCTCTCATGGCCCTGGGGTTAGGATTTATACAATTACGTATATTTCAGCCTAGCCTGGTAAAAATAATCACCACGATTAGCTTGTTTATTTTAGGGGTTACCGTAGTGAATTATGTCTGGAGTCAACTATGAATTGGTTAACACAAAAGTTGCGCAGCACCACCAGCCAAATTATCGCGGCTCTATTTGGTGCGCTTATTTGCACCGTCGTCCTTACCATAGCCATCACCCTAATATGGCCGTTTGGTGACACAGTGGAACAAATTTTTGCCGGTGGCACTTTCTTTTTTGTTTTTTGGGCGGCGCTTTTTTATTGGGCCATGCTCGCCCCTAGGGGCACTCGGGCCTGGTTGCGCATGCTGAGTATTTTAATTCCTGCCATGGCCCTGGATGCCATGATGTTGATTGGCCCATTAACCTAAAGAGGCCTAGGAGAACATTATGCAACAGACTACACATAAAACCCTGTACAACACCCACGGCTGGATAGGCATTATCAGCGGAATTTTATTATTTATTGTGACTTTCTCGGGCATTCCCGCCCTGTTTGAAGAAGAACTGGCCCACTGGCAATCTCCCAATAACCCTGTGTTAAATGTTCAATATCAAGATTTAGACAAGGCCCTGTTAACCGCCCAAGCTCAGGGTTTTAATCACACTACGTTTTTTATTCAACCTGCCAGTGAGATAAACGGCAACATTTATTTTGCCCATTATCCTGAAGACGAAACACCCGCTCATATTGTTAAAATAAACCCCAATGATGGCCAGGTAATACCCGAAGCCAATTCCGACTTGGCCGAACTATTGGCACACCTGCACACCGACTTGCACCTGCCACATCCATTGGGGCGCTACCTGGTAGGGTTTGCTGGCATGGCCATGTTACTGGCGATTATTGCTGGCATATTTATTCATTTAAAATGGCGCAAAGAATTTGTCATGTTGCGCCCCAAACGCAGCTGGCGCCTGTTACTCACCGATCAACATAAGCTGCTGGGTTTATGGTCATTGCCCTTTACCCTAATACTGGCCTTTAGCGGCACCATATTGGGTTTGCTGGGTTTAATCTCGCCCATATTAGCGGTGGCAGCCTTTAATGGTGATGTACCCAAGGCCACCGAAGCGGTATTAGGGCCTGTGGCAACCATCACGCAAGAGTACGCCCCTTCACAATCCATTAACAACTTTGTACTCAAGCAACGCCATGACATGCCAAACGTTGAGATGGATTTCATTTTTATCGACGGCCTTGACGACAAGGGCGGGTTAATAAAATTCTCGGGCAATCACGATACCAAACTGAGTAGCCTGGAAACCGTGACCTACCAGCTGGCCGATGGTGAGCAGATTCACAAGGGCAGCTTTGTGGAGAAAGGCCCGTTTCAGCGTATTTTTGCCGCGGTGACCCCCTTGCATTATGTTTTATATGGCAATGGCTGGTTGAAAGTGTTGTATGCCCTGTCGGCGTTGGCAGCCTGTGGATTAATTGTGAGCGGCAACATGCTGTGGTTGGAGCGCCGCCATGGTGGAAAACGAAATGCTGATCATACAAAAGTCGCTAAAAATCATTGGCTGGGGCAACTGACATTAGGCACCTGTGGTGGGCTAGTGGTGGCCACCAGCGCCGTGATTGCAGCCAGCCAGGTATTGCGAATGTTTAATCTGGGGCACCAACAAATTCAGTGGGAGCAGGCCCTGTTTTGGGGAACCTGGCTTGGGTTATTGATTGTGCCGTTTTTGTATCACAACAGCTTTAAACTCAGTCACTTTATGATGCGCGCCAGCGGGCTATTGTTACTGGTGACGCTGCTGGCCGATGGTTTTATAAATGGTCGTTGGTTATGGCACAGCCAGGGTTGGGTATTTAACATGCAGGGTGGATTTTTGGTCAGTGCCCTATTGTGCTTCTATTTTGATTTTAAAATCCCCCAGGTTCGGGAAGAAAAGGCCAATAAGTCAACCACTAAAAAGTTGCTGCCTACAGAAGAACAGTATAATCGCGACCTGGACTCTGTTGCTTAAGGCCTTTTAGGTTACCACCAAAAGGAAATCCCTCTTTTATCTACTCATACATCTTCACCACTCATACCCTTCAGTATGAGTGGTGAAGATGGCCTATAAAATAATTAGATAACACCTTCCACTGATCCCCCCCGAATAAAGCATTACTTAGGCCGTATTATCAGCCCCCTATGGCAGGATAGTGTCGAGAAAGCGTAGAGGCCGGTAACCAGGCAAGGTACGTCGATAACAGATAAAAGCTACTTTTGTAAAAAAATTAATTTTCACTTGTTTAAGAACAGATTAGTTTGGACTGAGACGTAAAAAAAAACCACATTTATTGACCGGCTAGGTTATAGGCCTCATGATAGCTGGCTTTAAAAACATGGACCGGCATACACGTCGCAAAAAGGCGTCACCGGAAAAGGCGTCATAGTGACGCGTAATAATTAGTTATACTTGAGAATTGTAGATGCTTACTAGAAATTCAATATTGGTTTTAAGTTTAACCGCTTTAATTTCTTGTGGTGGGGATAATGGCAATGCCAGCGAACTGGAAGGTACATGGATTTCTAATTGCTATCTGGATAGTGTAAATAATGACGGTAATTACATCGTAAGTGAGGTTTCTTATCAGGGTAGTTTATCCAATCACTACTATAGAGTTTATGATGATGCATCTTGCGAAATTCTCATCTATCCAGGAAATACTTCTGTTACATATTCATTAGGCAAATCTATAATTACAGGCTCTGGGTTAAATGCTGTCGAGCTTAATTATTCTTTTTCATATGAAATTGATGGTCAGGTCGTCGAGGGGAATACATATACCATCATAAGCATTAGTGACAATACTTATTATACAGCTTTAAGTCCAAGCCGTGATTTGGCTAGCAGGCCAATTGAACTTGATTTTAACACGATATTCACAAAGCAATAATATAACAAAGCCATTAGAATACCCACAAAAAGACGTGGCCGGGTGGCATTTCATACCGCCTCTTATGAAAGACTTTAGAAGGCAAGGAGAAACTATGAGTATCAAAGAAATTGCTGCAATAGCAATCAAGCTATTTGCAATATCATTAATGCTGAATGTTATCGTTTATGTACCAAGTGTAATTATTACAATGAATACCATGGAGAGTATGGCTGAGAGATTTCATGGTGCTGAATTCCAGCCTATTTTTTATATTTCAGTTGTAGGTTCTTTTCTTTTTATCGGTGTAATTTCAGCATTTGTATTATATAAATTGGCCAACTCTGTTTTAAAGTCTCTTCCTGACCCAAGCGAGTCTGAACCAATAAACGTATCAGAGACATTTATTCTTCAGGTGGCCGGTGTCTATTTTATTGTTTCTGCACTGCAGGCCTTCCCTTCGTTGGCTATTGCATTTGGATCTTCTGACACTGAAATGGTTAAGAATATTGGCCATTTTATAGGTAGTTCTTTCGAGCTTGGTATAGGGCTATATTTACTTATATCGCCAAAGGCATGGATTCACATTTTTAATAGACTTAGAGGGCGCACTTAATGCGTTCTAACATGTTGCTTAAACACCGTACCGACCCCAAAAGACGAGCCTACACTGGACTTGCTATCGGTCACCGTTTAGGCATGCGTTCGCAATCCCAGAGTATTCCTAAATGAATAGTATTGATGTATTTGTAAAAAACTGGGGCAGTAAACACGCCATGGTCCCCATTGAGAGCAATTACATTGCAGAGATTGAATCAAAATTAGAGGCTTTTTTACCTGACTCTTATAAATACTTAATTTCTACATATGGTTTGGTTCACACCCCAAATGTAATGTCTAAAATTTGTGCTTTAGGCTCCGATATTTCAGAGGTACAAGATTTCTTAAGCCTAGAGGATATGCTCTCCCTATCAAATCTGTATGAAATGACGGGCATGCCAAAAGGGCATCTTTTGTTTGCATCTGACTGCAAGGGTAATATGTTTTGTTTCAAACTCACGGATTGTGCAAGTAAAAAAACCGATGTTCCCGTATGGTTTTTTAACCGTGATGCTTGTACGGTTAAAAAAGTATCTAACTCTTTTACCGAATGGATCGAAGAGTTCAATGAACTTTAAGGCATCTAACGAAAAAGGAATGTTAGCAGGAACGCAAGGATACAAAAGATTCACTGACCTTTTTATCGAAAGCAGTCAGGCCTTAGAATTTCACGAGGCTTGCAAAGACTTTTTAAACTTCTTACCTACCAGCCCCGCCTATATTTTAGATATTGGCGCAGGGGCGGGACAAAATGCAGCGGCCCTTGCCAAACTTGGGCACAGGGTAACCGCAATAGAACCCATGCCAGAGTTCTTGTCTTCGGCGCAAACCACCTACAACGACCTCAATATAAAATGGCTAAATGGCGCATTGCCTGATCTCACATGTATCTCACCAAAAGAGCCTGAACTTGACTTTATCCTTATCAATGCGGTTTGGCACCACTTGAATAATATTGAGAGGGAGTTAGCTGTCACTTGCCTTTCAACACTAATTAAACCAGGAGGAAGATGTGCCCTATCCCTAAGAAATGGCCCTGCCGGCATGGGCACCCGGGTATATCCCACCGATAGCCACATCACCATTAAGCAATTTAAAGCCATGGGTTTTACCTGTATTTTGCATTTGAAAGATCAGCCCAGTGTTTACCGCCATAAAAAAGATGTAACTTGGTCACGCATGGTTTTACAAAAAATATGAAAGCCCAACAAGCATTAAATGGCCAAACCCCAACCTGTTTTTTACACGCCTAAACAATAAATATTAAGCCGCCAGTTTTTTTCTAACCTTACGAAGCGCCGCACGCCATAACACCACAGGCACCGAAATGGCATTTCTGGGATTTTTAGAACGCTGCAGCATTTCAGTTTTGGCGGCCTGGTATACTTCTTTTGTTGCTTTACTTGGGTGCCCAGAATCCACCGGCGGCATGGGGTCATACTCAATAAGTAATTGAATCACCTCTGCTCTTTCTTGCCCATACACGTCTTTAATAACCTCAAAGGCAAGATCAATTCCTGCCGACACGCCGGCTGAGGTGATGATCTTACCCGACTTTACAATCCGTTCATTTTTACGTGGCTGCGACCCAAACCCCTTTAACGCACTCTGGGCTATCCAATGGGTGGTGGCGGGATGCCCATCCAATATACCGGCTGCCCCTAACACCAATGCGCCAGAACAAACCGACAAGGTTAAACGAGATGTCTTATGAACCTGCTTAAGCCAATTGGTTAGTTCTTTGTCTGCCATGGCGGTGGTGGTATCGGCTGACGAGCCGGGAACCAGTACGATATCCGGGCTTAGAGTTTCGGCAAAGGAATGCGTTGACCCTATTACCAGTACTCCACTATCGGTGGTGATTGGCTGAGGTTTCGCGCTAACAAATCGGACTTCGGCTCCCTCTATAAAGCGCAACACTTCATAGGGCCCAATGGCGTCAAGGGCGGTCATGCCCTGGTACACAACAATGGCAATCTGCATGGCACGTCCTTTCAATGGAATTAGGTTTGACAGCTTGATGGCTTACATTCTAAAGCCCTGAGGGGTTGGCATAAATGACAAAAATAAACTATATTCTGCCATATGAAGACACGCGACATTCTATTTATTATTTATCCTGGTTTTGAATTACTGGACCTATCGGGGCCAGTAGCGGCTTTTTCCACCGCCAATGCCCTGCACAAAACAGCCAAAATTAAAAAGCCGCCCTACCAAGTTCACACGCTTTCTATGGACGCAGGACTCATTACCAGCGGCGCGGGCCTGGAAGTTAACTCACAAAAAGCAGCGTCCATGGCCATCACTGCTCACACCACCATTTTGGTGGTAGGCGCTAACGCACCTGCCATTCACCAAGCCAGTGACAATGTGGCACTGCAAAAATGGTTAAGAAAACATTGCCCTAAGGCGGAGCGTTTTGGTTCTATTTGCAGTGGCGCTTTTGTTTTAGCCGCCGCCGAATTACTGGAAAATCGAATGGCCACCACCCACTGGGCTGGTTGTGAACGGTTAACAAAAATGTACCCGCACATTAACCTTCAACCTGAATCACTTTATGTGGTCGACGATAATATTTGGACGTCGGCCGGGGTTTCGACCGGGTTAGACATGGCGCTGGAAATGGTGAGGCGGGACTTGGGTAAATCGGTAATGGATCGTGTTGCTAAACAGCTGGTGGTATTTTCACATCGCCCTGGTAATCAGTCGCAGTTTAGTACCTTGTTAAAACAACAAACCCGCTCCGGTGGTGATTACACTGATCTGTTAGCCTGGATAGATAATAATCTTCACCTGCCCATTAAAGTTGAAGCGCTGGCTTCCTTGGTAAACATGTCTGAACGCACTTTTTACCGAAAATTTACAGCTGAAATGGGCATTACCCCGTCTAAATATGTGGAAGAAGCTAAACTGGTTCGGGCCAAATTTCTGATTGAGGAAAACCTCCCCATATCACAGGTTGCTGCTGCGGTGGGGTTTAAATCGGATGCGGCTTTTCGCACCCGTTTTGAAAACCGATTTGACCTTACGCCTTCGCTGTATAAACGCTTGCATGGGACTAAAGAAAAGTAGCTATTGGGTTAATCAAGAAAAAACGAAAGAGACGTAATAATACATCCATTTAAAAGACGAAGCTGAAAGTAACAAACATGGTTGTTATTTGAAGTTTACCCGTTAAGTTTTGTACTATTTAAATTAATGGCTTAATGACAAGGAAGATATATGACACCTCCCATCACAGGGCAATGCCATTGCGGCAGCGTTAAATGGTCGGCTAAATTACCACACAAGGTGGCACTCAATTGCCATTGCACTATGTGCCGCGCCCTTAGTGGTGCCGACTATAGCTCCTGGCTGGTTATTCCCGCTAAGCAATTCACTTTATTGTCTGGTAAAGAGTTCATTAGCCAGTACCAAGCAACAGATCAGTTTTCAAAATCGTTTTGTGCAAAGTGTGGCTGCACGGTGCATTGCATAAATAACAATAAATTCCCTGATCATGTGTATGTGGCCAAGGGCAACATCACCTCAGAATACACAAAAGCCCCCGACATACAGGTTTATACCCAGGACAAGGCAGCCTGGCTCACCCTAGATGACAATATTCCTGTGTATAACGCATAATTTTTAAGCTACAGGTCATTAGCCGTAAATACTACGTTTCTATTCAACACTCAAATAAGGAAATTTTAATTATGTTAGAACTAAGACCCAACTGCGAAAGTTGTGATAAAGACCTGCCGCCCCAGTCTAGCGAGGCGTGTATTTGCACCTACGAGTGCACCTTTTGCACTAATTGTGTTGAAAACCTGTTGATGAATGTTTGCCCCAACTGTGGTGGCGGCTTTGTGCCCAGGCCCATACGCCCCCTAGTTGAGCACCGTGCTGGGGTAAGTTTGCCTAAGCAACCTGCATCATCAAAACGAGTGCATACACCCTACAGCCACACAGAAATAACTCAGTTTTCTCTTTCGGTAAAAGACACCCCGCCACACAAACGCTAATAAATTAAAATAGGGGCTCCCACCAATGGCTGCCCCTATATTTTTAGCCCCCTTTCTATTTTTAAACTGCCGTTCAAGTTCAGACTATTTAATGTAAATCCACATGCCGTCGTGAAAGCTCTTTGATTGGGACTCACCATAAGGCCACAACTCAAACACGTCATCTGTGCCTTTCAGCAGGTTAATGCCCTCATCGGAATTACTTTTTAACACCACTGAGCTTCTGGTTTCATAGGTGAGATCACAGGCAGAGTCGTTGGTTAAGAAAATGGCATGGGTATCGGATTCAACATTTATTAAACTGTTTATATCGCTCAACGGATTAACGCAGGTGGCGTTATTAAGTGTGCTGGCCGAGATTAAACTGACGTTACCGGCATCATCTACGAACATCATGCCGTCGCTCGCAGCGCCCTTAACCAAATTCCAAAAAGGGTCGGCCAGTAAGCCCGCCCCCAACGCATGAGACGCATCGGGGGAGACAGTGGTGACCATTTTCCAGGGTTGATTATTGGCGTGATAACCCACCAGCGTCCAGCCACCGTTTAATTCATCCATATTGCAATACACCACCTGCTGACTGGCATTAGCTTCAGTGTCGGGCTCGGTGGGGCCATCTACATCTATGGTATAAAAGCCCGATGGTAACTCCGGATTATCTATGATCAGTTGACGGCAACTGGTGCTGGGGTAAGCAAGTGTACTGGCATCGTTAATCACTAGGGTTACGCTTTTGGCTTCCAATGCCGCAAGGGAAATTGACTGGGTAATTACCACCTCCCCTTCCACTGTACCGGTTAATACATAATCGCCAGGCATAACCCGATAAGATAAATACCCTTGGGATTGGCCGTCGTTGCCAGTTATTCCCCAACTAACATCGTATTGATCCTTAATCACTACGCCTTCCACCGGGTTACCCAAAATAGACACTGTATTAATGCTCACCACAGACTTAAGGCTGGTATACACCACATTGTCTCCCACCACCTTGGAGGCACAAATGAGGGTTTGTGAAAACGAACTCACATTCCAACTGCTGCTGCAGCCGCCCAACACATTTTGCGAAGTACTGTCTTTAAATTCCAGTTCAAATTCAATGGTTTCAAAACTGCTAATTTCTATACTGGTGGTGCCCTGGTAACCGTCGTTAACGGCGGTTAAATTTTCAAGCATTGTTTGTTGATAAGGGGTTTCACTGCCCACTATGGTGACGGTGGCAATTAAACTATCAATGCCCCCCAACTCATCAATGATATTGCCGGGAATGGTAAGCGTGATTTCACTGGGGTATTGATCATCATTCACAAACGAAAAATCAATTTCACTGACCAAGGGATATAATTCCACCGACGCAGAGGCGTCTGCGGAGAACAATAAATCCGCATTAAAACTGTCTGATTTGGCAATGAGCTGAATGTCGTCATAAAATTTT
>Ga0209290_1000597_pt1 | contig 24070 bp, 22 predicted proteins | sample EN1Hudsemesocosm_2_FD_184632 | JGI IMG/M metagenome (GOLD analysis project Ga0209290, IMG submission 184632) | Methane-oxidizing microbial communities from mesocosms in the Hudson Canyon - EN10B Hudson Canyon (SPAdes) (version 2) | ecosystem: Environmental > Aquatic > Marine > Cold seeps... | reverse complement strand
GAATGGAGCCAAGAGCGGTGAAACGTAGGGCAAAACCCTATCCAACGCTGAAACAACATAGGCACTTGGCTCGAGCAGAGGTACTAAAAAATGGGCACCCTTAAAAGCTTAAGTAAGTGCCATTCGTATTGGGCCTGTTTCACTCTCGCCACCAATATAAGGTGAGCTTTCATGCCTTACTCCGGCACCTAAAACAAAAGTAAAGTTGCTTTCAGACTCATCTGCCGACACGCCAAGACTAACCGTACTCGCCACTAACAATATGGATGAAATACTTAATCGCACTTTAGTTCTCCTCTGTTAAAGTAAGAGCAGCATAAAGTGGCCTAAGTTAAGATGTGGTTAACTTAGACAGAAGATGGGGTTAACTTAGAAAGAAGATAAAGTAACGAAGACTCAGTCGAAGCAGTTGGTGTTGGATCGTTAAAAGGTCGGCGTTCACCTTTTATTAACCCCCTTCCATTAATATGCTTCTATTCGTAATAAACCCGTAGAAAAATTATCCAAATCAACATTAAGTAAAACAGCTTAAGGCCCTTATGAGGGTATCCGTATTACTAGTGGAAGATGACTTCGATTTGGCGACCACCATACTAGACTATCTAGAGCTGGATGGCATGATCTGTGACCATACCTTTAATGGACCTGCAGGCCTGCAGCTCGCAACGGACAATCCCTACGACGTAATTCTGCTAGATATCAACTTACCCCGTATGAATGGCCTGATTATTTGTCAGCAACTGCGCGATATAGGCATCGACACACCGATCTTAATGCTTACTGCTCGAGATACGATTGACGATAAAGTCGCTGGCTTCCGTGCAGGAACTGATGACTACCTAGTCAAACCGTTCGTATTTGACGAGCTGATCATGAGGATTCAAGCTTTGTCCCGACGTCGTAGCGGCCAAGTCCAGAAACTAAAAACAGGTGAGTTGGTAATGGATCTCAATCTTCACGAAGCCACCCGCCAGCAACAGCTTCTCAAACTCACCCCCAGCGGGTGGCGCCTTTTGGAAGTCCTAATGCCTAGAAGCCCTAACGTCATATCAAAACGGGAATTGGAGCGAACCATTTGGCCCGAAGAAACACCAAACAGCGACGCCTTGAAAGTACATCTCTACAATCTGCGTTGTGCGGTCGACAAGCCTTTTGCAACGGCCCTGATTGAGACAGTCCCCAACAAAGGTGTACGTTTACGCGCGTCGAAAGAAATTAGCCATGTTTAAACACTTCAAGTCCAACGAAAAGGCCAAAAAGCAGCCGCAACTGCACAACGCATTGCGGATTTTTTTGTTCAGCATCACCATCAGCATTATCCTGATCTACAGCTTGATGCTTGAAAATTATTTTGTCCGGGGTATTCATCTATCAATGCAAATGGAAATGCGTATATTGGCGATCAATTACGAAGATCGACTCAAATCCAGTGCCAAGGCCTCATTGCCAAACGCACCATTTTTGAATTCCTATTGGGACTGGAAGAACGCGCCTAAATTGTTCAGAGAGAAGTTTCCCCGAAATAAGCATGAAGTTGATAAACTAAGCGTCTGGTTTAGTAATTCCAACGCTGACCAAGAAGATGAAGGTCTTTTCTTTCTTCTTCCCTACCAGATGACCAATGGTAGCATTCTCTATATGACTCGTCGTTTAGCCAACAAAAGCTTTAATAAAATTGACCTACAACAATTCAATCAAAGCGTCTTGCATGAACGTGTGCTCTGGGCGCTTTCAACACTACTGGTTATTGTGATCATTGGTCATTTTTTTTACGTCGGCTAGACCAGCGAATTAGACTGCTGGCCCAGTGGACAACAACCCTTAATTTGGAAAATGTGAACGACCCGATTCCGAATATGAAATACCGAGAATTAACCACTATAGCCCTTCGTCTGCAACAGGCGTTTATCAAGATCAAAAACCTGTTAGAGCGGGAGCATGATTTCCTTCGCCATGCCAGTCATGAATTGCGAACCCCAATTGCAGTCAACCAAAACAATGTCGAACTCATCGAACGACGCACCGCCCCTGAACCACTCCAGGAACCGGTTCTTCGTATTCAGCGCTCGGCCCATAGCATGCACAATTTAACTGAAACGCTGTTATGGCTCAGTCGGGATGATAAAAGGCCAATCAATGAAGTGTTAGTGAATTTATCAGAGCTAGTTAATGAACAAGTCGAACTTCATCGCTATCTGCTCAAGGGAAAAGCAGTTAAACTGAATATCCAGCATGAGAAGCGCGAACCCAGTTTAAGGCCGATCACCCCTCTCAAGATCATCATTGCTAACCTGCTTCGTAACGCCTTTCAGTATACTCAGGTAGGACAAGTAGAAATTACCATTTCTAATCATGAGATATGTATTGTTAATCAGGAGTACTTTGGGAAGGATGCACAAAAGCCGTCGTTAACCAAGACAATGTCATACACCGATACCCTGGAAGATAGTCACCGAATTGGTCTGGCACTTTGCCAGCAGATCTGTGAAGCACTGGGTTGGAAACTTCTTATTCAAACAGAACAGGGGTATTTTAGTGTGCGCCTTTTGATAAGCACTTAAAATCTGTAGTCAAGGGGTCTCACATTTGAAAGCAAGCTCTTTTTTGATTCGGTTCCGAATCATACTGGTTCTAAATACTGATCCATAACGATTGCGACATGCACTTGGCAAGGAATACCGGAAAGGGTGCTGCGCCCAACTATCAACGTCATCACTGCCCACCGGCACTCGTGACATACTTCCAGACTAAGCATGCACCTACAATTGTCGTCCACTATTAGTTGAGACCTGTTATTTTAAGCCCTCTTTGTAAGGCGTTTTATGCAGTAAAAACATAGTCGGTTTTCCCCTGAACCCAGGTAGATCAAAGTGACTCATTCCTAAAATCGTATTGTCATCGATATGCCTAAATTCATCGGTACAATGTTGCCATATAAATGGAGCATCAGAATCATACGTTGCAACTAACCCTTCCTTTGAATCTATCTGATGTAAAAGCTTTTTTATTAGCATTTTTGGGCCTGCATATAGCTCACCTTTCTTAGTCAGCATGTTTAAAGCATAGTCACCAAAAAATTGTTTACCGACCCATCCCGGTAGGCCGGAAATACCAAGAAACAACTTTTTTATTGGAACCAAGAATCGCGGGCCAGGAATTTCAGCGGTGTATACACCTTCTAATTCTTTTACGGGCTCCAATGTCATAAAGAGTTGGATCAACGATTTTTCGGATTTCACGTTGTATGAAGTCATCTTTTTACCTGTTTAAAGTGTGGTTAGTTGGATCACTGATGTGTGTGTTGAACGCTTGCGATAATGCGATCACCCAGAAAGCGCATTAGGCTGCGTAAATGTTGAGCGCCAAATACGACCGATTTGGTCATCAATCCTGGCAAAATCATAAAACGATTTGAGCGCATACCGTTAAGAGTGCTTTCAGCGATTTTTTCAACGCTAGTCGGCGGAAGGGTTTGAGTGTGAGCTTTGTTTTCTTCAGTACGATAGGCATTCAATTCATCGACCATCGGTGACTCAAACTCACCAGGACAAACGAGTTGAACGGTCACGCCTTGAGGTTTGAGCTCATATCGAATCGTTTCTGTAAATCCAACCAAGGCATGCTTTGAAGAAGCGTAAGACGAATAACCATAAACGGTTGTGAGCCCTGCTACCGAAGCAATGTTAACGACCCGGCCTCGGCTTTTAATTAGATAGGGTAATGCGGCCTTGGTCATGTTAACGACACCAAAGTAATTCACTTCCATAACCTGTCGGTAATCGTCTATGCTTAAGGTTTCAATCGTACCTTCTTTCAAAACACCAGCGTTGTTAATCAACACATCAATCCCTGAGAAACGCTCAGCGATATCCTTAACTCCCTGTACTACTTCAATGTCGTCGCTGACATCGATGGATTTTATGTACACTTCAGCGTCAATATTGATCAATCGTAACGCCGTTTGTGCACGCGCGAGCTTCTTCTGATTTCGTGCAACCAATGTTAACTTTGCGCCTTGCTTGATAAGGCGACGAGCCAATTCCAGGCCAAGACCAGAGGAGCCGCCTGTAATGACGATGTGCTTGTTTTTAAACATATTCCACCTTTCTTATTGATCGTTACCTGGTTGATTGGCTGCAAAACGTTCAGCCATGGCGGTAATCGTTAGACTAGGGTTCACGCCAATGTTGGCCGGAATACTCGCGCCATCTACAACAAACAAGCCAGGATATCCATGCACTTCATGATTTATTGAAATGACGCCTTTTTCAGCATTGTGCCCCATTGGACAGCCACTCAATACATGTGCCGTTGTTGAGACGCCGCCAATTGACTCCAGTAATCCATTCATGGGTTTTCCACCTGATTTTTTCGCGAAGACTTCCGTTAGCTTGTTAGCAATAGGCAAATAACTTGGCGCTTCGTGTCCAGGATTGGTTTTTGAGGTTAATCGTTTAGAGAATGACCACCAAGGGCGTTTGTAAGTGAGTTGTAGATGGTTGTCCAAGTCTTGCATTACCGTGAACAAACTAACGCGTTTATCCCAGTTTCTTGCAAAAAAGTTCTGAAACATCAAAGCAGGAGAAAGTATGATCGCGACAAATGTTTTTAATGCACGAATAAGTGGCTTAGAACCGTTAACCAAAGGGCCATAGTAATATCGGATAAATCGATAGCCCGAATCAATACGGTTCTGAGTTGCATGAGTATTGGGGTCAGGATGAAAATCGGTTGATATGGTCGTGCCGTCAGATATATCTTCTCCTTTAGGGTGTAATACTCCAGTTATAGCTTCCGAGTTTGTTCTGACCACTTTTCCAAGAGTGCTTGATAGGTCTGGCAGTGTTTTGTAATGCTCCTTATTTTTGAATAACAAATCCAAGGTTCCCACCACACCTGCAGATAACACGACATTTCTCGCAGTTAGATGAGTGACAGTTTTTCCAGTGCTGGTATCCACTAACGTGACGCGATAACCACCACCAGGCTGGGGCTCGATTTTATCGGCCTTTGTTTCGGGAAGAATTTCAACACCTAGCTTCTCTGCTAGATACAAGTAGTTCAAATACAACGAATTCTTTGAATTTGTTGCACATCCGGTTAAACAGCCTGCACAAAATGAGCAGCCCTCACGCTCGGGGCCCTCGCCATCAAAATAAGGGTCAGGCGTTTTTTCCCCAGGACTTCCAAAATAAATGGCGTTAGGAACAGATGCAAAGGTGTCAGCAACTCCCATTTGCTCGGAAGTTTCTAACAAGTAGTCGTCTTGAACTGACTTTCTGGGGTTGGTAGAGACACCAAGCATCTTGGATGCGGTTTCAAGATGAGGAGCAAGTTCGTTTTCAAAATCCAAGCCAAGGTTTTGGAGGATTGGATCTTGATAGAACGCTTTTTTAGGTGGAAGCATCACCGCAGCCCAAACAATACTGCCACCACCGACACCAACGCCGCCAATAATTGCTACGTGTTTAAATACGTGCTGGACGAAATAGCCTTTCATACCAATTCGTGGGATCCACATAAGTTTAGAAAGCTTGCTTTTGCCTTGCTGGATTTCTTCAGGACCAATTCGACGGCCTTGTTCTACGACCGCTACCTTCCAGCCTTTTTCAGCTAATCGTAAAGCAGATACGGACCCACCGAAACCAGAACCTATCACTAAATAGTCGTAATCAAACATGAGTAACCTCTCTCTGTTTAATGCCTATGTGTTTTGCACCCAACTCAGCAACAGCGGAGTGATTTTCATTAATACCGCAGTTAAGTAACATGAGTGTTATATATCAGAGATAGAAATATATAACAGAAGTGTTATATTAGTCAACAATGCATCAATTCTTGAGTAAGTATGAAAAAGAGCAATATCAATTCAGTTAGTCAATCACTCTCCAAACGCGGTGCTGGGCGTCCGAAAACAAATCAAATGCAAGGCGAAGAATTAAAGGAGCATGTTGTTGCTGCGTCGAGTCTTGTGTATAGCGAGTATGGATATCGTGATACCTCAGTTGCAAAAATTATCGAAGCGGCAGGTATCTCGCGTCCCCTTTTTTACCGCTTGTTTAAAAGCTGCTATGAAGTCATTGATATCATCGTTGCTCGTGCAAACGAAGCTTTATTCAATACTTTAGAACAAGTAATGGAGAAAGAAGAAAACACTCTATCCATGATCAATTCCGGAATAGACATCTATTTTGAATGGTGTCGAAATTACGGTCCTGTTGTTGGACCAATCTACAGAGAAATTGCCGACCCAGAATCTCCGGCTTATGTGCACAGAAATCAATTAGTGGCAGAAGTGGTCCAACAACTTAACACCGGGTTAGAGCGTCAGAAGCAGTCCAAACTCCCACCTATGTTTATTGAAAGTTTGATTGTTGTGATTGAGCATATTGGGAGTTCGACGTTTTGGCCTAAACCCAAAGCAGAAGCAATTATTGAACAGAACAAGGCAATAGTAAGGCGCATTGTCATGGCAGCCTTAGCAGACAAAAAAGAAAGTAAGATGATACCTTCACTCGATACCTTATTTATTCCAAGTTAGTGATTGTGAATGAGATACCAGTAGTACAATTATCAAAACTACATTATTCACATCCACTGACTTCCGGAAAAAGTTTTGCAATTTATCAAAAAGCTACTCAAATAAAGATTCATTTTTGTATGAAAGCTTAAGTTTAAAATGCACAGCTATGACGCCATAGGCAATGTCTTTTTAAAGCGACATCGAGACACTCAGAAGTTATAAGACCAGTGACTAAGTAATGGCATTAACATGCATTTTCACGTGCCAATAGCAGACATATAAATAATCACCCATTTTTTAGTAAGGTGTAGTTTTCAATCGAGTCTGCCCCCGTAGCTTTTCCGGTCCTGTCTTCAACACAAATGCCGACAGCAAATAAAGAACAGCTCCTAACAGCAGCACAATCGTAAACCCAAAATGAACCGCAAGCAATGTAGCGAGGTTAACACTGACCACCGAGGCACAGCCATTAATACCCCACACCCAAGGCAAGTAGGCCTCACCCTTATGTCGGTAAACATACCTTAAGCCCATGGGAAATGGCATTCCCATCATAAATGCCAATGGAGACAGAATACTAAAGCTGATCATCACTCTTATACCGATTGTGACATCTGAGTATGTCTCAAATACCCATGGCAGTATTATTATGTAGCCAACACAACATGCAAAAATCAACCATGGGAATCGTGTTTCAGATAAGAAAAATCCTAGTACGTAATTCCGACTAATACGATGGGAACACAAACTGCCCAAGCCCGAAAATACTAAAAAAGAACCAATGATTGTTGCCCCAGTAATTGCTGGATGACTAAGAAAAAGAGTGAAACGCTCAACCATCACCAGTTCTACCATAAGAAAAGCTAAACCAATAAGCATAAAATAGAACGCCGACCGCCATTGCTCTCTAGGCGAAAATTCTTTAGAAGAATCATCGCAAACCTGGCGATGCTTAAGCCAGTACAGAGGAAATATAATCAATAACAAACTAAGCAGCAGCGCCTGAATCAATGTCACCCATAGAATCAAATAGCCCTGAGGCAATAACGCCTCACCTCCCCGCCGCCAGAGAGTCATTAAATCTGCTAGGTGGTTAACTTTTAAAAAGTGATAGAAAAAAGGTCGGTCATCCAATGTTGGTGAAAGATCAAATGCGTAGTGTTCTAGAATAGAATCTCTACGATCATCATCCAGCAAACCAGAGATAATTTGGTAATAATAAGGTGACTGAAGCTGGTTGAATCGATTCACCTCTTCAGGTCTAATGCCAGGATAATAGACTAAATCAAAACGGTAAAGTTCACAGAACGCCCTGATTTTTTGATTATCCGAATCACTCAACACAGACTTACTCAAAACGATGGTAACCGTCTGCCAGCTGCGAATAACAGCAATATGCAGGGCCGGATTCAAGTGGGTGCTCAACATATCATAAAGCATGCTCACAACTCGTGGTGCGGCACGGGGTGGAATATCCATCCATAAGGTGACGGACAAAACGCCATCTTGGCTCAGCGCCTGCCAATAGTTTTCCAGTGCCTCTTTCGTAAAATGATGCTGCTCACGCAAGGAGAGGACGCTAGCATTCATCCCTTCCAGAGACTGTAACTGGATCAGGTTATATTGTCGGGCTTCTCGTTTTAACCAGCCACGAATATCCGCTCGATTAAAATGCGTGTAGGGCATAAGATAATCCACCCCTGAAAATACCTTAAAGCGATCGGTAAACACAGTGATTAACTGAGCGTTAGGCTCAATAACATCGACCAAACCGGGCTTATGTATGCTCGCCTGCAACAAAGACTCCCCTGCGCCCAAACCAACGATCAAAACATCACTCTGCTCGCTCACTAACTGATAAGGCAAAGCTCCAGTTGAAGCATCGAGAAACTCAATGCTTTCAGCATCTCCTGCATACTTTATGATACCACCTACCGATTCACCATCAATAAACAGCCCTAACTGTTCTGGTATTTCTCCCTGAAAGTTAAGGCTCGTTCCGGATGCCATTCTTAATGCCACAGTGGGACTTGAGAGAACCGTGATCAGTCCCAGTGGCGTACTCCGCTCATAAACAATGCGGGTTTTCGGTAGCTGAAGCGCATGATTTAATGCTTTATAGTGGGCCACCTCAAGCTTGGGCCATTGCGTCGAACTCAAACACAAAACGACAACGATCATTAGACTGATTGAAGCCATTAACATTGATCGCCTCGTCCTGGGATAGCCGGTAACAAGCGCCAACACACCAGCCATGCCGCCCAGGAAAATAATAACCGCTAGAATATTGATCAGAGACAAGCTGTAGAGTAAAAGAATGAGTGTAATAGCGCCTATTCCTGCCCCCAATAACTCAGTCCCATAAATTAACGAAAGTCGCCGCTGAAAAAAACAAATGGATAAGCCAATCGCACTCGCGGCAAAAAAGAACGGCAACATCAGCACTACTTCGATAATCAATAAACGCCACCACTGACCTATATCCCAGACCATCTCCAGTGTATTAAACTGAACGATTTGAGTAATATAAAAACTGACCGGTGCAAGTAGTACAAAGGCAAATAAATTAAAAATAAAGACCGCGTGAAAACGCTTTAACAACCACTGCCGAAAAACTGCGATAAAGGCGCCACTGGCACCATGACCGAGTAATGCCAAACCAATCGCCATTGCCGCAAAGTGGTGCCAGTGAAGGATTGAGAAAACCCGAATTAGTAGCACTTCATAAGCTAACGAGGAAAAACCAATTAAAAAAAGTGAAGGCCAGGGAACGGAAGTTGATGAATACGCCATCAGTGCCTCCTCGTTAATGGAACAAACCGCACCGGCAATATATGCCGGGTGGTGATCTCTCCCGCATGATCCTTTTCAATTAGTAGCAAATATTGAACAGTAAAAGGGCTGCCCACGGGGATAACCATTCGCCCACCATTACTTAATTGTTTAAGCAAGGGTGGTGGTATCTGACCACCCGCTGCAGTTACAATGATTCGATCAAATGGTGCTTGTTCCGGCCAACCATAAAATCCATCAGCATTTTTAACCTCGACATTACTGTACCCAAGCCGCTTCAGTCGTTTTTTTGCTGCTGACGCAAGCGGTTCAATAATCTCTATCGTAAAGATTTTTTTCACTAATGGCGCCAATATTGCTGCTTGGTATCCCGAACCAGTCCCTACCTCCAATACCACATCATCCCGGTCTGATTCCAGTAAATTGGTCATTAAGGCGACAATATAGGGTTGAGAAATTGTTTGCTGGTAGCCTATGGGTAAGGGACGGTTTGCATACGCAAGCTTGCGCAAATTATCCGGAACGAATTCATGACGAGGAGTGTTACCCATCGAAGCCATTACTTCAGAGTTCAGGCGGCCTTTGCCAATATAATGTGCGGTTTCGGTGACATTATATTCTATGTCCCGAATCATCTCTTTGCGCATTTCAAGCCACGGCTCCGCCTCAGCCCCGTGACTAAAAAAGGTCAGCAGACCAATTAAAAATAGCCCGCAAAAAAACCAACACTGATAAAGCTTGAAAGAAGCCATTTGCACGACCCCTTGTGATTGATGAGTATTTTAAATAATAGACCCATTGAGCGTTTTTTGCTCAACTCTAAGAAATTGTTTTAATTATATCGGTCATGCGCTATAAACTAAGTTCCTGATGAATGCATTCTGTGACGCCCGATGACAACTATCCACAAATCTGTACTTTACATAGCGCTGAACTTTTTGGGAGGCAATCTTTTAATTTTTGGATTGATATCTGCCTTTTCCCCAGAATTTGAGCCCTCCACGTTAACAATGCAGCTAGAGGCCAAAAATCAGTTACGCGCTCTAAACGGCATGATGGCAGCGGTGGGGGCGATCTCACTCTGGTGTTGTTTCGACCTGGAGAATAAGCGACAACTGGTGCGCGTTTTAGGCTTAATATTATTCATTACGGGACTGGCCAGGACATATTCACTGCTAGTAGACGGTATGCCAGGATTTCTAACAAGTATTTACTTAGTCATAGAGTTTATCTTGGCTCTTTTGTTTTTATTATGGCCGCCGAACGGAGTGGATAGTTCCTTAAATACCTTATGAGGGAATTTATCCCTACCAAGCAGAGATGTTATTAATACTTCAAAGCCCCCTTTCTTTAACTTTATTTTGAGAATTCAAGTATAAATAGATCGCGGGAAATGGACTTAATGTGATCATTCCTTAGAACTTAAATTAAAATCACTATATGACCAAATGAACGGTCGATAGTTGATTAACTTTTCATCCCTTCGGTCCCTTTAATTTATTTTTGAATTAAAGACGTTCAAGCACGATTACTTATAAAATGCAAAGTACAAGACCTGCCCTCGTATTTCTAACACCAGATTATCTCTTGTATGACTCCAATCAAGTTCATTCATCAAATAATCAGTACAATTCTCCCGGTGAAATATGGTTTCACTACTTAACAAAAAATATAACTAAATAAAAAAAAGGGTCTCTATGTATAAGGAATTAAAACAAATCGCTTTAGGGTCAGTACTATTTGCTGGCGTGATTAATCCAGTACTGTCTGATGTTGGTTTTACTGTATTACCCGTTGAAAATACTAGGTCAGGTGGGGATAATCGTTGGATGCAAGTATCCGATAATGGTGTAGTAACGTTTATGCTTACAAGCAATAATGATGGTTATACTTGGTCTACAGCCAATGGTTTAACTAATATCCATCAAGGTGATTCAAGTTCAAAGTTTGTGGAAATAAGCAATGATGGACAAGTTACAACTTATGGTAATTCTGTTTATCAAAACGGTCAATTGGTACTAGAAACTCCTGTTGATGTTAATGTGAGATCTCTGTCTCCTGACGGGGAAAATATTGGTACTTATACGGCTGGTGCAAATAGGTACCCTGGTGTACTCAATATTGAGAGTGGTGAGCTTGAGACGTTTGATGATTCTGCTTTATATGATTATATAACCGCTGATTTCAGTAATGACAGTAAGGTTAAACTACTTTCAAGTGTAAGTATCAACTTCAATAATCCTTCCCCGTTCTATTTAATGAACTCAACCGGGGGTTATGAGCAAATTGATCACAGTTATGGCAGCATTGCTGACCTCTCTGGTGATGGAAAAACGGTCGTTGGAAAGTCATTTTTCTGTTCTGACTCATCATCTTGTACTGTGATTACGAACCAGATTGGTTCTGTTGAGATTGGTGTTGGCTTCGCTCCACAAGGTTTAAGCTACGATGGAAGTGTGGCTGTGGGGGCTCAAGCAACATACCCGAATGGCCTTTACGGTGGAACCGTTTGGGTAGGTGCCATATGGGATGAAACTAATGGCATTCGGGATATTGCAGACGTATTAACCGCTAACGGAATCGATTTTTCAGGCTGGGAAAATATCAATTTATACGACATTTCGGATAATGGTTATTACATCATTGGTGAAGGTTATAACCCTGAAGGAAATAGGCAGCCATTCTTAATCAACTCTGTTCCACAGTGCTCTGTTGGTGGCGTGTATTAAGACACTATTTAGCACAGTCATTTATTAAATATAAAAGTTACAAAGGGTCAAAGCCGTTTACCAAGATGGGTTTGGCCTTTTGATATCAATTAACTTTATGAATGTAGACTAATCAAAGGTACAGATTTTACTCACGAGCCTGACTAAACTATCCTGAAAAAAGCAAGCTTCTTGAGCGCCTCAAATTGAAGGCATTTGAGTCAAATTGCATTTTGGTGTATACGTCCGCTACCCACCTTCAATAAGCAGACATTATTGTATCGGTGGCAACATGGTTCGCAAAAGTCGACGCTGAAATTTATTCAACCTCACGCGTTTTGGCATAACAATTACGTCTTATCTCGGTCATTAGCGAAAGTTATTTGCAACGGCACAGTCGTCCACATTACAAACATAAAAAAACAGTTCGAGCGAACTGTTTTTTTATTTGGTAGCAAATAATTATAAGGAATGAATTATCGAGGTTGCCCCTCCAAGCGGCCTTCTAAATTAATCGCCTCGACTTGCTTGTTTTCAGCTTGCTTAATTTTATTACTGCCTAGCATTAATAATGCAGGCAACAATAAAAAGTCCATGATCAGTGCTACGGCGATAGCTATTGCGGTTAACAGACCCATTTGCGCATTCATTTTAAACGTGGAGTACGCCAATATTGAAAAGCCTGTAATAAGGATAATAGAGTTGGCTAACATAGCTGAACCGACCATGCGGAACGCATAATGCACCGCATTTTCCTGGTTATATCCCAGCTCTCTTCGAGCATGTAAGAACTTAGATAAGAAATGCACCGTATCATCCACGATAATCCCCATAGCAGTTGCGGTTACTGCCGCTGCTGCGACGCCGACCTCGCCATCAATTAACGCCCAAAGACCAAATGTCATCAGAATGGGGATCGTATTTGGAATCATACTTAATAAGCCAAAACGTAAACTGCCTAAGGTGAAAATTAAAATCAACGTTATAATGGATATTGTCATAACATTGCCCATTAACATGCTGTCGGTATTGCGTTTAAGAATGTTCGAGAACATGACTGTCGCACCGGTGCCTTCAGCATGCATATAGCCAGGAATATTGTCTTTCATCCAACCATTTGTTTTATCTAAAAAGACTCTGATCTCGGCAGTACTGGCATCGTTTAATGTCACGGTAATCCGCGATGATGATTTATCTATATCAATGCGATTATCCAAATTTAAACCATACGGTAAGGACAACTCATACAACAGTAGGTATTGTGCAGCGAGCTCACGATCACCAGGAACCTGGTACCATGCCTCATCGTCATTGTGCATGTTTTTATTTAGACGTTTGATGATGTCGCTATAACTATAAACATGATGGACTTGGGGTTGCTGCCTGAACCATGTTGTTAACTTGTCCAGCGCTTGTAGGTACTCTGGCTCAGAAACCGCGCCAATATTATCTACCCCATTCTCTGTATCTGAAGACTGGGACGGCAATGAAAATTCCAGCTGATAAACACCGCTGAGATTTGCTTGGATGAAGTCAGTATCTGTACGAAACTCTACCCGCTCATCAAAATATTCGACAAAAGTGTCGTCAATCACATTTTTATACGCTTGAGAGCTGAGGCCGATGGCCGCCGCAATAGACACCCACAATATAGGTTTATAGTGGCGAGTCACCAGAGTACCAGTAAAGGTAATAATTGAACTCTGTAAGCTAGGATTTTCATCGAGGCCTTTCTCTTTAACCTTCCAAGGTAATATCTGTATGATGGCAGGTAGGGTAATAACCGCCGTTAACCAAGCGATAAAAATCCCCATTGCTGCCATATTGCCTAAATGCCAAAACGGTGGCGCATCCGAATAATTCAATGCTAAAAAGCCGACAATGGTTGTTAAGCTAGTGAGAGTGACGGCTTGGAAGTTTAACATTAAACTTTCACGAATGGCTTGTGTCTTTGATTTACCCTGAGCCATTAATTCCGACGTCGTCATCAAAATATGAATACTGTCTGCAATCGCCAGCGTCATCACAATTACCGGCGCCATCACTGAAATCGGTGATAAATTTATCCCAGCCCAACCAGCAAACCCTATTGTCGCAAGATTTGAAAAGATAACGATAGCTAAGGTACCGACAATACTACTTACACTGCGTAGTATTAAGAAAATCATCAATAGCAATACTAAATACATTATTGGCATTAAGGACATTGCATCCCCTTTACCAGCTTCGGAAAAAGCATTATTTAACATGGTCAGGCCTGAAAGATAAATATCTAACTCAGGGTGTTTTAACTCAAATTCAGCCACTAAGTTTCTAACTTCGGCAACAGCTGTGGGTACTTCTTTAAGGCTCTCTTGAGGGAACTGAAAAGTGACATTGACGGCTGTGACTTTCGCATCACGACTGAGAATACTACCGCTTAAAAGTGGTGAATCCAGTGCGATATCTCCTAGGCGTTGTGTTTCGTTTGTATTTAAATTTGCTGAGTCTGAAAATAAATTTTCAACGATTAAATCATCCTCTTCCGACCAAGTGTGTTGAAAGTTCGTCACCGAGTCAACGCGAGAAGCATAAGGCACCAACCATGCTTGCTCGGTTAGTGATTCAATGGCTGACATTGTGTTGGCCGTAAAAACAGAGTCTTGCTTTGCGCTGACAACAATGAGGATATTATCGGGCTTAGCATAGGTTTGTTGGAAATTTTCAAAGGCGACCAGCTCAGGATTTTCATCGCTGAAAAACACCCGATAGTCTTTCGAAAAAGATAAATATTGGGCCCCATAAGCAATTGCTAGGATAACCGCCATCGTCGTCATTAATGTCTTTACCGGGTGCGAAAGACTTATATTTGCAATCTTTATGGCGCAGGCATCAAAAAATGCAGCTATAGTGTTGCGAGCGTTTTTCTCACCTGCATCTGGAGAGGGGGGATAAGTGTTTTTTTTCATTGGTTTGCCTCTTTGCTTTTTTTTGCGGTAAGGAATTATGTTCCATGACCACCGACGAAATAAGCGTTAGAAAAGACAAAAAAGGTCCGATTAGGACACTTCAACCAATAAATAAAGGAAGACAGGGATTGATACGGTTGCTCACTGAGTACCAGCTATAACGCGATAATGCAGAAAAACTATTTATCAGCATCAAGACAAGCACATGCATGCTTATCTCAAAATAAAATTAGGCTTCTAGTATTATCTTATAAGTAGATATGACCCGAACACTTAGCTAGGTTTACCAAACTTCCGACGAAATTCTACTGGTGTAATTCCAGTGCTACTCCGAAACACCCGACGCAGGAAGCTAACGTTTTCGTACCCAACAATAGGCGAAATATCATCAAACGATTTGTTAGTAGTGACCAGGAGTATTTTGGCCGCTTCGACCCGTGTGTACTGAAGATACTTAACAGCGGTTTCTCCTGTTGCCGACTTGAATCGGCGATTAAATTGGCGCTGACTGATGCCCGCATTTTCTGCCAACATCTCCATTTTAATACTTTCCTTATAATTCTCTTCGATCCATTCCTGAGCTTGAAGAATTTCTTCGTCTTCATGCTCTTTGTTTGGCAGGAAAACCGAAAATGGGGCTTGAGAAGTTCGATCCATATCCACTAGCATGCATCTTGACCCTTGCAAGGCTACTTCCCGTCCACAGTATTTTTCGATCAGATGTAGCGAAAGGCTCAAATCGGCCGTGATGCCGCCACCACAAAATAAACGATCTTCTTCCGTGACCATACAGTCCGTCCGTAGGTCAACCTCCGGAAACAACTTTCTAAATTGATTGGCTAATCCCCAATGCGTAGTTGCCTTTCGACCATTCAACAATCCCGTTGACGCTAAGGTAAACGCACCAGCACAAATAGCTGCCAAATCGACGCCTTTCTCATACCATTCAGTTAACCAAACGACCTTCTCTTTGTGAGTATCACTTTCAACATCATAGAAAAATCCCTGCGAAGGGATAACGATCAGGTCGACCTCGGTGATATCGTGCATAGAGCATACGGGAGCGATAGTCACGTTATTTAAGGCCGTAATGGCTTGGCCATCTGCCGTCACAATTTTCACTTCAAATTCTGGTCGGGGCTTCTTACCGACTGTTATATTCCACAAAACACCCGCTTGTAGAAACATGTCCATAGGCGCGGCAATCGTGGATAAAACGCAATTATCTGCCGCTAGAATGACTACTTTTTTCATAGCTATGTCCCAAATGGTCTTTTTTCGTCTTTAACCGATCTTATACTACTGCCTTACCAGATGTAAATTATTACCCAGACGTCTGAACAGGCATCTAACTTACTCATTTGTCAGGAGCAATAAACATGAAACTCTACGGTATTCCAATATCCCCTTTCGTCCGAAAAACCCGTGTTGCCCTCGAACTTAAAGGCCTAGACTATGAATTGGTAGACATCTACCCAGGTACTAAAACACCCGAATATTTAGCTATTAGCCCACTCGGAAAAGTACCTGCATTACAAGATGGCGACGTTGTTATCTGTGACTCCAATGTAATTGTCGAATATCTGGAAGAACAGTATCCAGATACCACCGTCCGACCCGCAAGCATTGCGGACCGTGCCAAAAGTCGCTGGCTGGAAGAGTACGGAGGTTCGATGCTCTTCAAGCCTTGTGCGGCTGATATTTTCATGGAGCGTTTGACCAAACCATTTTCGACCAAACAGCCTACCGACGAAAGCATAGTGGAAAACAGCATAGATAATCTTGTGCCCCCTGTATTTGACTACGTCGAGTCTCAACTGCCAGAAGAAGGTTTTTTCTTTGGTGAATTGGGGGCCGCAGATATTGCAGTGGCAACGGCCATCATCAATGCCACCTACGCCGACTTTAAGGTGGATGCAAGCCGATGGCCTAAGTTAAGCGCGCATTTGAACAAGGTATTGGCACATCCTATCCTGGCGAAATGTATGAAAACAGAAAAGCCAATGATTGAAACGCTAAAGAACATGAAGAATCAACAGATAGCGCAGGAAGCTTAATTGCCAAAGGAAGGAAAAGCGCTTGCCTTTCCTTCTATCAGCCCTTCTTTCAAGTCTAGTAACAATGTGGAGAACATTATGACAATTGAACTAATATGCCTAACCTTGATCACCTTGTTTACCGCGCTTATGTGGCTACCTTACATGGTTAATGTCGTCGACGTCAGGGGAGTCTCGGATGCACTTGGCTACCCTAGAAATCCGGCAGACGTTTCCCAATGGGCTAGCAGAGTCGACCGAGCGCACCGTAATGCGGTAGAGAATTTGGTGATTTTCGCGCCCTTGGTGCTGATTGCACACACGGCAGGGATAAGTAACGAAACGACCGTCTTGAGCTGTATAATCTACGGCTTTGCCCGTGTCGTACACTTTTTCACTCTCATGCTCGCGGTGCCAGTGATCAAGTCCCTTAGCTTCATGATCGGATCGGCATGCCAAGTGGTGCTAGCGCTTGCCATTCTTATGCAGTGATACGACTAAGTTACAGCCAATGAAACATTCACGGTACACAGAGGTACAAAGAGATGAAAATCCTTCGAATATACATGGATAATTTTTTGAGCAACTATTGCCATCTAATTGTCTGCGAAGAAACCAATGAAGCGGTCATTTTGGATCCACTAGATGTGGACAAATGCCTGGCTGAGGCTGAACGCCATTCAGCCCGAATCACCACGATTGTTAACACACACGAACACTTTGACCACATTGAAGGTAACCCGGGCATCATAGCTGCAACAGGAGCCAAAATACATGCCCACCAGAATGCCATGATCAGCATTCCCAATGTAGATGTCGGGTTAAACGCAGGGGATCTAATAGCGGTTGGGAAAGAGGTTCGCCTCCGTGTGCTATATACGCCGGGCCACACTTCAGCGCATGTATGCCTGCTGTCTGAACAAGGTGAGCCCGCTCTTTTTTGTGGGGACACTCTGTTTAACGCCAGTGCCGGTAACTGCCGCTATGGGGGAAATATCGATGATTTGTACCAGACATTTATCGATCAACTAGCCAAACTGCCTGACGACACCCGAATATATCCAGGGCACGACTATATGGTCACCAATCTAAAATTCTCCCAACAACAAGAACCGGGAAACAACTTTGCCGCCGAGATGTTAGCCGTGGCAGAAACACAGACACCCGACGACAGAGTTGTAACTACTTTAGGCCTTGAAAAACGAATTAATCCCTTCTTTAGACTGGAGAACGAAGAAATTATCAGCAACTTGAGAAGCGAATTTAATGATCAAAAAACGGACCCGAAGTCGGTATTTATTGGTCTTAGAAGCCTAAGAGATAGGTGGTAACCCTGCCCCAAAAAGGACATAGACTGCCTTCCTTGTAATACCCATAGAGCTTGAATTTTTAGAGCTTGAATTTTGTAGTAGGGGCTAAATAGTGCCCAGTAGACACGAGTTTAGCTTCTATCAACGGAGTAGTACGGCAATCACCGTGATCATGGCGTAACCAAAACCAATGGTAGTGGGTAGAAATGCGACGCAAACACCTATCTTTCCCAATAGTGTTTCGCTTTGGCCCGCATTGGGGTTAATTGCCTTAATAAAGAAACCAAAAGGGTTATAAATGACCCCGATACAGAGAAGAATGATAATGGCTTTCGGCAGCACAATATTAAGATGTATACATAAAAAGTAGGTAACGCCCAACAAAGAGGTCATCATGAGGTAGTCTACATGAGAACGAATTAGATTATGGGTTGCCGGAAACATTTTTTTCAGCAGAGCCACTTTGCCATACACTATCAGCGTAGCCAGCCATGCCTCGACTAAAGAAAAAAGCAACACGCCAGCAGCGGTTACCAATAACCAAGTCATTGAAACTTCTGACAGATTGGCCGCTGGCGTTACTGCATTAATTACTGTTTCGTTCATCTTCACTTTTCCTTTTCTATACATCTAAACAAAAATATGGGTGGCATCAATTCAGCGAACATTCTTCGCATACCAGCGCCTACCTAAAAAACCTTGGTAATGCCATGAAAAGGTAGGCAATAGACCTCGGCGACGTAACCAAAATTTTTCAGGCACAACTCGCTTCGTATTTACTGCACCCAAAATAATATCAGCTACAACAATACCCTCCCCGTCTTGATAATGGCGAGAAGCCAGTACCTTGCCCTTGGCATCAATAATTGCGGCATGCCCTTCTAGTTGCCCGCTATATTTTATGGGTAATCCAGGCATAGGACAGCTAATTTTATGACAGTGAGAAGCATGAATAACCGGCGCACCGATAAGGCGTGCCGTTTCTTGAACCGTGACCAAAGCGTTATGGTTGTTGTACGGCTCCATATGATGTTGTAACCAGCGAGGCCAGTTACTGGGTATACTCCACCAATGAGACCCTCCCATCAACACATCTACTTTATGTTGTAAGCGGCGTGATGTCGCTGTCCGCAGAAACTCCCAGCAAACTGCCGCACCGATACGAACGCCATTAACTGTACCCAGTTCACCCGTGTCTTGCGGATCACCGCCTTCATAAAAGGCGTTTTCCCACATGGTGGCATAGTCTTTGTCGTGCTTACCAATCAGATTGCCATTATAAAAACAGAGGTATCGATTTCGAACACCGCCCTCGGGTACCCGGCACAGGAAGGAACCACCCAATACAACAGAATGTTGCTTGGAAAACTCTCTTAAAAAGGTAGCCGCATGCCCTGCTTCATCTTCAATGCTCTTCACAAGAGAAGGATCCCAGGCCACGCCCGTAGTGAAAAACTCGGGCAGAGCGATCCAGGTTGCGCCCTGCTCAAGGGCTTCCAAGGCTAGCCGTTTACACGTCGCAATATTTGCTTGAATATCGCCAATTTTTGTATCCATTTGTACTGCGGCTACGGTCACTTTATTTTTCATAAATTATAACTCTTAAAATTGGGTCCAACAGGCGTTTATGGCAAAGCCAGCCACATCAACCAAATTGATGAGATAAAACCCACGGTCCACACAGAACTACGCAGGATGTCGACATTTAACCAATAAAAAACGGTATAGGCACTGCGGGCCATTATGAATGTAACACATAGATTACTGACGGATTCAATTGGAGCTTGAGCCCATAAAGAGGCTAGAACTCCAGCGACGAAGATAGGAAAGGCTTCAAGAGAGTTAACATGTGCACCTAGCGCACGTTTACCAAAACCTTGCAATTGGGCCTGCTGATCACGAGGGTATTTATTATCGTAACCTCCCCCCGATTTAGCCATCGCTAAAGCGACAGGAACCTTGGTCACTATAATCATCAACGCAGCAAAAATAATTGAACCGATAACTATTGTCATAAACTTTCCCCATTTATTTCCTGACTCGCCCAGCATTCATATCAAAATGAAAACCAAATTATTGATCCAATCCATAATTTGTGGTCATAATGACTGTATACGATTAAGTTTATCCATCAAGCCATAGTGAGTCTTGTAAGTTTGGGCTATGAAAAAAAATAAAATTTTACATATACGACAACGGCACGCGGCTTTTATCGGTGATTTTGGTTTCGCCGCGCATCATAGTCATGCAGCCCCAGTTCTATTAGTAGGCTTATCCGGTTCCATTAGTGTTCAGATTGGGGCTGCAGAAGCTTTTCAGTGTCGTAGCGCGTTAATTGATGCGAATGTAGACCACTCGATAGATTGTCAAGGTGAACACGTTGCCACACTTTACTGTGAAGTGGACTCATCACACGCTACAAACCTAAGGCGTACGTTTCTTAAAACAGAACAATATGCCTTCGATATTGCAAAGACGACACATTGCACCAAGCGCCTAGAAAATAGGATACTTGCCGCTGATCTTCCTGCTTTTTTGAAGTACACAATGAATATGCATGAGACACAAATGGACCCTCGCATTACTGCCTGTCTGGAATATATGAAAACCAACCCACTGTATTCAGCCAGCCAATCTAACCTTGCTGAGCAGGTTTCACTTTCCCGATCACGCCTCAATCATCTATTTAAGGGACATACGGGCGTATCTTTTCGACGCTTTAAACTGTGGTCTCAGTTAACTCACTTTATGCGAGATATACATGCCACCAAGAACTTTACAACGTCGGCTCTAAACAGCGGATTTAGCGATTCATCTCACCTAAGCAACTCTTACCGAAAGATATTTGGTCTCACTCCTTCCAGTATTCTAACTAACCTGGATGAGTTTATCGTCACCCCCTTCAAATAAGCGTTCAATCATGCCAATTTGTTCCAACTCTCAGTAACTCGTATTGGCAGTTCAAGACAGTATGTTAAGTCTCTTTAACGACAGACTTGTAAGGATTCCGAATAACACCGTAAAATGCGAAATCCGTATAGCAGCTTTATAGTTAGAACTAATTCAAATTTGGAGGAAACATGGAAGAAGCAAATGATAAAAAGGGTGCGGCAGTAAAATTTCCACCACCATTGATATTCTTAGGTTTCATACTTGCTGCAGGTGCAATTCAGTATTATTGGCCAGCTTCATTTCCAAGCTCAATTGGCTTCAAACTAATTGGAGTTGTAGTCTTTCTGATTGGGTTGGCTGTAGTCGTAACTGCTAGTCGTACTTTCAAGAAAGTTGATACAAATATTGAGCCATGGAAACCGACCTCAAAAATCGTCAGTGATGGTATTTTCGCATATTCTCGTAACCCTATTTATGTAGCGTTTTGTTTAGCGCCAATTGCTATAGGTTTCGTAGTCGGTAGTTTTTGGGTTTTAATGAGCTTTCTACCTGCTGCGATCACAGTATATTTTGTCGCAATAAAGAAAGAAGAGGCTTACCTTGAACAAAAGTTTGGTGATGAATATCTAGCTTATAAAAGTAATGTAAGACGGTGGGTGTAGTAAATTATAATCGGATAGCCGAAGTCTCTAACCCTCAGTAATGCACGAATAATATGTAACGACCCAGCCCAGGTCTTACAGTTTTTAATTTAAGTTTAAATCTATGTAGACAATACTACGTTGACCATAAAGTTGACGATTTAGCCCCTGAACAAGCAATGACTAAGCGACTCAAATTCGCACAAAGAAGACTATTCAATAATGCATGATTTTAATATGCGCCACGGAGTATTAGTTGACGCTGAAAGTTTGGTTTAACTTGGCCTAATAATCTTGGATTCGATGAGTTCAATACCGCAGGTAAGAGCACAAAGCGTTCCTATTGGAGTACAAAATTATTAGTCTCATATTGTTCAATATATAGGCCTTTTTGATGCTCGTAACATGATTAAATTCAACCCTCCGACCCCAGAGGGTCTTTACGGCAAGGTGAATAATATTTGTTTATAAGTACCCATAGCAATAATCGAGTACTATGCTTAATTCAATAAAAGACCCTTATTAACTTATTGTCTGATACATTTGAATTTATGATTGATAAAAATACTGAAGCTCAATGCCAGCTCATCGAAAAGAAACGCCAAATTTTAGCGTCATTAATTCGTGTTGCCCAAGGTGTTAACAGACATGCTCAAGGTCTAGAAGACGTACTACTACTTGCAAGGCCATCACAAACATATCCTCCTAAAATAGATCAATATATTAAACTTCTTGAAGGTAAAACATCTTCATTAACGGTAGAACAATTAAAAATACAAGCAGAAAAATGCGATAATCGCTGCAAACAATTGATCAATACCTTGCTGAAAGTAGTCGAGCATACTCAAATACAAATGGAGGAAGAGGAGGAGTTAGACGTTTTTTCAGAACAGATCCAGGAGCAGCTAAACGAATTCAAAAACATGACTCAAACAGCTGTTGGCTTACGGGCGATGCTACAAAAGCGTGGGGTGATTTTGCCTCCGGTACAATTTGGTTTTCCCCAAGAGTGGATTGCTGAGCAAGTTGATATATTACAGCAGACGAATAGAGAGCTACGAGTCCGAGTTAAAACGCTTTGTCTTGAACTTATTATTGATGTTAAGCAATTACTAAAACGTAAGACCTTATCTCAAGTACTACGTGAGGGCTTAAGTTTTGCCGAAAGCTCAATGCAGGAAAATCTAAAACATATTAAAGCTGGAGGAAGCTTAGACGAGCTACCTTATGAATTTGAGAGCCTTACAATCAACTCAACAGCAAATGCACCCGCAGGTAAAGTTTACAAATCTGACCCGGAAATATCTGAGAGCACTCAGGAAGAATCAATACCTGAAAAACAACAGTTAAATTTTTTCAAAAAAATTAAATTATGGCTGTCATCATCATGGAAAACCCGATGGCGTGACCTTTAATGATGCACTGAGCAGATCAACAGTAAACGTGAGGGCATCCCACCTACAGTTAAATTATCGACTTAAAAAAGGATCGCTTTGAGCAAGTCCTAACGGTTTATCATTAATAGTAAATGGATCGCTTTAACTCCATACTCTACATTTGTAGCAAATGAAATCCAGACAAATAGCCTTCAATGGCGAGTAAGTGACAGAACTTAGCACTTAGTATCATCTAGCAAAAATGCCTTTCATGGCTTAAGTAAGCTTCAGACATACGTGCCGAAGCCATGCATTAGTAATTAAACTCAAGTGTCTTAATTGTTTCGGTGTAAGCCTCTTTAAATCCGATAAAAGTCGACAATTTTACTATCAGCGATAGACTACTTTTAAATGAGATTTTCACTAACATTATTCATAAAACACATTTCAAACGGTGACAACAATTCGCATTAGTTGCCTCTTAGCGACCTTGCGTAATTCAGGATAATTCAGCCAGTTTCAAATTCGTGATAACTAACAAAAATGAGTAAAAGCCAACCCTTTCTTGAAGCATGGAAACCGCTAGCTCTCAACCTAAAGCGCGCATTTTTAACAGTCAGAATACCGCCAAGTCTGCGGCACAAATCTAACAGCTAATCTTAAGGTTCAATTAAGAAGAACCACTAATTGAATTTGGTATTTTCAATCGAGTCTGACCCGAATGCCACTAAGTTAAGCCGTCTGCCATGATCCTAGGCCCATTAATTCCGCTCTCAATTCTGCCCTTGGTTTCATGAGCAATTTAAACGGTTTAAGTCGCCTTTTCTGTACTCTTGGTTCGAC
>Ga0209290_1000596_pt1 | contig 24111 bp, 27 predicted proteins | sample EN1Hudsemesocosm_2_FD_184632 | JGI IMG/M metagenome (GOLD analysis project Ga0209290, IMG submission 184632) | Methane-oxidizing microbial communities from mesocosms in the Hudson Canyon - EN10B Hudson Canyon (SPAdes) (version 2) | ecosystem: Environmental > Aquatic > Marine > Cold seeps... | reverse complement strand
AATTAGCAATATCTTATGTTCCTCGATCCCTTTTTTCTTAAGATAAGGAGACAGAAATCCATAACCAAAAGAGAACGCCACAAGAGCAATCGCACAAATAGCGAAAACACTTTCGCTACTTCCATTTATATTCATAGTCACTACCCATTATTAAAGTCTTTTATTACATACGCCTAGTCTAAAAGACAAACCAACAAAAATCAGCCCAATAAATAATACTATTATAAGAGCAATAATATAAAAGCTCGGAATATGAAGCCCCTGCACCAACATTCTTTCATTAGCCGCTAACGCAGCCCACTTATGTTCACTGGCATCGGCAAACTCATTACTGGCAAACAGTTCAGCAATATCCCGACGACTTTTATACCTTACGATAACGAGTTTTTCCCAGTTGCTAGACTCATCATGCACCCAATCACTGGCAAATATTGGGTGAGAAGAATGACTGGCTAACAGTTTAATCATCACCTTACTGAATCGTTCAAATGCGTCTTTACCACTACCGCCCACTGCGCGATCAGAATATTCTGATTGTGGTAGATACTGCGCCTCAGCATGAAAGCGATACAAGTTAACCGTATAGAAAGGCTGGCCATCATCTTTCTCTAAAAAATCTCGTAGCGCAGTTAAATCATGCCGCCCGCCCGGTTGTTGGTCTTGCTCCTCAATAATCGATAGATAATGATCAATCTCACCTACAGAGAGTCTCTCTCCGCCACCGTGATAGCCAATCACCAGTGCCAAGACTGCTACTAACACTAACCCTATTAACAACCGTACTTTCTTCATCATAACTCTCCATCAATCAACCAATATAGATAGCAGCAATCCACTTGCATTTCACAAGTACCTTAAACAAGCAACTTGCAAAACACAAGTACTATTGATTAAATAAGCCATGACTAAAAATTCAAAAGACCTACGATCAAACTGCCCGATTAACTTTGCGGTAGAAACATTTGGAGATAAGTGGACGCTACTGGTGATACGCGACCTGATGTTTAAAGGAAAGCGCCACTACAGTGATTTCTTAGCGTCGGATGAGAAAATATCAACCAACATCTTAGCCGATAGACTGCAAAAGTTAGATGATAATGGCGTCGTAACTAAATCAGCCGACCCCGACAACGCGTCAAAATTCATCTATTCGTTGACTGAAAAGGGCCAGGCGTTATTACCCGCCATGGTAGAAATGACTGCTTGGAGTGCGAATTATGATTCTCTCACCAATACGCCTTCAGAATTTTTGAACACCTACAATAAAGACAAAGATGCACTCATCGAGATGTTCAAAGAAAAAATAAAAGACTAAATTTTATAAAGTTAAAGTTATTTTACCCACCGCTTCACCCGACTCAAATCGTGCATGTGCTTTAGCGACATCCCAAATACTGAAATCACTTTCATCAAGAATTGGAGTGATTTTTCCAGCATCAACTAACTCAGCAATCGTTGCGAGAATTCGTCCATGAGAAGCATGATTAATTCCATGGCATAACGGGATCAGCATCAAAACACTATGGAACGACAAACTTTTCAAAGCAACTTGTAATGGATCAGCAATCGGTAAAATGGTTGCTACATGGCCATTGAATTTCACCGCTTCAAAAGACTTATTAATATTATCCCCAGCAACCGTATCAAAAACTTTATCAAAGCCTGCTCCATTGGTATAAGCCTGCACATAATTTGCAACTGACTCAGCAGCATAATCCACCAAATGATCAGCACCCAAAGTATTAGCAAGTACAGCATTAGCAGCACCATGAGTCGCCGTCACCTTAGCACCCAGCGCTTTCGCCAACTGAATGGCAATATGGCCAACCCCCCCCGTCGCTCCATGGATAAGAACATGGTCACCGTCTTTCACATTCATTTTATCAACCAAGGCTTCATACGCCGTGATAGCAACTAAAGGTAAAGCGGCCGCTTGACGCATGCTCAACGAGACTGGCTTCTTCGACATCAAACGCGCATCAACCAACATAAATTCCGCTAAGGCTCCGTTTGTGCCATTCACGCCTCCCGCCATACCATAAACCTCATCACCTACAGCAAAGCCCGTAATACCCTCGCCGACTTCAGTAACGATACCCGCAACATCACCATGCAATACCTCAGGCAAATTAGCCGACCAAGGCAGCTCAATAGAACGCAACATGACATCCAATGGATTCACACTGCTCGCTTTCACCTCAACCACTAAATGTCCTGGCTTTGCTACTGGCTTAGCGATCTCAGTCTGCTGAAATACATCACTATTACTCAGAGCCTTAACCACCATCGCCTTCATCATTACTGACTTATTGCTTGTCGTATTGTTCGTCTTATTAGTCATTGCTTCGCACCTAATGTTTGTCGTATTGAATAAGTGAAGTCATCTTAAAAGATGCAATATGGGCAACCAACATAACTATAAACAAACCACTTTTGCCTTTTAAGCAAAGCGAAGCTAATATCTAACTTATGAGTTCACTTAATCGATTACTGTATTTCAATTGCGTTGTAGACACTGGCAGCATCTCAGAAGCTAGCCGAGTCTTCGACGTTCAACCTTCCTCCATCTCACGTCAGCTCTCTGCGTTAGAACAAGAGCTAGGCGTACGTTTATTAAATAAAACAACACGCAATATCGGCTTAACCGAAGCTGGTCAAAAATATTACGCTTACTCTCAGCGTATCGTGGCTGAATTTGATCAAGCTAAAAGAGCGGTTAACGACCTACAAGAAAATCCCAAAGGCACATTAAAAGTCAGCATGACAGTGGGTTTTGGGGAAAGCATCATCTTGCCACTCATGTCTGAGTTTATGGCGTTGTATCCAAACATTGAACTTGAGCTTGAATTAACTGAGCGCGTTGTAGATCTAGTAGAGGAAAATATCGATGTCGCCATTCGCAGTGGCCGCCTGCCCGACTCCACCATGATCGCCAAACACCTAGCCAATAATAACTTTCTGCTCTGCGCCAGCCCGCAATACTTAGCGACGAATAAAACACCACAGCAACCCGAAGACCTTCTTCATCATCAATGCATTCGCTACAGCTATACGCGCTGGAAAGATTGGTACTTGATGACAGGCGAAAAAACAAAATTGAATCTTAACAATGGCATTTCAATCAACTCAGTGAATGGCCAAAAGCAGTTGGTTCTAAACAATACAGGCATCGCGCTAATGCCCCATTGGGCGATCAAAAATGAACTCTCAGAAGGTACCCTCATTCATGTCATGCCAGAACTTGTATTCAGCCCCTATGAAGAAATGAGTTCAACTTACGCCATTTATTTAAAGCGCGACATGATCTCTAGAAAAGCACGGGTGTTTTTAGACTTTATTGGTGAAAGAATTAACAGCCAAGGGAATTAAAAGCAACAGGACCATACGTATTGAACCCCGTTGCCGTTCATCTTTGCCTTTTTTTAATCAATTCGGTGAATGCAATCCTATTTTATTGCCTTCAGAATCCAGAAAGATAGCGAAAAACCCAATTTCATCAGCATGAGGGGTTTTAGGAATCATAATTTTACCGCTACTCTCCTGAACTCTATCAAGAATAACTTGCAGGTTGTCACCGCCGTTTAGATAGATAGTAACTCCATCCGCTGAAGGATTACATCCTTCTCCCTTCATAATAACACCAGTAACCGCCTGCCCTTCGTAAGGTAGTACGCCTATTTCCATCCCTGGCATTTCCATGTGTTCGATATCAACTTCCAGAATCGATTGATAAAACTGAATGGCTCTTGACATGTCTGTTGCAGGAATTTCAAATATTGAAATATAACTTTCCATAGCTTTTCACCTTGGCTTAGTGCTGTTTAGTATCTATTAATTTAGGTTGATAAATATAAACTAGCAATGAAAGATGGAATTGTAAAAATGCGACAAACCTAACTCATTTGTAAAAAACAGAAGAAAGCGCCATATTATCATTGCCTAAAAACTCCTTAGGACTAACCCCAGTAAACTCTTTGAAGTCTTTTATAAAGTGAGCCTGATCGTAGTATTCGTTGTTATAAGCAATGTTTGTGAGGCTTTCATCTTCTTGGTTAAGTAACATTTTCAAAGCACTTTGTAAGCGAATTAACTTACCTAACTGCTTTGGACTGATACCCACCTGCTTTACGAACATTCTTTCAAGCTGTCTTCTTTTGATAAATTTCCCTCAAGAATATCATTGATCGATGCACCTCCTTTTGTAGCCAAAAGTGTATCTATGGTTTCTCTTACTATGTTAGTTACTATGTTACTGACCATCACCTGCTCATTGAGCTTGCTCTGAAGAAAACATTCGATGATCGCTATTCTTTGCTTGGTATCCGTTGCTTGAATGATGTCTTGTTCTAGCTTCTTAGCGACTTCTTCTCCAAAAAGCATTTCAATAGGTGTTTCAACCTTTGCCAAATCTTTAAGAGACATAGATACGAAGTTAGCAAAACCGTAAGGATAAAAACGAATCGCAAAGGTATTAACAGTCCCTGTTGGTTCAATATAAAAAGGATCAATAATTTGCCCTAATACCATTGAACGAGGCTGTATAATAAATTCCTCTTCGCTGGTATAGCGTTTGATATCATCTCCAAGAATAAAGGCCATTTCGATGGTGCCATCAGGAACGATTCGTTGCCTTTGAACATCCTTTGCTGCTGGAACTTCCAATGTCCAATAGCAACGAATGAGTGACTCTAAATCTGGGTGGGGCGGGTAAGTTTGATAGTCCATTGTTTTTCCTAAATGACAAACCACTTCAATTTAAAGGCACATTACGCCCAGCACAGCTGCGGCTGGTAAGCCGTCGGGCCATATGCTTATTGTTACGTGCATATGGATAACACCGAAGTATTTCTTGAGCCAGTAGTTCGCTTCTTTGGATCTTGGAAGGTTTCTACCAACTCGAACCCTGCCTTTTTCATCATGCCTGCTGATGCTAGATTTTCTTCGTGCCGCTCGATATAGACATATGTACAATTTTCATTGCCAGCCAATTTAATTGACTCCTTCAGAAGCTTGCTGCCTAAACCTTTGCCACTTTGACTTGAGGCAACAACCACATCATTTATGTATGCGACCTCTAATAAAACAGAATACTTACTCAATTTGGCTGGGCATGCGTCTTTTATAATGAGAACAGCGAAGCCAACAATGCTAGTTTCCTCTGCTATTACAGCGAAAGCTTTTCCTTGATTGATAAGTTGAAATTGATGATCAATACTTTCATCTGTAATGTAATTCCATTCATTAGGCCCTTCCTTTAACAGGAGTTTCCGCATTGTTTTAAAGTCAGTCTCATTTAGCTGACGTGAATGTATCTTCATGCGACTGTCCCTGTTATTGATACCAGAAACAGTATAATCAACGTTCACCCTTGTCAATTTGATATGAGGCTCAGCCCTCCGTTCGCCTAACACTTAACCACCCACACTCCACTTCATACCAAATGCAAGGTTAGCAACGTTCGTGAAAAATCTAATCCACCGTAGCCCCTCCCCTAATAAAATGGAACCTGCTTGTTATCCACAGAGCCATACGTATTGAAACCCGCTGCCTCTTTACTGCCACCGCTTCCATTCTTGTTTCCTGTGTTCATTTTTATTGGCGCGTCAGGTTGCTTTTCGGTAAGCGGTCAGAAAAGCACACGCTAGCCTTTATAATTAATTCTTTGTTATAAAAGTACAATCCCCAGCACTCATCTTACATAAACCATACAATAGTATTGTTATTGATAAGGTAGTATTTAGCGAACTTTAATACATGCAAAGTAATTCAACAATTCTAAGGCCAGCGAATGCGCTATCTACTATTCATAACCCTATCCCTATCTTTACTCCAAGCTTCTGGTTGCGGTGGAAAAAGCTCGAACAACGACACTAATAAAACCACCTTGAAAACAACAGAGAGCGCTGCGAGTAAATATACGGGTATTTGGTTCAGTAAAGCTAATGAGATATACCTTGAAATTGATAAGAAAGGCAGCTTGACCTTATACACCTGTGCATTTACTGAAGGCTATAAGACAAACGGCAATATTATAGGAACTATAAAAGGTGACACATTAACACCTTCCGCCAAAGGTGAAAGTCCTAGTGAACTTCAATTATCTAGTGACAAAAACAGTTTTAGCTATACTGAAAAAGGTGAGAAGCGATCTTTTATAAAGACAAATGAAATTCCAAGCGTATGCACTGGTAATGGAATTAAAATTACACACTTTTCTCCAAAGTTAGCAGTTGAAGGTCAACCCACAAAGTTCATTATCGCCCTTACTCATCAGCTAAAAACAACGTCAGACGCAGTAATCAAAATAGGCTTTACCAACTCAGATGATGGCAGCTTTAAGCTCATTGATGGTGAACGGCCTATAGGCAAACAAAATTTAAGTGTCAGTGGTTGGATTGTGACCACAACCCCTCTTATTTTTAGCAATAAAACACCGTTTAAATTACATGCCATTATTCTGACTGTAGATGCAAAGGGTGTAGAGTCTAGACAATCTATCGCAAGCGATGAAATGACTATTCAAGTTACACCTAAGCCTTAAGCACAATCCAATCAGATTTATCTAGATGATTCTGCCAAGAAAGGCAGAATCATTACTTCAAATTACAGTAAATACCCAAAAATGAATTAGATTTAATAACGAACTACCAATCTATTAATCCCAAAATTATCATTATAAAAAATCTAATAATTTATCTGCATTAAAAACAGAAACAACAAGAGATTTTCAATGACCAGAAAAATACCACATAAAGTAAACGGATTTACTTTAATTGAATTAATTTTAGTTATTGTGATTTTAGGAATTCTAACAGTACTTGCAGTACCAAGATTTTCCGACATCGCCAAAAATGCTAAAATACAATCACTGAATGCCATTGAAGGAAATATAAAAGCATCGATGTCAATTATTTACTCAAAGGCTCTAATACAAGGCCTTACCAAAGGCGCCCAAGTGATGACTCTAGATAATGGCGATACAATTAATCTTGCTCATGGCTATCCGGTGCCTGCCGACCTAAGAAAAGTATTAGAAGTTTCTGATTCTATGCCATTTGTTAACTCGAATTATTTTCTTAACTACCCAGTATTGGTGTATTACTTTTCGGAAAATCAAAACCCAAAAGATAACAGCCCACCTTTTCCTCTTCCTAATCAGGGTACTGATTGCTTTGTAATGTATTCGGTTTCTGATCCTAGTATTGCGCCGTATGCTGGTACACGAGTAATCACAAACGGATGCTGATTTAAGGTTAGACATCTTCTTTAGAGCTGATTAAGAGCATGGCTAGCAATATTAACTAACGCCACGCCTTCCTTAATGCAGACCTTATTCAACATAATACCCAGACTGGAAGCCGCCGCTGCATGAGGTGTCGTACCGTCGTTACCAATGGGGAATCAAAAGGTCAGTACTCTGACTCCTTGATCTTGACTCCTTAATCTGATCGATCCATAACAAACACTAAAAAATCAGAGTCTTAATTGCTATGAAAACTTCGCCAACCTGTGATTTTGTAGTTTGATAACCTGGATTCATAATAAATTTCAATTACAAAGTGTGATTTGTCCTATCAGGGTAACTTTTTCGAGGAAGTGTTTTCGCTAGATATGAATTTACAATGCTGCTGCATATTGCCGGAGACACTAATAATATAGGAAGCAGTGCCATACCTGTATTTAAATGGTTTGGCAGTCCTTTTGTTGCGAGTAGGAGCAGTAACAAAATTAAGCCACTTGCCATCCCGATTAGAGCATCTGGAAGTGAATACTTCACTCTGATAGTAAAAAACAAAATCCAGTTAATCACACAGGCCAATAAAGCGGGAATTAGGCCCATCATATAAGCAAAAAATAAGATTTTTAACGGTGACTCTCCAGCCACTGCTGCAAAAATGATTGCTCCAATGCAGGGGCCAACAATTAGAAAAACTGCTATGGAATAAAAAACAGACTTAATTATATCGATCATCTGCTTACTCTATATTGGTTTTATCATGTGAACAGTTTCAGGTTTAAACCCAATATTTTGATAGAAAATATCTGCTTTTTTATTATTTGCGAAGACCTCTAGATGTAGCAACCTACACCCTAAGTTTTTAGCCCACTTTTCACCGTGCTCAATTAATACTTTTCCTAACCCCAAACCTTGAGATTTAGGTGATACTGCAAGAAGCGGTATGGTTCCACAAGTTTCACCTGAAATTCCATCTTCATGTGTGCGTACATGAATAAAACCCAATGAAACATTATTGATCTCAGCGATAAATGTAATATTGGGCTTCGGTGTTTCTTCAAGCATTTTAGAAATGTAATCATTTTGCATTTTTTGAATAGCTTCATCACTATGCCAATCTAACTGAGCGACTTCAGCTAAGTAAGGTGAAAGCTCAAAAATAAATGGATGATCACTTTCCTGCGCTTCCCTAATTACAACTAAATTTTCCATTACATGCTAGCTTCACGGTTTAGAGCATCTGATGCCCACTGGTTAATACTTGTACCGCTTAGCTCTGCTGCAATAGCCACGGCAGCGTGTATTTCTGGTCTTAATCTCAGCATGAGCTTGCCGGAATAAGGTTTCTGTGGTGTTTTACCTACAATTTTACAAGTTTCTAAGTAGTCTTCTACGGCTTCTTCAAATGACGATTTTAATTCAGAAACAGACTCTCCGTGAAAGCCGATCGTATCTTGAATACCAGCAATATGACCGATAAAACACTCGTCTTCAGAGCTAAACTCAATACGAGCAGCATAACCTTGGTAAGTTAAAGAATTATTCATGGTTCCACTCCTAGCTGTTTGAGAAATGTACGTGCATCCCTTACTTGGTAGGGCTTTGCTTCTTTTTTAGGGTGAGGTCGATGAAAGCTGGCAATGACACCATCCTTATGGAATCTTACTCTAGAGCCATTGCCTTCAATCACATCCGCACCCGCTGAGATGAGGAGGGATTCAATATCCTTCCATACCATAGAGGCAGACACAGGGTCTTTAAAGACCGATGCAAGTGTACGTTTTTGTTTTGAATTCATAAATTAATGATATCATAAAACGATATCATTTCAAGTAACTCTCGGAATGGCTGCACAGTGAGCTTTACGAACAGATGCCGCATAACCCCACCCATTCACCTAACCCTTATTCGGATTCAATATATACTTCCCACCCGTAGTCTTAGCATTATATTTTTCAATAACCTCAGGCGTCATAGCTTCATCAAAAGATAGCTCCACCGTCGACTCAATCGCAAACGTCGTATTAATCTCATCGGCCACACGCTTATACAACTCACCCACTCTTGCAGGCTTTAACTTACCCAGAAAACGCATCAATAACCAACCACCCACACTCCACGTCATACCAAATGCACGTTTAAGCAGCGTCGGTGAAAAATCTAACCCACCATAACCCTTCCCTAATAAAATGGGCCTGCTTGTTATCTACAGAGCCATACGTATTGAAACCCGTCGCCTCTTTACTGCCGATTTTATTCAAAATAATACCCAGGCTGGAAGCCGCCGTATGAACAAACACCGTGTGGCCTTCCATACACATCGTTTCAACCATACCCAACGCCGTCAGCGGATTAACAAACGACGAAGCGGCTGTATCAGGTGTCGTATTACTGCGCGAGAATTGTTTTTAATCGTAAGCTAAAAAATCAGCATAAGAATTTTGGGCTTTCGAGTTAATAGCAGTGTTGTGGGAATAGTACTAAGAGTATTTCTGAGCTGGTGCTCACGTAAAATTTTAGTGGCATTTATTACCTACCTTATGATTAAGATAGGAGTCTACTTTAATGGGGAAGCCTTCGTACTTCCCCCCCCTAAGCTTCTTACTTTCCTGCTGCAAAAACGGGTAAGTATTTCAACAGTTTGTTATCAAAGGCCTCTTTACGAAACATTTTTTGATAATAAAAATCTCGAAGTTCTTTATGAAAATCGCGAACCCTATCTTCATAAGCAATCGCCGCACTAAAATCCGTTTTCGCTAAAGCTTGTAATGAACGCTCTAATAAAATCGGGGGTGCAAGTAACGAAAGAATCCCCGCTAAACGGTCACGCTCTAAACGCCCCTCTCGATACGTCATTGTCAACGGCTCTGTTTTTTGATCGCCAACTTGTTGGAAAGCATAATACCAACTCCAATCAAAAGAACCTTCCTTTAGCTTATATTCATTCCATTCAGGATAGCGCTCCCAAAAAGCATTCATCGTTGTTGCCTTTGGTAAATCCCAAGCATCATTCACAGCTTCACGCTGCGTCATTAGAATGTCAGCCCCCGAAGTGATTGGTACCATGCGGTCAATACTCATTCGTCCAGCGGCAGGTACGATCACCGCCAGCGTTATCCAAACACCCGCTAGCGCAACTAAAATAACTGACGCCGATAAGCGCCAAGCCGCAAACCAATAACACAACAGTGTCCAGAAAATCGTATACACAAAGACAAAAAGACTCGCCAATAGCAACGTAGTCAATGACGTTTCTGCTATTAATCCCGCAATAAAAAGCGGTATAACTAAACAGAAAAAAATCGACAGCGCACGAATAAATGCACGAATAAGCCAGAAAGATGCATCACGCCCAGCTACCGCAACCAATAAATCATGACGACCTGCAATCCGTTCACCCGCTCTTAAATCATACAAAAGCATAATCAGTACAAACGGTAAAACAAACACCGCGACAAAGGCAAAGTCGAGTCGGCCGACTAAGGCAAGTAATGGATTTCCGGTATCTCGCTCGTATATCTGGCCTTCCAGTGCCAACATGCGAACACGATGTTTCCACGGCAATAAATCTCGCTGTCCCATTGAGGCAAAAGCAAAATCCGAAGGCTCATCATGGGTTAAATAAAAACCGTAATAGGCTGCGCTACCCCAACTTTTTATTTGGGATAATTGCAGCATTCGGTCTTCTCGATCGGCTTCTTGAAGTCGTTCAATACTCGCACGTTGCTGCTCAACCGAATCCATGCCAGACCAAACAGCCAGTGAAGACAAAATAAAGACCACCATCATCCAGACCAACACAGCACGATCTCGTACCATGAATTTCGCTTCACGAGTAATAGCATTTAAAATATTCATGGTTGTATCCTCCGACCAGACCACAGCAACGCACCGAGAAGAAAAGCGAACCAAATAATTAACATGAGAATAGCTTGAGACGCATTATTGAGCCGATCAGCAGCACTTGCAGGTTGAAACTCAAATACATTTAGAACCTCCCAGCTTGTCGCATCGACACGAGCTTTAAGTCCAGAAGCATCATCTCGATTGCGATTCATGTCATCTTGATAAGTGAGTTTTTCAGCGTGGCTATTATTGAGCCCCTGAACAAAATCGAAGCGCAATTTTTCAGCCTCTCTTAAAAATCGATGATAATGTTCAAGATCTGTTCCCGATATCGCGCGTGACGCATTCGCAATAGCAAGTTGAGGAGAAAGCCAGCCATAATCAGATAACCGCTGAGCTTGCTCAACCTCTCGCTTCATACGCGCATAAGCGTAATCGTTAAGAACATCCGTCAGGTTTTTCTCAGCATTCATCGCTACAAGGCCGCGAAAATTAACCGGTAAGTCTTCAATTTTTTCAACCTTGTATTGCTTTAAAATATTAAGCCGAAACTGCTTAAAAGCAGGATCATTTGGTTTATGGCCATCACCCAGCTTACGAATATCTGCCTGCATGATTAAATCCGTTTCGATTTTCCCAGCCAAAGGAACAGCACGCTCTGCAATACTCACCGCGATAGAGGGAAGCACCAATACTAACCCCAACCAAAGTGCTGTCAGCGACGCAAGAATGGTTGAACGCTTCTGCAATATAGATGAGAAAAACAGAGTCATAATCCCCCACATCAATAGATATAAAAGATACACCCCCATAAGAGACAAAGCGGAAAACACCTCTTCACCGTGGCTCAACGCAAATAGCGAACTGAATAAAAGAGGAACCAGTAACAAGAGGATAAAACAGAATAAAGCCAACCCTTTACCGGCAATCAGTGAACGGCCGCTAATACCCTGAGCCAACAAATGAGCCAATGTACCGGCCTCACGCTCACGAACAATCGCACCATGTCCCAATAAAATAACCAGAAGCGGGCCAAACAGTTGATACACCATCGCCGGGGTTAACCACGACAAACCACCAACATTCGCGCTTGATCCTGAGTCTGCAAACATCGCACTATTTTGACGATGACCTTCCAAAAATATGGATTGGCCGATTACCGGATCAAGTCCTGGATCAAACAAAGCCAGTGGCGCAGGCGTACGAAAAACGTAATGGCCATAGTGAACCATGCGATGAGGATGGCGATCAGGCTGAGCAAGAAACGTATTTTCTGCCTCTGTCTGATGATGCTCACGTTCATGCGCTTGTTCCTCAGAATGCATACCTGTCAGCAAACTCGTAACAATAAGCAGCACCATAAACAGCGCGGTTCCACTTAATGCTAAATACGACCTTACCCAATATCGCCATTCACCTGCAGCAATCAATAGTAAGTGCTTCATAACGCCTCAGCCACCTTAGACGTTGACGAGAAAGCACGATGCACAATTTCAGTATCGATGCCTCCAGTTTCAGGAGCCGTAAACTCTCCAACCAGCTCCCCCGCATTGAGCAAACCTACTTTATCAGCGATTTGGCAAGCACCGTAAACATCGTGTGTCACCATTAAAATAGCTTTTCCCGTATCCGCAAGGCTGCGAATTAAACGATGGAACTCATCGATTGCCCTAGGATCAAGGCCTGAAGTTGGCTCATCCAATAGTAGAATTTCAGTATCGCGAAGAATGGCGAGAGCAATCGCCACCTTCTGCCGCATGCCTTTGGAAAAATCCCTAAGCTTACCCCCTCGCGCATCAACCGCTAACGATACTCTGTCTAAAGCGCTTTCAATATCATCGTTACTTGCAGACGTTTCGGCTAGCTGTAAAAAGTAATGAAGATTTTCGCGGGCGTTAAGATGCTCGTATAACGATGCGGATTCTGGCAAATACGTAATTGCTTTACGCACCGCCACCAAGTTACTTTCAACCTCAAGGCCATTCACTCTCACATGGCCTGATGCAGGCGACAAAAATCCAAGGAAGCTCAGCAAAGTCGTCGACTTACCTGCGCCATTCCCACCCAGCAAGGCATACACCTCACCACCGTTAACCCCAAGAGAAATGCCTTTCAATACATCTTTACCAGCACGCTCAACACACAAAAACTCAGCTTGTAATTTCATAGAATCAGAAACCATACGTTGCTGACACAGTTACATTTCGAGGCGTACCTGGCTGAACCCAGTTGTCAGCAAATGAATTAGTGTAATAAGTTTCGTCAAATAAGTTATCAACTTCAGCACGTAAAGCGATGGCCTGGCTAATATCATAACTCGCGAATGCACGAACGGTGGTATAGCTAGGAAGTTCAAAATCAACACCAAAATAACCATTCCTTTCGCTAACATGTAATAAGCCACCACCAAACTCAAACGGCTTGCCCGACAATTGCGTCAACTGCACAAGTTGCAGACTTAGCTGCTGCTCTGGAATATTCAAAAGTGGGCTGCCAGCTTCAACAACGTAACCAAAGTTGGCATCATAAAAATCATTTTTGGTCTTAGCATCAATGTAGGTATACGATGCCCAAAGATTCAAACCGTCAGCAACCTCACCATTAATATCAACTTCAATTCCTTTACTTTCCGCTTCCCCAATCGCTGCATAAGAGAATGCCGTTGGATCATCAACAACTAGAAGATTATCTTGCTCTACCTGAAAAACAGCCACTGTTCCAACCCAAGCACCATCATACGAGGCAAACTTCACACCGGCTTCAATAGAAGTAGACTGGTTAGGATCAAAGCCATCACCATTTGCATCAGTGCCCGAAAGTGGGCGGAAATTTTCACCGTAAGCTGCGTACAGAGAAGTCGTGTCTGCTAGTTTATACACAGCGCCGAATTGCGGACTAATACGTTGCTCATCTTGATCAGACTTAGTACCTGAAAGGTGGTTTTTAAGCTCTTGAGTATAATCGTCATAACGCGCGCCGATTCGAATATCGAGTTCATTGGTCAAGCTGATCTGATCTTGAACGAAGAAGCCGATAGATTCTTGAGTCTCAACACGATCGGTATTGGCTGTAGGCGTCGGTAACGGATACGCCCCATAAACAGGGTTATAGATATTGATATATTGTGGAACAGCTGAACCTTTAACACGTAAAACAAATTGATCATTCACAAACTTATCGGAATCAACACCCACGATAATACGATGCTCAAACCCCGCTAAATCAAAATTACCATTAACTTCAGCGCGAAACATTTGATAGCTAGCATCATAGTCACGATAGCGGCGGAAGCGATTGACCTCCTCACCCTCTAACCCTGCAAAACCTGTTTCAGTCGCAAAACCTTCCAAAGAGGTATCACGATAATTAACACCAACAAGAGCACTCCAGTTTTGATTAAAATTATGCTGAAATTCTACTTGATGGCCTAATACATCGGTATCAATGGGTCCATCGCCAGGCTCTCCAAGAAAACGACTTTCAGGAATTTCTCCCAGCTTGCCATCGACCGCCATCACACCCCGATCAAAAGGCACCTCTTGCTTGCTATACTCCAGTTCATAAGTCAGCATCGAATCGTCATTTATCTTCCACGCCACCGATGGATTAAAACCTTGCTTCGTCGTCTTAATCGTATCTCGGAAACTCTCTGCATCTTCATAAAAACCCACTAAACGAATCGCAACGTCATCCGACACGGGCGCGGTATAATCAATATCTGCGCGATAAGTCTCCCAGCTTCCTGCTGACAAACGTACTTCACCAGCCGTCTCAAAAGTTGGACGTTTAGTCACAAGGTTCACTGTTCCACCCGGCTCACCGCGACCAAAAAGTGCCGCACGAGGGCCTTTTAAAACCTCAACTGATTCGATACCCGACAAATCACGAGAACCACCAAATCCTCGGCCTGCATTAAAACCATTCACCAAATAATTACTGGGTAAATTTTCGTCACCCACAAATCCTCGCAATGCAAAGCTATCCCACAGGCCACCAAAATTGTTCTGGCGCGCTACAGAAGTTGAAAGGTCTAACGCCTGAACCAAATCAACAGCGCCTGAGTTCTGCAGAGTATCAGAGTCTATCTTCAACTCTGACTGAGGTGTTTCTAACGGAGAAAAATCACCCTGATAAGCTTGGCGATTTGCAGAAATCGTAATTGTGTCTAGTTCAGTATTTTCTGCTAATGCAGGAATAGCAGCATTCAATAACAACACCGAACAGGCAAGTTTATTTTTCACATCTTTCTCCAATCAATACCGATACAGGCGACTGTCTAAAGAGCCAGCCATAAGGCAGGAATGTTATAACATAACATTAAGATATTCTAATACTTACTGATTAAATTCGCCTTAGGTATTACGTGGGGCATATTTTATAAATCGCAAAAATAGTCATAATTCTATCGATATTTGTTACCTGCATCATTGTTAAACTAAATGTACCCATAACTTATGATCCATTTATTTATAAGTAACGTAAAAGGATAGTCTAGTGGTGCAATAAGCTAACCTAGCCAGAAATAATGCTTATGTTAACTTAATACTCCCTGTCATTAATGAAGGGATTAATAGCTTATAAAGATAAACTGGGAATATAAATACGTGACACAGTTAAAACCGAATTGCCACAATGGCGATAATATTGTCGACTTATTTCGTAGCCAAATAGAGCAATACGGTCCAAATACCGCGGTTTCCTTTCAAGATAGCAACATCACCTATCAACAGCTTGGTGAAAGAAGTTTAGCGCTAGCCTTATATTTACAACAGCAGGGCGTATGCCTAGACGAATGTATTGGTTTATTTGTAGAGCCTTCAATTGAGCTAATGGTCGGTGTATGGGGTATTTTACAGTCGGGAGCCGCCTATTTACCTCTGTCACCCGAGTATCCTGATGATCGCTTAAGATATATGCTGGAAGACAGCCAATGTAAAATCATTGTAGCGCAAGATGAGTTAATTCAACGCTTGTCTACCTTCGTTTCAGATGACGTCGTATTAATACCCTTTTCACAGATTGCTCATTTCTACAGCAACAACAAAAACCCTCAATATTGTATGCTGACACAGCATGCCTCACCCGATAACTTAGCGTATATAATTTACACATCGGGCAGTAGCGGTAAACCAAAAGGGGTAATGATTGAACACAGAAGTATTGCCAACCAAATGGACTGGTTATCGAATACCTTCTCATTAGATTATCAAAGTGTCATTTTACAAAAAACACCGATGAGTTTTGATGCCGCTCAGTGGGAAATTTTAGCTTCGTGCTGCGGAGCCCTTGTCGTAATGGGTGAACCTGGAGTTTATAAGAATCCAGAGAAACTTGTAGAGACGATCATCCGACATGACGTATCAATATTACAAGGTGTCCCTACTCTACTGCTCGCATTACTCGATGTTGAAAATTTCGCACTATGCCTTAGCCTCAATAAAATTTTTAGCGGTGGTGAAGCGTTGTCAAAACACCTTGCCGTTGAGCTATCAGAGCATTTACCTAACTGCCGTATTATTAACTTGTATGGGCCGACCGAATGTACCATCAATAGCTCGGCTCATCTTTTTGATAATAAAAATATTGAAAATAGCGCAGATACTATTTCTATTGGCACCCCAATACAAAATACACAATATTATATTCTCGATGAAGACAAGAGACCTGTAACTATTGGCAACATAGGCGAACTGTATATTGCCGGTGCAGGCTTAGCGAGAGGTTATTTGAACCGTGCAGATTTAACCGCAAAAAGTTTTGTTACACATTTTTTTGATGGCGAAGAAATAGGCCAACGGCTCTACAATACCGGTGACTTAGCTTACTGGAATGAAGATGGTTCGGTGCAATATTCAGGAAGAATTGACAATCAAGTTAAACTCCGAGGATATCGCGTTGAGCTAGATGAAATTAAATCCATCATAGAAACGCACGACTGGGTAAATAGCGCGGCAGTATTTTTGAAAAAAGATGAATATACGGGATACCAAAACCTTATATCGATGATCGAGTTAAACCCCAGAGAAGCGGCCTTGATGGATCAAGGAAACCATGATTCCCATCATCAATCTAAGAAAAGTCGTAGCCAAGTTAAAATGCAGCTAACCAATATAGGTTGCCGCAAAGATACTGACAACATTAATAAACCCACGATTAATTTGCCAGGAAAAGTAACAAAAAACAAACAACGATCACTGGTTTTTTCACGTAAAAGTTATCGTTTTTTTGATGGTGGAACCATCACAAAGCAAGATATTATTAACGTGCTTAACAGTAAAATACATTACCAACATTATATTAAATTATCTGATCTTAACTATGATGATTTTGGTGAAATCCTACGATATTTTGGACAGTACCTTTCAGAGAAAAGGTTACTACCTAAATATGGTTATGCGTCGCCAGGAGCATTGTATGCAACTCAAATGTATTTTGAAATAAATGGTATTGGCAGCCTTGCTCCAGGTTATTACTATTACCATCCGGTGCATCACCAACTAATATTGATTACCGAGAAGGAAGATAGTGGCACTGTACAATGTAAAGTACATTTTGTTGGTAAAAAATCGGCGATCGAACCTATTTACAAAAATAACATTTTAGAAGTATTAGAAATGGAAACTGGCCATATGGTTGGTTATTTCGAGAATATTTTACCAACCTATGGCTTAAGTATTCAACCGAGTGATTACTTGCCTGAAACCATCAAATTGCTTGAGGTTGCACCGAACGATTATTACCTTGGTAGCTTCAATATAGTATCGGGGACAAAAGATGTAATGGATGACGATATCAGCTTGTATTTACAAGCTCATCCAGGAAAAGTAGTAGATCTTAAAGCCGGTAAATATTTGTATGACAAGGGTCAATTAACACGTGTATCTGATGAGATTATTTTAAAAAAGCATGTCATCGCCATTAATCAATCTGTTTATGAAAGATCTTCATTCGGTGTTTCCGTTTTAAGTACAACCGATAAAGATTGGTTAGGCTACATAAACTTAGGCCGTAAGTTACAATCATTACAGATGAATGATTTTAATATCGGCTTTATGTCTTCTGGCTACAGCTCAAAAACAGGGAACAATTTACCATCGGCCAAGCGAATTAAAAACATACTCAATAAAGAGGTAGGGCCATCCTATTTCTTTATTGGTGGTCTTATTAGCGACATACAAATACAAAGTGATGGTATGAACGAAGATTTAGTTCATATGAAAGGCCCATCAGAAATTATTCAAGATGATCTGGTGAAGTTTCTACCGACTCACATGATGCCAAATACCATTACAGTTATCGATAAAATGCCATTAACAGTTAATGGCAAAATAGATACTAATGCGTTGCTGATGTTAAAATCTGACGGTGTCAGTGAAGAACATATAGAACCTTCTAATGATGTTGAGCGTACGATATTAGACATTTGGAAAAAAGGACTGAAGAGAGACTCAATTTCAGTCGATGCAGATTTTTTTGAACTCGGTGGAAATTCACTCATCGCAGTGAGTATGATCAATAAAATAAATACAACCTTATGTTGTGATTTACCGTTACAAATCGTTTTTTCTTCACCTACGATTAAAAAATTAGCCCAAGCCATTAATAAAAAAGAGACTGATTTAGCGTCGCGCTTAGTCCCTTTTCAGAGCAAAGGAAAGAAGAGCCCCATATACTGCTGGCCTGGACTGGGCGGCTATTGTATGAATTTACGATTATTGGCAGAAAAAATGGGTACCGACCGCGCTTTTTTTGGTGTGCAGGCATACGGGATTAATACTGGAGAAATTCCTTACGAAACTATTAGTGAGATGGCTGCCAAAGATGTTGCTATGATAAAGCAAAACCAGGGTGATGGCCCTTATACCCTATGGGGTTATTCATTTGGTGCACGAGTTGCGTTTGAGGCTTGCTACCAATTAGAGCAAGCGGGTGATGAAGTTGAAAACTTATACTTAATTGCGCCAGGTTCACCCACATTAGAAGACGAACAGTACCTAACCCAAAATAACGAAGCAACCTTTACTAACAAACAGTTTTTGACCATATTGTATTCGGTATTTATGGGTACAATAAATAGCCATTCATTAACCAAGTGTTTAGCAGTTGTTGATACTAAAGAAAAGTTTATCGACTTTATTTGTGGATTGAATAACCAATTAGAAACAGGTTTAGTTATGCGGATTATCGATATAGTGACGATGACTTTCGAATTCAGCTACTCATTTAACGAACTCAAACAGCGACAATTGAAAGCGCCAATTAAAATCATTAAAGCGACCGGTGACGACTATTCATTTATTGAAAATAATGATACTTTTTCTACTATTGAGCCAGTGATAGAACAAATTGAAGCAAATCACTACAGTATGCTTAAAACCACACATATTGATCAACTTGTCGCTGTCTTATAGTTCATTAATTTTTATTTAAAGGAAGAAACATGCCACATATAAATATTAAACACTTCCCTTCACTCAGTGAAGAGCAGCATATTGCTTTGGCTAAAAGCATCACAGAAGCGATAACAACCGTTATTGGATGTGATGAAGGTGTTGTTTCCATTGCCGTAGAGCCAGTAGAACCAGACGTATGGAATGAGCAAGTATATATTCCAGAAATTATTGGACGAAAAGATACCTTAATTAAAACACCTGATTATTAATCAGATATTTTAGCTGTAGAAAAGGTTAATTAATGGGCATCACCATGCCAGGCATATTAACAGGGCGTTCAATAAAACCAAATTTTTTATAAACACTCGCAACATCTGCAGCTGCCATTAAACCAAAAAAGGCACCAGGTTCAGCAATGCTTTTTACTTGGCTCACTAAATGTTCAGTGATACGTTGGCACAATCCCATTTTTTGATGTGTAGGGTTCACAATCATATCTTGGAGATAAAAATATTGATGGCCATCACCAACAATGCGACCCATAGCAACTGCTTGGCCTTGATGCCAGATACTGGCAAAGAAAATTGAGTTAGAAAGTGCTTTAGTTAAGGTTGCTTCGCTTAAGCTATCCCAACCAACGGAAGCTCGTAATTGAATGACTGTTTGGGTATCTAAGATAGTATCTTTTAACAGAAAATCATTCATTAAATTTTGCCTTTAGCTAAGATATTAGAAATTATTGTAGTATGGTTATTGGATTAATTATTAAAATAATTAGTAACGTTACATATATGATTTATAAAAATTAATAATACCTTAGTTGAATTCAACTTAGAAGCTCATACACATTACGAAAAATAAATTTTACGAATAAACTATCGCTGGTATTAAGAGACTAACATGACAAAAATTTATAATAATATTATCGAGCTAATTGGTAATACTCCGATGGTTAAGTTGAATAAAATTTCTAATCACTTACCTGGAAATATTTACGCTAAATTAGAAATGTATAATCCGATGTCTAGCGTTAAAGACCGCATTGCATTATCAATGATAAATAATGCAGAAAAAGAGGGTCTCATTGAACCAGGAAAATCGGTAATCATTGAAGCCACCTCTGGTAATACAGGAATTGGTTTAGGCCTCGTTGCTAAACAATTTGGCTACAGAACCATAGTAGTGCTTGCTGATACAATGAGCATTGAACGCGTTAAAGTGCTTAAGGCTCAGGGCGTTGAAGTAGTAAGAACACCTGGCGCTGACGGCTTTGCCGCCGTTATCGCTAAAGTAAAAGAATTATTAGAAGTCATACCTAATGCATGGTCTCCAATGCAGTTTGATAATATGGCTAATCCACAAGCCCATTATGAAACGACTGGCATGGAAATTTGGCGAGACATGGAAGGTGATGTCGATATGTTTGTTACCGGGCTTGGCACCGGCGGTACCATTTCTGGGGTAGGACGATACCTAAAAGAACAAAGCCCTCTCATAAAAATTGTCGCAGTAGAGCCTGAAACTTGTGCTTTATTATCAGGTGGTGAACCTGGCCTTCATAAAATCCAGGGGTTAAATGCAGGCTTTATCGCTAAAACCACCGACGTATCGTTAGTTGATGAAGCCATCATTATTCAAGATCAAGATGCATTTACCATGGCGCGTTTTTTGTTTCGTGAAGAAGGAATCTTTGGCGGCATTTCAACAGGAGCATCACTTTATGGTGCTATCGAGCTCGCTAAACGACCTGAAAATGAAGGGAAAAATATTGTGACCTTATTTCCATCTGGCGGAGAGCGTTATTTAAGCACACCATTATGGGATGTTGACGACCTTTAATAATAATCAAACGTAAGCTTAAAGGAGATGACAATGTTAGAAGTTCTAGCAATAGATCACATCGTGTTAAGAACAACCAAGCTCAAGGAAATGCTTGAGTTTTATACCAAGGTATTAAACTGTACTATTGAACGAGAGACTCCCGTAGAAACAGGCCTGACCCAACTTCGAGCAGGGAGTGCACTTATCGATTTAGTCGTAGTTGATAGTAGACTTGGCGCCATGGGTGGCGGTGCGCCAACTCAATCAGAAAGAAATATCGATCATTTTTGCTTACAAATTAAGTCAGTTCCAGAACAAGATATTATTACCTATCTTAAAAAAAATGGAATAGAAGTGGGTGAGTTTGAAAGTAGATTTGGGGCACAAGGTGAAGGTAATTCGATTTATATAAAAGACCCTGAAGGAAATGAAGTAGAGTTAAGGTGCCAAATTTAAAGGTTAATACTTATAAAAGTAAGCACACCTGCATCTTGCCACTGATACAATACGTTAAAAGTTCTTCCTTTGCGTATGTCCTCATTCAAATCAGTATTTACTTCCAACGTTAAACCCAGCAAGGATGAACCGTCATCAGATAGTTCATCCTGAAAAGAAATAATCGCCACATCTAGAAAATCGAAATATTTTTTGACTGAAAAATACAACGCCTTAAAAATTGACTCTTTCGCTGAAAAAGCTAACGTTAGTATTTTATTATAGTCAGAACTTACTTCGCCGAACAATCTAATTTCAGCTTCACTTACAATTGAGCGCTGAAAATCAGCTGCATTTTCAGTAGGAATAATTTCTTCGTAATCTATACCGATACCATTATTCTTTTTACTTAATAAACAAAGTACTTGATTACCGCTGTGAGTAATAGACCCAGCAATACCTTCTGGCCAACATGGCGATCTATTCATACCAATAGGTATATCTATCATGGGAAGTAGCATTATTCTCATGGCTTCTCGAACGATTATTCTTCCCGCCAGAAATTCAGCTCTCCGTTTAGGGACTGCTTTAGCTAAAGATTCAGGGAAGATAATATTAAATTCATTAAATAGCTCATCCTGATATTCATCAATATCAAATTGACATTGCAAGCAAACATTATCACTACCAGCAATTGTTAGACGGTTGATATTAGATAAAAATTCTTGCATGACCACGACCTACTCTATGAATTACAAATACAAATACTATATAACCAGCACATCCAGTACATTCATTATTTTTAGTTATAAATTTTTATAGTAGACTTTCCTACTTTTATTAAGCAGATTATTATTTTAAAATTAACGCCTCCCACACTTTGAAGGTAAAGCATAATATTAATATCATGTAGCTCTAAAATTGGGTTTTGGAAAAATCATCTATTAAATTTCACTACTAAACTGAAAAATAGCTAGGCCAATAACTAGTGTAAGATTCTAATATAGAATTTCAACGATTAATCTCCGGCTATACTTACAAAATAATTATTCAGAGACAGTGCCAAAAATGAAAATCTGATTATTGAATAACAAGCAACATTTATTATATCGATCATCAGATTACTCTTAACGCTTAGATTTCTTGTCGCTTTTTGGAGCGACGAAGTTCATATTGCTTTGTCATGCATGCACCTTTATATCCATCTCCTAACACGAGAAAAATAATCTTTATACTCTCTAGGATATAAGATTAACAAGTGCTTCTCTTCTGCTAGAGTCTGACTATTTAATGTGTACAAACCTATTATTAAACAGACAAATGAAAAGATGGATGGCATTGCTAAGAAAAAACCGAGCTGAGCTATCGCTACACACACAAACATAGGGTTGCGACTATATCTATACCAGCCATCTGAAACCAACTTGCTTGGCCCATTAGGATCAATCCCGGATCGCCATTGCTTACCTAATCTATAATGAATCTTAATCGTCGAAATAAATCCTAGTGTTAATAAAACTATTCCCGTGAAAATGACCTCGGTTTTCTGAAGACTTTCTAATATCCCCAAGTAATTATCTACCTCAGGAAAAAATAATCTAAACACGCAAACTAGCCATATGGTGACGCGAAAGACCCGAAAGGTCATATGATTCCACCATGTTAAGCAAAAACGCTTTCCCGGAAATATTATTTCTCGGGAAATAGATCGCTTCATCAGAATTATTCTCGTGGTATAAAACGCAGCAACTCCTGAGTAAAATATCGCCAAATATAGGCGCGTAAATTCTGTTATCTCTAATACTTCATTAGCCATATTCATACCTTATTACTCGGAGATGGAGCTCATATAACAGTGCGCCATACGAACTAATGCCGCACAACTCCTTTATAAGTGGGAAAGTCGAACAAAGAGAAATCTTCTTTAAAATCATACGACTATCTCTATTTTTAACAGCAGGACAGTATATTCAACGCTCGCCCTTGTCAATTTGATATCAAACCACCCGTTCGCCTAACCCTTATTAGGGTTCAATATATACTTCCCACCCGTAGTCTTAGCATTATATTTCTCAATAACCTCAGGCGTCATCGCCTCCTCAAAAGACAGCTCCACCGTAGATTCAATCGCAAACGTCGTATTAATCTCATCAGCCACACGCTTATACAACTCACCCACCCTTGCAGGCTTTAACTTACCCAGAAAACGCATCAACAACCAACCACCCACACTCCACGTCATACCAAAAGCACGGTTAAGCAAGGTCGGTGAAAAATCTAACCCACCATAAATGTACACCTGCTTGTTATCAACAGAACCATAGGTATTGAAACCCGTTGCGTCTTTACTGCCGACCGCTTCCATCGTCGCTAGAATAT
>Ga0209290_1000593_pt1 | contig 24214 bp, 17 predicted proteins | sample EN1Hudsemesocosm_2_FD_184632 | JGI IMG/M metagenome (GOLD analysis project Ga0209290, IMG submission 184632) | Methane-oxidizing microbial communities from mesocosms in the Hudson Canyon - EN10B Hudson Canyon (SPAdes) (version 2) | ecosystem: Environmental > Aquatic > Marine > Cold seeps... | reverse complement strand
ATATGTGCAGTATAAGGCAACCCAGCGTTACCCCAAGTTTGTGATGTAAACCACATCCTAGAAGCCAGACGAAAGCCTCTATTTATTAAACTCCCATAATATCAAAATACTTCCAAGTTACGTCTGGCGCATAGCGTCTCAATACGTTGACTCAGTCACAGCCACCTCCGTCACCACCATCAAAGAAACTGCCACCCAAACTACCACCAATATTTCGGTTGGAAGTTCGCCCGTTAAAACCACCTCTTGTGACAAGCCAAATAGCAGCAGAAATTAAAAACAAAGCAAATAGAATGGGGCATATAGCGGCGTAAAAAGTGCTGTCGGACGACAAATCCATAAAATGCCACGAGCCATACAGTCCTAGACCAATGATGGTAAAAGACTTCATAGTTTCTTGCTAATTTGTGTGACCAAGTGGGTACACGTCTTGTGAAGGTAAAAGTTTTTGATTTATTCTGCGTGTTCACTACTACGGGACCTAGACAGAGTATAGGATTTCCCTTTTTTTTGAAAATAACTTAATCATCTTACGTAGCTCCAATTAGCAGGGCACGAATGAAAGACTAGAGCCGATTGCATTGCAGGCCGTATTAAGGAGTTCAGTGGTAACCCGAGCGCTATTGAAAGTAAGGTCCATTAGAAAAACAAAGATGATTGATAGATAAGCCAAATAGCCGAAGCCCATGTAATCGTTGTACAGGATGGTATAGAACCAGTCTTGTCCAAATATATAAATGCATGAAGAAACAGCGGTGGCGGTCAGCAAGAGAATGCCAGGTACAAATAGTTGAGCTACGGCTTTTGGCTTGAAAAAAGCAACTAATATCAGAACCAAAAACATGCTTGCATTGGTGCCTAGGAAAATGCGAAGGTCGAATCTTAGATTCTCGACGATCTCTAAATATTTCCCCTTGATTATTCTTTCTATGTTGTATTCTGCAACTTCGATGCTGCTAATTTTGTTTACGTAGCTTTGAGTTATTGAAACTGTCAAAGCTTTTTCCTTCTCACAGTCATAACTACACATTGCTTCAAGGGTAGAAGCAATTTTTTGAGGTATATTATTCTCTAGGTCAGTAACTCTCTTTTTTTTTTCAAAGCCTAGTTTTCCTGCAATTGAGAGTGCCTTTTGAGTGATCGACGAGGATTTGATTTCATTGTACTTATCCACAACTTCACTCGCTAACTGCCGCTGTACAAAACCTTTTGCAGACTTTTCAACTGCGTCTGGTAAACCATAAGTTAGTCCAAAGAGAAGGCTAAACAGTACTAATCCCAAAATCCCTATTGTTTTTAACGTAACTGACATCCTTGTCCTTAGAGAATCACATAATCTACCGTGTGAGAGATTATTTACTTTGCCAATAATGCATGATTCCAACCCTTATCTGAAGCATGTTATTAATTCACTGAGTGAATACTGCGTAATATGAACTTATAAGGCCGTTATTTTAACAGTATGTGAGGTGTCTATACGCTTATTCTATTATATTATATTGAATAAACAGGGTAGTATCGTGGCCACTCAGAATAGTGTTAATTTAACTAAGCAAGGTGTTCAGTACGATGAAAGAAACAAATAAAATCCCTTATATTCCGTTAATTGGCGGGCTATTAATTTTATTAATTGGCTATTTTATTGTTGGTATAATTGGTGGTGTAGTGGGTGGTGTGATTGCCGGGATTATTATATATGCCGTCATGTCTAAAACAAATGAAGCCGGTGAAAGCACAAAACAGACGACAGATGCAGAAACTTGTAAGCCAAAAAGTGTAGACAATTTGGACATTAGCCTTGAATCACTAGTAAAAACCAATCTTATGCTCCGTAAAAACATTGTACTGCCGAATGTTAGAGATGAGTATGAGGGTGTCATTGACGCCTTGGTTGATGTTTTACCTAAAGTGCATGAGGCCATACCGGATGGTGAGCTTTATTGGGTGGTGAATCGCATCGCCACTGAATATCTACCCAACAAATCTGTCGCTCCTTATTTGGCATTAACCCCTGAAGAGCAGCAGTCAGAGGACAATGTGACAAAGGTCATGGACAGTATTAAAGCCATCATGGCTGAATTGAGTGAAATTAGCCAACTTTTGAGTACGAAGAATTCAAACGAATTTTCTATTAAAGCAAAGTTTATACAGCATCGATTTAACATATAAAGGCGTATTAATATGGACAAGAAATTAAATACCCCCAAATGGGCTTCAGAGACTGATATTGCACAGATGCAAGAAAAAAGCACCTCTGTGATGGCGCAAGTTAAAGAGAATCAAGGCCCTGCGCTTATGCGTGTAATGGACTCAATTGGGTCTGCATCTCAAAAAAGAATGGTTTCTGCTAATGATTTGATGGCTGGCAGTATTAACTCGCTGTTAAAAGGCTTAGATGGAAAATCGCCTGCCGGTGAAAAATTACTCGAACTACGCAGCGTGATGGATGAATTGAACCCGCACTCACTACACAACAAATGGTGGTTTTCATGGATGCCACAATCTGTGAAACGCAAAGCGGTTTCAAAGTTTGTACATAAATATCAGCCTATGCAAACACACGTAAGCGAAGTGCTTAACGGGTTAAGGGCAGGTAAAGATGATTTGCTTGAAACAAATCTTGAATTGGAACACCAATACAATGAAATTCATGCAACGCAAAAAGAAATTCAAGGTGAAATTCATGTCGGCGAATTAGTGATTAACGAAGTTGAGACATTGCAATCCTCGCTTGATGCTAATGACTCGCAGGAAAAATCAAAACTGGCTCAGGTTGTTAACAAAGCTGCTCGCCGGGTTCGGGATCTTAGAACAATGGAGCAGGCTGCAGTTCAGTTTTTTATCAGTATTGACCAGACGGTTGCGTCGAATGAACTGTTAAGCGAACAAATAGACAGTGCTCTGGCAGTAGGTCCGATGGTAATGACTAATGCCTTACGGATACAAGCTGCGCTCGCTAAACAGAAAAGCATACAAGAAGCGGTTACCGGGTTTCAGGAAGGTCTAGGTGATCTGATGGCTCAAAATGCTACGGCTGTGAATCAAGCAGCCAACGAGATAGGTGATCTGTATAACAACCCCGTTATAGCCCTTGAGAAAATGGAAGAAGGTTTTGATCAGTTGATGCAAGCTGTTGCCACCGCGAACGAAACGATGTCAACCAGCACCATCAAGGCAAAAGAGACCAGCGCTAAATTGGCAGAGATGACATCTGCTCTTAATCCTGTCGCTGAAGGGTTGCGAGGCGATAAAAGTCCAGGTGCCGAGCCGGAAGTAGCAGAAAAAGAAATCGATGGTTCCGTGATTAGTATGGAGAAAAATGCATGATTGATGTGACAAGTCGTCTCGACGTGATCAGGACTTTAAATATTCTTCCTGATGATGAGATCAAGGCATTAACCATCAAAGATGCTGTGGCAGGTTCATTTCTGGAATTTGGAAAAGAAACATTTAAAGTGCTGTCGGTCAGTCACTATTTAGAAGTGAAATGGAAGAATTTTAAACGAAAAAAGCATGACTATCTCATTACAGAACTTGAACTATTTTCTTTGGAAAAAGGCGAAACGAGCTTTCTAGAATGGGAGGTGGATGACGAACTTGAAATTAGCCATACCCGAACCATGCCTAAAATGCGTGAACTGACCTTTGATGGTCGAAAGTTGACGACTCAGCTTCTTGAAGATATTGCCGAAGAAGAGGAAGGTCAGATTTCTTACAAAGGCGAAGTCTTTGATTATTCAGATGATGACTCCTGGGCAGGTTTATTTTCTCGAACGAAAGCGTTTGACCAAGGTATTCCTGTACGTGCTTACGAATTTGAATCGGCAAAGGATGTGTGTTTGACGGTTGAGACGTGGCATGAAGAATCTGATGAGCGCCCAGACAGAGAAGCGTTTATCAGTTACCCGATAAATCCTCGTTCCTTGCGTGTAATTCAAGTCGTATAAGGCTTCATTTAATGAATTTATTTACTCAAACAAAGAAGGGTATTAAGTTGTTTCGATTAACTCATGTCTATTTAAGACTGGCATGGCTGATGGTATTTATTTTAGGGTTATCAGCCTGTTCAGGGCTGCCGGATCATCTTGTTAAAGAAGCAAGAGACGTCTTTCCTACCAAGCTTGAACAACTGAAACAAAGTAATACGGCATCGAAGAAAGACTTTAATGCTATTAAGTCTGCGTCGGTTTGGTCGTTTGCTGAGCCTTATGCCAACTCTGAACAATGGGATCAGCATATCACTGACTCAGATTCAGAAGTTAACTCAGCTGAATCGCTTTATGAAAAACAAATTTTGCTGATGATGGATGATGATCAACCCGAGGATGCGAAAGCCTTTGAGGCTTTATTACAGGCATTCCGTAAACATTTGATTAATGCTGACAAGGCCGCAAAAAGCCCTCTTGAGCGACTGAACTTTTTGGTAAATACTCGAAATAATGCACAGCAAATTTTTGAGACTGCCAATCAGCACTATTCTGAAATTCTTGGCATCGAGGTAATGTTTACTGCAAGTGCCCACCAGGCAATTAAGCAATACAGCAATAAGGAATCTGATATAACGGGGCGAATCGGTAAGCTAACTGAAAAAACTGAAGAAGCGACAGGCATTTTGAGTAAGGTGAAAACGCAATATGGTTTTCATACTGCTGACAGAAAAACTGATTATGCCATTTTGGGTGATCAATCATTGGCTTTAAAAGGTATGTTGGATGACATATCAGGCTATCATAAATCCACCCAAGCCAAGTTGGACGAACTGTACAGGAGTTATACCAAGATTCTCGCGGATCAGCGAATTGACTACTACGTGACCATCGGCCGCGCCACATGGTGCGAAGGTGAATATTGTGGGGACGGCACGACACGAACATATCCTCCCGCAAAAGTAGATAGCAAGGTTATAGCGTTCTTTGATGGCCAGAGCCAAATCGCCAAAATTAGCGGTTGGCGCTCACGTAATTTTAGTCTCAACATTCCTCAGAATTACTGGAACGCACTTAAAATTAACCCGAAGTGGAACTTTCCAAGAGGCGATGATTATGCTGAATATTGGGTAGAAAACACATCCAGCAAAGCCTTTCACAAATATATAGAAATCGTAGATAACAAAGCCTCAGAAGGTACATGGGAGCTTGTTTCTGAAGATAACTTCTGGAATCAAAATGACAATTTGGGCATGGCTATTTTAACAAAACCCTACGGTTACTATGAAGAAGATATCTTGAAAGAAGCGCAACCTGCCGGTATGGCTATGATCGCAAGCCCAGTCATGGCCAATGGTACAGCAACTGGTTCCAATCAATATGGTGAATGGCGTAGGGGTTCAAACGGCACATCCTTTTGGCATTACTATGGTATGTATAGTTTTATGTCGAATATATTGGGGCCTTCCCGATACAGTTACAATGACTGGAATGGGTACAGCCGTAGAGAGAGATCAAGAGGCTACTACGGTAGCTCTGGTCAATGGGGTACATGGGGGTCTCAAACCTATACCAATGACCGTTATCGAAACGGTGATTTCGCTAAACGTAATCCTGGCGCTGTTCAACGCGCACGTTCAGGTAATTTAAATAGAAAATATACCGGCGCAGGTAGTATTCGTACAGCGGGTTCAGCAACGAGAGGGCGTGGGCCTTCTGGTGGCGGAAAATAAATAAGCAGGATTGGAGCAAACAATGTTAGTAGAAAATTATTTAATGTATGTCGGTTATATGATCATTTATTTGATCTTGGCAATCGGAATGCGATTTATTCTGAATTTCCGATACGCGCAAGCCTATTCTGCCGATGATGTCATGAAAGAGGGAAATATGGCTGTTGGCTTTAGGCGTTCAGGTGCCCAACTAGGTCTGGCGATTTCAATGATTGGTGTCATGTCGGGATCAAGTCATGCAGATTTAATACAGGATGTACTCGATACTTCATTATACGGGGTTATGGCGGTGTTCTTTATGGTGTTTTCATTGATCATTACAGACAAGGCTGTTTTACATCGATTAAATAATACGCATGAACTGAAGAATGGCAATGTGGCTGTAGGCTTGGTTGAGTTCGGCACCCTGATTATGACAGGTATATTGGCCTATGCCAGCATCACCGGCGATACCGGTGGAATCTGGTCTTCTATTATTTATTTTGTTGCAGGTCAAATCATGCTGATTAGTCTGGTTGCTGCCTATGAAAATATTTTGGGAAAAAGGCTTAACTTAATTCAAAAAATTACGGATGGAAATTTATCGGCCGGTATGTATCTGGGTGGAAAAATCATATGTTATGGACTGATCATTCAAAGCGCGATTGTCGGCAATGGTGACGTCAGTAGTTATACCCAATCGATCATTAATTTTCTGATCATCTCCATAGCTGGAATGATTCTTTTGTATCTTTTTGAATTTCTGTTTGATCGGGTCATCATGGTCACCAGCACGGTCAAAGAAGTCCTTGAAAAGGATCTGCGCGTGATCGCGCTACAGTTATCATTAGCCAAAATTGGCATGGCTTTAATTTTAGGTATGGCGATCCTGTAAAGTGCCTGAAACTACACAGGGTAAAGCCTCGTCTAGACGTATATTGACCATACTGCTGTCCTTTTGTATGTTTTCTACCGGTGCCAGCGGTTTGGTCAATGAGTACGTACTGGCAACATTGACAACCTATATTCTGGGTAATTCGATTGAGCAATTCTCAATCGTCATTGCTTCGATGATGTTTATGATGGGCGTGTCGGGTCTCGTTCAACATAAAATGTCAGATGAGAATCTGGTTGAAAAATTCATGACGGTTGAAGTCGTGATGGCATTGATGGGCGGGTTCGCTCCACTGGTGATTTATGGCGCGTATGGATATATGCAGAATCACTTTGAATTCGTTCATTACTTCTTTGTATTAGGTATTGGGTTTTTAATTGGTTTTGAAATACCCATTGTTATGAGGATCGTCGAAAAGAATAAAATCGGCCTGAAAACAAACCTAACGATCGTTTATGCCATGGATTATATCGGGGCGTTTATCGGTGCCATTATCTGGATCAAATATCTGCTGAAGTTTCACCCCTTAACTGAGATAAGTTTCATCGTAGCGGGCTTCAATTTCATTGTTGCCGTTTTTGCTATTTTATATTTTGTATATACCGGTGAAATCAAAAGGCGCTTTCTTGCAATTATTGTTCTGGCGTTGACTGCTGCCGCTCTAATTTTGGGGGTTTCCGAAAACAGGGATCTAAGTGATCTGTTTGAACAACGGTTCTATGATGACCCAATCGTCCATAGAGAAACTACGAAATACCAGCACCTTGTGCTGACTGAAAATACCGGTACGGGTGATGTACGGCTTTATATTAATGGCAACACTCAGTTTTCGTCGCTTGATGAAGATCGGTATCATGACTTTTTAGTCCACCCGGCCATGACGCTGGCAAAAAAAACAAAACATATTTTAGTACTGGGCGGTGGCGATGGTTTGGCGTTGCGTGAATTACGCAAATACCCTGATATAGAAACGATCACTCTGGTAGATTTAGACCCTGATATGGTTCGCCTAGCAGCCAATAACCCTATTATGCGTAAGTTAAATAATAACGCCTTCGACGATACCCGCATTCATACACGCAAGCCTGGCGGTATGGTAGAAACCAATGTAAAAGCTATACTTCTCCAGGAAGACAGCAGTTTTATCAAGGACCCTGAAGCAGATTGGGTAGCGTCAGTATCCGTATATTCACTGGATGCTGATCAGTTCATTAAAAATATTGAAACACATATTTGGGATGTGGTTCTAATCGATTTTCCAGACCCAAGTTCTATCGAACTATCAAAGCTATACAGCAAACAGTTCTATCTCAAACTTGCCAAAAATCTTAATAAAGACGCTTTAATTGCGATCCAATCAACATCCCCTTATCACGCGAAAGAAGCCTTTTTAACCATTGGCAATACCTTAAGAGCGGCCGGATTTAAAGCCTTACCTTATCGCCAAAATGTACCTAGCTTTGGCGATTGGGGGTTTTATTTAGCATGGAAAGGTGACAATTCTCAACAAGAAATGAAAGATAAGATAAGGGGGATAGGGCAGTTCGACGTCAATACCCGATTTATCACAACAGAATTATTGGCCGCTTCATTGGCATTTGGAAAAGGCGAACTTGAATCTAATACACATTGTGTAAATTCGATCATGCAGCCATGTTTAGTAAAGCAGTACACCGACCACAGCTGGCTAATTGAATGAACAGTTGGGGATAAGCACTTTTACAAAGGAACTTTTTGCCATAATGTTAATGTACACGCTCTTAAAACGGGCACTATCTTTAAGCCATTATTCACTTTACGTGGTATATCGCCAGGCGTGGAGCATTATTTTTAGCATACTCATTCTACTGTTTTTAGGTGGGTATGGCTTAATGGTTATGGCGGGTGAGGAGCAAATCGTCAATAACTATACGTGGTGGTTCTTTGTAACCGCAACGACGGTCGGTTATGGAGATTTTTACCCGATCACAGAATTTGGCCGAACGATAGCTGTCGTCATCATGCTGGTCGGTATTGGTATTTTGGCATTACTCATTGCAAAAATAACAGATTCAGTTTTAACTATTTCAGGAAAACGACATAAGGGCTTATCTAAAATGCGACGCAATCAGCACACGGTAATTATGGGGTATCGAAAAGGTAGCACCGAAAAGATTGTTGAAGAACTTATCGAAAACAATCATGACGAACAAATTATATTGTGTTCAAGTGATCAACAAACTAACCCCTTTACTAAAGACAATGTTGAATTTGTCCATGGTGAACTTGCTTCGATGGATGTACTGAAACGTTCCTGTGTCCACAATGCCGATAAGATAATTGTATTTGGTGCTGACGATAATCAAACATTTTTTACCGCTTATGCCATTCGAGATATAAATAAAACCGCCCATCTGGTTTGTTATCTTCAAAACGAAGATCATGCGATTAAAGTTTATGGTCTACCCGCGGAGAAAAAATGTCTTAATCAGGTGATTTTACCGATGGATGTGTATCTATTGGCACAGGAGCTTCAAGACCCAGAGTCGAGTACCGTTTTTCAACACATGGTGTCAAACCTTGAAGGCGCCACCTTATTTAGAGCAGATATACTAGAATCGCTGAACAAAAACTGGCAGTTTGAAGAATTATTTCTTTGGTTTAAGCGTGAGTATAATGCGACCTTAGTGGCGTTAAAAAAAGAAAAAATGATCAGTAATCCTTCTTTAGAAGAGTGTGTTCGCCCAGGAGATGCCGTGTTTTATATTGCATCAAAAAGAATTGAAAACCTAGAGTGGAACTAAGGCCGCTCAAGTGCTTATTTTTTAAAAGTACGAAGCAAGGAATAAAAGGATTTTTTCAATAAGTGTCATAGGTCAATGTGGGTCTACGTATGGATAATGAATTAAAGACTTTACGCAAAGAGTTAGCCGTACTCGGGAGTGAATTTAGCCAACGGGTGAAGGTCATAGAGCAGCGCATAGATCACTTAGAAGCTAAGCACATCTGGGCTGTAGAAGACGAAACCTCACGCTTGCTCAGTAATTCAACCGGTACCCCAGCTAGTAATTCAGATATTAACCATAATAGTAAACCAAGCAGTGACGTTACGACCAACAAGAATATAAATGTTCAAACAACCACCTCAGCTATGGCTGTGCCAGAAAATAATGAGGCCGTTGAAGAAACCGCTATAGTAACTTTTGGATCAGAAGAAAAATTACAAGAAAATGCATTTCAACCTAAATCGAAGTCGCCGCAAGAACCTTCAGGTTGGGAACCTGACGCAACGGCCCAAGAGACGGGAAGGCAGAGTTTATTCACGATATTAGCACCATTGTTTGGACCTTTTGCTGCGTTATGCAGCTTCTTTTCTACTTTATATTTACATTACCAAAAGCAAGGAAAAGCGCCGGTATTTTTTATGACTGTCACCGGGATTATCGCTTTAGTCCTAGGGTTTGGCTATTTGTTGCAATATTCATTTAATGAATATTTAGGGCCTGTCGGTAAGATAATTATTGGCTTTGCCTGTGCCTTTGCCGTTACAGCCGGCGGTGTTCGGTTCACCCGAATAAGTGATGAAATGGCAGAGTATGGTTCGAGCATTATTGCCTTAGGGGTGATAATGAGCTTTCTTTGTGCCTATTTTGCAGGTCCTTATTATAACTTGTTGCCGAGTTTTTGGGGTTTGCTGTTGCTAGCTGGGGTAACCGCCGTTGCTTATATGCTAGCACTTCAATTTGAAACTCGCGTGGTTGCCATCGTGACCTTAGTCGGCGGTGTTGCTATGCCGTTAGTAATGGGGCATGTGGACTTTTCACCGCAGCTTTATCTGAGTTATCTACTCGTCCTCGCGGTAGCGATGTTGAATTTAGCACAACGAATACAGTGGCCTCAACTGGCTTTAGTTACCATGGTACTGAGCGCTGGCATGATTGAGTTTTCAGTGGTTAATCGAGAAATTATGTCAGCTGAGCCGTTCGGCCTCATTGCCATTATTCACGGTTTCTTCTACGCCTTTGGCTACTTTGCTCTGAAAGGGTTAAATGACTCAGCGATGAGTAAACCTCGCTTACTCGTCATCTCTTCTAACATTTTGTTCTATATTTTTGTTAGTCATCAATTGGTCTTGAGCAGTACCATATTAGGAGTGATGTTATTAGTTAATACATTACCTTGGATAGCTCTGTTTATGTTGCCAAACAAAGTATTTCGATATACGGCTACTAGTGAAGTTTTTCGTACGGTGCAAGCATTAGCCTTATTACACGCTGGGTTATTGGCAGGGGTTGGTATCTTGGTGTTAAGTCGCCCTGAGCTAATGGGGGTGATCTGGTGTGTCGAAGCGTTAATGTTGATCTACCTAGGTAGTAAGTTTCACTTCACTAGTGTGCGAGTAGAAGGCTATGTTGTGCTATTAATTTCATTGTTAACGATGGGGGCTCATGTCGCGACTTGGCTGTTCGATGCGGTGAGTCCAGCACCGGTCTTACTGAACCTTGAACTCAGTATTGGGTGGGCAAATCTTATCGCCTTAACTGTTCTTGTATATGGCGCGGTGATGCTAATGCAAAAGCAGCAAGTATATTTACTCGATAAAGAACATCAACTGATTTCTGTGTTAGAAAACCTTCTTTCCTTTGGACTCTCGTTAAGCTTCTTACTGACGGTTGGCATATTCTTGGGTCAAGTTATGTGGTTGTTAGCGGTTGTTCCAATGTTTTATCTAATCTTGCGTTCTAAGAACAAGGAGTTAGTGATTACTGAGTTACTAGGCCTTAGTCATTTGCTATTGCTTATTGTACCTATGGTTTCTAGCGCTGCCGTAGTAGGTCACTTCCATTTTTCAGATCAAAGTATCTATGCACAAATTGCTAGGTTAGAGGTATTTGTTGCCTTATGGTTGATCGCTGAATTTTATAGCCGGTATTTTCCTGAAAGTAACAATATAAGATTCACTGAAGGTTTACGGAAGATATTTTATTGCTCAATTCCCTTATTGTTCTTACCAAAAGTTCTTCGAGAATATAGTGATTACTACCCAATCGCATTGTGGTTGTCGAGTGTAATCGCGTTGGCTTTATATAGTCGCCTGCGGTATAGAGTTTTAATGATTGAGTTGCGAGTGCTGGTGTCAGTCGCAAGTGTTGCGGCGATAGTGAGCTGTGGAATGGTTGAATTTTCTAATTGGTCAGGCAACGCTATTGGCGCTCTAGGAGTAGGACTATTGTTTTATCTCTTGACTGGTTGGTATGGACAAGCTTTGCGAGTAATTCCCTTGGGATCAGATCTAAAAATACAGCTTAATAAGGCGCTCAAACCCATGTTTTCCCTCGCGGTTTACTACTTTGGTTTAGCGCTGTTTATTGTCACCTATAAAGTTTCATCCAGTATTGAGTTTGGGATGTTAATGTCGCTGTTCTATTTTGTCAGTTATTTCTTTGTCAAAGCGATATTAGCTCCGGTCAGAACAACATTAAGTGTTGCGTATTTAGTGATTTCTGTCTTATTTATTTTATTGACGCTAAGTAATAGCCTATATGCAGTCTCGAATTACTATGGGGAGACTAAAGAATTAACGCTAGGCATTATAAATAGTCTAGCCGTGGCGACGGTGGGAATACTTTTATTTAGACCAGGGGCGCAGGTAAGAGCGGTTTGGCAACGTACAGGAGGAAGGATTGTGAATATCTGGGTCTTCAATTTAATTACCATTGCTGCTTATGTGTCACTACTGTCTCAGTTGTTTACTAATATGCTTGGCCCGATTGTTTCATTTTTCCTTGTCGCACACGCTACGATTATTTTGTTCCTGACGCTAGAATCCAAATTCAAAAAGTTGATTTGGTTATCCGGGTTATTGTATGGCGCAGCCGCTATAAAAGTGTTGCTCTGGGATATGAGTGATTTTTCTATCATCCAAAAGGTTGTGGTCTTTATGTTGATAGGAATCTGTATGCTAAGTGCAGCCTTTAAATTTCAAAAGGTTGCAGCAAGGGACATTCATTTGAAAGAATATTAAGATAACCCGCTGCTTTTTTTTCAATGGAAAAGTACTGTCTTTTTCTCGTAAGTTGACGAGTAATAAATCCAAATCAGGACAACTATCGGCAGGTTTTTGGGAGTTGAGGGTGGGGTTATTTAGCTCTATTTAACGGAGTGCGCGCTAAAATCAAGCCATTAACATAAGTCCACGAGATTTTTACAAATGGACCTCGCATGATTCTTTGTTGTGTAAAAATCACCTTGTGCGATATATCTTACATAAGCTTGCGTTATCGTCTGTATATTTTTCAACCTTCTACCTCTATTATTCACTTCATTGCTAGGACAGCAGGGAATAAAGGATTCGCCAATATGGATGTGGCCATTAAGGATGATAGGAAAGGGATTCATGCTCATAAGGAATGAGCATACAAGGATTAAGGTTCAAGCTAAGGATTAGCGATAGGGATATACAGTTAAGCCTCGTAATTTACGGGGCTTTCTTGTATCTGGGGTTTGGGGAATATAAGAATTGAATCAGCTTCTAAATAAACAAACCAGCTTGTCTTTATTTTGTCTTAAATAAGGGGGTTTAGTCGTAACTTTTGGTATAAATTGGAATTGGTAGGTTATTGATATATAACTAATAGTACCTTCTAGAAAGTCAATGTGAGAGGTTCGAATTCCTGACTTACCGCCACTCATCTAAAACCCTGTAAATTAATAGATTACAAGGTTTTTATGTCTTAATTTCCTTAATTAAAGCGTTACTTGTCGTTAATCCTCTAAGTTAACTGCATTCTGCTGACCTTATTATCTAAATTACATAACGTTTCGTAAGATTGAGTGTTCTTAGCATATCAACCCGTGACTAGTTAAGCTTGGTAAGTCCTCTAACGCCTAAAATATTGAGCATGAAAGGTAGAAACACTAGTGCGGCAAATAAGGTGATTAAGGTTAAGCATAGCAGTTCAGTTGTCATAATATTCTCCACATAAGTACTTAATTTGATAAAGGATTTATAGAAGGAAGTGCAAGTGCACCTCCTTCGTTTAGCGATTAAGCTTCTTGCGCCATCTGTTGATTCTTCATGTTTTTTAGCGCATCGATCATTGGCTTTTCGGCTTGCATACACTTCACCAGAACCGGATGTGTCATCACCTTGTTCAGATGTGCACTTAACTTGGGCCATCGACTTGCATCCACCTCAAAGTCGGCATAGGTGGCATTGATGATTGCCGTTGCCACTGCAATATCGGCTAGCCCCAGTTCGCCAAAGAAGAAGCCTTCTTCGGGAAGTTGCGATTCGACGTAGTCAAAAATGGGAGGCATAAGGTTATCTATGCTATTTTGCACTATGCTTTCGTCGGTAGGCTGGTTTTTAGTAAATGGTTTGGTCAAACGCTCCATAAAAATATCGGCAGCGCAAGGCTTGAATAGCATCGAACCTCCGTACTCTTCCAACCATCGACTTTTAGCGCGATCCGAAACGCTTGTGGGTCGGACGGTAGTGTTTGGATATAGTTCTTCCAGATATTCGATAATCACATTGGAGTCACAAATAACGACGTCACCATCTTGTAATGCTGGTATTTTTCCAAGAGGGCTAATGGCTAAATATTCGGAGGTTTTTGTTCCTGGATAAATGTCGACCATTTCATAATCTATACCTTTAAGCTCAAGGGCTACGCGTGTTTTGCGGACGAAAGGTGATATAGGAATTCCGTAGAGTTTCATGTTTATTGCTCCTGACAAATGAGTAAGTTAGATGCCTGTTCAGACGTCTAGGTAACAATTTACATCTGGTAAGGTAGTAGTATAAGATCGGTTAGAGACTAAAAAAGACCATTTAGGACATGCGTATGAAAAAAGTCGTTATTCTAGCTGCCGAGAACTGTGTTTTATCCACAATCGCCGCGCCCATGGATATGTTTCTTCAGGCGGGAGTGTTATGGAACATGACAGTCGGAGAGAAGCCGAGTCCTGAGTTTGAGGTGAAAATTGTTACGGCTGATGGCAAACCCATTAAGGCGCTTAACAATATATCTATCGCACCTGTGTGTTCGATGTACGACATCACAGACGTCGATTTAATTGTTATTCCTTCTCAGGGGTTTTTCTATGATGTTAAAAGTGATACTCACAAAGAGAAGGTTGTCTGGTTAACTCAATGGTATGAGAAGGGCGCTGACCTAGCTGCGATATGCGCAGGTGCATTTACACTCGCAGCTACAGGCTTGTTGGATGGTCGTAAGGCCACAACCCACTGGGGTTTGGCTAATCAATTCAGAAAGTTATTTCCAAAGGTTAATCTGCAGACAGACTGTATGGTCACGGATGAAGATCGTTTATTTTGCGGTGGAGGCATCACCGCCGATTTAAACCTTTCACTCTACCTGATCGAAAAATACTGTGGGCGAGAAGCGGCCTTGCAAGGTTCAAGGTGCATGTTGGTGGATATGGATCGTACCTCTCAAGCCCCGTTTGCGGTCTTTCTGCCAAATAAAGATCACGAAGACAAAGAAATTCTTCAATCCCAGAAATGGCTCGAAGAGAATTACAAACAAAGTATCAAAATAGAGAGGTTGGCAGAGAAAGCGGGGACGAGCCTTCGACAATTTAATCGCCGGTTTAAATCAGCAACGGGAGAAACTGCGGTTAAGTATCTTCAGCACATGCGGGTTGAAGCAGCCAAAATACTATTAATCACCACCAAACAATCGTTCGATGAGATTTCTCCATTGGTTGGCTATGAAAATGTTAGCTTTCTGCGCAGGGTGTTTAAAGGGAGTGTTGGAATTACACCGATAGAGTTTCGCAGGAAGTTTGGTCAACCTGGCTAGTGCCTTTGGCTATTTATGTTTTTTTGAGCATGAATTATGGCATCGATATGACGTGAATTATGCGTATTATGGATATAAGTTATTATTAATAACTTTTGCCGGTAAATAATGTGCAAAGTTTGGCTAATTGTTCGGTGTCACATTCATTTGTACATCACTAAGAATCACCTTTACTTTCTGCCGCAAGTTAGAGACAGTGACGTTAAAGGTTTTTCTTAATGACAGGACCTCAATTTAGGTGACCTTTCCAGCAACTATGTTACAGTTTTCGGCTCGTGGTTCTTGCGCCACTCAGCATCTTCTAAGCAGTATTTAGGTGACTTGAGCATGGCGAGGTCTTTTTTCTTTTCAATAGCGCTTATGTTTGGTGTCCGGGTAGCGACTATTCTCAGGAAGCCGGCGATGGTTTTCATTCTGGCAGCAAAGCTCGGCTTGAAATCGTCTGGTCGTTCGGCGATGTAGCGGCGAGTGATGCTCTCGAAGCTCTCAGGCTTTCGTTCGCCCACGAGCTCAACATCTTGGGTCACGGCATTCACTGCAAATGCGCCATTCCGGTATTCAGCGGCATATTGTCTAACCTGGGTAAGTGCCGTCTCGGAGAAGTCAGGTGGTGGCACCGCCTTGACGGCTTTGAACATCATCTCCTCGGGGATGTCTCTATACTTTACTTCCCGACCAAGTGCTCTCCCCATCGCGGCTGCAATTTCGTTGGGCGATAGTAGTTCCGGGCCAGAAGGCCGGTAAGTCTTGCCCGCATGCCTATCGGGATCAATCAGCGCGCCGACAACCACGCTCGCGATATCTTCGTTGGAGGGAGCTGCATTCTTTTTTACATTCCCATCGCCGAGCGGCATGGAGAATACGCCGAGATGAGCCGCCGTATCCAGCGACCTCAGGTAGTTATCGGCAAACCAACCAACATTGACGCAGGTTGATGTCATCCCTGGGGGCATCTTTATCAGGATGTCACTGAGATACACAGCGCGCGTGCCTACGGATGGATGGTCGGCGCTTGCCAGCCATTGACCGAGGATGACGACGTGTTCCAGTTCTTCCTCATAGGCCGCTACGGTAAAGGTCACGTTGAATAGCAAGAGGTTGGGCGCAGCCGGTGCACATTGATAGGCGCGCTTAACGCCGTCCATCGCAGCTCGCATATCTGTGATCGAATACTGGTTTCCGACGAAAATTTCGGCCCCCGCGCTTTCAAGCGCTTTGCTTCGGTGGTCTAGTCTCCGCACGAAGGCTCGGACGGGAAAGCCCTCATCAAGCAGCTGCAGAACGACTGGCGTTCCGGTTCTTCCGGTGGCGGATGTAACGAGAATTTTAGGTTTTGTAGGCATTATGTTTGTTCCTTTTCATATGGCTGAATAAAGTATTTACTTTAAAAAATGAAGTAATTAATTGGTAAACGACATGAAACAAAAGACTAAAATCTACTCTGCCCGATATCACACGCACTTGACGTCACTCATTCGAATGACATCAACCTCCAACATTGATTGGTTTTGACTGCTAACTTCAAAACCTTGGTGTTCTGGAAGGTAATTTACGCCTTGGCAGCTTTATCCGGAAGCATCAAAAAGGACATGAAAGGTCTGATCGGGACATAATAAAATTATTAATGAGTTGATCTGACTCCAGATTATCCAAGCTCTAATATTCTTCAGTTTTATCCACCTGATAGACTAGATTAAGCGGCTGGATTATTATATTAAGAGCTTTTATTCTGTCTATACTAAGACTTGTGCGCTGATTGTCGAAATGTTGCAGGTTTTTTCACCGGAGCTCTAAAGTGAGGGGTAAATGAGTCATGAGCGAAGTGATTATTGTCAGAATAGCAATTGTTATCTGCCTGTTTGCTACAGCCGCCTGCAGCACTTTTCAGGTTAAAACTGATTATGATACGGGTTATACGTTTTCTGAATCCACTACCTATGTTTGGGATGCCAGTGCCAGCCAAGCGGAAAGCCTATCTGTGCAGCGATTTCGCTCAGCAATTAAAGCGGTATTGATTGAAAAAGGTATAAAACTTGCTCCAGCTCGTGAAACTGCGCCGTTGACTCTTCGCTTACATGTATCAACGGAGGACCGCAAGGAGGTCAGGCCAATGCCATCCATGGGGCGTTGGAATAGCAGTAGTAACGATTTATATTGGCACGATTATAAACTCAAGTTGTTTGTTGTTGAATTTATTCAGACAGGTAAGAAAAGAATCGTCTGGGAAGGTAAAGCCAGTGCCAGAATTCTGCATGATTTAACCCCGCAAGAGCGTGATGTGCGTGCAAAAGAAGCAGCTCGAAAACTTCTTAAAGTATTTCCACCAGTTAAAAACATGGATGAGCATCATTGATTAATTAAAGGGTCGTAGCAAATATCTTTTGATAAGTTATATGTCTGAAGACAAACCGAAAGCGGCCAACCGAATCACCACTAAAATTGACTGATAAGCCGGCACTTAATACGTGATAAATTAATATGAAGATGTCAGCTATTGGCACCAAGAGGCTACTAGAACCATTTTAAGCCTTTCAACTTCAGGCTGATTTGGCCAAATTATCGTGATTTAACTTACGGTGATAACTTTAACTACTCGTAAATCTGTGGAAAATTAATTTTCGATTATGTATGCAAAGGGCTACCTAATAAACAAAATTGATCATTTATCTAAATCTAGAAATGATTAACTTTAGATATTTGGACAAGATTTATTCTGACTAATAACTAGGTTCGAAAGCCATGAAATAAGCCTCTTTAAGTACCTGTTTGAGTGACTTGAATCAGTGGTAGTAAGATATTAGCAGTAGAGTGAAATCAGACTATTTCAAGTGAATGCCGCAGCAAGGAACCAAATATAGAGCACGAAGTGCTGAGTATTTGGTTCCTTATGGCTTGCTTTATGGTTTGAGTGCACTGAAGTTAATTTCATATATGATTCATCGTCCTAATTCCGAATATGGAAATAGCGATTAGCAATGCAATAATTAGTATTTTAAAGAAGGTTAAGTTATTTCCTAGTTTGGATAAAATGTAAATTTAAATGATTTACCAAATGCATTATTATCATTATTAATTTGATACAGAAAATCTGCGTATTTTGCTATACCTATCAGTTAATACATGGACACCCACTTAAATTCTTCTTTTTAAGGTGGGTGTCAATGTATCTTACATCATCAGACTGTTGCCCGATCTCGTAGTCATGTTCGAGATCGGTTAGATCAGTGGCAGAAGGGAATTCAGATGAGGGCGTCTTTATGGCTATAGATTACTGACTTTTGGTATCAAATGCAGATAAACACGGCAATACTGCCCTTGGTAGACTTACTCCCCAACTTGGTAAAATTCCAGATGAATCATCGGGAATTAATCGCTCTGAATTTAAGCTAAGGAAGGGTGATAATAAAGTGAGCACCCGTGTTCGTTTCACTTTTACCACGACTATTTTCACAATAAACGGCGCCTCCAAACTGCTGGGTAATGATGTTGTAGACAATATGCAAACCTAAGCCTGTACTCGATCCCATGTTGGTGGTAAAAAAGGGCTCAAATACTTTCTTAAGATCTTCTTCAGATATGCCAACGCCATCATCGTGATATTCAATTTGGATATTCTCTGAATCTGCTTCTTTATTACTATGGTCATTCACGTTGATCATTATTTGGCCGCCTTCTCTTGCTTTAAAGCCATGGATAATCGAATTCACTACCAGATTACTGATCACCAAAGCAAAGGCGATGGGGTAGCCTTCCAGCTCAAGCTTACTATCACAATTCACGGTGACACGATGATGATTTTCCCGTAGTTGAACGGACAGGCTGGACAGAATCTCTTCAAGGTAGTGTTTTAACTTAAAGCGTTGCTTTTGCTCTTCCGACTGGTTCACTGCCGTGGTTTTAAATCGCGCTACTAGGCTGGCGGCTTTGTTCATGTTATTTAATACCAGATCCGCAATTTCACGACTTTTGGAGAGGTAATCCTCAAAGTCATTTTTGGTCATCGAACCGTTTTGATATTTATCCTTTAGCTGTTGAGTTAGTCCCTGCAATAAGGACGCACTGGTTACACTGATGCCTACGGGGGTATTGATTTCATGAGCTACTCCGGCGACTAGCTGTCCCAGTGCCACCATTTTTTCAGCTTCGATCAATTGGTTCATGGTGTCGCGCAATTCTTGAGTACGTTCCTTCACCTTATCTTCCAAAGTGGCGTACAGGGTGGCATTTTCGATCGAGATCGCGGCCTGAGAGAGTAATACTCTTAAGAGTTCGACGCGTTCTTCTGTAAAAGCACCATCCATCTCGTTATTTTCCAGATAGAGCAGGCCTTGTAACTTATTTTGATGTTTAATCGGGATACAAAGAATAGACTTCGATTTTTTTTTAATGATATAGGGACTAGTTGTAAACATACCTTCTGTGAAGGCATTTTTGAGTATCACATCCTCGCCCGAGTTTTCAACATATCGCACCACATCCATTGCCAATGTTTCGTTTTTATCCAAGGAGGTGGATTGAAGAACTTCTATTTCTTTATGCTCCGCTTGGGCAGATGCTTCAATCAGTAAAGTACCTTCATGCTCTAGGATAAGGTGCCCAAAACGGGCGCCGGCATTTTCGATGATAATGGTCATCAGGCGTCCAAGCAGTTTTGCAAGGTCTATTTCTCCAGATATGGTTTGCGAAGCCTTTAAAACTGTTGTCAAATCAAGGTTGTCCGAAATTTGTCTACTTAGAGTGTTACTTTCCATCTGTTCACTTTGAAGTGAGCCACCTTGTACTGTTCTTGCCGAAATATCCGATAGTAAAATAGAATACTGTTCTTCTAACGCCGCGACCTTAGCATTCGCCCCCCATCGGCCAAACAGGTAATGAGCTTCTCGAATATAAACAACCGCGACGGGCTTCTGTTTCATATCTAGCCAGAACCGCCCACACAACTCATTTGCCATTGCCTCCCAATGTGTATAACCATTCATTTTTGCGGATTCGATGGCCTGTTGGTAAAGGCCCATCGCTTGGTTTGGGTTGCCCTTGCACCTGGCTTTTTCTGCTTGAATTAGCTGGTACTTATCAAGAAAGTTTGATGGGCAGTTATCTGCCCAGTTTTTCATCAGCGGTTCGGTGGACGCTAGTTGGTCCCAGATTGTCTGTTGCTTCTGTTTTGGTAAATTGGGTAAGCAACCTAATAGGGCAATAGTGTAGTAGAAATAATGTTCCGCTACGTGGATGCAGCCGGGAAAATAGACAATGGTAAGCTGACTTTTTTGACCAAAACCGGCTGCTTGCTCGTATTTGCCAAAAATACAAAGATTTTTTAATTTGTAGAAATTGTATATGGCAAGGGTAAGGTAAAACTCCATCTTTTCACACCGAGCCAAACAAATGGCCTCATCAAAGTGATCAGTATTAAAAGAGTGTCGACTCTGGGTTTTTCCCTGCATATTCAATATGGCGTGATTTACCATCAACTGCAGCTCATAAATAGAGTGCTGCTTCACTTTTTGGCAGTAGGAAAGCGACTGTTTTCCTGCATCCAATGCCTCATGCAATGGTGAACCATCTGAGTAAAGCACCCTTACCATTACTTGTAGCGAATAGGTGGTCCAAATAATGTCGCCGGTTTCCATGCCATCCTTAATCGCTTGTTGCATATAGGAAATCGTGCCATGCAGCGGTTTCTTCCAATGATAAACAAAAAAGGCGAACATACCCAATAGCTTGCAGCTTAATTTTTTATTGTGGAATACTTTGTCATTGAGTTTTAATGCCATATCCCCGAACTCATAGGCTGCGGGATAGTCGTTTAATACTGAGCCCATAATGGTGGCAAACCAGCCGTAGATAAAAGTAGAAATGTCACTATTACCATGATTAATAGAGTAACGGACCCCTCGCGTTACAAGCAAACTGAGAAAATTAGGGTTAGCAAAAAATGCAGGGTCGATCATAATGGCCATTATTTCGGTACAGGCTTGCTGTTTCGCATTACTCATGATAGGGAGGTTAATCAGGTCCTTGATTCCTTTTCCTTCCATCTGTTTCTGAAACAACTTGTACTCCGCTTCAAATTCTTTCTTAAGCGCTTTTGGTGACGCAAGGTCAGGGAAAGAAATTCCGAACAAAGCTAAGGCTTTTATACCACTGTCAAATACGCCAGCGTAGTTGCCCTGATTGGAAAGCTGAACCATTTGAAGTTGATACACATCACTCTTATCCAGATCATTGGCAACCTGTTTGAGCATTAACCGGATTTTTAGGTCCGAGGCTTCAATATTACCTATCAGAAACAGGCTTTCTGCACAGAGCTTACTGAGTTCGAATGCTAAGGCGTAGTGGTTATTCCAGGCATCATTACCCAGTAACTCAATGCCAATTTCTGCGTGCCCAGCCGCAGGACCGAAAGCGGTGGAGTCTTTGGCTTTTATGCAAGCTTTGAGATTAAGCGTAGCCAATTCGACTCTCTCATTTTCTGCCAGCATCAGCTCTCTTGCCGCATTCAATTGTTCAACGATATAAAAAAGTTTATCGTCCAGGATTTCTTCATCTGCGCTGGCTAACAGAAGCTGTCCTATTTTGAGATGAATGGGCTTAAGTTCATTTATTGGGATTAAAGAGTAAGCAGCCTGTTGAACTCGGTCATGCTGAAAACGATCTTCAGCTTGCATTCCACAATCTGTCATTTCACTTTGGTTTAGCAGTTTTGAACTTTGTCCCGTTTCATCGTGTAGGTCTTTGAGTAACTTATGCTCTTCGTTTAAGGGCAAAATGATGCCGTGTTCAACTGCAGGCCATAGACTCTTCGCTACTTGGATTAAAGGCCTTTCACAAATGACAGACAAAGTTTTTAAATCGAAGCTGGCACCTATGCACGCACCTAATTTAAGTGTGTCTTGCGTTTCTTCGGGGAGTTTTCTAATCTTCCCCATCATAAGTTCCACAACGTTTTCCGTTAATTCCTGTTTATTAATCTCCTGGATATCCCAACCCCAGGACTCTGTTTCTGCATTGAATGAGAGCAGATGTTCCTGATAGAGGTTCTTACAAAACTCATTAACGAAGAAGGGGTTGCCATTGGTTTTTTCCATAACCAATTGGCTCAGTTCGGCCACTTTCTTTGTGTTGGTTTTAAGTGTGTCGGCGACTAGTTGAACTAAATCTTGTGACTTTAAAGGCGGCAGCGTGATGGTGCTTAACGTTGCCCCCTCTTTTATGAGCTGTTCTACCGCGAGCATAAAGGGATGCGAAGGATCCACTTCATTATCCCTGTAGGCACCTATCAATAGCAGATTGGTCATGTATGGGTCTGTCATCATGACCTTAACCAGATTAAGGCTGGGAGCATCGGCCCATTGCAGGTCGTCAATAAATACCACCAATGGGTGTTCTTTCTGCGTAAAAACCTTAATGAAGTTTTCAAACACCATGTTAAAGCGATTCTGGGCTTCTGCTGGTCCAAGTTGAGTTATGGTGGGTTGAAGGCCCATAACCAATTCCACTTCAGGAATGACATCAATGATGACTTGTCCGTTGATACCCAGCGCCCCCAATAATTTTTCTTTCCATTGAAGTAACTGACTTTCTGTTTCCGTTAATAGATGTTTAATTAATTCCTGAAATGCCAGGATAAGAGCGTAATAGGGCTCGTTTCGCTTAAATTGATCAAATTTACCCGATATAAAGTAGCCATGTTTACCCACGATAGGGCGATGAATTTCTTGAACCAATGAGGATTTTCCAATGCCGGAATAACCAGCAACAAGCATCATTTCAACCGGACCATCGGATACACGCTCGAAGCTGGCCATCAAGGTATCCAGTTCCTTTTCTCTGCCGTAGAGCTTTTGCGGAATCTGAAAAATTCCTGACACATCCCGTTGACCCAATTTAAAGGTGCTTATGTGGTCTTTTGTTTGTAACATGGAATATATTTTTTCAAGGTCGGCTAAAATGCCTCTTGCGCTTTGATAACGATCCTCTGAATTTTTGGCTAGTAAGGTGAGAATTAATTCTGACAGTGGTTCGGGTACATCAACACCTATCATCTTTGGTGGTTTTGGGGATTTGGCAATATGGCAGTGGACTAACTCCATAGCATCATTAGCGGAAAACGGCAGGTTTCCAGTCAGCATTTTGTAGAAGGTAATACCCATAGAATAAAAATCAGTCCGGTAATCGATGGATCGATTCATCCTCCCGGTTTGTTCTGGTGAAATATAGGGCAAAGTACCTTCCAGTTGTCCAGGGCTCACGACTTGTTGCGTTTCATGCTGTAGTTTAGAAGCCAAACCAAAGCCAGTGATTTTAATTTTGTTCGAGTTAGGATTAATTAAAATATTGAGCGGTTTAATATCTTTATGAATGATATTTTTATCGTGGATGAGCATTAAGCTTTCAACGAGTTGAATGGCAATCTTTAAGAATAAAGAGAGGGACAAAACCTGGTTAGCAAGATATTCCTCTAAAGAAACTGCATCAAAATTTTCCAGAATCAGGGCTAAATTATGTTCATAAGGTTTAAGGTCTAAATAACGAACGATATGCGTATCGTTAAATTGCTGTCCGATTTCATAATCATGTTTGAGCTCTGTGAGGTCAGTGGTAGAGGGTAACTCTGAAGAGGCGGTTTTTATAATGACAGCTTTCTGGCTAGTGATATCCCTTGCACGATAAACACGGCACCGCTGCCCGTGATAAAGCTGGTCTTCCACTTGGTAACCCGCTAGCTGAATCATGGTGCGTGGTTATCATTTTGATTAATCTGTGGAAGCGCAATATAAAAGTGAACGCCCATATTCTCCCTACGTTTACCTCGACTATTTTTACACATAATGGAGCCACCAAATTGTTGGGTAATAATATTATAGACAA
>Ga0209290_1000591_pt1 | contig 24341 bp, 19 predicted proteins | sample EN1Hudsemesocosm_2_FD_184632 | JGI IMG/M metagenome (GOLD analysis project Ga0209290, IMG submission 184632) | Methane-oxidizing microbial communities from mesocosms in the Hudson Canyon - EN10B Hudson Canyon (SPAdes) (version 2) | ecosystem: Environmental > Aquatic > Marine > Cold seeps... | reverse complement strand
CAGAGCCAGAGCCCGAACCCGAACCCGAACCCGAACCCGAGCCCGAGCCCGAGCTAGAAAAACAATCTATTGATGATTCTGCAGAAGTTCAGTTTAAAAACACCAGTCAAGTTGAATTAGGGAAGCAGGGGGGCTCGCGCTCAGACGAGTACTTGTCTAAGCAGTCCGAAGGAAGACAATCCAAAAAACAACATGTCGCTATACCTAGCTATTTTGATGATATAGAAGAAACTGAGACTCTAGAGAACTTGGTTACGAAGTATGACGACAGAGATTCGCTTGATTCAAACTTTCTGATGTTAGGGGATATTGAGTTACATAGTGTCAATATTGGTCAGTCGTTTCTAAAGCCAGGGAAAGAAATAAAGGCTGTAAAGCGTATTATTGATAGAATGGCTAAACAGGTAATCTCTTATTGGATAAACCCATATAAAGGAGGCCATAACTATTATGGGGAGATTAAGTTTGAAGTTGATAGAGATGGTTATTTACTGAGCTCTTCAGTCTACCTAATGAGCGGACACCCTGAACTTGATAAGTCAGCGTTATTGGCGGTTCGTTCTGTACCACGATATAAGGTGCCCAAAAATAAGATTATTACCAACCAGTATTTTCGATATATGAAGTTTTATTACAGTTCTACTAACACAGAATTTGAACTCATGCCCTATGAAATTAAAGAGAAATAATTATGTCACATGATTCAGTTCAATTACGTTCAAAAGTAATTGAAAGAAATGCCTCGCAGTTTTCAGATTACAAAAGTTTGTTAATTTTTGGACCACCCATTAATGATGATTTAACCTTCCTTTGCCCCAAAAAAGTCATCACCTTTGATTATAAAGTTTATCTTTCTCATCAAGCCTCATTGGAGGAACGTGTTGAATTCTCAATTGAGTCTAACGAAAGCGCAGCATACGATTCTGCTTTAGTGTATTTGCCCAAGTCAAAAGGTGAGCTAGATCTGGTGTTAGCTTATATCACGCCGATGCTTGAAAAAGGTGCAGATATTTACTTGGTCGGTGAGAAGAAAGCGGGCATAGCCAGCGCGTGTAAAAAGCTGGATAAGTATGGAAATGACAGCGGCAAGATTGATTCAGCAAAACACTGTCAGTTATGGCAGGTGACGCTTGAAATCGAGCCACCGGTATTTTCTTTAGATGAGTGGCTACAGACGTTCCCTGTGAGTATTAATGATATCTCGTTAGAAGTTGCGTCTATTCCGGGTGTGTTCAGTTTTGGGGAGCTTGACGCTGCCACTGACTTGCTGCTGAATAATATGTTTACAAAACTAGAAGGGCGCATTCTCGACTTTGGTTGTGGCAGTGGTGTGATTGGCTGTTATACAAAATTGTTGAACCCAAGTATTCAATTGGAAATGGTCGACATCAACATCTTAGCGCTAGAGTGCGCTAAACGTACCTGTGAGCTGAACTCGATTGAGGCGAAGATTTACCCGAGTGATGGTTTGGCTGAGGTGAAAGGGCGCGTGAACGGTTTAGTGACCAATCCACCTTTTCATGCCGGTGTGAGTACTGAATATATGACGACTGAAGGTTTAATTCGCCTGTCTAAGGATAAAATGGTACGGCATGCGCCACTGCTTTTAGTCGCAAATAATTTTTTGAGATATGCGCATATTATAGAAGGCACCTTCGGTCGCTGTGACGTCTTAGTCGAGAACTCGAAGTTTAGAGTTTATAAGGCATACAGGTAGAGTCGTTTGTATAGGTCGTTTGTATAGGTCGTTTGTATAGATAGTTGGTATAAAAAGGGAAAAGGGATTTTTCCGCAACAGCTTTCCGGAGTTAACGCGTTCTAATGTTAAATTCCAGGCAAAAAAAAGCCCTTGGGTTACAAGGGCAAGTCCACTCTAGCTTTCGCTAGCGATAAAAACCTGAAAAATTTTAGAAACTGATTTGCGTTTCAATAAGTGCATCATATTAGAAAAATTTAGTATAAACATACTAAAGTTTGAACTGGGTCACATTTGTTCTTTGTGCTTAAATAAAAGCCTATTTTTTAGGCATCTTAGTTTGGTTAATGTAACGGTTTGTGATAATTTGTGATTTAAGTAACCGTGACTGGAAGTCATATTTCTCTTCAATTAACTAGAAAGCACATAATCACTCACGATTAAGCGTGTTTCAGGAATACTAAAATGTTTTCGTATATACCTAAGGTGGCCGTTGCACCTAAACATAAAAAGTATGTACCGGCTCTATCGAGTCGTTTTCTGACCTCGTTAGTTTTTATAGGTGTGTCTACATTTTCAGCGGCTACATTCGCTGAATTGAGAGTATTAAGTGAAGCTTCTTTAGCTCAAGTAACAGGTCAGTCAGGTTTAACCATTGATATTGAAACAGAAGTCACGATAGCCGAAATCGAGTATGTAGATGAAGGCTCAATATACTGGAGAGATTATTCCTTAAGCGGTATTGGTGGCGGTTTGGTCGATAATATCCGCGCAACTATTGATGTATCAAACGGTAATGAAACTCTAGGTACTGGTTTTTCTGATATGGCCAAGCTGGCTAGTATGGGTTATCTCGATTCGACCGAGGCCGATGTAGCTTGGGCGATATCTGAGTACAGCGATGGTAATGGCGGTTTTGGTAAGACGATGGGGGACGGTGACTTAGTCATCCATGTTACCTCGCAAGACTATGGTCTTGATTTAACGGTACCTATTGACCCAGCTGATCAGGCCGGCAACTTAGTAGCCGTTAAAAATGCCATCGATATGCATATTCAGCAGGGTGATTTTGGTATCCGTAGTTCTGATGGTTCTATGGAAACGTCAATAACTAGAAATTTCTCGGTTGAAGCTTACTTAGGTTATTTCGATATTATTATGAAGAATAATGGCAATGGCTTTCATGATACGGCTGTGTCGGGCTCTATCGGAAAACCTCAAAACATACTTCTTAATGATTCCTATATTGGCTTGGATTTGAAATTCAGGGTAGAAGATTTAGATGTTGATCATACTAATAACGTTTCCAATCCAGTGATACCTATGGCTGTATCTACACCCGCCTTGACCTTGCGTGATATGCGAATTCACAACGAAAGAGGTAACGATACCTTGGGTAGCTTTGGCTTTGCGAGTGTGGAAAGCAAGATAGCGGCGGCCAGCAGAATATTAAGGTCTGTTACCGGCCTAGCTGACGGTGGCTCTACTTACGTTGATGGTCAGGCGATTTATGACATAAATATCAAATGGGATTGGGATTTACCTCATATTTCGTTTGGTGACACCGGTCAAACCATTGGTGAAGTGTATCTAACCGATTTTCATATTAGTAATACTTCTCTTGTCATCTCTGCTCACTAAGGTCTGAGTTAAGGCCTGTTTGCTAAAACCCTTTCGACCGTATCAACGATTGATTGGGTTTGGCTATCTATCTCTAAATTGACATTATCTCCTACCTTTAAAGACCCAAATGTTGTGACGTTTAATGTTTCGGGAATCAAATGCACACAGAACTTATCAAACTCGACTTTACCTAAAGTTAAACTACAACCATTTAGGCCAACAAAACCTTTTGATAATAAGTACTTTAAATAACTAGGGGGAGTGGTGAAATAAATTGTGCAGTTATCACTATCTTGCTCAATTTGTGATATTTGGGCTGTGTCATGAATGTGGCCTGACATCAAGTGCCCACCAATTTCATCTCCTATAGCCGCGGCTCTTTCAAAGTTTACTCTGGAGCCTGTTGTCAGGCTATCCAGGTTGGTTAGTTTTAAGGTTTCATTGATGACATCAAAGTATGCTTTGTCACTAGACAGGTCAAACTCAGTAACGGTTAGGCATGTGCCATTGATCGCAATGCTTGCACCTTGCTGTATGCCAGAAAGTGATTTATTCGGGAATCTAAGGTGAAAGGTTTTTAGTTGCTCATTACCTTTTATTTGTATGACTTCAGCTATGCCCTGAACGATACCTGTAAACATTATTTTACCTTGAGTAGCTAATTGAAATAGTATTTTTGGCCAATCACTTTGTCTCGGCCCGTTTGTTTAGCTTTATACAGGCACTGGTCGGCGAGATCCAATAGTTTAATCGCATTTTTCACGCTATTTCTATCAGGTGTTGCACTTGCTACACCAATGCTGACAGTCAGATAGGTTTGTATGTCAGAATCATTAAATTCGCTTTCTTTAAACTGCTCACGAATTTTTTCAGCCAGTTGCATTGCGCCGTCAAGCGGGGTGTTAGGTAAAATAATGGCAATTTCTTCTCCGCCATATCGCGCGACAGTATCTGATGGACGATGAATGACAGAGGTAATTAGCTGTGCGGACTTACTTAGGCAGTAATCACCAAATAAATGGCCATATTGGTCATTTATATTTTTGAAGTGATCAACATCTATCATCATGACAGAGAAGTTCCAGCCTTCTCGTGCTGCGCGTTTGAACTCTCTTTTAAAGGTCTGATCAAAAAAATATCTATTTTTTAGCTTTGTTAAACCATCGGTAACGCTGAGCTCTTTGAGTTGTGTATTGGCACTTTCTAGCTCGGATGTGCGCGCGTTTACAATACTATCCAAATCGGCATTCATTTGAATTTGAGCATCCAGTAGTGCGTCCTGTGCTTGTACTCTTAGTTCTTTTTCAACATTTAGCTTATCTGCGAAGGCAATCGAAAGCAGTGCCAGTTCAATGAGGGAGCCGATAGAAATTGCATTTTCGTTAATAATGTTAGGCGATATATAGCGATTTGTTTCTAGTAAATATATGACGATGAATAGCAGGTAGCTGAACCAGGCCAGAGCAAAATAACGCGCAGTTTTGACACCCTTTAGCCAGTATTTGACGCCTAAGTAAAAACCGGTTACCACCATTACGCTGACATTAATAAAGGTCATACTTAATGCAAAGCTATAAGAAATAACAAAGCTGGATATGGATACCAGGATAAAGGCAATGATCAGAAGTTTTATCAGAATGTCATCACGTTTGGCGGTAGTGTGATTAATACCGATAAAATTTTGAATAAACATGATGGCACTAATTCCGACAAACGTGGCCGATAGAATGACTGCGTAATTATTTAGTTCGGGAAGGTTTGGCCACAGATATTGGAAGCCTATTCCAGATAAGACAAGCTGTAATGTTGCGCATGAACATAAGTAGACAAGATAATATAAATAGCTTCTATCCCTAATTGTTAAGTAAACAAAGCCGTTATATATCAACATGATAAGGATTGAGCCAAAGTAAATTCCGGTCAGGAAACTGAATTCACTAGACTGTTTACTAAGTTCTTCCTGGGTCACGATTGATAAAGGCAGTTGTAAAATACCTTCGGATTGAACTGAAATATAAATGTCTAGTATTTCAGTTTGGTTGGGGATTTTAAATGCAAAAATTGGAAGCTCGGTTATTCGGGTTTTGAACGGAAGCAGGTCGCCTGTATTTATTTCTTTGATGATTTGATTATTATGTATAAAAAATATGCTGACTTTATCGTGATGTGGATATTTTAGTTTCAGAAAACGTTGTGTTTCTACTTCTTGGTGTGCTGGTTGCTTAACCTTCAATTTAAACCATAGAGGGGCGTTCAATTGTCCAAAGTTTTGAGTTCGTTTGTCATTTAATTTCCATTTCTCTTGAGGAATGGCTTGGATTCTTTGTATGCTCGCGCTGAAGGATCCGTCAATTAAATAAGATAGGTAGGGGAGTATATCGATTCGTTGATTTTGTACATTATTATTAAGTACAAGATACTCTGGTTCATTGTTTACATTATTAGTGTTAGTTGAATTTGTTTGATAAGAAATGTTACTTGAGTCTATTTGATAAGAGTCGTCATATGAGCTTGTTTGGTGTGTAAACTCTGTTTCATTCGAATAGGCGTAAGTGCTCATGAGTAAGTAGCTAAGCAATATCAATATCCGGAAAGCCCCTAAAAAGAAAGGGGATTGTCCTGAACTACGCCGTTTTTTCCACGCTATCAACGAAAAGCCTCTGAATTTAAGTTCATAAATATAAAAGTATAGTTGAGAACTATAAAATCACAGGCTTTGCTAACTATTTGAATGCATTAAATATAATAACGCAGGTTTAAAGAGGGGCGCTATTTTCTTAATACTATAGAAGGGTCTAATTGATAGATATAGAAGGGTCTAATTGATAGATATAGGAGGGTCTAATTGATAGATATAGAAGGCACCAATTGATAGATAAAGACGCGGGCTTTATCTATCAATATTGTTGGTCTTATTCGCTAATGATAAAACTCATTTGAGCGCCTGGTTTTGGCATAGTGAAACCCGCTTCGGGGGCTGCAGTGGTCATTCTGTCAATAAAGTTTTGTGCATTTGTAAGTGGCACAACAGACAGCGGTAGTATGTTGAACTTATGGAAAGGCCAGGGGTAGGTGTAGTTATTGCCGAAGAAGTTTTCCCAGTGCCCTAGCACGTAATGTGATGCTTGTAGGTTATTGATGATGCTTTGAGGATAAAGCAGGATCTGGTTGTCAGGGTTTTCAGCATCAACATCTGCGGGCATCTTGATTTCATTAAAGTTGGCCACTGTTAAGATCGCCATATCGACTTCTTTTTCAGCTAATACTGATTCAGGTACAAACCCTCTGTTAGGCGTACTGGCAGCATCCTCATAGTGAAAACGAAATGCAACGTTGCCGCTATCATCCAAAAAATCAACAAGATAGGCAAAAGACTGACCTTCTTTCCAGAAAAATGCTGAGGTGGGAAGTGCGTTCAGGTCTTCTTCAAGGCCGCCTGGAGATATCTCAAATAACCAGTCGATTTCATCGATTATTGAACCGTCTGCAGCTTTGATGACGCCTTTAAATAGGGTTGCATTGGGTGCATGATCGCTTTTTAGAGCCATAATTCTGATTTTGCCAGACGGATTATATACCCAGTTTCCTGCTTGTTCATAAGAGCCGGCATCATCATTCATGATATGAATTTTTGACTCGTCTACTTCAGAGGCAATGAGATGCTTCATCGTCTTTGATCCATACACTACAGCATTCTTAGCGTATTTTTCCATAATATAGGGTACATCTAATAGATGGTCGTAATGAGAGTGCCCAACCAGAATCATGTCAACATCTGACACGTCAGGTATCATTCTATCTATAATGCTTTTGTTAGGACGAGTATTCAGCAGTAGGTTGATTGGGCCGGGGTTGCTATATGACGGGGCAAACATGATTTCATCTTCACCCCATTTTATGAGATAGCCGCCTACGCCTAAATATTGAATGTCGACTCTCGGTGCGCCAGGGTTATTGGCTTCAATTTGATCTAAGTCGACACCATCAAATATTGGTAGGTTATCAAGCGTGCCTGCCGAAACTGTCTGTACGCTTAAGCTGGTGAGTAAAGCTAATGTTAAGCAATAAAGCTTGGGTAAGTGCCTGGTTTTTCTTTTAGGTGCCTGAAAGAACATGTGTGCCTCTAGTTTTTAGTTTTATATTTGAGTGCTGCGATAATGTCCGCAGGTGAACATATTAAGTTTAATTGACTACATTTATTGATACCCCCGACAAATAGGGTATAGGTATTTTCTTTGTGATCTATGCCCGAAAAATGAGCTATTATTTAAAACGTAGGGTGTAGCCTTAGAATGTTGATGTAATGCTTAAAGACTTTTGTGCTGTAGCCGATATAAGTTTTACATGAGTTGTTTGCATGAAACGGCTAATTGAACTGTGATTTTCTAGAGATTTAAACGCGTGGCATCAGATCAGAAACAGCAGACGGATTTCGCATCAAATAAATCAGTCGACTCTTTGTTGAATGAGATGAAAAATAACGCTCTCGCTCAAGACGGGAGTGAACTGAATCATGCGCCGCAAGTTACTTCTAATAGCAAAGCTACTTCTAATAACAAGGCTACTTCCAAAAATAAAACGACTGCAAAAGATAAAAGACAAAACATGCAATCTCAACGCAGTCGTCGTAAAAATGTAGATCGTCGGGATAGCGCTGAAAAATTACCAAAAGGCACCGCCGAAAGGCGTGATGACCTTAATCGAAGAGGCCAAAAGTCAGAGGCGATTAAAAACCGTGAAGAGCTAGAACGTCTGCAAAATGAGGTCAAACTTCAACAGCATCGTAAGAAGATTCTATTAGCCGGCTGTGAACCCGTGATGGGCTTTAATTTTGAGAACTTAGCGTTGGATGATTATCCTGACAACGCTTTGGTTTCAGCTGCCAGGCATGATAGGGATATATGGTTAACTATTTGTGTTGTGTTTTCTAGTTTGTTCTTTTTTGGTGTTTTAGATTTGGTGTCTGCTTGGTTGGCCGGTATAGGAAGCGGCTTAGCTTTCATTTCTGCCGTTTTTGCTTTTTCTCCGGCACGTAAGTATTTTTTCCAGCGACCACATTTACATAAGCTATTGTCTTTAAGGAAAAGGCTAGAATTCTCAGCCTTAAATCATATTCAATATCTGGAAGGTTATGATGGTCTAGCGTGGCGCTGTTTTAAATTAGCAAAATATAACTCGAATTTAAATAATAAGCTTTTTTCGGGACTCTATCATTACTCTGAAGAGCGTCAAATGTTGAATGTGATCCAGAATAAAAAGCATATTCGCTTATATTTACTCTTAATGATTGAATCTCAGAAAGCTTATAAGCGCTTGGAAAAAGACTATCTCGAACATCATTTTAAGCATATTGATGATGGTTGGGATGACAGGATTGACGCCGCAGAAGCAGAGGAGTTAAAACAATCGTTAAATACTGAGATCAATGAGGATAAGGCACCAAAGGATTCTTGACTTTATGTAGCATCAAACGTATGTTTCAAACACCCGTTTGGAATAATTATACTAAGAATTTTATGGCATATACAGAAACCGTAGATCGTATACTTGATGCAGCTGAAATCCTCTTTGCTGAAAAGGGCTTCTCTGAAACTTCTCTTCGAATGATCACTAGTCAGGCAAAAGTAAATTTAGCCGCAGTTAATTATCATTTTGGATCCAAAAATGCCTTAATACAGGCTGTCTTTAGTCGATTTCTGACGCCTTTAAATGACTTGATGGTTGAAGGTCTTAAAGCAAATAAGTGGGGCGAAGACGGGGGAGAAACCCCTTCAATTGAAGATGTTCTCAGTTTATATACTAAGAGTCTATTGAAAATACCTACGCGTAATGAAAACGGCGTTTCTATTTTTATGAGATTGCTGGGCTTAGCGTATACTCAGTCTCAAGGGCATCTTCGAAAATACCTTGAAGACACTTATTCCAAAACGTTTTGGCCTTTCTTAAGTCTGGTAAAACAAATTACCCCTGAGCTTTCTACAACTGAGCGATTTTGGCGAACACAATTTGTGATTGGCTCAATGGCTTTTACGATGTCGAGTATTCAGCCTTTAACAGATATACTTGAAAATAAAGCCGGATCTGAAGCCAATCCTGAGCAGGTAATCGAGTTTCTAGTGCCTTTTCTCGCCGCGGGTTTGTCTGCTACGCCGTCCAATTTGAGTTAATAGAGTGAGTTCATTCGATATGTCTGAATGCCTTATAGATATATCAATAAGAGATCAAGTTTTATCCCTCCATGTATCCGGACGTTCATACACTTACCCCGTATCGACAGCCAAAAATGGCGCCGGACAGCAAAGTGGCTCAGGCTGTACACCTTTAGGTCAGCATTATGTTCGCGCTAAAATTGGTTCAAGCTTACCTATAAATAGTGTCTTCGTCGGCCGCAGGCCCACAGGTGAGATATATTCGCCTGAATTAGCTTCAGCTTTCCCTCAGAGGGATTGGATCTTAAGTCGGATATTATGGCTTTGCGGTAATGAGCCGGGGCTGAATCGCTTGGGTGATGTTGATAGTATGCGACGATACATTTATATCCACGGTACGCCAGACTCCGAGCCTATGGGGCTTCCTCTTTCGCACGGTTGTATTCGTATGCGCAACCATGACATTATTGAACTCTTTGATTTGGTAGCTATTGGTGCGCGTGTTTCGATTGTTTGAAAGGTCGACGGTTTGAAAGGTTGAAAGGTTGAAAGGTTGAAAGGTCGACGGCTTGATGCAAGTTATTCAATAAAATTTAACAATAAAGTGTGATTATAAAAAATGAATTCTGATTCTATTGCTGAGCTAATCATTGGTCCCTTGATGCTTGATGTAGCGGGTTTATCCTTAACGACCAAAGAGCGCTTATTGCTGGCTAACCCACTCGTGGGAGGCTTAATTCTATTTTCGCGAAACTACCAGTCACCTGATCAATTGCAGTTACTTGTTAGCGAAATTCGTGAGGCCTCACCTAACATTATTATCGCCGTTGACCATGAAGGGGGCAGGGTGCAGCGCTTCAAAAAAGGCTTTACAGCTATTCCAGCTATGGCCACTCTGGGAGATCTATATAATATAAGTCCTGATAAAGCATTATCTCAAGCTAAGGATTATGGTTGGTTATTTGCTGCGGAACTTATTTCTTATGATATAGATTTAAGCTTTGCACCCGTATTAGATCGTGACCATGGCATATCGAGTGTTATTGGTGATAGAGCATTTTCTAGTCACGCCGACGTTATTGTGAAACTAAGTCGTGCCTTGATTAAAGGGATGCACGATGCCGGAATGGTTGCGACAGGTAAGCATTTTCCTGGTCATGGTGGAGTAGCGGCAGACTCTCATCATGATATTCCGATTGATAATCGTTCGTTAGCAGCGCTAACAGCAAGTGATATGTGTATTTTCTCTGCACTTTCCACAGATCATAGTGATGGATGTGGTGCTACGATAGATGCAGTTATGCCAGCGCATGTCATCTATTCTGAAGTAGATACAAAACCAGCTGGTTTTTCTAAAAAATGGCTACAGGATATTTTAAGAAAGCAGCTTGATTTTGAGGGTGTTATCTTTAGTGATGATCTTTCAATGGAAGGCGCGAGTGTCGCAGGAAGTTTCGCTGAAAGAGCTGAGGCTGCGCTTGACGCGGGTTGTGATATGGTGCTGGTTTGTAATCACCCGCAAGGGGCTGAGGAAGTGCTAGCCTATCTTCAGAAGAGGCTAGATCAAGGTGAGTGTGACTTCAATAATAACCGACTAGTGCGTATGAGGTTAGACTCGACCAAGCAACTGACACCTGAAGAAGTGAAAGCTGACTCACGTTGGTTTGCATATAATTAAGCAAAGTAAGTGAATAAAAAACTAGAGTAAGTGAATAAAAACTAGAGAAGAGAACACAATAATGAACTGGAATGTAATAAATACCTGGTTGAAGTCCCAAGGATTAGAAGACTTTGTATTGCGTCAGGTAACAGAGGTAGTGTTAATCGGCTTGATTACAGCCTTGTTAAGCTTTTTTGTGTACCGGTTTTTTTCTCATATAGAGCGTCAGTTCTTAAAAACCAAAAACCTTTGGGACGACACTTTACTGCATGCCGCTCGACCGCCAATCAGATTAATGATTTGGGTAGTGGGCGCTTCATGGATGTTATATAGCGTACAAAGACAGTCTGGTGTCGATTTGTCTGCATTGTTAAATGTTGCGCAGCGCGCTTGCGTTATATTTTGCTTAACATGGTTTATTGTGCGCTTTATTTCAGGTGCAGAAAAAATTGTTATTTGTGCGGAAAAAATGAAAGAACCTATGGATGAAACGACTGTTTCGGCTGTGGGTAAATTACTCCGCGCTGTGGTTATTATTGTGGCTGTTTTAGTCGTACTGCAAACGATGGGATACAGTATTAGTGGTGTATTGGCATTTGGCGGTGTCGGGGGCTTGGCTGTTGGTTTTGCAGCTAAAGACCTGCTGGCTAATTTCTTTGGTGGTTTGATGGTTTATCTGGATCGCCCTTTTAAAGTTGGAGATTGGGTTCGTTCGCCTGATAAGGAGATAGAAGGTACTGTCGTTAAAATTGGTTGGCGACTAACAACTATTCGTACTTTTGATAAGCGCCCTTTATATGTGCCTAATGCTGCGTTTACCAGTATCTCTGTACAAAATCCATCTAGAATGAGTCATCGCAGGATCTACGAAACTATCGGTTTACGTTATGATGATGCGCACGCTCTTGAGGAAATTATACGAAAAGTAAAACAGATGCTAGTTGCTCATGAGGAAATAGATGAGCGTCAAACGCTGATTGTTAACTTTAATGCTTATGCCGCGTCTTCTTTGGATTTCTTTGTGTATACCTTCACGAAAACGACAGATTGGATTAAATTTCATGAAGTGAAACAGGATGTCTTATTTAAAATTTTAGAAATTATTGAAGAGGCGGGTGCTGAAGTCGCATTCCCAACTTCTACGATAAGTGTTCCTGAAGGTTTAACACTAAGTGACGGTGTTGTTTTAAGACCTTCAGATTGCTCGGATTAGGACGCGTATCTATCGTGTTTTTTACTTTTTCAGGCTTTCAGTATTTGTCACGTTTTCTTGTTTATAATTTATTGGATATAAAATGCTTGGTTTAATTGGCGGTACAGGTTTAAGTCAGCTAGAAGGTTTGCATATTACTGAGCAGCGATGGTTGGACTCTGTTTTTGGGGAGCCAAGTTCAGCGCTAAGTTTTGGTGAGTTTCATGGTGTGCCTGTCGTGTTTCTGGCTCGTCATGGAGAGCCACATCAAATAGCGCCTCACCTTATTAATTACCGAGCAAACCTAAGTGTACTCAAGCAAGCTGGGGTAACTGATATTATTGCTGTTAACTCTGTCGGTGGCATTCATTCTTCGCTTGGGCCTGCACATGTGGGAATTCCTGATCAAATCATAGATTACACCTACGGCAGAGATCACACTATTTATGATGGTGTTCATAATGAGGCTGTGGATCATATAGATTTTACTGCGCCTTATAACCCGTTAATTAGACATAAATTAATCGAGGCTGCGAAGGTCGCCGATGTCCCTGTCTTGGAAAATGGGACTTACGGAGCAACTCAGGGGCCAAGATTAGAGACAGCGGCCGAGATAAACAAGTATAAGAATGATGGTTGTGACATGGTGGGTATGACGGGTATGCCTGAAGTAGCGCTTGCAAAAGAGTTTGGTCTTAATTATGCGTGTATTGCTTTAAGTGTGAATTGGGCTGCGGGTTTAGGGGATGCAATTATCACTATGGATGATATTCATAAAGCAATAGAGCAGGGTATGGAAAAAGTGTATCGAATATTGGGCGCCTATTTGAGTTAATTGCAGGGTCTTATAAAGGCTACTTAGAAATACAAAGGCCGTTTTTAAGTATTAAGCTTGCTTTGGAGTATGTTAAGAAGTTTTGTGTCCTGCCTTGTTTAGCCAGCGATCTAGCTGGTTGGCAAAAGTTTGTTTGTCTTGTTGATTGAGAGGTGAAGGGCCACCGCTGTGGATGCCACTAGAGCGCATGGTTTCCATAAAGTCTCTCATATTAAGTCGTGATTTTATATTCTCTTTAGTGTATTTCTGGCCTCTTGGTCCTAAGGCAAGCGCACCTTTTGTGATAACTTCATCTGCAAGCGGGATATCTTGTGTAATGACCAAGTCACCTTTCTGGGCATGTTCAACTATCCAGTTGTCAGCGACATCAAAGCCAGAACTTACCTGTATTGTTTGTACTGATGGGTAAGGCGGAACGGAGATAGCTTGGTTTGCGACAAAGGTGACTTCTACTTTAGTGCGTTGGGCTGCGCGTAAAAGCATGTCCTTAATAACGACAGGGCAGGCATCAGCATCGACCCAAATCCTAGCTATTTGATATTCTTTATTCTGCACTATTTTCATTTTCAAAGTTATAGGGTGAATCGATTTCTTTTATTGTCACGATGAGGCCAATAACAGGATGATCAATATAGTGTATTTCACCATTTTTTATCCTGCGTGTTTGCGCAAGGTGAATTCTGTTTTGATAGATTTCACTTGCGCCGACCTTTTCCAATGAAGGGTGCTGGAAAGCAAGGGGCTGCAATAGCCAGTCAAGGGGCCAGCGCTGACTTTCCTCTTGAAATAGCCAGGTTATTAAATCTGGATAAGGTAATGTTAAAGCGTTTTCAAGATAAAGGTTTGCTTTGACATGTAGATACCGTTCACGTTTGATCTGTAGTTCGCCGAGCAATTTCTGAGCATTAAGAATGTCTGTATCTTGCTCAATTTTCAGCGGCGGTATGTACTGGCCTCGCTGTATCGCTTGCTGCCAAGCCCCGTGATCATGAATTTTCACATCAGGGCTCTTTTTGAGTTTGTTTAGTGCATCTTTAAGTACGGTTTCATCTTCGTCAAGTTCAATTATATGGAAAGGGGAAAGAGCTTCACCTTGATCTAATAGATGGAGATATTGTGCTCTTTTTGGCAGTGTAGTAGGCGTATCTTCATAGCGTAGGTCGTAAAGGTCAGCATTGACCTGCTCAAATATGATGTATTCAATTTGATACCAGCTCTCATCAGATTCGTTAGCGTGGGCCAGTGCTGGAAAGAGTGTTGACCAGGTGACTGTGATTATCATCAAGGTAACAGTATATAGATATGTCTGAGTATAAGATTCGGTTGGGCGTTTCAGCACGAATTTAAATGCCTTATCTGTTAGTCGCAAATTGATAGCAGGAATTTCTGACTATTTTAACACCGTGTTCTTATAAATACAGGGTAATAGAGCAAATAAACAGTTAAGAAGAAAAGAAGTCGCCTATATAGTCATCTAGAGCGGTGTTGTGTTGTTTTGATTGTTTCATTGCCTGGGGTTTGACAATTTTTACGGAAATAATTGAATTGTCTATATCAGGATTTTCAGTTTCAATGACGGTTATTTTATGGTCGTCTATAGGCGCACTATCTATGATTGGGTGAGATTGTGATGTTTGTTTGAATACTCTGTAGATAGTCAAAAAGACTAAGCAGACCGTCAGAGCTTCAAAAATATGAATCCAATTATTAATAAACAAACTAAACCTTCCCAAACTTTAAATCAGTTGAATGATATTACCAAGAAATGAGCTTGCATTCATTTGTAAGAGAGTGATTTTTACAATGTTTTTAATATGAAAAGTATTTGCTTAGTTTAGATAAGAAAGTAAGAGTGTTCAAAGTTAAATCTAAGCGTCGAACGTTATAGATATGACTTTTGTTTATTTAGCTGTGTTCAGCAAGAGGAAGTAAAGTAACGGGGAGCGTTGAGTGAAAAATGTACAGGAGCCTTTTTTTAAGTGTTGTGTTAAGATCGCGCTCTTTTTTGTATGTGATGCGGCCAACCTGGAGATGTGAGTGTTATGAGTGAAGTAAAAGAGAATAAACGGGTTGGCATGATTAGCTTGGGTTGCCCTAAAGCTTTGGTTGATTCGGAACGAATCCTGACACAGCTAAAAATAGAAGGTTACGATGTGGTCCCCAGCTATGAGGATGCCGACGTAGTGGTGGTGAATACCTGCGGTTTTATCGATTCAGCTAAGCAGGAATCGCTTGAGGCAATCAATGAAGCGATGAATGAAAATGGCAAAGTGATTGTTACTGGCTGTATGGGTAAAGGCAGTGATGCACAAACCATTATAAAAGAAAATCCTGGTATTTTAAGTGTAAGTGGTCCTGCTGACTATGACGCTGTTATGGGGGCTGTTCATGAATATGTACCTCAGCAAGATATCTCGGATGATCAAGACCCTAACCACTATAGTGATCTTGTGCCTGCGCAAGGGGTCAAATTAACGCCCAAACATTATGCTTATTTAAAAATATCAGAAGGTTGCAATCATCGTTGTAGCTTTTGCATTATTCCACATATGCGTGGAGATTTGGTTAGTCGACCGATTTCAGATGTGCTTAAAGAGGCCAAGCTTCTCGTAGAAAGTGGTGTGAAAGAGTTGTTGGTTATTTCTCAAGATACCAGTGCCTACGGTGTTGATGTTAAGTATAAGTTAGACTTTTCAGAAGGTAAGGCGCTTGAGACGCGTATGCAGGACTTGGCTGTGGCTCTAGGTGAGCTGGGTGTGTGGGTCAGGATGCATTATGTTTATCCTTATCCGCATGTTGATAAAATGATTCCTTTGATGGCAGAGGGAAAAATTTTACCTTATTTGGATATCCCTTTTCAGCATGCCAGTCCGAAAGTTTTAAAAGCAATGAAACGGCCTGCTCATAGTGAAAAGGTGCTTGACCGTATTCGTTCATGGCGTGAAAGATGTCCGGAGTTGACGATAAGAAGTACTTTTATAGTCGGCTTCCCAGGCGAAACGGATGAGGATTTTCAGATACTCTTAAATTTTCTGGAAGAAGCACAGCTTGACCGCGTGGGTTGTTTTACTTATTCCCCCGTAGAAGGGGCGCCTGCGAATGAATTGCCAGATCAGGTGCCTGAAGATATTAAGCTTGAGCGTCAACAGCGCTTTATGGAGACTCAGGCAGTCATTAGCGCTAAGCGCTTGCAAAGTAAGGTCGGCACAAAGCAGGTTGTGCTTGTTGATGAGGTGACGCCAGAAGGCGCTGTTGCAAGAAGTATGGCTGATGCCCCTGATGTTGATGGTTGTGTCTTTATCGATGGCGCAAGTCACTTAAAAGCGGGTGACTTTGTTACTGTCGAAATCGAAGAAGCTGATGAATATGATATGTGGGGGCATTTGCTCTAGGGTAAATATTCTAAGCATACGTTATCGCATTTAGGCGTTCCTGGTGATCTAAATGTGGTACTTGGTTAAAAGAAGATAGTAAAGTCTTGTCTTTGCGCAAGTAAATATCTGTCATGCTGCTATTGTGGATCTGGAAGTTTAGATCAATCATTTTTTGATTACTTACTTCCAGCACCTGTTTGAGTAACATGGCAATAGCCCCTCCTGAACTCACAAGCCAAACCGTACCTTCTTTATTCTCCGTTTGTAGTTTTGATAATGCATGAATTATTCGAGATTCAAACTCCAGCCATGTTTCACCCTGGTAGTGACCGAGCTCATTACGTGACCACGCTAACATCGATTTTTTTAATAATGAAAAGAAGCTCTTTGGCGATTTATCGCTAGGCATCATTTCCGGGTGTTGTAATAGGAAAGCTTCGATTATTTTTTTGAACTCGAATTCATTCCAGTCTCTATTTTGCTCAACTGTCAGTGTTGAGTTGAACTGTTCAATAATGCCATTCACTGTTTCTAGGTGGCGGGTAAGAGTGCCACATATGATGCTGTTGGGCATTAATCCGCGCTTTTCTAAGTGCTGTCCTAGCCATGATGACTGCTGATGGCCTAGAGAAGATAGTTGGTCGTAGTTACTGCTGCCAAAAGATGCCTGTGCGTGTCTGATCAGGATAAGTCGTGTCATAGGTAAGTTCATCTGAAAATTAATAGAATACAAAAAAACTCTCCTTCATTGAAATGTATTTTGTGAATAGCCAGTAATTCACAGAAATGATCTGGATGAAGGCCTTTGTGGCTTGTCTGAGCCGAGGCCTGTTTTCTTATACTAGCGCAATAGGTTGTAAGGTGCAGGTTAGCTATGACGATAAATAATATGCGATTTTATCGTTAACTTATGTAGTGCTAGAATAGAATTCGCTTTAATAAATATCTATAAATACAGATATTTATGGATGTATTTTTATAATTATTTTGTTCTAACATATATGCGACTGTTACTGTTTGTTAAGGGATTATTTTAAGTGTAATAGTTATGTCTATTTGATCTAAGAAGTGACGATCTTTGTAAGAAAAATAGGTAATACTATCAAGATGTGTATTCATCCTGAAAGGAGGGCTTTGCCATGTTTTATCGTGGTTTGGTGTTGGTATTATGTGTATTCTTGGCAGCCTGCGCATCGAAAGAAACCTTGGTTCAGGATGTCGGCAGTCTTCCGCCTACAGCTGCAGGTGAGGTCGGTGCTGAGTTAAAGTTCTGGTCTGATATTACTGGTAAAAGTGTTCGAACCCTAACGCGGCATACTAAATATCCAAATGACTTTACAGCAAGTGAACCTGTTGTCGAGGTCGACTATTTTGATTCTAAAGGCGATAAGTATGGGCAGCGGATAAGTGGCTTGCTTGAGGTGCCTGAAACGGGGGACTATGAATTCTGGGTGAGTGCTGATGAAAGTGCTGAGGTCTGGGTGTCTAGCGATGAGAGGCCTATTAATAAACGACTTGTTGCATTGGTGAACAAACCTTCCGGATATAAGGTCTTTGACCGTTACAACTCTCAAAAGTCGGCACCGTTAAACCTAGAGCAAGGTATGCGCTATTTTGTCGAAATTTTCCACAAAGATAATACCGGTGAAGACTATCTTAATGTTTCTTGGAGTGGGCCTGGGTTTGAATTAGCAACGTTAACTAGCCAGAACCTAAAGGCTTATCAGCAAGAGATGGTGGGTGAGACGGTTTATCAGGAGGGTTACCATATTGGTTATCAGTCTGGTCGTCATTTATCTGAATATGATTTAACTTACCCAGCGCTAGATACTGATGGTGATGGCTTGCCGGATTTTTACGAGTCTATATTGGGTTACGATATAAATGACCCATCCGATGCGCAGACAGATACAGATGAGGATCTGTTGACCGCGCTTGAGGAGTATTTGCTCCAGACCAATCCAGTTGATAGTGATAGTGATGGAGATGGTTTGCCTGATGGCTACGAGCTTGTTTATGGTTTATCGGCTACCGACCCTAATGACGCTTGGTTGGATATGGATGGAGATGGCGTTTCAAATATTGATGAGTATATAGCTGGAAGCTTGTTGGATGATGGTAATGACGTACCCGTTGTCATCGTCGAGCCTCAAGTCACATTAGACTGGGTCGTGCCTACTCTATGGGATAATGGCAATGCATTATTGTTTGGTGATATTCAGAGCTATAAAATTTATGCGGGCGAATCTGTTGGTAGTTTAAGTTTAAATATGACTGTGAGTGATCCTGCTGCGACAAGTGCAGTCTTGACCGGTTTGACTGAGGAAACTGTTTACTTTGCTATTAGTACTGTCACAACAGATGGTACAGAGGGGGTGAAATCTTCAGTTATTAATATCTCGGATTCGGTCGTAACTGATCCGGGTGGGGGCGATCCAGTCGTGACAGATCCGGTGGTGACAGATCCAGTGGTGACAGATCCGGTAGTGACAGTTCCGGTAGTGACAGATCCGGTAGTGACAGATCCGGTAGTGACAGTTCCGGTGGTGACAGATCCGGTGGTGACAGATCCGGCGGTGACAGATCCGGTGGAGACAGATCCGGTGGTGACAGATCCGGTGGTGACGGATCCAGTTGTATCAGTGCCTATAGCTGAAATTATCCTGGATAACGGCGATCCAGGAACAAGCTATACCGGCACTTGGAATAACTACACCGGCGCTGAACGGTATAATAACAGCGCATTGTGGGCTACGGCCGGAGGCAGTATCCAAACTTATCGTTTCACACCAACGCTCACTGTAGCTGGCACTTATGAGGTGTTTGCGTGGAATTCTTGTTATAGCAATCGAGCAGTCAATGTGCCGCATACAATTCAATATGCTAGTGGCACCAATACCGTAAGTGTTGATCAAGACTGTGATACTGGTACTCATGGTGAGTGGTTTTCACTAGGGCGTTATGCATTTAATGCCGGTGATGCAGGTTATTTGGAGATTCATGACTCCGGTTTAAATCCTGCTAGTACAACTTATTTGGGTGCAGATGCTGCACGGTTTATTTTGATGGGAGCGACAACTGAGCCGGTGGTTGCTGAAACTCAATATACAGTAACCTTGAGTTGGGTTGTGCCGACTCAGCGTGAAGATGGTAGCGAATTGTTGCTTGATGACATACAGATCTATAAGGTTTATACAGGGCAGAATGCGGATAGTTTAAGTTTGTATTCTGTCGTCAACGATCCTGCAACATTAAGTATGATGGTGGAGGGCTTGAGTTCAGGCCTTAATTACTTTGCAGTTAGTACCGTGACAAATGATGGAATGGAAGGGGGGAGGTCACCTGTTTTGAGTATTACTTTTTAAGTAACGATGCTTTGTAACAAAAAAAACACATCTTAGTGTTACATTTTGGCTAAAGTCCATTTATAGTGCGACCAAATTTCACTTATGTTGATATGGGTCTGTATATCATGGCTTTGAAAAACGCTGAAAAAATAGATCAAGCGATTACGCAGCAAAGAAATGAATTTGTTCGTTTAGGGCTTGGTTTTGTATTTCTTGCTGGAATCATGTTGTTTGTCTTTCTGAGTTTTAAAGGTTTGCAAGGGGGCTTGGTTTTATCTGTCGCTGCTGTAATTGGCGGCTATATGGCGATGAATATTGGCGCCAATGATGTGGCTAACAATGTCGGGCCTGCTGTCGGTTCAAAAGCGATGACCTTGATGTGGGCTATTATTATTGCTGCAGTCTTTGAGGGGGCAGGTGCTCTATTGGCGGGTGGCGAGGTCGTCAGCACAATTAAAAAGGGAATTATAGACCCTTCTAATATTACAGATCCAAATACCTTTATTTGGCTAATGGTTTCTGCGCTTCTTGCTGGGGCTGTCTGGCTGAACTTTGCTACCTTGATAGGTGCGCCTGTATCGACAACGCATTCAATTGTCGGCGGTGTTTTAGGTGCCGGTATAGCGGCCGGGGGTTTTGGTATTGCAAACTGGGATAAAATGGGCACTATCGCAGCGAGCTGGGTTATTTCTCCTGTCTTAGGGGGCGTTATCGCGGCTTCATTTCAATTGTTTATTAAGAAAAAAATTATCTATAGAACAGATATGCTGGCAGCCGCTCGACGCTTTGTGCCTGTTCTGATTGCGTTTATGGTTTGGGCATTTAGTACCTACCTTGCGCTGAAGGGTCTTAAGAAAATTTGGAAAATCGACTTTCAAACTGCCGCTTTATTTGGTTTAGGTTGTGCTGTAGTTTTTTATGTAATTGTTACGCCGATCATAGGGCGTGCATCTAAAAAGCTTAAGAATTCTCGTGAGGGTGTAAATAGCTTATTCACAATTCCGCTTATATTTGCAGCTGCTCTGTTAAGTTTTGCTCACGGTGCCAATGATGTGGCTAACGCAGTAGGGCCATTGGCGGCTATTAGTGATTCTATTACGAATGCTGGTATATCTACAAAGGCTGCAATCCCGTTATGGGTAATGATGATTGGTGCGCTTGGTATTGGTTTGGGTTTGATGCTTTATGGGCCTAAGCTGATTAGAACGGTGGGTACTGAGATTACAGAGTTGGATAAATCTCGTGCTTTTTGTGTTGCTATGGCGGCTGCAATCACTGTTATTGTGGCATCTCAATTCGGTCTTCCTGTGAGTTCAACGCATATCGCGGTAGGGGGTATTTTTGGTATTGGTTTTTTGAGAGAGTACTTGAAGACGAGTTATGCCAGTCAGTTGCATAAGATGCTTGAGCAGCATGAAGGGGAGGAAAAAGTCCGTCTTCAAAAATTCCTGGAAAATTTTCAAGGTGCGTCTATTGAAGAAATGGAGAAAATGCTAAAAGTAGCGAAAAAACAAAAAGCAGAGCTTGGTTTCAAAAAATCTGAGCGTAAGCGTTTAAAGAAAATGTATAGTGAAAAGCTGGTGAAGCGTTCAGCATTTAAAAAGATCATTGCTGCTTGGATAATTACGGTACCAGCGTCAGCAAGTTTGGCTGGTGGCTTGTTTTTGATGTTAAATGGCTTGCCGCTTGGCTAGGTGATAAAATTAGCTGACGTGCTTTACAGGTGATTCTATAAGGGTTACGGTTAAGTTAAATCAATAAGGAGAGAGTTTATGCCTAAGCAAGCAGTTCAAACTTTGATGACGGATTTACATGAACGTTTCGCTGACGAATTAACTAGCCCCCAGCAACAGGCATTGATGGAGCAGGTTCAGTCTCATATACATAATATGGATGATGCTGAGCAGGCGGATCCGAGTTTTTTGGATACCGTCGAGCTATTGGTTGCAGATGTTGAGGTAGATCACCCTAATGCGGCTGCTGTTTTAAGTCAGATTTTAGAGACGCTAAAAAATATGGGCGTTTAACTTCGCTTATATCTATTATTTCGAATGGAGTCCTCGCTATTGGCGGGGATTTTTTTTGCCTGAAAAATGGTACTTAAAGAGATAGTACTTAAAAAGATAGTACTTAAAAAGATAGTACTTAAAAAGATAGTACTTAAAAAGATAGTACTTAAAAAGATAGTACTTAAAAAGATAGTACTTAAAATGTATTCATTAAATTATTTGAGAGATACTTGGGCACAAGTTCTCTTGTTGGGTTCTAACGTGCTGCGAAAGGGCTGTAAGAGTGTGGAAGAGGTCGTTTCGAGAAGAGCTTGTGTGAGGGGGTATGTGATCTGGAAGAGGTGTGCGGCTTGTAATAGTGTATGTCGCTTGCTGCTTATCTGGCTTGCATGGTTTTGATCATGGCTTCGATAATCGAGAGGTTAATTTAAGCTATATAAAGAAAAACCCTGATGAAACTAATCACCAGGGTTTTGACTAAAGAAATACAGCTTATTTCTTGGCCGCTTTCTTTTCGCGTTCATCTTCCATAACTTTTTCAGCTACAGAGTTAGGGCACTGTGCGTAATGGTCGAATTCCATTGAGAACTGTCCACGACCAGAAGTCATAGTACGTAACGACCCGATGTAACCGAACATTTCAGATAGTGGTACGTTTGCTTTAACGCGTACGCCAGAAGCGCCTGCGTCTTGGCCTTCGATCATGCCGCGACGACGGTTCAAATCGCCAATAACATCACCAACGTGGTCATCTGGCGTGAATACGTCAACTTTCATGATAGGCTCAAGAAGTTTAGGTTGTGCTTTAGCAATCGACTGGCGGAAAGCGCCTTTAGCTGCAATCTCAAACGCGACTGCAGAGGAGTCTACTGCGTGGAAGCCACCGTCAAACAACTCTATTTCAACATCTAGTACTGGGAAGCCAGCAAGAACACCGGTGTCCATCATGCCTCTAAAGCCCTTCTCGATAGCCGGGAAGAATTCTTTAGGAACGTTACCGCCGACAACTGTAGAGGTGAAGGTAAAGCCAGAGTTTTGTTCGCCTGGTTTGATGCGGTAATCGATTTTACCAAATTGGCCAGAACCACCAGACTGCTTCTTATGCGTATAAGAATCTTCAATTTCAGCCGTAATTGTTTCACGGTATGCAACTTGAGGTTCACCGACTTCTAGGTCAACACCATAAGTACGTCTTAAAATATCTACTTTTATGTCTAGGTGAAGCTCACCCATGCCGCGTAGGATGGTTTCACCTGAGTCTTCATCGGTGTGAACCAGGAATGTAGGATCTTCTGCAACCATTTTACCAATCGCAATACCCATTTTCTCAGTTGAGCCTTTGTCCTTTGGCTTAACGGAGATAGATATTACTGGCTCAGGGAATACCATTGCTTCAAGTGTGCACTCATGCTTAGGGTCACATAGTGTATGCCCTGTTTGCACGTTCTTCATGCCTACGATCGCGAGGATGTCACCAGCTTGCGCTGAATCCAGTTCATTTCGATCATCAGCTTCCATTTCACACATACGGCCAATACGTTCAGATTTGCCTGTAAACGAGTTAAGGATGGTGTCGCCTTTATTCAGTTTACCTGAGTAGACTCGAATGAAGGTTAGCGCCCCGAAACGGTCATCCATGATTTTGAAAGCTAGTGCGCGGAATGGTTCGTCAACAGCTACTGTTGCAACTTCACCAGTAGGCTCGCCTAGTTCATCGGTTAATGGCTGAGGAATTACTTCTGTTGGAGATGGTAGGTAATCAACAACCGCATCAAGAATTAATTGAATGCCTTTGTTTTTGAACGCAGAGCCACAGTAAGTAGGGAAGAACGTTAATTCGTTAGTACCTTTACGGATACAGGCTTTGATTTGCTCCGTAGTTGGTATTTCACCTTCCATGTACGCCATCATGATGTCGTCATCTACTTCTACAGCAGTTTCGATCAATTGTTCGTGGTACATGTCAACGTCGTCAACCATATCGGCAGGCACGTCTTCTACTTTGTAGTTTTCAGGAAGACCAGAGTCATCCCAAACATATGCTTTCTTGGAGAGGATATCGACAACACCTACGAAATCATCTTCAGTACCAATGGGTAGTGTCATGATAAGAGGCTTGGCACCTAGAACGTTTTCTACTTGGTCGACAACTTTTAAGAAGTCAGCACCTAAACGGTCTAGCTTGTTTACGAAGATGATACGCGCAACGCCAGATTCATCAGCATAGCGCCAGTTAGTTTCTGATTGTGGCTCAACACCGCCAGAACCACAGAATACACCGATACCGCCATCAAGTACTTTAAGAGAACGGTATACTTCAACTGTGAAGTCAACGTGCCCAGGTGTATCGATGATGTTCATGCGATGATCATCCCAGAAGGTTGTGATCGCAGCTGACTGAATAGTAATGCCGCGCTCAGCTTCTTGTTCCATGAAATCGGTAGTTGACTCTCCAT
>Ga0209290_1000590_pt1 | contig 24385 bp, 25 predicted proteins | sample EN1Hudsemesocosm_2_FD_184632 | JGI IMG/M metagenome (GOLD analysis project Ga0209290, IMG submission 184632) | Methane-oxidizing microbial communities from mesocosms in the Hudson Canyon - EN10B Hudson Canyon (SPAdes) (version 2) | ecosystem: Environmental > Aquatic > Marine > Cold seeps... | reverse complement strand
ATTTTGTCTTTTTGACAATAATTGCTAGTATATTGGTGAATATATTCGAGTTATTCAGGCTATTATGGATAAATTAAGAGCATTACGCTACTTCAAACGCACCGCAGAACTGAACAGCTTTAGCCTAGCGGCAAGAGAATTCGACGTACCCGCCTCCTCCATTTCCCGCAGGATCAAGGACCTAGAAGCTGAATTAGGGGTAGAGCTACTGCAACGCACTACCCGCAATGTCAGTACCACAGAGCTAGGCAGTCTCTACTATGAGATGATAGAAGAAGTGCTACGCAACCTCGATGATGCCGACAACCTGCTATCTCAACGCCTAGATGCCATGGAAGGGAAAATACGCATCAGCGCCATGCCCAGCTATGGCGAAAAAGTATTAAACCCCATACTGCAAGAGTTCAGACGCCTCTACCCCAAGATCATTTTAGAACTCGACTTCAGCGATGATTTAACCATCTTAGGAAAAGGCGGTGTCGACATTGCAGTAAGAGCCGGTAAAGTTCCCGACGAAAGAATCATGGCTAAGCAGCTATCGAACGCTGAATTTAAACTGGTCGCTAGCCCAAAACTTTTATCCGAATTACAAACCAAGTTAGGCAAGTCTATTTTCGCCATTGAGGATCTTAAAACCTGTCCCATACTGCAGTTCAGTGCCAAATTTGAAATCTTTTCTTGGTGGTATTTGCAAGATGAACAGTGGCAAAAAATCGAGATAAACCCAGTAATGATGTGTAATAGTGGCGACGCCTTATTAGCATCCACACTCGCCCATCAAGGCTTATCTCTATTTCCTGCTTGGTGGGTAGAGCAATATCTAGAAACCAAAGAACTGATTGAAGTACCTATCGAATACCCAGTCTCCAACATTCCTAATCACACTATGGGCATCTATCTGCTCTATCAAAAAGCGAAATATAAAATCCCTAAGATAAAGCATTGTGTGGATTTTATTAATCAGCAGCTAGCGCATTAGCGCTACTGATAAGGATCACCATCAAACAACTTCGCCCCTTCATGCACTAGCTGCCATGAAGGGCGCGTCGCTAAGTGCTCATGGAACCAAACCTTGAGCTCTGGATCGCTATCCAAACTGTTCGCTGCGATAGGAAACTTATCTTCAGTGGATAAAATTTCTCCCAAACTAGAGCCACAGTGTTGGCAAAAACAGCGCTTATATTTAAATCCTTGTTCCGGTAAATATTCAGCGACGAACTCTTTACCCGATAGCCAAGTAAAAGCCTCGCGCTCCACCATAAAGAACTCCGACGTACCTAACTTGCGACAACGACTGCAATGACAGATCCCCAAAAAACTGGGATCTTTCGCCAAGGTAAATTTAACCGAACCACAACAGCAACTACCTTGAATCATAAGAATCTCCTTTTAATATTGATGATTTTCAGTATTCCAGCCTTAATTGACAGACCGTGTCAGTAGTCTTTACCTGATACAAGTCGATACATTTCGAGTATTGACAGCAACGTCTTTTTCAGCGTAACTTTACATCGTATAGTTAATATACAACCAAAATAATAAGAACACCGGATCTTGGCCCATGACTCAAACCAACCTGATCTCAGCCGGACAATTAGTTAAGCAATTGCCCAGCCTACTCTCTTCCTTGCCGAGCCTAATAAAAGGCATACGCATGGCTACGAATACCGACCTGACCAAGTCTGTCGGCTTAGCCCTGTGTTTCGAACAGGCCGTGGATAAAAATCCCAATGGGCCAGCGGTCATCAGTGAGGGGCGCTCAATCAGCTATAGCGAAATGGATCGCTGGGCCAATCGCTTAGCCCACTTGTTATTAAGCCGTGGCGTGACAAAAGGCGACAGCGTTGCCATCTTATTAGAGAATCGACCAGAATTATTAGCCAGCGTATTAGCCTGCTCAAAAATTGGCGCTGTCAGTGCCATGCTTAATACCGCGCAAAAAGGTAAGGTGCTAGCCCATAGCATTAACATAGTAGAACCCAAATGCATCATCGCCGGGGAAGAATGCCATAGCGCTTTTGATAACATTCGCGACCAATGCCAACTGCAACATCATTTATATTTTCACGATTGCGATACCCTCAATAATAAATCAGCGATGAATACCCCAGCTGAATGGGAAAACCTAGCTGAGTTGATAACCAGTCAAGACAGCGACAATCCAGGTTTGACCCTGAGCATCAAACCAGAAGACCCTTGTTTTTACATTTACACGTCAGGCACCACAGGTTTACCGAAAGCGGTTATTTTTAATCACGGCCGCTTTATGAAACTCATCGCTAACTTTGGTTTGGTCGCCGTGCGCTTACAAGCCGAAGACCGCTTATACGTACCCTTACCGTTTTATCACGCTACCGCACTCGGAGTTTGCTGGTCATCGGCCATTCCTAATGGTGCAGCAATTGTTATGGGCAGAAAATTCAGTGCCTCGAACTTCTGGGATGATATTCGTAAATTCAAAGCCACCTCGTTCGGTTACGTCGGGGAAGTGTGTCGCTATTTGTTAGATCAGCCAGAGAAAGCGAATGATGGTGACCATGATGTACGTATCATAGTCGGTAACGGTATTCGCCCTGCGATTTGGAAAGCTTTTAAGCAACGTTTTAAAATCCCTAAGATTATGGAGTTTTACGCCTCCAGTGAAGGCAATGTTGCCTTCAGTAACCTATTAAACTTTGACGAAACCTGTGGCATCAGCCCGCTACCTTTCGCCATCGTAAAATACGACCGCGATACCGACCAACCACTGCGGGATAAAAAAGGCCGCATGATCAAGGTGAAAAAAGGGGAATCGGGATTATTAATCGGCAAAATTACCCCTAAAAGCCCTTTCCACGGCTATACCGATCCGAAAAAAACCCAAGCCGCAATTTTTGAATCGGTATTTAAAAAAGGCGATCGCTGGTTTAATACTGGTGACATTATGCTGAATATGGGCTTTCGTCATACTCAGTTTGTTGACCGCACCGGGGATACCTTCCGCTGGAAAGGTGAAAATGTTTCAACCACAGAAGTCGAATCATTATTAGAAGATGTTAACGAAATCACCGAAGCGATTGTTTATGGTGTAGAAATCCCCAATACCAATGGTCGTGCCGGCATGGCCAGCTTAAAGTTGAAGGGAGGTTTGAATGATTTCTGTTTTACGAATCTAGTCAGCAAAATTCAGGAAAATACACCTGAATATGCTATTCCCGTTTTCTTGCGTATTAACCAAGATGTCACGGTAACGGGGACGTTTAAACATATGAAAACACCGTTAAAGAATATGGGTTTTGATTTAGAGAAAGCCGATAGTCCTATTTATGTACGTCTACCAAAAGCAGAAAAGTACGTGCCTTTATGCTCTGATTTGCAGCAGAAGATTGAGTCAGGAGAGATTCGTTATTAATTAGCGTAAAAACTAGACTTAGTGATAAATCATTCGTTAAGTCTAGTTAAAAATCCCAACGAGTATCAAACAGATAATTATATTCAATTCCAACATAATCAAAGTACCCTGTATCAGACTTACCGAATAAACGAGAAACAACCCCACTAATACGGTGCTTATCTTTAGCAATATACCCGGCATTAATCAGTGTAATAAAAGATTTGCTTTCTTCATCCACTATTTTGTTATCAATCATCTGATCATTGGTAATGACTATTTGGTAGGAGCTTTTTGCGATACCCACCGCCGGTTTCACAAAGAAACGATGAGAACGAAAATTATGGTGATACAAAACAGAGGCTGCCAATATATTCCGATCAATCTGCTCAGCAAAGTCACAACTTTGGCCTGAATAATTTTGCTGATCACAAACAACCTTACCTTCACTTATTCCATCAGAAGATAAAACAACATCCAATTCAAACGATATGGATTTCGTTAGTTCATAACCTAGACCAGCTTTTAGATCTAATAATAGGTAATCATTATAGCTTCTATCATGCTGCATATAGCTGACACCACTACCAACATGATAATAACCATCAGAATTCGCATTCATCGATATTAATAATGAAAATGTCAGTGCCCATTTTTTCAGTTTTAAAATCCTTTTCATTGCAGTACTCGGGTAGTTCGTCCTATTAGCTATTCTTAGAAATTTTTTGTTTCAACAGCACTAAAAATCCAACCGTTAATACAACAAAGAAAACCATTGTAAAACTGCTCTTAAGCAAGGTGAATATACTCGCCAATTCTACAATTGAAGCCTGTACTTCTGGAAACGAATTAATCATTTTTATAATAAGTATATTTTCGGCGTAATCAAATAGCCCGGCCAAAAAGGGGAAAACGGCTAGATAGTGAAGTTTAGAGCTTGCATTGGTGAGCTTGCCTAAAAGCCAAATGAGCATCAGGGAATAGGCAATAGAAAATAAACCTGGATAAATAAAATCCAATGGCAGCTGGGTGTTTAAGTAGGTATCACGACCTTCAGCACCAAGAGCCGTAAGTAATTCATTCGCATAGGCAAAAGAATATCCTGCGGGTGACAAATCAAAAAGTGGTAATCCAGGAGCAAATGCCGATACCAATGGGATCGAGTACGACAGCATTGTGATATACACAACCATAGTCATTGCAAATAAGATGGTAACTAGCTTTCCCGTAGCATGGCGCTGTGCCATGCTTATTAAATGGTTCATTAATTTCTTCCTAATAAGTAAAATTAATCCAGTTGGATCAAACGTTTTCTATCAAATTTAAATAACTTGGCAATCAGCACATCAGGAAAGATCTCAATGCGTGTATTGTATTCTGTGACAGAATGATTAAATCCTTCACGAATCAGCTCAACTTCATTTTCAAGATGAATTAGGCGTTTATGTAAGTCAGAAAGTGCCTCATTACCTTTCAGCTCTGGATGCCCTTCGACAGAAATAAGACCAGTGGCCTCAGACAATACACCTGAATTCTGCTTTAAATAACTCCCAGCAGCTTGAATGCCTTCATCGTTATTATCCGTCTGTTGATAACCGCGAATAGCTGCTAGCTTCTCTTGTAGGTCACTCTCGTGCTGTAAGTACTTCTTTATCACGGTCACTAATTGAGGCGTCAGATCAAAGCGTTTCTTTAGCGCTACTTGTATATTGGCAAAGTTACGCTCACAACGCTGCTTAAGAAAGATCAAATCGTTATACATAAACATAATCATCATCATAAGCGACAAAGCCGGTGCGGATAAGGAGGCTAATAAAAAATCAACGGTCGAGAAGTTGCCTTGATTACCGGCCATCCAGATACTGCATAAAAACATTAAGCTAATACCCAGGCTCAGCAGTAACAGCCCTTTTGCGCCTTTAACAAACTTCACTTCTTCTTCGCTATAGTTCGAAACGATAAAAGGCGCTTTCTCGGGTTTGCCAAAACACAATTCATCCCCTTTATTTTCGGCGGTTATTTGAGCTTCACCAAATACATACAGCTGATCTTTCGGGCGAATAGATTCTTCATAATAGCGTCGATTACCAATACTGCTACTTTCTTTATGACGAGTAATAAATTCAGCGTCATCAGCATCCACATAAATATTGCCAGTATGATCTTCACAGCGGAAATCAACGGATTCTTTTTCATCGGTTACCGTCACCCAAGAAGCATCTTTTCCTGACCCTCTTTTCTCTTTCACTTGATAGTGATACCAGCAACATTGTTTACCACTTAAAGGCCCTGTTAATGTTAATCGACTATCATTTTCAGTTGTCAGGGGTAATAGCTTGCCATTGGTTTCTGCTAATCCGTAAGCTACACCACCCACCTTAGTTGCGATGACATTTTCTTGCATGCGCTTAAAACGAATCGTACGGAAACCTAACCAAGAAAAAATCACCATCACCAGTAGTCCGATCAGGATCATAAACTGGTTGTGGTCAGTACGGGTTAACTGTAAATCCGCCAAGCGGGCATCGGCGACCTTTTGTAAAACCGGTGTTAGGGCAATGCTAATGATCTTGTCGGCACCGATAGTCGCGGCATATTGCGCCTCGGGGAAGTGAGCTACTTGAGCGAGATAACGCTGTTGAACTTCATAAGCAGTTAAGCGCCAATTATCGAGTCGACTTTTCTCATTGGCTGTTAATTGACTGAATTGAGGCTGATGAATATCAAATACGTCGCTTAACCCTGAGTATTGCAAGCCATTAGCAGTGAATACGTCCTCAATGGCTTTCTGCGTGTTCACTAAATGAGATTTAACTCGCTCGGCGCCACCAGCGACATTCAACTTCAAGCTCTGAAAACCCAGCTGTAGCAATAGTACGCTGGTAACAATCGTCATTAATGTTAAAAAGGTGACAACCTTGTGACGGCGCAGAGTAAACATCAACATAAAACACATCAAAATCGATGCGGTAATACCGGCCCAAATACTTAAGATAGCATTCGACCCCATGGATGATTGTGCTGAGTCGATACTGAATTCAGAAATAATCGGAACGTAGTCTCCGTCTACATTAAATAAAACTTGGGGCACTTGATTCTTACCAGAGTCATTTTTCATCCAACCAATAACATTAATCGAATCGCCCTGAGTAATTGTCCATTCGGTATGGCGCAGATCACCACTATAGTTTCGTGAAGACTGCTTAGTATTCCAGTCAATATCAGCATGACTCAAACCTGTCGTTCTTAACAAGGCCATACCTTGATTATCACGCAAGATGAAATCCACCGAACGGGTTTCGTCGCGTAAAGTGCGCCATTGGGTATCACCATCAGAATCTTCATATTCTTCTTCCAGCAGATAACGGTAATATAGGGATGGAGTTTGGGTATGGGGAGTTTTTAAATTCTTCTGATACTTATTGGCAATACCACTGAGCTGCACTTCCCCATCAACAGAACCGACAATACTCGTCAGCGGAATGCGCTCTAGCTTGCGGAAGTCTTCAATATCACTGAATCCGGAATTGGTAAGGTGTAGGCCGATAAAGCCCAAGACAGGAATAAGTAGTGCCGTAATTAGGCGATACCAAGGTTTCATAATATGTCGCGGTCCATCGATTAAAGACAATGCGAACATTTAACCCTATTTTGCTCATTTCTACAGCATGTATTTTTGTTAAATCTGCAATCAATAAAATCGACTAACTATTTAGTAATCTTTTATAAGCAGATGTTAATAATGCCTTGCTATAAATTTGATGGAATTTACCCAACAGATGAAATAGGCCCCCGAATGAGGCTTGTCCACTCTCTGTTTTTTCCTTAGGAACAACCACTGAGCCAAAATACAGACGAGTACCCGCTTCACTATCACTGGCCTTTTGCACCATAAGCCATGAGCGTGTATTACCGGTAAAATCTCGCATCAAAATCTGATTCGCTTCTCGCCCCTCAACCGTCCAAATAGAGTAACGATCTGATTTCCCCAAAGACAGCGCCAGCGCGTCATGATCGCTAGCACGTTTGAACGTTGCTAGCGATAAGAGGGAGCGTTCTAGCTTGAACAAGGGCGTAGTATAAAAAGCCTGAATATATTCATCCAAGCTAATATCTTTTGCGACCTCGCTATAATAACAATCAACAAAAGCGCCTTGTGTTTTATAAGTCGCAGATAAAGCATTGCTCGGTAATTCACTTTCAAACACTTTCGGCATGATTAATTCCTGCATTTAATTTTCCGTAATAATTGTGCTCAAACCATTCAACTCAGACAACGACCGTATCACATAGACAGATTGATTTTCAGAGCGCTGATCTAATTTCCGGCGGAAATCATCGTTCCAAAACTGCGGACAAAGCTTCAAGGTTTTATAACTTGCCAAAGAGCCCTTTAAAACAGAGCTGCCCTTAGGCCAACCTTCAGGGTTAACAAACAAGCTCTTAAGCAAGCGTATACTAACCAACCAATAACTCACCCAATAAGGCAAGTCGATATAGATTAAGGTATCCGCCGCATCTAAGCGTTGATGAAAGGATGCTATAGGGCCGAAGCCATCGATGATCCACTGATCCTGGCTCAATATATCTTCGTGCTCTTTGTCATATGCCTGCCTATCGACCAAGTCACCATTCTTTTTATAGACAATTGAATCCAGTGGATACAAGGGTATTCCCGTCACTGCTGCTAAGCGTTTACTCATAGTGGATTTACCACTGCCAGGTTTTCCAAAAACTGCGATTTTTTTCATACTGCCTCCATTAATTAAAATAATCCCAAGAGGCAGAAACAAAAAACCCGCCTCTAGGGCGGGTTTTGATTAAATACTACGCATCAACAACCACACCATTCCTAAGGAATGATGATAATTCGAGATGTTGTTATGTGCGTAAGATTTATATTCATATTGCTATCCTGACAATTCAATATATTCATGTCAAATTTAATTATACAAGGGCAGCTCTGCCGCTTTAACAAAAGCTGAAATACTTGAGTTCAAGTTGGCCTGCTTTGCCAGAGCCAGTTCTTCTTCAGACGCATACTTAGCATCCCAAGCTAATACCTTAGGTACCATCAGGTAGTTCCATAACGGAGGAATCAGCGCCACTAAAATTGTTGTTAAATAACCATTAATCATCATAGGCGCATCTTCATAAGGGCGCAGATCTTGATAAGGTACGTTACCATCAGCATGGTGATGAGAGTGACGAGTTAAGTTAAACATCGCCCACGAACTGATGCGCTTATTGGTATTCCAAGAATGTCTCGGCTGCACTGGGACGTTAGGATTACGCACCATGCCATAGTGTTCCATAAAATTCACAATTTCTAATAACGACTTACCAAATAAAGCACAGGCGGTAAAAAATAAAGCGCCTTCTAAGCCGCCGATAAAATACGCCAATACAACCAGTACCACACTCATCAAGTGACCACGAATCACACCGTTAGCAAATGATAACGGCCCTTTACCAAATTTTGCTAAGCGCTCACGTTCTAAATGCCAAGCGCTGATATTACCTTTAATGGTTGACGCGAGTACGTGGAAATAGACATTGCGCCCTCGTGGTGCTGTCGCAGGATCATTAATCGTAGAAACATAACGATGATGTCCGTACACATGCTCAATAGAGAAAATGGTGTCAAAACTAAAAGCTAATAACCAACGCCCTACCGACATAGAAATCGGATCCCAAGTACGATGAGTTAATTCATGGGCGGTAATGGTTCCCATCATGCCGATCATCAAGCCTGTGATAATAAAAGCAGAGATATGATTAGCAGAGCTGGTTGCTTCACGCTGGGCCAATAAATCATAGCCAGTGAGTGTCGATAAATACTGGCCAAAGCCCAATACATCCCCTGAGCTTACACTCCAAATAGCAGAAAATACCACCAGCGATAATAAGGGGAGCGCCAGCCATAACTGGAACGTCAGAATACCTGGCTGCTTAAATTCTGGTGTCGCTACATCGTCACCTGCTACTGCATCCCCAAGCACATACAATACTAAAATTGTGATCAAACCAAACGAAATATAACTGCCCCCTGCCAAGATCGCAACCAAGGCCAGTGCGCCAATAAAATGAAATAAAAAATATTTTGAATAATGAAATAACATACCCGTTTCCTTATTATTTTGAGTTTGAAATAAAACGATCAGCGAACATCTCAGCAGAAGAAATACCCAAATCGGTTAATTTCTCCATACAGTCATCGATCATCAGCGGCGGACCACACAGATACACTTGCGAATTAAAGGTGGCATAATTAACAAGGTGATCGCCGATATACCCCGTCATGCCTTGCCAAGAAGAATCATTAGTTTCTTCCGATAATATTTGTTCAAACTGAAACGGTGCAGGCCAGTCTTCAGCAATCTTCTCAATGTCTTTTAATCCGTAGATATCCGCTTGTGTGCGGGCACCGAGTAAAACGGTCACTGGGCGCTGGCAGCGCTGCTCTTTCGCTTGTTCTAAAATAGAAACGATCGGTGCTAATCCACTGCCACCGGCAATCATCACCATCGGCTTATCCGACTCACGTAAATAAAATTCTCCAAACGGCCCTTGCAATTCTATGTTTGCATTTAGCAGATCTTCTTGTTGCACCGCACTAGAAAATGCACCACTGGGTACATGTCGAATGAAAAAACTGACCCGCGTATTATCGCTACTGGGCTTTGAAGCAAAGGAATAAGCTCGCGTTATATTTGGTAAAGATTCAAGGCTTAGCTTGGCATATTGCCCTGCTTTGAAAACCGGTGCTTCATCCATTTCAAGTTCAAGCAAGGTAATGTCGTGGGTTAGTTTTTCTTGCTTAACCACCTTGCCACGATTAAGACGTTGCTTGGCACGACTTAAATCCACTTCAATTTCAACGTCCAAGGTTTTTGGCACGCTTTGACAAGCTAAGATATAACCGGATTGAACTTCTTCTGCGCTTAATAAATAACTGGCATCGGTAAATTCTTTCACCTTACCCTTGGTCAACTTACACTTACATTCAGCGCAGCCTCCCACCTTACAACTATAAGGAAAGTTAATACCATTGCGTAATGCTGCGCTCAATACCGTCTCTTTCTTCTCGAGAGAGATAGCAAGCTGATTGACCTGTATCGTTTCTGGGCTGTTCTTTGAAAGCAAAGAATTAATAAATGAAAGCATGAGGTTGACCCCTTTTATTTTGTGAGTTCATTGTAAGGTCAGATTAGAAAATAATAGGGGTCATTATTTGACAAGGAAGGGGCATTTTTTGACAAGCAAGGGTCATATATTGACAGTCCCTAAATACTCAAGGATGCTGTTAATCATCAATAGCACCTGTACAACCAATTCATGGGCCAGCCAAATGATTCATAGCACCGCAAAAATTCCAGGAGTTTATTTACACGCGGTGTCTGAATGCATGACAGATTTTGGCATTAGCCATAAACACTGGTTACAAGGCAGCCCGTATCAAAGCATTGATCATACAATGCTGGATGTAACGGTGAACTACGATGTATTACACAACTTGGTCGTTAAAGCGATTGAGCTATCGAATAACCCAGCGCTGGGGGTATTGGTAGGGCACCGCTTAACCTTACAGTCCCATGGCATCTTGGGTTATGCCCTAATGAACAGTAAAAACTTGTTATCGGCGGCTCAGCTGGTTGAGCAATATATTGCCTTACGCTTTCCTCTCATCAACATCAGTAATCAATACCAAGGCGACCAATTCATAATTGAACTGAATGAAAAATTTCCCTTAAATGAAATACGCAACTTCATTTTAGAAGCGATATTAGTCGCTATAAAATCCGCCTTGGATCAGCTACTGCCACAATTAAAAAGACACATTACCATCAGCTTTCCCTATGGGATTGCGAAAGAAAGCATTTATGAAAGTTTAAAAGACTGCCAGCTAATATTTAATGCCTCCTGTGCTAGCATCAGCATTCCAAAAGATTTAATGCTAGAAACTATTCCTCTGGCCAATCTAGCCGCGTATAAAGAAGCCGAGATACTCTGTGCTAAAGAGCTGAAAAATCTAAATCAAGAAAGTGCGTATAAAAGCAAAGTAAAACAGAAACTATTAGCCAACAGTGAAAACTTTCCAAACCAAACGATTATGGCCTCTTGGTTTAACATGACTTCACGAACCCTGCACAGAAGGCTCGTCAATGAAGGAACCTGTTACCGTGAGATACTAGATGATGTGAAACAAACTTTAGCTATTTCATACCTCACCAATACTGATATGACGATTAAAGAAATCAGCTATTTTTTAGGCTATGAGGATGATCGAAATTTCAGTCGGGCCTTTCGACGTTGGCAAGGTACGTCACCCACTCAGTATCGAGAGCAATTGAACTAGTCGCTGTTTATCGTTCCTAAAACGACCTGATTTCGTCCAAGATCTTTGGCCTTATACAAGGCTTCATCGCTGACTTTTAATAAACTAGGCCAGCTCATTTCATTATTGCCAATACAGCTAATACCAATACTGATACTAATTTTTTCAAGCGGACTATCAAGATGCTCTAAATTAAGAGAGCGAACCGCTGCTAATATTCTTTCGGCCGCTAGACTAACTTCTTCAACGCACGAATCTGGAAGAATAATTACAAACTCTTCTCCACCGTAGCGGTAAATATAATCACTACTCCTCATGGCCTTTTTAAAACAACGAGCGACTTCCTGAAGCACATCATCACCGGCTAAATGACCATATTGATCATTATAATTTTTGAAATAATCGATATCGATTAGCATGATACTATAAGGCTTACGATCACGAAGATACTTTGCATGCAGTGCTTCAAAACTTCCTTCCATCGCACGCCGATTGCCTAAATTGGTTAAGTCATCAAGTAATGCCAACTCTTCAAATTTTTTATTAGCGACTGATAATTCGTGCGTGCGCTGCTCAACCCGTTCTTCCAATTCTTTATTAATCGTCAGTATTTCTTGCTCTCTTTCCACTACGGCATTCGCCATTTCATTCAGAGTATTCGCAATATCAGACCACTCATCTTTGGTATTAAGAATAAGATCTTTTTTATACTTACCCCGACCTAAATGATTTAAATGCAGTGATAAACGATTTAAGGGTGAAATGAGATTTTTAACACTCCACAACATAACTAAAATAATGACAGCGATCACACTGACTAACATTACACTCAGTACATCAAACATACTTAATTCTGATATAAATAAATCATCTTCCGACACGAATAATCCAATACGATAATTGGTTTTATTAACGGGAGAGTAGAAGAAGTATTGGTGTTCATTATTTTTATCTATGAAGTCTACGTAGCCACTTTTTCCCTGCTGCATATTCTCATAAGCCTGATCTAATACAGCTATTTTTTCATCAAGTATGCCAAACGATTGAGAGACTGTTTGACCATCCTCATTAAGAAACAGACTGCCATCATCATTACGACGAAGTCTAACTGACTTTTCTTTATTCCAATGGTAAGAGTAAGTTCCATCTCCAGAAATGACCGCTAGTTTAGGTTGCCACTGATAAGGCGTAAAATATAAGCTCTTGGTATTTTCCATTAAAACAGTGAAAGTATTCCAATCAATAGATACCCCGATCATCCCCCTCAGTTCTTGCTGTGAGTCCAAAATCGAAGCGGCAATAACTATTTGGCGAGCACCAGTGGTGTAGGAAATCATCGGATTAGAGACAAACGAGATATTCTCATGCTTATCATTATCGCCTACCGTAAACTTCCAGTAGTCACGCTGACGAATATTTTTGGGCTTTGCTATGGGGGATTCATCATCGAAAGTCCGACGAAATTTCTGATGAGGATTTCCACCGCTGGTATTGTAAAAATGTCCTTCAATATCACCAATGATGAATTTTTCATAACGCCCACGATGGCGAACAATTTCTTTTTTAAGAAAACTTAATACCGGCAATATATCCATATTTTTGACTTGTGGGATCTTAGCATATAGCTCAACTTCACGCCGAGTAGCGCTGTATTGATCAGATAAATATGAAGCCGCCAAATCGGTTCGACTCACCAAGTTATCAATAATAGATTGCTGACGTGCCTGCTCTAAAGTCCAAAGAGAAAAGCTAAGCACCAGCGCCACTGGTGCAAGAGAGGCGATAGTAATAAGGGTTGATATCTTATTGACTAATTTCAACTAGGTACCCAAATAGATCTACGGAAAATAAACACATCTGTACAATAATAAGGCGCGGTTAGAATGTATTAACTCGCGCCATACTTTAATACTAGAAGTTCATCCGCTGAATACCAGCTTTCGGCTATAAAGCCCGAAGCTTTATTCCAATTGGCTATTAATAACTTAATTGTTAGATCTATAGCTTACCTATGACACAGTATCTGACGATGCCCCTAACATCTTATATATTACTAATGCCTAAATCCTTCTGCTTTAAATTAACCAGAAACCCGTTGGCGTCACGATGGCAAGAGGTGGGGTTTTATAGGTTTTCACTTTTTTGCCTTTGGCTCTTTTCATAATCGCATCCGCCAGCATGCCACCTTGAACACTCGCAAGATAATCGTGCTTATTATTATCCAGAGCGGCGCAACCTCTCAAGGCATACAAGTTGCCTAACCTTTAGCATCTAAGACATTGGCCATTTCAGGCTTTAAAAATTCGGTATTCAGCAACATTCCGACACAGGTATAGACTTTATCGGCCTGATACTTGGCTTTTCGAGAGCATAGCGACGGTTAAATTTCACGATCACGCCTTTGAAGGTGGCTCTTTACGCGCTGCGGCGGAAAAGCTCAATCGAACTCAACCCACCATCAGTGTTGCCATTAAGAACTTGGAAGAAGAGCTAGGGTTGCAGATATTTGATCGTGAACAATACCGGAATCCCCTAACCCTACAGGGCAAAAAGCTGTACGAAAAAGCCAAGCTGATCTCAGAGCAGGCGCAATCGTTTAACAGCCTAGCCAATCAACTTGCCGCCGGGAAGAAACCGAAGTCGACATTAGCTTCACTTCAGCCACCCCAGTAGCACCTATTATCAGCACCATTCGCCAGTGCAAAGAATAAATTACCGCCACTCGGCTGGGCCTGTTGCGCAAAGATTGTAGGAATTGTTTCTGCAGAAATAGAACAAACACCTTGGTACAGGCAATAAATGATTAAAGAGCATCAAGGGATATCAATAACTTCATACAATTGATAACTTGAACCATCCCAATAAATAAATGAGTCGATTCCTGCTTCCGTAGGAATTAAAACAATATCGCCTTTTGCTCTAGCGCTCAGTTCTGGCTCTTGTAGCTGAGCTATCATTTCTTTTTTAATAACTTCACTTTGCAGCATAGCCGATGTGTCTAATACTGAAATATCATTCTTATCATGGATAACAAAAGACAAAGAGCCTTCAACTAATGAAGAGCCACAATGTATTATCACAATCGCTGTTTTCGCGCCTTGCTTTTGATCATCCATTTTTGGCCATGGCTGAACTAAATGGACTGAAGACAAATCAGAAATATCACCTACAACATCGGTGTAATAAATAGAATCTGCTAAACCATCACCATTGAAATCAAACGCCGCTTGCTGCTGATTAAAACGATCTGATATAGAAAAGTTATCTTGCAAGGGAGCAAATTCCTGCAACCATTTCGAAGATAATTCACTTTGGCAACAAGAAGCGATAGAAGGTATTAATAGCAAAATTAAAAGTGCGTGAAATAAGCGTATCTTCATAATATTAATAAAGCCTATAGCGTGTCTCTCAACCCCTTAATGCATATTACGGAGTCTTGCACATACACAATATAGCGAGAAAATAGCCACTGATGAGATGCCTCTTCACAAATAGAATAGCCTTCATTTTGCAGAGTATTACTTGATAGGTAATCAATTAAATGTGGAGTGGTAAATGTTAAAATAACACCAATAATGGCTGTTCTAGATATGATGGTTATATTTTTCTTAGTCAGTGTTTTCAAGAACCATGCCTCAAGGATACCTGCCATAGATAGAGCCAATAGCCCGACCCCAACACCTAGCATATAAAAAGAACCTTTATCGACAACTACCACATCTTCCGACATCCCTGATATAAGCAAAGACACTCTATTGAAAAACCATACTAGAGCGCCTAGCGCTCCAGTAATAAATAGCAGTGGTCCAAATATACGTATTGCCCAAGAAGGTTTTTCCCTATCAACCATTGCCATGTTTAATTATGGTTTTGAAAGGTCATTTAAAGGATGTACTCGCATACTTTCAGCATTTACAAGGTATAAATGCTCGCCATCCCAACCTTGATACAAAGACGCATCATTCAGTGAATGATTTATATTATTGCTTCCTGTGTACTTTAGAATACCTTCATACTCGATATCGCCAGTATAATCGTTGTAGATTTTAGCTAAGAACAATTTCTCTTCACTGTCGAATTTAACTACGTAGATAAAATTTCCACCATCAATGCCGCCAACCCAAAATGCATTCTTTGGAACGTCTTGAGGCCTATCAGGTGCCTCTAACTTGGCTTCTTCAATGATTATTTCAGGCGGATTTACAACCACAAGAACAACTAAACAAAAAAGAAGAGCCGCTATAATTATTACTGTTTTTTTCATAATTGGTTTCAGAATGTAGAAACTGCCTCTTTGATAGTTAGTTCATTATTAGATGGCATATATTCTAAAACCGGAAAATCATCCTGGATTTCTTCTATATATGATGTAGGTCTTGGGTCAAGCATCCAAGGCGTATCAACTCCAGCAGCTTCCATAACACCTTTCATGAAATGAACACAGCTATACGATGCGATATCATAACGCTCTCGATTAGGATTGGAGTTTAAAGCTATACGGTGTTGAGCATAATCAAGCATTGCCTGATATTTGTTATCTACTTCAATATACGCAGCGCTAATCCTTCCTCTTTTTCCAGCTTTGTCAGATATAACTTTTAATACCCTCGACAAACTTTGCTCTACTACACCACTCGAATTTATCGTCACATCCGGTAAGTTAAGCATCTTTTTTACCCAGCCAAGCTTATTCGGATCATAACGACCATATTCATAGTACTTAGTAATACCTGACTTGCCGTTTATAAATAAAACACCCGCATGGCCTAGGTCACTTATTTTGTTTTTTGTATGAGGAACACGTATCTCATTTGGCAATATATCCACATAAGGTAAATAATCTGGCACCTTCATTCTTGCAGCTGGGGTTTCCACTGTTATTTTATAATCAGGAAATACTATTGGGATTACTAGATCTGACACGATAATTCTCCTTTTTTATCAGACTTGTGCTTCGAACAAATGGGTTATTTGCGAAGCTAAAATACAGCGCTTCCGGCGCTGCTATTTACACGCTATAGAGAAATCAACATGATAATGCTCATCATGCCTCACCCAAGAACGTTTATTGGAAAACTGAATGTGGTCTTTCAAATATTGGCCATATTTCGTTTTATATAAATTTGGCTGCAGTTTGGGGTCGAAAATCACTCGCCATAAATCATAGCCATTTTCTTTGGCTTGCTTATGCAAAGCTACTACATGAGCCGCAAGAGCATCATAATCTATATACAAATCATCATAATGATCATCTGCATCAAACTCTATGTCGTAACCTAGCTTATTTAATAAATTGGTTGGTAGATGATCTGAACTGCCGCTCTTATCTTTTACAGGAGTCATAAAATCAACAGAGAGGCCGTTTCTATGAGTCTTATGAGGCTTAAACTCCCCGCCTTCTTTAAATCCAGTTTCAGCGTATTTGTAGACCTTATCTGGTTGTTCTGTTTCAAGGTCTTTATAGGCTGACACTATAATATCCCTTACTTCTGAATGAACATAGGTACGCCCAGCCAGCCTTGCCATTATGCTATAACCCACATAATTTTTTCCCTCAGGTGGCAACTGTACACCAGCAGAAAGACTACCATTGGAAGTCGTTCCAAAACATGTGCTAGTTTCAGCCAAGGCTAACAGCGGAAAGAGAAGAGAAATTATAAATAGAAACTTTATATTCATGGAGTGTTAACTAGTTGCTCAAAAATTCCGTTTAATTTTCTGCTATATTGTACTTCCTATTATCGCTAACGATATTCAAGCATACCGTTGAAATTGTCAAATCTCCTCCCCCAAAAAAACGGGCGACCCTTTAACAAGGATCACCCGTTTTCTACAAACAAATGCTGACTTACTAATACCAGGCTACAAATTCGTAGCCCTAGCACCTCTTGTATTAGTTAGTAGTGCTTATCACAATCATAAGCCGAAGTAGTCTTATAGCTATTACGAGGCAAGCTCACATTGCTAAAGCGATCACCCTGATTATTCGGGCCATTATCAATCGCTAAGTTTGCTACTGCGCATGCATCGCTATTACTACCATTTTCACAGAACTTATCGTAATACAGGCTATTCATCGCACCCACAATCACACCGTTACCTTCTTGGCCACACTGCCATTCTGCACCGGCTAGGTATTCCCATGAGCTGCGATCACCAAATAACAAACGCATCATGTCGTCTTCATACAAACCCATCCAGTTAAAGGTCCACATAAAGGTCGAGTTGATATTCGACAAATGCTGGATATCACCACTGATGCTATTAAAGTCTTTCATATCAGCGATTAGACCAAAGGTCCCAATAAACGGACCACCAACAGACAAACCACACTGAATGCCCCACTCTGCACACTTAGCATTAGCCGCGTCAGAGTCTGAGTTATTATCGATATCGATAATCAATAGGTTTTCATCGTAACCACCCAACTGAACTAGGTTCTGCTGAATAGCGGTAACGTATGGTGTATTCAATTCTGTTGCAGGGTAAACACCCCAGAACTTACGCATACTGCCATCACCTTCGCCAACAGAGGTTTTCACCGTCTGACGAATATCCGCATAATCCGCATCGGTTTTAGTGGTTGATTTAACATCAAACCAAACCGCTTTAATTTGTGGGTAAGCTTCAGCCGCCTCTAAAACTTCAGATAAATTTACCCCAACGCTGTCGCCGTCATGGTACGCACACCAAGTTTCAGCACAGGTTTTTTTCGCGGGAACATCATCACGGTGACTAACATCAATTTCAATGGCGTTAACGCCTAAGTCATTGCTCGCTGCGTTTACCGCACCTACAGTATTAACGCGATGGGCAAATACCCAAGCGGCTTCAGAGGCAGAAGCTGCCGTACTAAAAGACAAGCTAGTCAGTGTACTAGCGCACACAACTAAACCAGATATTAATTTATTCATTTATACATCCCCATGAACAGGCCTTAGATGAATTTTAAAAGGCTTTAGATAGACTTCGGATAGAAAGGAAACCAGATGAAAGGAATTACACGGCAAGTCGCCGACATCCATATCGAAATTAAAAACGTTTAACCATTTATAGAAAACAGCAGTAGCCCGACATCAAGTCGCGCGCAGTTTATTGATTTTTATGAAGCTTATCAAGAAGGGAATGAAATGATTGGCAGGTAATTTATTGTTTATGACGTATTTCATAAAATACCCCCACTAGAATATTTTAGCATGAGCCATTTAAAATAATTAAAACAGTTCACTTCTATGATGAATATAAAGTTATCAATCATCATCCTGCATTGGGATTGAATATCTACCAGCATCAAGACCTGATAAGCGTTCTGCAATACTTATTTTCTCTAGCTCTGTTAATACGATAGATTCATTATCGAGAGAAAAAACATGTTCTTTTTTAGTCGCATCGAATTTAATTTTACCGATGATGGCACCACTATCGTTTATGCAATCAAGTTCTTGTTGAATTGAGAAAAATAGCACTATTTATAACCTCTTTTATAAATATATCTTTAATTGAATTATAGTCGTAGATGATATTCTACTCAACCTTACATTCGCTGTAGCAATTATAGATCTAAACTTAAGGTTCAATAAACTCCTGCCCCTCTAACAACCCTTTGTTCCCATGAACATACTCCGTCATAAAACGCACAAAGGTTTGTATTTTCGCATTTTTACGCAAATCTGGATGACTCAATATCCATAGGTCGTATTTTTCTTCGCTAGTATATGGGGGGATACGCACCAGTTCAGGATCTCTATCACCCACAAAGCACGGTAATATGCCTATACCCATTCCATTACGAGTGGCGATGGCTTGTAGTTTGCTATTAGCGATTTTATGTTTGGATGAGAAGCGTGGATATTCTTTAGCAATTTTTCCTATAGGTCTTCTTTGCTTGTCGGTCCAGCCTATCCAGTTTTGTTGTTCTAGCCAGCCCTCTTTTTTTAATAGCGGTAAGTTTTTTTTCGCCATGTAACAAGCCCGATGTAATACCGCGAGTTTGCGACCTATTAGATATTCTGGCGGTTCTTTTACGATACGAAAGGCGACGTCGGCTTCTCGATTGGCTAGGTTCAGCAGTTTTATTGAATCGACTATATCGAGTTCTACTTGTGGATATTGTTGACAGAACAGAGCACAGCCTTCTAATAATAACTCTTCGGCCACTAGGTCGGGCATAGTAACCCGTATTTCTCCGCTAAGCTGCTCGTCATTGCCCATTATGCGTCGCTCGACATTACTGAGGCGCTCTTCTAAATAGGCGGCTTCGTTGAAGATTTCGTCCCCCAACCGAGTGCGTACATAGCCTTGAGAGGTTCTTTCGAACAAGCGCTGCCCGAGTGAATTTTCGAAGCTGTTGATACGCCGCGATACCGTAGCATGGTTTACTTTCAACTCTTCGGCAGCGGCGCGGACGGAACCAGCACGACTAACAGCTAAAAAGAATTTCAAATCGTCCCAGTTCAACATGTCGCTCTTCTCCTGCCTCTCGTCATACATTTTCCCCATGACCTATCGATACGGGGCACGTTTTATTAGACCATAAATGAGTGGTGCGTATTTGCAACACATGTTTGCATTAATGGGTAATTTTCAAGCAGAACTTCCGCCACTAAGCTAAGTCCTATCTTTCGCAAGCAAGATAAATATCACTTTTATTGGACCATTTCCTAACTTGGCCCTAACAATGACGAATAATTTGGAGAACCATCATGACGACACAGAAGAATAGCTTGAAGCAAAACAAGCAGCATGGATTTAATGCCATCATCAACATAAATGCACCAAAGGATCAGGTTTGGGCAGTTTTAGAAGATTTCAACAATGTATATACCTGGGCACCAGGTGTTTCTAAATCTCATGGTTTAGGGAATAAACAGCAAGAAGTAGGCGCTGCACGTTATTGCAAGCTGGCTGATTTTGGCGAGATTGATGAAGTAGTCACTGAATGGATTGAGGGTAACGGCTTCACCTATACGGTATCAGCCTTGGGGCCTTTACATAATGCGGTAAGCCGCTGGACATTGACCAAGGTGGATGCCAATACAACTCAGCTGGAAGTGGAATTTGCATACGATATTCGCTTTAGTCTGTTTGGAAAAATGATGCATGCTTTGGTGATGCAGAAGAAGTTGCATAGCTCGTTGCCACAAACTCTAGAAGATTTTAAACGCCGGGTGGAAACCGGAAAGCTGATTCGTCCGTATAAAACTTCAAACGCTGTTTGTTAATCATATTAGGGCATTATGACTATTTTAGAATCTCTACTCGTGGGTGAATCGGCATTAGATAATGTACCACAAGCCAAACTTGACGATGGGCGACTGTGCATTCCTCAGCACTACTTAACCTTTAACCATACACTACAGTCCGTTGAAGCACTGGTATTGGACATTGAATACAATGAGCGATATCCCGTCTTTGTTAGTAAAGAGAAAGAGGGTAACGGAGAGGCTGGCTTGTATATTCAAGTCGGAATCTGTTGTGTGGATAACTACCGGAATGCCTCAAACAACCGTGAATCAGAAAGTGAAACTAAAATCGTCTATGGCCGGAAATGGCGAGTTGAGCTTCAATTACCGAGTTCCGAAATTATTCAGACTGTATTTTTGGCATTAAAAAAAGCTCGAGAGCATGAAGTGCGCGAGCTTTTACACTTGCAGAATAATGACAAAATAACAACGCCGTTCAATAGCCATCACGATTTACCTTTATTAACGCTCAGCGAGCAGCGTTTGCAAGATAAAGCAGGATTCGGTTTTAATAACAATCAAATCAGCGAATTCAACTATCAATTAGATCAGGTACTAAATCGTCTTGATTATGATGGTCGTCAATTTGAGTTGATGAGTTTTATGCAGGGCCCTAGTGGCCAGTATTTGGTTGAGTTAATTCTTACGCCGCATCCTAATACTCACAAATTGAATGATAAAAATCAGGAGTTCATCAATTTCTTCATGACTGAGCTAAGTATTAATCAATTTCTCCACCAGCTCATGCAGCAGCTAATTCATTTAAGCGATCGCCATGTGGATGAGCATTTCCGTTATCGAGGCTTCCATCGTTTTAGTTGGAATAATAATGTGGAAGCAATCGCAGAAATTTCAGCAGAGGTCCGCCAATTGCATAAAGATGAAAGTTTAGAGCAGTTTCAGCAGCATTGGCAGCAGAATAATTATGAAACGGATAGAAGCCGAATTCCGAATCCGGCTCCTGGAGAACTATGGAATAAAATTCATCAGCAACTAAAGCAGTTCTCACCCCAAGAACATACCTTGCCTATTAATGGTTAATAGGCAGATTATAGCCAGCTTAAAGCACCAATTATAAACATACCCAATAAGGCAAAAAAGCTGATTGCAAACGATGCGCTGCGCAGTAGTTTAAGATTTAGGTAATAACAAAACATATGAAGAACACGGCCAACGAAATAAGCTACTGCAAAGCCATTTAACCATTCTGGGTTTGCTGACGAAAGCATGGCAAAAAGAGACAACAAAATAAGAATACCAATACTTTCATTACTGTTGGAAAGTGATCGATTAGCACGAAATAAAAAGCTACTATGGCTTTGTTCTACCGTGAAGCCAGGAGTATGCTTTAGCTTGATTCCTAGAATATCCACAAGCGCTAATTGAATCCAGAATAAGAAACCCGATAGGCCCAGCACCAGTACTGTGATTTTGTATGCTTCATTAAAGTCCATCTTTCACTTTCCTTTTTTGTTACTATTATCTTTGACTGCTGTTACCGCTCATTGCGATAATACAATGCGTATGACCCACTTCTGCCTGAGATTGCATAACAGTAAAAGATGCGCCAATCTTTTCCATCATTTTACGATCATACTCCATCATGCGATTGCAGCCTTCGACATTACCACTGCCGCGATAAGGGCATTCACTGCGAATTTCAGCGTATACGGTATTCTCTTCAATTCTAGTAATGGGTATCATTTTTTTCGACGGAAACATTCGCTGCCACTCTTCAGCAGACTCTAATACGGTACTCTTCTTTTGAGCTCTTTTAACGTGCAGCGTTATACTGCCTAAAGCTCGCATAAAGGGTTTACCTATGATGTTACGACGTTGGGTTTCCGTGAGCCAGTGAGTAAAGCTCATGAGTGTATTAAAAAGCTTCTTATTAAGTTGGTTTATGTTCATTAGACATCCATGCTAATTCAGTTTATTCATTCCAATTATGCTTGAGTTTAACTTTGTATGTTATCTCGATATTCGCTCGGAGTCATACCTGACCATTTTTTAAAGGCACGGCAGAACACGGCCGGGTTATTAATTCCAATACAGCTGGCCACTAGCTTGGTCGACTTATTAGATTGATACAACATTTGCTTCGCCATCGAGAAGCGTACTTCGTCTAATAAATTTTGAAATGACAGGCCATCCGCTTTCAACTTGCGCGTTAAGGTTCGATGGGAACACGATAGTTCATCGGCTAGCTGATCTCGATTTAGAAAAATCCCTTTCTTTCCTTGATGGTATAAGATACGCCGTGCTTGAAAGCCGATACTGTTTTGCTGTTCTCGTTTAGCTTTATCCGCTTCAAGCTGAGCAATATAAAAGGCAAGCATTGAAGAGTTAGGGCTTTTCACTTTTTGGCTCAGTGCCGCCAATGGAATACGTATTTTACTTACCGGTGCTAAGCTGTGGATTGGACATTCGAATTGTTTTTCTAATATTACTTTATAGGCCGAAATATCATGGCTGAAATAATACTCCCCTTCTGCATCTAGACCTGCACGTTTTGCATAAAAATCAAAAGCACCAAAAATGAGCTCAATAAATATCGGTTCAATTTTTTTGAAGTTGACTAAAGGTTGCATCTCAATATCGAGATTTTTCTCATCGTAATTCAAGCTAAAGTCAAAACCGGGAATATATAACTCGGCATATTTTTGAAATAAATTTAGCGCTTGTTCTGCATCATTTGCATTAATGATCGCTAAGCCCAACATGCCTAGAGTATCTTCTTTAAAGTGCTGAATAATTTGTAAACTGAAGGGGCTGTCTTTTTTAGCCAGCATCTGGCCAAGGGTCAGTAATAAACTGATTTGGTCACCATCTAAACAGGCGTCAGGATCTTGCAGAATATTGGCAGGAATGTTCAGCAGCTCAAGGCCCTTTGCAATTGAAAAATCAATCGCTGAGTCTTGCATAATGGTATCAATAAAATCTTTAGCCAACTGGCTATAGATTGCGGGAAACTTTAATTGGCTGAGTTCACTCATACTTTACTATTTATTATAGTTTCTCGCAGAGTAAGGGCTTTTAAGCCCTTACGCAAGAGCGGTTACTCTCCTTTACGTTTACGCGATTCCAAGACGATCCATTGCCTTGCCTACTAAGCCCGATTCATCAATGTCGTTCGGGTGAAAGTTGGGTTTGAAATAGGCCGTGAGGGATTGACGCAGGGTTGGGTGCTTCTTCAACATATTCTGCTGACTTGCCTTTAATAATTTCTTTGCTTCGCGCTTGCTATAACCGTCTTGCCTTAAAAGGTCTTTTACGAAATAGGTTGAGGTTATATGAATGAACAACAGGGCATTTAAATAACCAAAGACACGCATAGGGTAACTACCACCGGTCGCTTTAAACACATCAAAGGCAATGGATTTGTGTTCTATTTCTTCAATGGCATGCCACTGAATCAAATCGCGCATCGCTGGG
>Ga0209290_1000586_pt1 | contig 24516 bp, 19 predicted proteins | sample EN1Hudsemesocosm_2_FD_184632 | JGI IMG/M metagenome (GOLD analysis project Ga0209290, IMG submission 184632) | Methane-oxidizing microbial communities from mesocosms in the Hudson Canyon - EN10B Hudson Canyon (SPAdes) (version 2) | ecosystem: Environmental > Aquatic > Marine > Cold seeps... | reverse complement strand
ATCCATGGCATGTTGCGGACTAATAAAGAATTTGATGGGTCACGTTTTTATACGCTACCTATCACTTCAGATTCATAAAAATATGAATATTGATACATTTAGGCCTTGTGTTTTAATAGAGTATCTATTCCCTTGGCTTACGGCATTTGAAAATGTTTCCTTAGGGGTGGATAAAGTTTACCCACATGCGAGTAAATCAGACCGCAATGATATTGTTGAATATTATTTAACACGCGTGGGTCTGGGCAATGCTTTATTCAAAAAAGCAGGTGATATGTCCAATGGTATGCGTCAACGCGTAGGGATTGCACGTGCTTTTGCCTTATCTCCAAAATTATTATTACTCGATGAGCCATTTGGAATGTTGGATTCTTTAACTCGCTGGGAGTTACAAGAAGTCTTGATGGAAGTTTGGCAACGTACACAAGTCACCGCTATTGTGGTTACACATGATGTCGATGAAGCGATTTTATTAGCTGATCGCGTGGTAATGATGAGTAATGGGCCGAATGCAAAAGTAGGAAAAATTGAAGAAATTAATCTTCCTAGACCTAGAACACGCAAAAACTTATTAGCGCACCCAGACTATTACAAATACCGCGAAAGCTTATTAACTTTTTTAGCCGAATGCGATAAAGCACACTAAATATTTAATTAGGAGATCTATTAATGACTAAAAACAGACTTAAACCCACCCTTATATCTTCGGTTATTTTAGCCGCAGCTTCCCTGCAACCAGCATTAGCTTATGAATTTGATAAGCCCATCGAAAATGCATTTAAGCTAGGGCAAGATGATGCTAAATACGGGAAAATTAAAATGGATTTGCGTTACCGCTATGAATTAGCTGATGTTGCCAATAACACTAAAGACACAGCGCATGCCAATACCTTACGTTTACGCTTAGGCTATTTAACGCCTGAATTTCATGGCCTACAAGCGTTTGCTGAGTATGAAGGAAACTTAGCTATGCAACGTGATTACCACGCCCCCAAAAGTCCGTGGATAGGTGACCCATCACGTGAGGTTGTTGCTGATCCTCAAGATCAAGAGCTTAATCAGGCCTGGTTAAGCTATAAAGCGTTTGATACTGAGTTTAAAGGCGGTAGACAGCGCATTATTCTAGATGATTCACGTTTTATTGGTAATGTAGGTTGGCGTCAAATGGAGCAAACCTATGATTCAGCCATGATCACCAACAAGTCTTTTGATAACCTAACTATAAAAGTGGGTTATATCGGACAAGTTAAAAATATTTGGTCTGTTGACGATCTGATAGAGATGCCTTTTCTGAATGTTAATTACAAATACAAAGATCTAGCAAGTATTACTGCTTATAGTTATTTGTTAGCAGACAAACAGACGGCTGCAAAATCAACTCAAACATATGGTTTTGCTATCACAGGTTCACCTAAACTTAACAAAGATGTCAAACTGCACTACCGTGCAGAATACAGTTACCAAGGTGACTATAATAACAATACTGCAGACTTTGACTTAAGTCGTTATAACTTAATGCTGGGTGCAACTACAATGGGTCTTACTGCTAAAGTAGCGATTGAAGAATTAGGTGGTGATGGCGTTAATTCTTTCAAAACTGCATTAGGAACTAACCACAAATTCCAAGGTTGGGCAGATGTATTCTTGGCCACTCCTGTCAATGGTATTCGTGATATTAATACAACCCTATCAACTAAAGTATTCGGAACGAAGTTAGCATTTGTTTACCATAACTTTGCTAGTTCAGCTAAAAATATTGATTACGGTAATGAGTATGACTTTGTCGTTGCCAAAAAATTCGGTAAACATTACAGCGTATTAGCTAAATATGCTTATTACGATGCCAATGAAACAGCTCCGGGTAATATTTATACCAAAGATGTAAATAAATTCTGGCTACAAGGCAATGTTAGCTTCTAATAGCTAACTGATGTTACACAGAGCTCCTGTTTTATCAGCCCTGGTTATATAAAGACTTACGATGAATTTTATATATAACATCAAGTAGCCCGTATGAAGCTTGCGCAATACGGGGATTTGACGCACTGTTTATCCCGTATTCCGTACCTCCATACGGGCTACGATGGCTACGGTTACTTTGTTTTTAGCATCGATGAAAAAACGATTTTCACACGACATTATATAAAGCATCTTCAAGTAGTTTGGATATATAGGTAACTAAGCATAACCATTTGGATTCAGCCGTATGCCTTGCCCTATCAGGATATGCACCACAATAAAGCACAAAAGTTACATGATGAAACAACCGCTGTCTTTAGAATCAAGCATACACAAAGAAAAAACCAATATAAATCATTAAAATCAGCAGCTTAAATTAATTGGCATATTTACTGCTCTATCTTAAATTAATATAAAACTATACCGGGTAAAACCATGAGCACTCAGTCTTTAAACTTTTTTTCTTTTACAGGTAAGATGAAAATCTTACATACCACATGGCTAGCTTTTTTTATCTCATTTGTTGTTTGGTTTAGCCATGCACCTCTTATGCTAGTGATTGCTGACACACTTGGCATGAGCAAGTCTGAAATTAAAACGATTTTAATTTTGAATGTTGCGCTAACCATCCCAGCACGAATTGTTATTGGTATCTTAGTTGATAAGTTTGGCCCTAAACGTACCTTCTCTATCTTGCTTGCTTTAGGGAGTATCCCCACTTTTATGTTTGCCTTTGCTCAGAGTTTTGAGCAACTGGCTTTAGCACGATTTTTATCGGGTTTTGTGGGGGCTGGTTTTGTGATTGGTATTCGCATGGTAGGCGAATGGTTTCCGGCTAAACAAGTGGGAATTGCTGAAGGTATTTATGGTGGCTGAGGGAACTTTGGTTCTGCGGCAGCGGCAATGAGTTTACCTACCTTAGCGTTAGTTATAGGCGGCCCAGAGGGATGGCGTTATGCAATCGCGTTAACGGGTGTTATCGCATTGGTCTATTCGGTTATTTACTTTTTCAGTGTGACGGATACGCCTAAAGGTTCTACTTATTTCAAACCCAAAAAAGCGGGTGCGATGGAAGTGACTAGCATTTGGGATTTATTCTTTTACATTTTAATGACCATCCCTTTATATGCAACTTTAAGCTTATTAACTTGGAAATTATCGCCCGCAGGTGTGAGTTTATTATCAGAATTCGCGGCTCTCTTAATCTACATCGGTATTTGGGTTTTATTCTTTTATAACGTGTATAAAATCGTACATGTTAACGAAGAGCATTTAACACAGCCGATTGATGAAATTCATAAGTACAAATTCAAACAAGTAGCGATTTTAAATTTAGCTTATTTGATTACCTTTGGTTCTGAGTTAGCCGTGGTTTCTATGTTACCGATGTTTTTTTACGAAACCTTTCATGAGTCACAAGGTATTAGCATGATTCAAGCGGGCCTTTCTGCGGCAGGTTTTGCGTTTATGAATTTAATCGCTCGCCCAGGCGGTGGTTACATTAGTGATAAATTTGGTCGTAAATTATCTTTATCACTCTTCATTGTCGGTTTGTCTATTGGTTATTACTGCTTATCTCTCATTACGTCTGACTGGCCATTGGCGGGTGTTATTGTCTTAACCATGGCGTGTTCTTTCTTTGTACAAGCCGGTGAAGGCGCAGTTTTTGCCATGGTTCCTTTAATTAAACGTCGTATGACAGGGCAAATTGCCGGTATGGTCGGCGCTTATGGAAATGTGGGAGCGGTGCTATTTCTAACCGTTTTATCATTCGTATCACCGTTTATCTTCTTTATGACAATTGCTGGTGGTGCGTTGATTGTATTAATCGCCGTGCAGTTTATTGAAGAACCTAAAGGTCATATGGTTGAAGTTCAAGAAGATGGTTCAGTCGAAATGATCGAACTTGATTAATTCTTAGCATTTCCTTTATTGAGTTAGTTTTTTGCTCTGTAAAAAACTAAGAAATGCGCATAAAAATAATTAACACATTATCACCTGGGGCGCAGGTCTTAGGCGCGCCACCACGTGGCTCGCCTAAAGATTTTGGGACTCCTATCGCAAAAATCGATTCGCCACGCGGCGAATCAATAATGCCCCAGTCCGCCCTGCGTCCGGATCAACTACGCACAAAAGCTGCTTCGTTAACCCTACCTCAAATGGCTCTACGGCTCTTCGGGATAAAATTTTTGGCTCCTGAGCGAACTTACAGTTCACTTCAGATTGCCAAATTTCCCTTCGCCTACTGCGGACTAAAAATCATCCCTGATTTTCAGCGTCAGAGGCTGTGAAAGTATTCCGAAATCAGGTTAAAAAACCTACTTCGGCAACGAACAATCAATAAGTTATAGCATATTTTTTGCTGTTTTTAGTTGTTTTATTGAATACTTTCACAGCCTCTTCAGCCTGCAGTTTTAAAAGGCAGACTAAAGTTCTGCGCCCCATTGCGCTCAAGTTATTTCGTGCATATTCCTAACTCAAATACAAAATAAATTATGACCCGTATTAATGTTTTAGTCATCGAATACCTAGATAGCGATAAAACACTCGAAACTATCGTACGTAAACAAAACATACAAGTAGTCGCTATCTCACCTGAAAATCTTGATACTCAATTTATTGCTAGTACCCTAAAACCGGATGTGATGTTAATTAACTGCAGAAAAGTCACTGACCTTATGCTTCAGTTTGTAGCGGAGATTAATGAACTGTATGCCCGCCCTATTATTTTATTTTCTGATGATCCCGACACACAATCAGTCAATAAAGTGATTAAATCGGGTATCAGTGCTTATATTGTTAGCGGCTTAGAAAGTAATCGCATCAAAAGCATTATTGATATTGCCATTGCGCGTTTTACCGAGCAACAAAGCTTAAAAAATGAATTAGAAAAAACTAAGTCTAAATTAGAAGAGCGAAAACTTGTCGATCGCGCCAAAGGAATTTTAATTAAAACGCGCAACTTCTCGGAAGATGAGGCTTACCACACCTTAAGAAAGTTAGCGATGGATAGAAATATCGCAATTGGAGAAATGGCTAAAAATGTCATTGCTATGTCTGAATTACTTACTTGATTAATACAGGAGCAGCAAACTATGTCCGAAACCCCTTTAGCATCTAATGAATTAGCGCATTGGTTCACCCAAAATACTGAAGCTAGGCTAAGGTTTTTATACGCTGAAGAGCAAGTACCTGCATTAATGGAACGCCTTATTAATCGCTTACAGCAAGAAACCATAAAAATTGATATTAGCGATATAGAATCACACTGGAGTGAAAAAGATATTATCTTAATCACTTATGGTGACAGTATTCAGCAACCGGGGGAAACGCCGCTACAAACCTTATATGAATTTTTGTCTTTACACCTAAAAAACAGTATTAATAGCGTCCATATTTTACCTTATTTCCCTTACAGCTCTGATGATGGATTTTCAGTGATCGACTATAAAACGGTTGATCCCGAATTAGGTACTTGGACAGATATTGAGCGCATTGATAAGGACTTCCACTTGATGACTGATCTGGTCATTAATCATGTTTCACGCGAAAACCTATGGTTTATTGACTATATCAGCCAGAAAAAGCCAGGCTGTGATTATTTCCTAGAACTCCCGCAAGAAACCGATGTTTCATTAGTGGTTCGTCCGCGTAGCTCAGCCGTTTTAACGCCAGTACATACACATGATGGCATTCGCCACGTATGGGCAACCTTTGGCGAAGATCAAATTGATGTCAACTTTGAAAACCCCGATGTGCTTTTTGAGTTTATTGATATTTTATTACTCTATATCGCGAAAGGATCACGCTTTATCCGCTTAGATGCGATTGCTTTTTTATGGAAGAAAGCGGGATCTCGCTGCATCAATCTACGTGAAACACATGAAGTAGTTAAGTTATTACGTGATATTGTTGATATGGTTGCACCCGGCACGGTTTTAATTACTGAAACTAATGTACCTAATGGCGAAAATCTAAGTTATTTTGGTAATAGCGATGAAGCCCACATGGTGTATCAATTTACCTTACCCCCACTGCTACTGCATGCCTTGCACCATGGTAACGGCCATTTTTTAAGCCAGTGGGCAAAAGATATGCCTAGGGCTCCAAAAAACTGTACCTACTTAAACTTTATTGCTTCACACGATGGTATAGGCTTACGCCCAGCAGAAGGAATTCTACCGGAAGAAGAAGTTCAAACGCTAGTGGGTGCCATGCACGAATATAATGGCTATGTCAGCATGCGCACTGACCAATTTGGCAAAGAATCACCGTATGAAATAAATATCGCTTTATTTGATGCACTCAAAGGCACACATCTAGGACTAGATCAGTATCAAATACAACGCTTCTTATGTGCACATACGATTATGATAGCCCTACAAGGCATCCCTGCTTTATATATTCACAGTCTAACCGGCACCTTGAATGATCATCAAGGTGTTGAGACAACCGGCCGCACTCGCTCAATTAATAGACGTAAATGGCAGTATGATGAATTATTAGAGCAACTCAATAACCCAGCAGCAACACACGCGATTATTTTCCATGAACTCAAACGTTTATTACAAATACGCCGTAAGCAAACTGCATTTCATCCGAGTGCTTTACAAGAAACTGTCGAGTTAGATACTAAGCTTTTTGCTTTCTGGCGTATCAGTCATAATCAAGAACAGCGCATTTTAACGATTAACAATTTAAGCCCAGAAATACAAGAAATTGAACTGCCATTGCACCCTGAGATTGAAGGATCAGGTGTATGGCGTGATTTAATTGAGCGCACGGCCTTAGCTAAGGACACACAAAAGATTAAACTTTACCCGTATCAATGTGTCTGGCTTGAAGCGTTAGATTAATCTGACTCACAATATGATGGCGCATTAGCAATGCACCATCATTGGCTATATTAATAGCTAAGTTACGCAGCTTTACTTAAAATCGCATTAAGTTAAACATACCCAGTGGGGCGCAGACTTTAGTCTGCTTTAAATGAAGGCTAAAGCCTTCGCCCCAAATATTGCCTGCTTTTTCAAACATAAGCTAAAGCCTTGAGTTTCCAGATAAAAACCTCTGCATTGTTACCTACTCTGCGTAACATCATTTATAAGTTACGCATTATCTTCTTCAACCGCATCTTTCAAGCGGTCTAGTACATCAGGAATAGCACTAACCACCCGATTCCAACTTGGAATAAACGGTGTTTCACTTGGAAACTCTAAAAAATGATCACCAGCATGAATAATATTCTGCGTGAATAATTCCACCGTTTTTTCTTCTTGATGACGATCAAAACTTAAGCCATTCATGCAGGCATCGCTATAGAAAGCTTCAACCGCATCTAAGGCTTCACGAAAATAAGCCGCTTTTAAAGTTCTAAAAATTTCCTTATTCAACACCACGCCTTCCGTCGCTAATTTACGAAAAATCGCTTTCGCAATATCGATGCTCATTTTTGATAAACCTGCATCAATATAATCAGCCGATAAGTCTTGATGTTTATGGTCATACGCATCAGCAATTTCTACTTGGCAGATATGTTTGCGCGATTGATTTCTATACATTTCAGATAAAACACCGATTTCTAAACCCCAATCGCTAGGGATTCTGATTTCTTTAATGGTATCCATGCGCGTTGCAAACTCACCCGACAAAGCATAACGAAAACTATCTAAGTATTCCAAATACTCCAGAGGGCCGAGCACTTTTTTAAGTGCTCTTAATAACGGTGTCACCAACAAACGACACACACGACCATTAATTTTATTGTCCGCCATGCGGTAATAATAGCCTTTGCAAAATTCAAAATTAAATGCCGGATTAGCAACCGGGTAAAACAAGTTGGCCAATAATTGGCGGTCATAAGTCAAAATATCGCAATCATGCAGGGCGACTGCTTCTGAACGCCCTGATGCAATCGCATAACCATAGCAATACCAAACATTACGCCCTTTACCTTGCTCTTTAGGGGCAATGCCTTTTTCAAGTAACTGGGTATGTAATTTGCGTAATCTTGGGCCATCATTCCATAAAATACGTTTATGTTGTGGCAAGCCACTAAAAAACTCACGGGCATGTGCAAATTCATCAGCATTCGCATTATCTAAACCAATAATAATTTCATTTAAATAAGAAACTTTACTAATTTCCTCAACAATCGGCTTTAATGCGGGCCCCGTTAATTCCGAAAATAAGGAGGGTAAAACCAAGCCCATAGGTCGTTGCTTTGCAAATTCTTGCAACTCACTTTCCATCTCAGTTAAACGGTTTTTATTTAAACGATGTAACGTTGTAATTGTGCCATTCTGAAAAAAATCACTCATTACCTTCTCCTATGTTTAATCTATCAAAAAACTGATCAATCACTTCCTGCCAACCTAATGGCGCAACATTTTGCGAATAAATAGTCTTTGCAGAGTCTTTATTCAGTTGCAGATGAGACCCATCATTTCGCCGTATAACACCTGAAAAATCAGCGCTTTCCAACATTTTAGAATCATTTTGACTATCACCCAATGCAATAGTCTGCATATCTTGTTCGTTTTCTGCTTTAAACTTGCTTACTATCCATGCCATGGCTAGACTTTTATCGTTCTCACCCATCACATGTAAAAACCGCCCGCCTTGTATCAGTTGCAATCCTTCTTTATTCAATGCTTGTTCAAATACACGTAAATTCTCCTCACTATCTAGCCACTTTATTGGCTCACTCGCTACACGCTGTTTGGCATTAATAGCTTGCGATTCATTAAGCCCTGTCTCCAACATAAGTGCTTCAACAGAATAATCTGAAAACCCTTTAAATAAAAAACCTTGCTGTTCACGTACATCATGAATAACGTTTAAAATAGACGCGATCGGTACGCCTAAGATAATTTGTTGCATGCTATTGTCAAAGCCTTCAACATTACCTTGTGGAAAAAAAACCGCCGCACCATTTTCCACCGAAAATGCCCAGTTATTGTGCATCTCTCTACGTAAATCCTTTATTTCAGAATAGGTTTTACTAGAGCTAATAATTAGTGGCACGCCGGCTAGCTTGATTTTTTTCAATGCAGACAATGCTAAATCAAAACTATAAGTACTGCTATCTAATAAAGTACCATCTAAATCTGTGAAAATTAGCCATTTTGGCATTTTATGCCCCCTCAATATTTTGTAGCTCTATATTTAATGCATGCGTAGAAATCAACAGCTCCCACATTGAAACCAACAAAGAAAGCACAATTAACAACATACCCGTACCAAAAGCATAGGTTGCATATATCGGTTGCCCAATAAACACCAGCCCCATTGTTAATACGCAGGAAATAATACCCATGACAGAAAAAAGTTGCATCGCAATAATTAACTTGATTCGCCGTCTTAAACTATCCACTTGTTTTTTAAGAAAATAACTTTGCGTTTTATTATATAAACTATGCAATTCTCTAGTCCGCTTAACAATCGCCAAATACCGATTCGCATAAGCGAGAAATAACACGGATATAGCAGGAAATAACAAAGCGGGCGTGGTAATAGTGATATCCATTAGATTCCTAGGTGAATATTTAAACAAGTATCATTCAACTTTAAGCTGCTTAATTTTTCAGATAAAGCATTCAGTATTAATAAAGCAGTATTCACGCCAACTATTAAGCTCTGAAGAAATGATTAAATTTAAGAAAATACTTGTGTGTTTAAATTTTCAATCGAATCTTGTATCTGCCCTCCATTGTTTGAGAAAATAATCCTGAAACTAGAGGCTTATCAATGATTGACACAATAGACCTTAGTAGATAAACTCAGTAGAAACTGTAAAGTTATTTTGCCTGATTCCCCCTAATCTAAAATTCTACAAAACATTTGCCTTGTTATTGTAAAAATAGAGCTGATTTGAGCTTTTATTGTGATATTAAGGAAATGAGAGTTGATATTGGGATGGTGGGGCAAGGTTACTTTGGAAGTAATAGTTATTGAGGATCTGTCGCATGGCTCCAGAACCTAAATAACTAAGCGTTCGACAGGCTAATTTTCCTTGGTAATAATCCGCGTTCCCGCTACCATTACCAAGGAAAATTAGCCTGTCACCGCGGTGTTAGCTTAACAAATAAAAGGAAGTAAATTATGACCAAACAAGTAACAGCACTATTTTTAACCATTGCATCAATTAGTGTACTATTTGTTTCAATGTCTGTTCCAGTCCTTGCATCATATGATTGTGGTAATTTAAAAGGTTGTGAAAAGAAATTTTGCGAAATAGAAAGACAGCTTAAGGTTGCTCAGGAAAAAGGGAATAAAGGTAAAGCAAATGGATTAACAAGATCATTGGAAAATGCAAAAGAGCATTGTACTAATAAAGGTCTCAAGGAAGATTTAGTTGAAGAGATAGAAAAAGCTAATAACGAGATTGTAGAATATGAATCTGATCTCAAGGAAGCTAAAGAATACGGAAAAAAAGATAAAGTTCGTAAATACCAAAAAAAAATTGAAGAAGAGAAAAACAAGATAAAACATCTTGAAGATGAACTGTCCAACTTAGATTAAAGAAAGCTAACCAAAATATGCACATGGACAGAGATATAGGCGTTAGGTGTTTTATGCGTCCTGCTTCTAACTTTAATTTAAAGGGCGAAGAAAATCTAGGCGCGCCACCACGTGGCTCGCCTAAAGATTTTGGGACTCCTGTCGCAAAAATCGATTCGCCACGCGGCGAATCAATAATGCCCCAGTCCGCCCTGCGTCCGGATCAACTACGCACACAAGCTGCTTCGTTAACCCTACCTCAAATGGCTCTACGGCTCTTCGGGATAAAATTTTTGGCTCCTGAGCGAACTTACAGTTCACTTCAGATTGCCAAATTTCCCTTCGCCTACTGCGGACTAAAAATCATCCCTGATTTTCAGCGAAGGAAAATCAAGGGAAAATCAAGAAAATCAAGGGGTCAGCCAGCTTGATTTTGTCTAATTCAAAATTTGATAAAGAAAGGAAAAACACTTAAAAGTATATGGACGAAACAACAAAATATTATACTTTTTGGCCAAGATTATTTGCAGTAATTATTGATGTCGCCCTGTTTGTAGTGTTTGTTTATGTCGAGCATTTGTTTTTAGGTATTGAGTACTCGCGAAATGACGATTTATTAGACGGTGTAAATATGATTCTATACCCTATCTACTTTATAACCATGCATGGTTTTTATGGTCAAACTTTAGGAAAAATGATTGCACGTGTAAAAGTAGTAAACAACAAAGATGAACAGCCAATAATGATGCAACAAGCATTTGAAAGAGAGTTACCTAACTTGGTTTTAAATATAAAATGGATCACCTTAACTACATGCTCTTCATTATCTTGTATTCAAAAAGACTCAGCATCAAGTGATATAGAGTACGCTATTACTGCATTTTTAATTGTCAGTACAGTTTGGGGTATTTCTGAGCTTGTAACTGTGCTGTTCAACAAAAAACGAAGAGCTATTCATGATTTTATTGGTAAAACTGTAGTTGTACGCATATAACAAAAATTCCAGTCGACCGCTGGCAGCGCAGTTTTTTTAGAGGTCACCTTGGAACCTAACCCCCTTGGCTTTTCTTTTGTATAAAGAGCTCTGACATTAAAGGCTTACAATTTAAAGACACTCATGGCTTTAAATTCCAATCGAGCCTGCCACTTTCCAGCGATTACTCTTTATTTTTAATCAACAACACTTCAGCTTTGCTTCCTAAATACACATACACCCCAAGCGCGAGCAATAAAAATCCAGAGGACAACATAACCCATACCGCATCCAAAATATGTTCTCCGCCATGTAACGCTGATTTAAAAATCATTAACAGGGCTTCAATCGACACAGCAATAATAATAGCCGCGACAAAGCGCGTAATAGTTCGACGTGTGGAACTATGGCGTAAAATGTCTTTATATAATAAGACCTCTTCTTCTAAGGTCGTTTTAGCTAAATCAAAAATAGCGAGAGCCAAAGTTAAATAGATAACGACACCAAACGGCATAGCGGCTTCATTCGGCTTATCAATCAAATCCTGCACAACTTGTATGCACTCATTCATAGCGGCATAAAGCAAAATTAATGACACTGCAAACAAGCCGAAAACAATTAAGGAATACATCACTTTAAAGTACGGTTCAAAATGGATACGTTTACTATCCCCTGTTAAAAAAGACAAAATAGCGGGCAAATCGATATCTAAAACTACAAACCCTTTAACCGCCCCCTTATCATCATGTAATTTCAAACTGGCTGAAATACAAAGCTCCCGACGAATACTGGATAAATAAGGCTCCGTTACTACAACCCCTTCTGCTTTATTAGCCGAGACATAATAAGGCCGTTTACTCCTATCGGTACCCTGCCCCGATTTAGGGTGACTTTTAAAGTAAACACCCGGTACATTAGTACACAACTGTTTTCCATCCGCATCCAATAAATATAACAAACTGATGAATGGGTAATAACTACACAATGTCGTTAATGTATGAGTCAGCTCATCTTGGTCTTGCTCAAACATCTTTTCATCTGAAAAGCAGGTTAATATAGATGACAACATGCCTTGGATGGCAATGGTATGCTCTTCGTATTTTTCCAATACATTGATATGACTCATTTTTGACATAACAGTCCCTTTAGTTAAGCTGACATACAACTAATTTATATTTCAAATACCTATGCATATATAAGCACATTTTATGCCTACACATAACACGTTGATTTAAATAAAATGACTTAACTAAATTAAGTTGTAGCGCACCAATAGTAAGCGCAATAGAGCTCTCTAAGCTCTTACGAGTGCCTCTGGTAACTTCTCATTATTGTAGGGAGACAGCGTCATCCCCGAAGTCTACCCAGTCAAGCGTGGGCACAAGCTTTATCGGGGGTCCATTGCTGAAAATATAGATTCCTGCTAAAAGCATAGGATGACGTTTTTCCTATTGTTCTATGCAGCTGGATAGTGAGCAGTTACTGTCTCTGTACTTAAATATAGGTCTGCTGCCCGTCACAGAGCGAATTCAATCAAGGATGGCGTAGGTTTGATACTGTTTAAACAGGAAGACAAGCCCCATCATGCGTCAGTTAGCCGACGTCAAATGGAGCAATTGAAGCGTTAGGAGACAAGGTTTTAGGCGTTAAACTGATCTTTGTTTACCATAAGCAGTGAACAAAGACGACGCTAAAAAATCTTGGCGATAAGGCAACGTAAGTTTCTAGTCTTTTACAATTAGAAAACACGACCCTAACTATTTTTAGTTAGGGTCGCATCTAAATAAGGCTTGCTTTACAACTGGTTAAAAACTCGCCCTGCTGCTGCGATTGTCGCGGCAATATCTTCATCAGTATGTGCACCGGAAACAAAACCCGCTTCAAATGCAGAAGGTGCTAAATAAATGCCTTCTTCTAGCATGCCATGAAAAAAGCGTTTAAATAATTCTTGATCACACTTCATCACTTGCGCAAACGAATGAATATTATCTTCTTGTGTAAAGAAAAGCCCAAACATGCTGCCCACAATATTTACTGACATACCAATGCCCGCTTCTATCGCTTTAGCTTGTATGCCTTTAACTAAAGTTTGCGTTTTTTCAGCTAAGTTTTCTTGGAATTTAGACGCTGATAGTAGCTCTAAAGTTTTATAACCAGCCGCCATTGCAACGGGGTTACCCGATAAAGTACCCGCTTGATAAACAGGACCAACCGGAGCTAAAGCCGACATTATTTCATGCGCACCACCAAAAGCGCCTACTGGCATACCGCCACCGATAATTTTCCCTAACGTTGTTAAGTCAGGCTTAACATTATACAAACCTTGCGCGCAGTGCTTATCAACACGGAACCCAGTCATTACTTCATCAAAAATCAATACGCTTTCATATTCATCACACACTTCACGCAGTGTTTCTAAAAAGCCTTCTACGGGTGGAATACAGTTCATATTCCCTGCAACAGGCTCGACAATAATCGCAGCGATTTGCTCACCGATGTCTGCAAAGGCTTTTTTTACCGACTCTGCATCGTTATAGGTCAACGTTATGGTATCTTCTGCAACTGCCGCGGGTACGCCCGGTGAACTCGGCACACCTAAGGTTAATGCACCAGAGCCTGCTTTAACTAATAAAGAATCAGAATGGCCGTGGTAACAGCCTTCAAATTTCACAATTTTGCTACGTCCGGTATAGCCGCGAGCTAAACGAATCGCACTCATAGTGGCTTCTGTACCCGAACTCACCATGCGCACTTGTTCTATTGAAGGTACTAATTTACAGACTTTTTTCGCCATTAAAGTTTCAAGCTCAGTCGGCGCACCAAAACTTAAACCTTTTGCTGCAGTTTCATTAACCACTGCTAATACATCTGGGTGTGCATGACCAACAATCATTGGCCCCCAAGAACCTACATAATCAATATACTGCTTATCGTCAGCATCAAACAAATAAGCGCCTTTTGCCCTATCAATATAAACAGGTGTACCTCCTACACCGCTAAAAGAACGAACAGGTGAATTAACACCACCGGGGATGACTTCTTTAGCATCAGCAAATAATTCTGCAGATTTACTCATAAGTGACTCTCTCTTTTAAAAGAACATAATTGCGATAACTTTTAATGATATCGCAGGCTTGTAGCGTACCTTCCGGCAAGCTTTGTAAACTAGATTTAGGCACAATCATATAATCTTCCAGCGCATTACTCTGTAACCAAGACAGTGTTAATTGATTGGCTGTTGTACGTTTTGCTTGGCCTTGAGTATGGAAATCAACTGAATAAATTCGTCGCCCCACATAAGCTAAACGACTCTCTTCTGAACTACGGGATTGCTGATAGCCATCAACTAAAGGTTTTTGATTCTTTTCAAAATTAAAGGTGTCAGGAGAAACCCATAATATGCTTAAAAATATCAATCCCAGCACAGGAATAAACACCGTTACCAATAACCACTTGCTCGCCTGCAAGTTTGCAATTGAGAAGCGTAAACTTAATAATTCTGTGACTAAAATAGCAAACGCAGGCAATCCAGGTAAAACATAGGTATATAAAATATTGCCTGATAAGCTAAAGAACACCATCGGCGTGATTGCCCAGAATAACAAATAGCGATGCCAGCTACTTTTAGTCATCACACTTAAAGTCGCTTGTTTATTTTTTCGCCACGGCCATGAAAGTAAACTCCCTAAAAAGATAAACGACCAAGGCAAACTCGCAAACAACCATAATAACCAGATTTTTCCGCGTGGATGTTTATGCGCAACCCCGTATAAATCTCCATGCCAGCCCGCATCAACAAAACGTTTAAAATGCTCGCCCACTAAAAAGTAATTAATAAACCCAGGACTATCTATTTCCGCTGCGATATACCACGGCACGGCAATTAATAACATGACTGCCGAACCTTTAAACCAAGGAATACGCTGCCAAACGGCTAAGTATTGTTTTTCTAAAATAGTCCAAGCAATCAAAGGTAATAAAACTAAAACACCAACGATAGGCCCTTTGACTAATAATCCGATACCTAATCCCACAAAAAACCAATAAGACCACTTTTTAGCTTTTTCAATCTCGGGGTTATGTAGCGCCTGCCAAAAACTAATCATGGACAAGCTCACGCAAAAGCACAATGCCATATCGGTCATGACCGCGCCACTAGCGATAAAAAACAAGGCGGTACTAATTAATACCAACACACTAAAAACAGCCTTATCTCGGCCTTGTAGAAATTGCGCAAAGCGATAAGTAAGCCACAACACTATAGTAGCCAATAAAAATATCGGTAAGCGTGCTGCAAACGCAGAATAGCCAAACAGCTTAAATGAAATCGCTGTCATCCAAAAAGTCAGCGGTGGCTTTCCCCAAAATGGCACACCATAATCAAAAGGCGGCATAATCCACTCACCTGTTTCGATAATCAAGCGTGGAATTTCTGCATAACGCGCTTCAGTTGGATCATGTAAGGGGTAATCAAACATACCCAATAATCGTGCGATAAGCGCAAGACAAAGGATAGCTAAGGATATTTTAGTAAAAGAATGGCTCATTGATTCCTAACTGATAAATAATTAATAAAAAACACCGGCCTCATACCGATATATCTTAAATTCTGAAATGCTTCTATATTCTCAAAGCTATCGCTGTTAGTAAAGCTTTCCCTGTGCTTGCTTATTATCTAATCTAAAAATCGCTTATTTTGACGCGCTTAATAAGAATATGTTAAAAGTACCCACATTTTTCGTTATAACGACGAACCGCTTAAAGCCACGTTAATTCAACCGCTAACATCATGCAAAAAAACACCTCTGAAGTCACACATACACCTGCTGTTGGCATGGCAATTAATAACATGCAGACGCTTTTTGTCGGTGTGCTAAAAGTCTGGACCATTCCTATTGTATTAATGTTGAGCATCGCCTCGGGTTTTACAACTTTTTATGGCTTATCGCATTTTATTATTCCGTGGATTGCACTAGTTATCACCGTAGCAATTCAATCTATTGTGGTTATTTGCTCCTTAGAGATGGCAGGCATACACTTTAAAGCGAATCGTACTCGCTATCTATCTGTCTTGCTTTCCTTGTTAATTGCCCTGACCGCTTCTGTCTCATTTTCTTATTTTAAATTTTATGAAATCTCGCAAAAAGATAACATTCATATCACACGTATAAATGCGCTACGTTTAAACTCTAAAACCTATATTAAAAATGTATTAGCCATCAAACAAAACATTCTAGCGCAGCACCGTACAGCGTTAGAAAAAGCATCACATGATGCATCACAAGCTTATTTTGGTACGCACCCTGATGTTGCATTAGCTTATCGCAACCAAGTGGGTAAAGGCCCCTTTTGGAAACATTATAATGATATCTACCAAACGAAAAAACTCGCTAACGATAAACTCTCATCCGAATTTTCAGAGCTGGATAAAAATATAAAATCACTGCAAATGAACCTTGCTGATTTAGATGTCTCCGTCGATACACAAGCCGCTTACTTTAAATTTTTAACCAGCTTTCAAGACCTACAATTCACTGTTAATCAACTCACCAGCCAATTTGGCATTGCGCTACCCGATGCACCTTTATTGCAAACCTACAAACAATTTAGCGCAGGAATAACACCTTCATTAGCCCTATGGTCTAACTTCTCTCTATTTGCGTTTATTTGTGCCGCAATGGTCGATTTTTTTACTGTATTGCTTTCTTATCGCCTAGAATTTACTGCTCCAGGGCCTTTAACTGCGGATGAAGAAGAGCTGATCTTTGATTGTTTACGTCAATTTAGCCAGTTTCGTATTAATGAAAATGATGAATTGGAAATGATTATTGAAAAATCAGAGCTAGAAAAAGCTAGGAATTATTCTGACTGGTCTAGAATGTTTGCTGTTGGACTCTTATTAAGCCGCGGGTTTTTAAGAAAAATAGATCATAGAACCGTCGAGTTCTCACCTAATCTATACCCTTTAGTTGCTGAAAAAATGAGCGCTAAAATCAAAAAATTACGCGCTGAATTAGCACAAAACGCGGTAAATAGTCATGACTGATTCAACAACACAGATTGACGCTTGGTTAATAGAAGATATTAATGATAGCGAAGAAAATCTCACTTGGAATGCGAATTTTGAAGCCGATCGACAAGTTGTTATTACACAGCTTGGGCCTTACAAAAAAGTATTTTTACGTCCGCAAAAATTTATTCAACGCTTTTATCATACAGTTTATCCTTTGCCCATTAAGGAACTAAGCTTACTAGAAGAGATTCATTTATATGATGGTTTTTGCCATATTAATGCAACGATTAGCCTAAGCTTTCAAGCCAGTTTTAAGTATGCGCAAGATAAAATCGAACATTTAGATAGCATTAATAAGCATATTAGCGAAACTTATCAAACATTGATTTCTGATCTTATTCAACAACAACTCATAAATTTACAAGATCCTGACTGGGTAAAAACGGGCTTAGAAAAAACCGAGCAAAGCATTGCAACAAGCATCAATGAAATGCTTGTTATACAAGGTATACAGTCGCAAGCCATGTGTACTTTACATGCAAGCTTTGAAGACTTCCCAGAGGTGCGTTTAAGCAAAGATAACCTTTATCACAGCGTACTAAGAAAAAACTTTGAACTAAGCGAGCAGCACCGAGAAGAGTTATTTAGGCAAGCTCAAATCACCGAGAAACAAGCGTTAGAACATAAAAAACTGGGGCTGCTACAAGCAGAAAAAGAAGCCGCCTTTGTCCAACAACAAAAAGCCCAAGAAGCACAATTTGCAGAACAAGAACTACAAGATAAAGAGCAACAGCAATTAGCACAATTTGAAATTGAAGTACGCCTGTATGAAGAAAAATTAAAGCATGAGTACCATTTAAAGGGCTTAGCACTCAAGGCTAAACTACAAGAAAAACAGCGTACAGAAGAGCAAAAAAGACTGGTAGAGCAGAAATCAAAAGCAGCCCAAGAAGAGCATAGCAGCAAACTTAAAGAAAAAGCATTACAAGCAGAGATTGCACACTATGAGCATGAAAAGTCTCTCTGGCGTAATGCGAAAGATAATGCAAATAAACACGAAATTGAACAAGAGCAGCGCCAAAACCAGTTGAAATTTGATATTGAGCAGCAAGCCTATGCCCATCAAGAAAAACGACGCTCTGCAATGCTAGAAGAAAGTTATGAAACCACTAAAAATTCGGATATCTATTTACGTAAAGAATTAGAGCTTTTGGAGCTAGAGAAAAAACGAGTAGAACTGAGGTTGGCAATTAAAAATAAAACGGAGCTTTCGGGAGGTGATTAACGATGAATCGATTCAACGAGTCTATCTGCTGTAAACTCTCTTATTACCTTGATACAGCATAGCTTTGGGGCGAAGGCTTCAGCCTTCTACAGCACAAGGCAGACTAATACCAATCCCAATAAATAATGACGGTTATTCTCGTCATTCCCGAAATCTTTAATCGGGAATCTAGGTGTACCTGATAGATTCCTGTTAAGAGCATACAGGAATGACGAATTTTTTAGAAAAATGAGTTTAAGCAGAAGTTATTGGGATTGATATAACGTCTGCGCCCCACTCAATGCCTAACCTTTTTTCACTCACTAAAACTTTTAGAGCAATAATAGTCCATATCACAATTCATTACTCAACATACGATTTTTAAGCGACTCCCACATATTAAGCCGGCTTGAACTACCGACCTTTTTACCCGAGCCTCTGGCTTTCGCTAGCCACAAACCCGAACCATTAAAACTATAAACCGGTAATAAATCTTTGCGTTCTGTTGCTGGCTTTATCGTAGGGATTAAATTATCTAATACCACAGGAACAGCTCGTGGCGTTTCAAAGTAGGTTAAAACCATATGTGCTTGGCGTAACTTCAACGCTTTAACATAGGTAATTCTCATTTTCTTTTCAGAAACCCCTAGCTCCTTTAGAGTAAAGTATTTAGCAATCGAATAGTCTTCGCAATCACCCGCCCCTCTTGCTAAAAACTCAATCGGCGTCGCCCAATAATCTTTAACACCCCACAGATAAATATCATCAACAAACTCTATGCGCTGATTAAAAAATTGATTGACCCGCCGTAGTTTTTCTTTTTCAGGTAACGTCTTCGCTGTTTTCATTAAGTCCTGCCACTGCTCTACTCGAGTAACAGCTTCATCACCAAATTTTTGTTGAATTTTACCCAGTAAAATAGCGCTAATTTCAAGTTGCGCGGATACGGTAAACGCACAAAAAATCACCAACAAAAAGACTGCTATGCGGCTCGGTTTTTTCATGCACCAATATCTACCTGTTTGAGCCTGCCTATTACCTGCACAACTCATAACTAAAGAATTCTTCATATTGTTAAAAGCTATCGGCTCGCACCGACAATGCCTAAGCGTTTAATAAACTCAAAATCCTGATCTGACTGTACATTTTCAGCCAAAATACTGATATCTAATAACTCGCCGACACCTTGCATCGCCTCAATAAACACTTGTTTTCCTTCCTCATTCGCCACACCATTACCTAAATCTCTTGCGAGACGAATATAGTCAGGCTTTAGTTCTTTTGCTACTTCAGGCGACATCGACTGCGTTTCAAAACGCTTAATCATCACTTGCGCATTTAAGCCATGAACAAACTCGATAAACTCTTTATAAACGCTTACTTCTTTTGCTACTGCATAAGAGGAAATACTAAAAACAAGCTGGTGAGCGAGCCCTTTATTTTGCTTAATAAGATCGCTTAACCAAACTCTGAAATCACTATTTTTTAATGTTCTCGCTGAGATACTAATCGCAATAGCATGCTGCACTTTTTCAGCTTTAATAGTCTCCACTACGCGAGTAATGACGCCTTTATCTAGGTCAATAATTTTAGAAAATTTCTCAGCAATAGAAATAAACGTTCCGATTGAGATCGCATTACCATTTTTATCAAGCGCTTGCATAAATGCATCAGTCATCAATACCTCGCCAGACTGAAATTTATTTACTTCGCCAACATAAGACACTGAATACGTTTCTTGATTAATCACATCAAAAACCAATGCCTTCCATTCAGCAATATCCTTCGCGCGGTTAACCCCTTTACGAATATAGTAACTATTAGATCCGATAAGTTGCGCTTGTTCATAGGCTTCATTTGCGGCTAATAAAATACTCGCTGTTGAGCCTAACGGATCATATTGAGCCACACCTATATGTACAATATCGGTTTTCTGGTATTTTTTGGCCACTTCAGTAAAGGCTTCACTTAAAAATTTAGCAATTTCTTCCGCATGGTCTTGATTAACATATTGAATCAGTAAACAAAATTCAGAACCAAAAAAACGATAGACTGAAATATAACCCGCTGTTTCTTTCTCGGATAAATCACTTAATACTTTGGCAAAATCTTTAATGAACAGGTCAATTTCTTCACTACCTAATTCTTTGACTAAATTGCCCAAGGCATCAATTTTGATTAAAAAGATAAACGCATCAACATCCGCATCTGAAATGAAAAGTTTTTTCATTTCAATCTCAAAACTATTTTTCTTATTTAATCCGGTTAAATCATCTTGCTGAAGTTTTCTACCAATACCGTTTAATTTATTATTCAGGCCATTAATAACCCCCTCAATTTTGCTCGACATTTTATTCATCGAGGTGGTTACATTTCTCACCTCCGTCGTCCACGGCAACTCATCAATCTTTTCAAATTTACCCGCAGCAATGGTTAACGCCATCTGATCAATCTTTTTTAATGAGGATAAGGTAATTCGTAATACTAATAATAAGAGTGTAATAGAAAAAGCAAACGCCCCTAAAGAATAATAAAAACTACTTAACGCTTGCTCATAGAGCTTTAAATACGCATAACCCGGATTAAGGCTAACAGACACCACGCCAGCAATATTCCACCCGGAACTAATCTCACTTTGCCCCGCAGCACTTTTCATAGGAACCGTATTAATAAACCAATCAGGCACCCCTTCAACCGTCTCATTATTTTTTAACGACACCAATGGCTTACCTTCAACATCCACCAGCACCATTTCTTGATAATAGCCCATATCAAAAATAGCATTCATGGTAGTTTCTATCGTCGGGTCGGTTACATCCACCATATAGGGGCTTAAGGATACACCCAGTGATGTTGCTGTATCCTGCGCATGAACGGCCGCCTCACCTTCTAAATACCCTTTTATATTATTAAAACTCAATACAAAGTTGACACTAAAAATCATTAAAAATAAGGCGGAGATGAGTATTAATAGTTGTTTGGAAAGTGACATGATGAGGCTTCTTTATTATGAATGATGAATTTAAACTTTATCTGTTACTCAATAATTAAACAAGCAAACTTTTAAAATAATGGGGTTACAAAAAAGGCACCCGAAGGTGCCTTTTTTATTTACTAGCGAGATAACAGATAAACCTAGATAGCAGATCTTTTCTGCTTAAATCCAGCTAGCCCAAGTAAGCCTGTAAGAAAAAGCCAAGCTGCGGCTGGAAGTGGAACAGGGTTAATGTTGCTGATTGCAATAGATGAATCAGCCAAATTATCTCCCACATTGAGAATACCAATGCCGTAACTTAAAATCCCTGTACCCGTCGCTTCCCATAAAAACTGACCAGTTGTATTTCCAGCAGAAGATTGTCCTAATATTTTCTTAGAAAATATTGAGTTTCCATTCAGCTTGAGGTCAATAAAAGAAAAATCATCAAAATAAGTATCAGTTGTTGAAAACGTCCAATCAAAACTAAAGACTTCTCCCCCTGTAATATTAAAAGAATCTTTAAAGGCCGATCCATTCTCTCCCCAAAGCTCATTAACACCTAAACCTAAAAAGATCTCAACCTCCGAATTAGCAACCGGAGAATTCGTTGTTAATTCAAGCTCACCCTCTGCCAATACCTTATAAGCCCCTATTGACTGAATACTGGCTACTACATTTAGACTCAACCCCATTAGTAAAATCATTATTGCTATTTTCTTCATATTTTTCTCCTATTTACTTAGGCTTTACCACTTAAAAATTCACTTTATTTCTACACCAAAATAGCTGATATGAAAATTGTATATGGGTTAGCGATGAAATCCACCACTTTGAACTTAAAGAGTAGGGTCTATCACACTATCTCACTATCAACGATTAATAGATCCAGGTTAATTGCATCCATAGTTGAGTGAACGCCATCTCCATTAGTATCAATAGATACCTGAAAATCACCGCCATGCACATCACCATCGGTATCTGTCACATCAACACCAAAATCAAGAATCACATCATCCGAAGATGTTGCTGTAACATCTGAGTTGATAGCTATAATTTTGTAGGCTCCTTCAGTTTGAGTGTTACCTCCGGTATGTGAAGCCGATAAGCGAATCTCATCAAAATCTGAACCATTAATTTGAATAGTTGTATTAATATCATCATTACCAGCTGTTGCACCAACACTTACTGCTGACCCTACTTCATTACCACCTTTATATAACTGGTATGTAAAGACATCAACACCTGAGCCTGTTGTAGAAAAATTACCCACAGTGACAGACATATTGCCAAAAACAGCACTCGGATCATCTAATGCAATAATAGCTACTTCGCCATCACCCTCATTAACAAGGTTATTATCGACACCATAACCATCAGTTGCGGCATTAATATCATCAACACCCGCACTATCCGTTGCAGAAATATTAATTACGACACCATTCTGTGTTACTTGAGTAACTGATTCTGTCGGGGAACCAGCGGCAACTACGCCTCCAGTTAATGAAATAGTTGTATTAATAACAGGAGACTGCAGAACTTGATCCAATTGCAATGCATAACCCACCCCATCCGAACTTAAAATAAATACATCATCACCCGAAGCATCTATTGCTTTAAGACTTCCATCAGCTTGCGTTTGATAGCTTATGCTTTCACCACCGGCAGTACGCAAACCTTCTGGAACGACACCATTGAATACAAGACTTCCTAGCTCATCCTCTCCTTCATCAATAATTAAACGTCCACGTCCAATAGTATCCTCTGTGTTAGATAGTAAAGTATTTGATAGCTGAGTTATTTCAATAATATTATCCTTAACATCAAGGGAAACACTACCTAAAACCTCATCATTTCCAGCGCTTGTGTTTGCAATAACCTTTACATCACCTAAGTTAAGAATATTTTGTCCAGCAACACTGTCATGCTTCAAGTTATCACTTAATGTAGCCTTAACCTTTACATCATCAGTAACTCCAGCAGAAATATTACTAGCAACTAACTCTAATGTTATTGCTAAATTGCCATCTACCGTTCCTTGTATTACTGTATCAGAAACACGGTTCCAAACTACCTCATCTCCCACTAATCCATCTGTATTAGTAATTAAAGAACTTAAATCCGTATCAAACTTAAATGTAGTTAATTCAGCAGTACCCGCAGTAAATGTTAATGTGCTATTCGTATCAACAGCAGTTATATCAGCCTCATCAACTGATAGCTGAATAGAATCACCGCCTTTGGCATTTATATAGCTATCTATAATAGTACCTAAACCGGTATCTGTTTCACTCGTGATTTGACTGTTCGTTGTGGTTGCGCTGAGAATGACTGTCTCAGACCCTTCAGCGATGACATCATCTGTTACTGCAATACGAACATTGACTGTACTGGCATCTGCTGGAAGGGTAATACCGTTAGTTGCACTTGCCCATGTTCCGTCAGCTAATTGATATTCTAGCGTGGCATCATAGTCAGCTCCGCTTGTTGCTGTTCCGTCTGTATTTAATGAGATATTCACATCCTCACCCACGGCATTTGATAAGCCAACGCTGTACGTTAAGTAAGCACCATCCGCTTCTTCAACGGATCCTGCATCACCGATTACGATTGTTGCGGTGATATCGGCATCTACATCGGGGTTGTCTGATCCTCTATCATCGGTAATGACGGCTGTGCCAGTATCGGTATCTGTTGCATCGGCTTTATTCGTTGCCGTCAGTGTAAATGTCTCATTATTCTCTGTTAATAAGTCATCTGTGATATTGACATAGACGTCTACTCCGGTTCCTTCTGCGGGTAATGTAACTTCTCCGCTGGTGATCTCTGTG
>Ga0209290_1000584_pt1 | contig 24552 bp, 23 predicted proteins | sample EN1Hudsemesocosm_2_FD_184632 | JGI IMG/M metagenome (GOLD analysis project Ga0209290, IMG submission 184632) | Methane-oxidizing microbial communities from mesocosms in the Hudson Canyon - EN10B Hudson Canyon (SPAdes) (version 2) | ecosystem: Environmental > Aquatic > Marine > Cold seeps... | reverse complement strand
ATGCGACCAAATTGCCAACAAACTGAATAGTCGACCAAGAAAACGTTACAACTATAAAACACCTGAGGAAATGTACTATGGATAATAGATATTATTGTCGCGCTTCAAACTTGATACTAAGGTTTATGACAGCTGCTTCATCTATCTCCAACCAGTCACCTCCGGCTAGCCGGTATGCACGACTATCAAAACCTGCACCAATAAGAATGATTTTTAGTTTTGGATTTTCTTTTATATATGCTGCAATTTTGTTATCAATTATTTTTGGTCTAGCAAAATTCAAGCCCCGCGCAAAATAGCCTGGTTGGTATTTTTTGAAGGCTTTTCGTCCTTCTTCGGTCATAAAGTTCTTGGCGTACACATCATTACAGATAGGGTATTGTGATGCTGCGTCTAGCTCTCTAATACCACAACAAAAAAATGCGGTATCAGATACGGGAGGCATATGTTGATTAGTGTGCATTATTGTTAATCCTTTCGAGTAATCCGTTTATAGGCCATATACTGAACGCTAGGAAAGAATAAATCTATAAAAGTAAGCAAGAAGGAGTTTGACTTAAGCAAAATTGTTGATAACTGGCTAAAACTAGCACGAGCATACCGAAAGGCTAACTTCTGAAAATTTCTAGTTTAGGTTTTTTGGTCTTGCGCCTGTGACGTCCGAAAAGTTGCCGTTCAGGTGCATGGCTTTGGTAAGGATAAAACAGCTAATTAGATCGCTGCCTGAATGTTTGAAAATGAGAAAAAGCAATCCCTTTTCGATTTAGGTTATTGTGATCACTCAGGTAAAAAAGTGACATAATTATTTGGTCTATATTTGTTCGGCATTTGAGGCATAGCAGAAAAAACACACTCATTTTATTGAGTCTGCTCCCGTTATTTAGCAGCCATAAAATAGCCCATGTTTTTCATATACTTCGTTTCCACGGCGGACTTTAAGCCCATTCGGAATTATTCTAAAGTCGAGCCTACATTTACATCAAAAAAAAACTGGAAGCCAACGTATGCCCCACGAAGGCGATACAATTATTCAATTTGCGCGAAGTCCCTAACACACTATTCCTTGTTTAATAATACATCAAGAGTGCAAGGCACGAACCAAGAGCTGTGCCACTACTTTCACCTTAGGCACATGTCGCATACTCTTTGCACAAACGACATAAAACTTTCTTGGAGGAAGGTCAACTCCCATGTCAATTTTCACTAATTCAGATTTCTCAAACCCTATGGGTTTGCTTAGAATCATCGCCCCTATACCCGCAGAAACCGCCACCTTTTGAGCCAAATAAGCGTCGCTCGAAAACACGGGGGCAAAATCCGGTATGATTCTTTCCAGCATGGGTCTAGGTGGTACATGCTGGTATTTTCCAGACCACGTGACCCAATCAAGATCTGCCCAGCTACATGGCTGGCACAACGTCTCGACATATTCTTGGGAAGCAAAAACGCCCTGCTCGGTAATGATTTCGTGCAAACAAAACAACTCGAGCTCATTGGGAGCTTGCGCACGAAGGGCAATATCGGCAACACCTCGGGTTAAATCGACATGATCCACCGATGACAAGATTTCCAAACGAATGCCTGGTTCTTGCGACTTCAGCATGAAAGCAAACGGAGCAAGCTGCTCTACAGCGACCCCCGGTGGTGCCGCTATTTTTACCAGTCCACTGACCTCATTTTCACAATGCAACGCTAATCGACCGAATTCTGCGGCCCACTTGGCCATTTTCTCAGCCGCTGGTTTTAAGTGGCGCGCAACTTCAGTGGGTTCAGCACCGTGCTTTCCCCGGATGAATAATTGCTCTGATAAGGTTTGCTCCAAATTCTTAATCCGACGACTAATAGTCGGCTGTCCCACCCCGAGTGAACGTGCAGCGGCACTAAAGCTATTGTGTTCAATCACCGCCAAAAAGGTCTGCGCGTCTTCCCAAGACAATAAAGATTCATCCATCGCGTATTCAATCCCATTTGAGTTAACCATCTATGCATTTTTGCATATGTTTATGTACTTTTAGCGAATACACATCACTTTCTCGATAGTTAATACTTGATCCCGGCCTTTTGTTAAGGATTCCAAGCCATGATCAAAAGCATGGTTAGCCCGATCATAACGCGAGCGTTTCTCCGTAGATCGACGTTGTTAAATTCAATTCAGAGTAATTATTTATGAAAAAACGCTTGTTACTACTAACGACAACCTTAGTTAGTTCACTTCTTTTTACTAATGTGCAGGCCTCGGAAACGTTTCGAGTCTTGGCTAAAGGGTCCGATCTAAGCGGGCCAAACGGCCTCATGTTCGATTCTGATGATAATCTTTACGTGACCTCTATCGTCGGCAAAGAAATTGTTGTGATGGACCCAGACCAATTCGGTATTCTAGAACGAATTTCCCCTGAGAACGGCGTTGGCCCTGACGATGTTGCGTTTGGTCCGGACGGAGCGCTCTATTGGACATCACCACTCGATGGCATTGTTGGTCGAATTGCCAAAGATGGCACAGTCACTACTCAGTTCGTCGCCATTGGTGTTAATCCAATTACATTTTCGGATACCGGTCGATTATTTGTGGGGCTTAATCTGATTGGTGTAGGACTTTACGAGCTTGACCCAATGCTGCAAAACCCGCCACGCGCCCTAGCTACCGAGATAGGCTTTTTGAATGGCATGGACTGGGGCCCTGATGGAAAACTATATGCCCCGATGCCTGATAACGGTGAAATTGTTCGCATTGATGTTGATACCAGCCCGGCATTTATCGAACCAGCGGCAGGTGGCATGGTAAGGCCTGTTGCCGTTAAGTTTGATTCTCAAGATCAATTACATGCCATTGACAATATCACCGGTGAAATTTGGCAAATCAACCATCAAACCGGCAGCAAAGAACTCTATACCACGACCTCAGCGGGTATGGACAATCTTGCGTTTGACTCCTCTGACCGTTTGTTCATTGCAAATTCAATTAAAGGGATTGTCGGGGAAGTCAGTAAAAATGGCGATGTTAGGGCACTTAACCGAGGTGGTATGTCACAACCAGGAGGCGTGGCTGTTCTGCCACGAAAAAACCACTTAGGCGCGTCTGTGTTTGTCGCAGATGTTTACTCGCTTAGAGAATATAACAGTATCACGGGAAGAGAGCTCAGTGTTCATGGTGATTCGTCTGGTATTTACTATCCGTTCACCGTATCTCCGCAAGGCAAAAACCTAATATTGACCTCCTGGTTTGCCAACACCGTACAAATATGGGATCCGAGAAATAAACAAGTTGTTCAAAATCACTTCAACTTTGTGACGCCAACGAACGCGATCAGTTTTCAGGGAGACCTCATTGTCACAGAACTCGGAGCGGCCGCTGGAGCAGCTAGAATCTTAAGAGTGAGCGACGGTGAAACGACAACCTTGGCCGACGTTAGCAACAGCATCTACCTTCCAACTGGTCTAGCCGCAAACGATGACGACCTTTGGGTCAGTGATGCGGCCACTGGCATGGTCTGGAGGATTGCCGAGGCTGGTCAACTGATACCCGTCGCTAGCGGGCTATCTTCACCCGAAGGGCTTGCGCTGGACAAGAAAGGTCATTTGCTCGTCGTTGAAGCAGGCGCTGATCGCCTTTCTCGTATCAATTTAAACACCGGCGCAATCAGCACGGTTAAGGAAGATCTTAAAGCGGGCGATAGCGGAATTCCGGGAACCCCTCCGACCTATACCATGAATGGTGTCGCGGTCAGTAAATTTGGAAGAATCTTCACCACAGGTGACCGTGGCAATGTGATTCATTCATCCCGGTTTAAATTCGGTTCTTTTTAATATCAAGTAGTACAAACAGGTGCTTGAACTTTGGGGGGCATGGCCAAAAGCCCCCTCTTTTTTAGAATGTGTGAGGCGCTTATATGCTGCGCAAAACGTCATCAGCTAAAGACTTCTGTTCAAGCCAGGCGCCCAACCTTAATGGATGTTAGTGATGATGTTACGCCTAGCAATAATAATCTCGACCCTGTTGTTATGGGTTAGCAATTCCTATGCTCTGGACAAGAAAGTCTTTTGTATCTACGACCCCGTAGGGAAAAATGGACCTTCTATGACCTTTCTGGCTGACATCGTCCCCAAAGCAATCACGTGGGGCCTTAACATTGAACTATCTGCCTATACAAACGAAAAAGTCGCATCGAATGATTTCAAGGCTGGACTATGTGATGTGGTGCCTTTAACGGCATTGCTCACGGGAGACTATGTCCCTTTTGGTGGCACGCTAAATGCCGCTGGAGGCATTATTAGTGAAAAAGGCATTAACAAGGTTCTAAAAGCGTTAACCAATCCCAAAGCAGGTGCGCTGCTTAGCCAAGGAAATTATGAGATCGTAGGCTCTTATCCGGTTGGTGGGGTTTACGTATTCGTTAAAGATCGAAATATTGATACTGTTGATAAATTTAGCGGCAAGAAAATTTCGATTCTCAATGGAGACCCTCAATCTATGAAGCTCGCGGAAATGGTCGGTGCATCACCTGTCGGAACTTCTCTAGCAACATTATCGGGACAGTTCAATAATGGCAATATAGACCTCCTTCTTATGGTGCCCATTGGTTACAATGTGTTCGAACTCTACCAAGGATTAGGAAAAAAAGGGGGCATAATTGATGAAAAGCTACTCTACGGAATGATGCAGCTAGTCTCACACAAAGATCGATTCGATGACGAATTTGGTCAAAAAATGCGAGAGTATATTTTGTCGCGCCTAACGGATATTCACAAGCTGACACGAGACGCGAAAGCCGAAATCCCATCCCGCTATTGGATCAAAACAAATGAAGAAACTAAAATAGAGTTTAATAAATTTAAGAAGAATATCCGACTCGCTCAGAGTGTACAACACCCGAATAAAGTTTGAAGAACTCTCAGCAGCTGTTGCTTTTCTGTAGCGCGTTACCCATGTTCGCTAACCGCTATTCCTCAAGTTTTTAAGGAACTTGCAATGACTGCTCGTTAAAAGCAGCGGATGAAATGATATAAGCGCTCGAGGTTCTGATTCGGAAACACAGCCGAAGGAACATTCTCGATATTGGTTAGCCTGCTTATACTTGAAAACAGTTCGAGAAAAAGGGGCCACTATGGGTTGTACACGCTATCGCTATGTGCAACGCCGCAGAGTTAGCGGGAGGCTTATGCCTAGATGTATCACTCGATGCAGATCACCGTTGGATACCCGCCGGTATGACAGTGCAATATTTGAAGATGGCGAAAACAAATTTGCGTGCAGTATGTAAAGTAGACAACTATAACTGGGAGGGCAAGCAGAATGTCATAATGCCAGTTTGCGTGTATGACACAAACAATGAAGAAGTGTTTCGTGCCGATATTACTATGCGTATTTCACCTAGAAAAGCTCACTAGGTTCATCATAGTAAATAGATCGGATCAGTTACCCCATATGCACTAAAGGGGTTACATTGATGTAATGACTACGGCCTAATTTTCCCAGTGAGTTCAATCGATAAATGCAATAAATTATTTAACGATTCAAAACGCACTAACCAGTCACACTAAATCATTCAACTATGCTCACCCGTAGTAGGTGACAAGGCTCGTATTTAATGCCAGCTTAAAACACAGGGCATTGGGGTAAGAATTTAATAAAAGCAATGGAACTAAAACGCTCACTTTTTTCAAAGCTTATTGTCATTCAATCCTTGCCTTATATTGTTGCTACAGCTTTCGACTGAGCTATTGATTATTGTTCTCTCTAAGCACTTTCAAACTTTACTAATTTTTCTAAACTCTGTACTTGGCTGTCAATCTGTTTGAGTGCGCGTTTAAAGCTACTTTTCAAATGTTTCTTTAAATGGCGAGTTGCTTCAGAAGTAGGTATTAGTTTTAGTCGGCAATACAAGGCAAGGGAAAAAATCACTTCATCTTCAGACAGAGTTGCTTGTCGATTAGATTGTCCGTTATAGCAACTACCACAGCCCCCCCTAAAGGTATAAGCAGAGTTAGCAAACAGCACGCCAAAGCCCATAAACACGGCTAACACTTCAGTGCCTTCAGCAAAATAATCGGGCCCACCAGGTGGAAATTGCTGAGATTGAACAACCAGGTGCTGTGCCATCACATGCGCAAAAGAGGAAGATAAATCTTCCGGTTTTAATGTTTGTTGGGGGTTATAGCTAATATAAAGCGGCGCTTCACTAGTAATAACAGGTAGATTCCTATTCACGGAGTCACGCTCAACACCGAAGAAGGCAAGTTGAGGTGGTGGAATAGCTTGGTAAAGCTTGGGTTTTTGCAACTGAAACGGCCATTGAACTAAGCCCGCATAATTGAGTGTGTGACGATAAATAGTTTCTGCTTTATGGTGAACACTATCGACATTACCCGCAAAAAACTCATTCGTTGGCTGTATTAAACGGCTGCGTTTAAAAAACTCATGACCATCGAAATACCTTAGCGCCCATTCAAAGGCTTCAAATATCCAATCAGCACTTGTTTGCTCAATAAGAGGCTGCGATTTAAAAAAGCTAATCATCAATCTATTCCTACTTAAGTAACATGGTAGCGAACACCATTGGCTAACTGGCTATTTTAGAGCAGCCCGGAAGATTACCAAATAATACATACTACCAGCAGGTTAGCATTAAAATTGAGCTAATTTTGGCAGACTAACCTTTTTGCTATTTTGGCTTACTCCCCCCTACTCCTAATCAATTCAATTATCCGCCAAATATTCCATACTGTTTGGAGGTGATTGAACATGCAGGCCAACATTAGCCCTAAAGATAACACTCAAGGAGAACCAGAATCGAACTCAAGATTTCATCGATGATTGACAGGTTTTTTAGGTCAATTTTTGATTCCCGAAAACAGCCTTTTTCTAGGCAATTTGTTGCATCATTTTTTTGTTCTGCGCTTGATAACTAAGGTACATTACTACGGGTAAAACAAATTCCAGAATCATTGCCGAAAATAAAATATCTCCAGGACTGCCTACCCACAATAAAGAGCAAAGTCGCCCCACACCACCTAAGAAAAACGCTAATGAAATAAAGGGTATGAGTTTGCGCTGCTCCTGAATGTTCTTGGCGACCCAAAAGCAACACCCGCCAAACGCTAACCAAAATACAGAAAAAAACCTTAGCTCGTTATCAACAGCTGCTTCAACACCACCGACCGCGCCAGGTATGGCAGATGCGCCGCCTATTAGCACATTCATTGCGGTAAGAAGCGCTACTACCGCTATCCCGAACAAACTATACTTTTGTATTGATTCCATGCCTGTTTCTCCATTTACTTGTAAATAATTTTAGGGCGCACCTATATTTTTTAGGGCGCACCTATATTTTTGAGGCGCACCTATAAAGCCTGATAAATAAACCTAAATGGCAATCAGGTAGCACTCTGTTCTTCTAGATTCTGAATCATCTCTTTTAGGGTTTTCACAGTAGCATCAAGGTCGTTCTGGCTAACCCCCTTTAACATCTGGCTTTCGACATTAAAGAGTAAGCTATTCATTTCTGATAAATCTATTCCATCGCAAAGGCTAAGATAGTTAACGCGTTTATCTGTATCAGAGGGGACTCTCTGCAATACGCCTTTGCGCTCTAATTTATCAATAGCCACTGATAAGGTAGCGGGTTTAACCATTAACTTACTCGCAAGTGTCTTTTGATTGATCCTTTTTTCACCGACTAAAAGACCCGTTATTTTGAACTCCTGTAAAGATATTCCTGCTTTTTCAAGCGGCACTTCGATGGCTTTAGCCCCTAATCGAACAAGCCGAGACGCAAGAGATACCACTAAATTATCGTAAGTTTTGCTTTGAATATTCATATCAATAACGTCTACAGGACAATTAAGTTAGTTAGACTAACTAATCTTATTAAGCTGTACAAGTTATTTAGGTTTTTAAAATGACATATTTGATAGTGGACATAGATGCGTCACAAGTTGACGTTTAGGCTTGGCCCTAAAAAGGCTGCTCGGTATAAATTAAGTGCAGGGTTATCAACCTGAAAGTTAGGCTAGGCTATCCCGGTTATTTTCGATCCACCTTGTCGATGCCTCATACAGCTCTTTTTTACTCAAGCCACTAGCATAAATAGGCTGGCCAATTCGAACAGTGATCGTTCCCGGCTTCAGGAAAAGATCTTTAGAAGGCCAAAACAAACCGGCATTGTGCGCAATAGGAAGAATGGGAACTTGAGTAAGGTGCGCGAGTGAAGCGCCACCGCGATTGAATTTGACTTTTTCACCTATTGCTACGCGTGTTCCTTCGGGAAATATCAACACTGATCTATTTTTTAAGACCCGATTTTGACCTTCTGAAATGAGCTGTTTATAGGCCTTAATCGGCTCACTTCTATCTAGCGGAATCGCTTTAAGCACCCTGGCCCCCCGGCCAAATATAGGGATAGACAACAATTCCTGCTTCAGTACGGTGCTCAAAGGAGAGAACAGTGTTTGCAAAAAGAAAGTCTCCCAAGCGCTTTGATGATTACACAAAACAATGCACGGCCCGCTTGGAATATTCTCTCGCCCTTCTACTTGGTAAATAATACCGCACAACCAACTGCTCCACCACAATACGAACACGTTAAAACGCGTGAGAACAAATTGCTGCTTTTTTTCATCCAAAAATGGCACCAGCATAAAAGCCGCAGGGCTGCACACCATCAATACTAAGCCACAGCCAAGATAGAACAATAAGGTCTTCGCGGCGACTAATATCTTTTTGGGTAATCCCATCATTCTTGGTCTCGGCAGAAAATCAGATTGATGACTAAGCGGAAAACCGACCAAGAATTAACGAAGCATTGGTACCGCCAAATCCAAAGCTATTACTCATCACCGCGTCAAGCTCCGCATCTTCAGTCACTGACACAATCGGGATTGTCGACGCCTCTTCTTCAGCCTTATTCAAATTTGCGTTTTCAGCAATAAAGCCTTCTCGCATCATGATCAAACTGAAAATAGCTTCGTGTACGCCCGCTGCACCGAGGGAATGGCCGCTTAAAGATTTTGTCGAACTAATTTTAGGTACCTGATCACCAAACACATTTTTAATAGCTTTTAATTCAACTAAATCCCCTACTGGCGTGCTCGTTCCATGTGTATTGATATACTGTATACCCCTATCGCCTGCCTGTTTGCGTGCCAATTTCATACAGCGCTCAGCACCTTCACCAGAGGGTTGCACCATGTCTTTACCATCTGATGTGGCGGCATAACCAAGCACCTCACCGTAAATATGTGCGCCACGCGCTAAGGCATGCTCTAGCTCTTCTACCACCACCACACCCGCGCCGCTGGCAATAACGAAACCGTCACGGGTGGTATCGTAAGGTCGCGAGGCAGATTCTGGCTGGTCATTGTATTTGCTAGACAGCGCGCCCATTGCATCGAACTGTAAAGCGAGCGTCCAATCTGAGCTTTCAGCACCGCCTGCAAACACAATACTTTGCTTACCGAGTTGAATTTGCTCCACCGCTGTACCAATACAATGCGCACTGGTTGCGCAAGCTGAGGTGACAGAATAATTAATACCTCGAATACCAAATGCCGTAGATAACACAGATGACAGCGCACTACTCATGCCGCGCGTTACCCGATAAGGGCCGACACGACGGACACCTGCACGATGATATGTCTCGACCGAGTCAACGATGTCTTCTATTGACGTGCAACCCGTTCCCATGACGAGTCCGGTCATGTCATTTTTGACCATGCTTTCATCAAGCTGTGCATCTTTTATGGCTTGCTCCATGGCCAAAAAGCCGTAACCTGAAGACTTAGTCATAAATCGATATAACTTTCTATCTATTTGCGCTTGAGGGTCAACAGACACCTGCCCACTAATTTGAGATCGAAGGCCTTTTTCCGCAAATGTCTCATCCTTTTGTATACCGCTTCGACCTAGTTTTAAAGAGTCGGTCACCTCTTCAACCGTGTTGCCTAAACTTGATATAACCCCAATGCCTGTAATTACCGCGCGTCTCATTTGTCTCTCCTAATTAACTGTATTTTCGCCAGATACAGGGATCAAACCTGTTTTAATATTCTTGGCGCTATAGATTTGTTCATCGTCGACATAGACTTCGCCGTCTGCGATGCCTAAGACAATATCTTTAAGAATGACGCGTTTAATATGAATATGAAAACGAACTGTTTTTGCCTCGGGCAAAACTTCACCAAAAAAGCGAACATCACCCACGCCAAGCGCTCTCCCCTTACCTTCATAACCGGCCCAAGCAAGATAGAACCCGAGTCCTTGCCATAAAGCATCCACACCCAAACAACCTGGCATGACGGGGTCTCCCGGAAAATGGCATTTAAAAAACCAAAGATCGGGATGTATATCAAACTCTGCAATTATCTCGCCTTTGTTATACTTTCCCCCGGTATTTGAAACATGCACAACACGGTCAATCATGCGCATTTCGGCCTGAGGAAGCTGCATCGTTGGCGGATTTTCGATATTAAACATCGCCTCTAATTCTGGCTGAGAATATTTTTCTTGCTGTAACATGACGGGACCTCCAGATTCGATTATTACTAAATCGAATCAATAACGAATAACTAAATAGTTAAGAGTCATCACTATAAAGAGTCGCTGTTATATTCTCTTGACCAAGTATTCCAATAATTTGACATCTCGTACCAGCTAGGAATATTCAATTTTGATGAGAGAAGGCGCGCTTTAATTCACTTTAAGGGGTTTTATCAAATACCTGTCATTGGAATAAGGTTTAAGTTGAAAACATAAAAAAAGCGGAAGAACTTCCGCTTTAATATAGATGGTTTGTGGTGCTTTACTCACTAGAGATCAATCAAGATCACTCGCATCATGGCGTTCATGTACTTGCTTGGACTCATCACCCCACGCTCGATTAACGCGTCGGCCTCGTTTCACAGCAGGTCGGTCATAAATTTCCTGCGCCCAACGCATCACATTTTTGTAAGATGCCACATCTAAGAATTCTGCTGAATCGTAGAGCTTGCCTTCTACCAATACGCCATACCAAGCGTAGATAGCCATATCCGCAATGGTGTAATTGTCGCCACACATAAAGCGACGCACTGAGAGGTTGCGGTCCAATACATCTAGTTGACGCTTCACTTCCATAGCATAGCGGTCAATCGGGTATTCCAGTTTCTCAGGGGCATAGGCATAAAAGTGACCAAAGCCCCCACCCAGAAAAGGCGCACTGCCCATTTGCCAGAACAACCACGACATACATTCAGCACGTTGAGCCGGCTCCGTTGGCAGAAAAGCACCGTACTTTTCTGCCAAATAAACCATAATAGCGCCAGACTCAAATATGCGTGTCGGCGGTGACGTACTGTGGTCAAGTAAGGCAGGAATTTTGGAGTTCGGATTAATCTCGGTGAAATCACTGCCAAACTGATCGCCTTCATTGATATTGATTAACCAGGCATCGTATTCTGCCTCAGTCTTACCCAAGGCTAATAATTCCTCCAGCAATACTGTCACTTTGACACCATTTGGCGTCGCAAGTGAATACAGCTGCAAAGCGTGTTTACCCACGGGCAAGGTTTTATCGTGCGTCGCGCCTGCAATAGGTCGATTAATTTTGGCGAATTGTCCGCCGTTTTCATGATCCCACGCCCATACTTTAGGAGGCGTGTAGTCGTTTGTATTACTCATAACTTAGGCACCAAGTCTAACGAAAAAGTATGTTCAACATAACAGCCTGTGAAAGCAAACGCTATGCATGTCGGCTCAATTTATATGCCAATATTAGCGACAATGTCGAAAGCACAATGGTGTGTCAGATGTTATATTCAGCCCCCTCTATTTCAAAATATAAGTATTCAATATAAGTTTTTCATATCATGTTTAACTACCGCGCCAACGATCGTGGCAGTCGCTTTGCCTAACATACCGGTGCCATTGATATGAGCAGACAATGCTTTTGGAAAAGCGGTGATACTGTGTTTGCTAATAGCACTTCGTGTATCCCAAATATTTTCAGACTCTAATACTGGGTCTAATTGAAACTGTGAAGACTGCACGTTAACAAGAATACCCGTTTTGGGTATTTTCCCCTTAACCGCACATTGCTCGAGTATCTCTCTGTCTGAAATAACTTTAGCCAGCCCCTTCACGTTCATAGTATGGTTTTCACCCGGCACCATAAACAGTAATTCAAGCTCAGGGCAGCTTATAATATTGCGTAAACTGACTGCTATTTTATTGCCTGGGCGCTCTGGAATGAGCAGAGTTGTTGGAGATAATTGCTTTACAAAACCAGCCTCGTCTCCTCTTGGAGAGATCTCTGTTTGGCCATCAGCATTCAGCGTTTTTAGGAGTAGGTAGGAAGAGCGTGAAACCACATTATCGATTTCTAAATTAGAACTAGGCCTAGCCTTGGGGGTCCAAAAGTCGGATCGGGCTACCGCTCTGGCACAATGAAAATACGCTTGCGTGATGGTAAATATATACGCTTCATTTTTTGACGGTTTTAGGCAGCCATTAATGCGCAGTGCATGACCAATACCGGGTACCATAAAAAACAAACTGGCCTGTAGCGGGTAAGCATCACCCGGACTCAAGTTTGACTCAGACACCTTATTGACTGCAAAGTGCTGATCGTCAACAATGCCTAACTTATCGGGTTTGCACTGCAGCACAAACATCACATTATGCTTGGATGCAGTGGCTAGTACAGCCACTTTGCTCACTTCAATAAACTCAATTGAGAATGGGTCTAATGCGCGTTGAATGCGTTTATCGAGCATCTTGGGGTAGCCGGAAATAATTTTTCTTAAGGCTTGTTCTGATTCAATCTCGGCTAAATAGTCATGACTTAAATTATTTACATCGCCCGATTGGTTTTTCATACTGGTTATACCTACTCAAGGTTGCGTGATAGTTTATAGTCTATCTCGGGTCCCACTCACGTCTCAGGTCGATTGTTTCAATGAAGAGGAATATGGGTTCAACTCTCTTAAATACTCTTTCCATAAGCCAAGCGCATACGGTCTCTGCGATTGCGGCTGTCGATCTGGCGAATGAATTGATAACGCGCGGTTTTATAGCGCGAGAAGACCTAGCTGAAATTTCCAACACTTTGAACACACTCTACGAGAGCCGTCTACGAGGTTTAGCCATTACTGAAAAACGCGTCGCTGAGTGCGATTTTTTGTCACTGTGGCGTGTGGCTAGCGAGCAATCAAAGTTGCCCTCATTGGGTATTGAGATCGGCCAAACAGTCAACATCAACGCCAAAGGCTTACTCGCCAACTGGCTCTCTTGTTGCGAGACACTAAACCAGGCCTTTAGCGTATTCCAAAAAAACATACCTTTGCTCAATCAAGCTGAATGCTGGTCGGTGAGTTATCAAGCGAATGATGTGAAACTTAGCTTTGCGTTTTCATCAGATTTTGTTTACCCAAACATGGCGATTGAGCGAAGTATGGTCGCGCTACTTTCCTGGGCGGAACATTTTTGCGAACACAAAATTGATGTGCAATCGGCCTCGTTTACCTTTGATAAACCAGATTACGATGATTTATTTGAACCCATATTTGGGGCCAATATCCGTTTTAATTCAGACACAAATTGCATCGTACTAAAAACAGCTCAGCTAGATACGCCGATTAACGGGGCAAATGCATACCTACGCAATCTAATCGCAAAACGTTCAGAAGCACTTACTTTGGATATGAGTCCTCCCCTTTCAACAAGAGCCAAAGTTCAGCAACTTTTGACATTAGACTTAGTAAAATACAGCAAACTCGAAACCCTGCTTAACACCCTTCACATGAGTAGAACCACCTTATACCGAAAGTTGAAACATGATAAATCGGTATTTTCAGAACTTGTTTTGGCAGAAAGAATAAAGCGCTTAGCCAGTATTAAGCAGCAAAATACCGATAGTGAAACGATAGCAGAAGCACTAGGTTTCAATGATGTTAGTTCGTATTATAAATTTATGAAAAGGACTAAAGTTTAAGCCGCTACTAAAATGATGAACAGATCCCACAATTTCAATTTTGCCACCAAAATAAAGCGCCATCTGTTTACTTGCTAAACAATTCAAGTATTAAAAAAGCAACAGGCGGGTTTTACGCTCATTGAGCTGGTGATGGTCATCATCATTTTAGGCGTATTATCCGCTTTTGCATTGCCAAAGTTTGCAGACTTAGGTGGAGAAGCTAAGAAAGCCTCGCGCGACACACTAATAGGAGCAATTAATTCAACGATGGCAATAGCGAAAGCTGTCTGCTTGGCTCAGCCGACGTGTACGCCTTCAGGCGTTTTTCAAAACATCACCATAAATAGCCAAACGGTTAGGATGCTAGGTATTTGGCCTCAGGCAAGGACTGATGGATTACTTAGTGCGCTGGACGTGGAGAATTACGACATCACCTTCGGCAGCAATAGAATTACCTTCACGATCGACACAGACTGTACTGTTTTGTATACCCATGGTTTGCATAGAAGAGCACCAAATATCTCCGGTGACACTACCTGTAGCTAATTTAGTAAATCAAACCGTGTCCAATATTGAATACACCTAAGTAAGTCAATGCGTTTAATAACGCTCGAATATAATGTCATAACGACCGCTTTTTTTAAAACGCTTCAGCTGCTGATTAAATTCATCTCTAATTTTGATACTACGAAATAAGAAGCCATTCGGACTTTTTCCAAATAAGGGAAAACGATCGACTTTAGCCGTCGTATTAATATCGCCTTTCTGGCCGACTTGAGCTCGATAATAATTGAAAATTTGTTTATCAAGTTGAACAACATCAACACGCTTCATAAAGAGCATCTTTATTTGCAACCCTTGGTCATGATGCTCACTATAGAAAGGGTTGTTCGATGCCATCTTGGCATACTCATCGCCCAAATGAGCAATTGCCCCCTGCCATGACAGTAAACTTAAATTACCGAGTTCATTTAGATGTTTGAATTGATAGCCTTTTTCTTTAAGCGAAAAAGCGAAGTTCTCATAAGCATAGGCATCATCTGACAAGAAACCGCCTAGGCTTTCATCGTTCATTGTATACAAATTGATGTCACAAATAGCGTCCACTAAGCCCAGCTTAAATGAATTAATTCTACGCGCATAAGGATAATACACTGGTTCGATTTCATACCCAGCAGGTTTTAAGACTTCTGTAATAAGGTCAACAATTATACCATTATGGGTTTTAGGCATAACCCAAGGTGCGAGCGCATTACCAAATGCCACTTTGATCTTTTCCATTGACCAGGCAGGCAATGTAACTCCGAGACTGAGCACTATTATTAGTATTTTTAGAAACATCAGGAGCACCTCAAAACGTTTACGGTGAATATATTAAAGATACAACACCCCTCATTGATTCCAAGTTATGAGTTCTAGCTGTAGGTTCTTACTTTAAGCGCTGTAGTCGCTGAATCACCAAGGGGTAAACGATGAGTGAAAACAAGATCATCACAAAAGCAAGCGATAAGAATGTCGCTTTTAATTCGAATGTATCAGGCAACAATAAAATCAGTGCAATAGATACCGCGCCTCTCGCACCTGAAAAATTAAGCAACCAAAACTCGTGCTTATTCAGGCGTTCACCTTCAATTTTGATGATGGGTAGCAACACTAAAATCGCGACAAAACGCGCAACAAATAGCATCACTAACGAGACTAAGATCAACAAAAAACTCAGATTTTCAAACGAGGCAAGTTCTGCGAAACTGGCACCTAATAAAAAAAACAAACAGGCATTCGCAATATACTCGAAATAATCCCATAAATGCCCTTGTATATGCTTATCATGATTAGCCTCTTCAGGCTTGTAGCCGAAGGCAAGCGCCGCAGAAAATACCGCTAAGACACCCGAAAAATGTAAGCTCTCAGCCAATAAAAAACTACCAAAAGCCAAAGATAAAGTCATATTCGTTCTGAGTGTAAAATGCTCTCCATGCCAATATGCTAATAATAAACGCGCGCCCCGCCCGAGTACTATGCCTATCGTTAGTGCGCCCAATATATGACTCACCAGGCTGACACTACTACTAAACAAACTAAATACTTCGCCCTCAAACATCAGCACGACAATAATGCCAAAAACCGTCACTACAAAGCCGTCATTTAGAATCGACTCACCTTCAATTAGCAGCTTGCGTGAGCTTTCAATATCATGATTGTCATGTAATAACACGCCAATAGCCAAAGGATCAGTCGCAGAAATAATGACACCAAACAACAAGCTCGCTAACAAAGAGATATTAAATATATAGTGAAGCACACCGCCTATCAGCGCCATGCTAATGAGTATACCAATAGTGCCGATTAAACCGGCAGGCAGCAGCACCACACGTATGTGATGCAAGCAAAGCTTTTGGGTCGAGGCGAAAATCAGTAAAGGTACAAAAGCGAAAAGTATTAACTGAGAATTCAGTACGATTTTAGGTAAGCCTAATACAGAAAAATTGGATAGAAAACCATACAACACCCCAAGTAAAAGCACCCAAATAATGTCGGGCAAAACCTTAAAGCGGTGCGAATAATAAGTCAGGGCATTTAAGCTAATTAGGCCCGTCACTACAAATACAATCATCAGGAAGGAAATATCTTGCACGATTCAAGCTCCTGTTTATATTTAGACCCAAATCTTTACACAGCTCAAACCCACTAGAAAACTTAAGTACTTAAATTATGCCAGTGAATAGCAGCCTTTTAACTATAGATCATAAACTGACCAAGCCAAAATTTACCTCACACTAAGGCTCAACTTTTCTGCCATTGTTTTGGGGATACACCTTTCCATCGTTTAAACGCGCGATTAAAGGCGCTGCTTTCTGAAAAACCAAGCAAATAGGTAATCTCGGTTAAGGTAAGTTCTCGGTTTTCTAAATAGGCGACGGCGAGTTGCTCCCGGGTATGATCGAGCAAAACTTTGAAGCTGGTATTTTCTGTCAGCAGCCTTCTTTTGAGTGTGCTGTTACTAATATTCAGCGCCAGTGCAACCTGCTCCTGCTTTGGCTCACCACTGGGTAAACATTCTATGAGTATATGCCTGACTTTCGTTGAAAACTCGCCACCGATTAACTGTTCAAGATAACGGTTGGCATTGGCATCATGAATTTTTGAAATGGTTTCATCCGCTGTCGGAAGCAAAAGTGCCATATCGGCGACTGAAAAATAAAGACTGTTTTTGCTGTCTTCAAATTTTATCGGGCATGAAAAGATAGCCTCATAGTCGACTAATACTGGCGGTCGATCTCGTTTCAAACTAGCCCTTAAGGGCAGAATTCGCTGCCCTGTCACCCAACGAACAAAGGTTAAAAAACTAGCAATAGTCGCATCAATCGCTTGAATTGAGGGGGCTAATTGGCAAGGCAGAATATCGAAGCTTAAACAGTACTCCTCACCCTCTTTTAAGAAACTAAAGTGAAAGCCTTCGGCCAAAAGCTGTTGGTACCGAAACAGGCGTTCACAGCTCTCTAGCAAATTTTTACACGACATTAATGAGTAACCAATGGTTGGGTAAGAGGTCATATGAATATGTGCCCCTACTTTTAAACCTATCAGTGAGTCATCAGTAAGCTCGACCGACCTGTGCCATAGGCGTGTAATGTCATCCTGCCAATAGCGTGCGTCTTTATCATTCAGCAAGTGATAGTCCATGCCCAAGTCGTCAAGTACTGCCGAAGCATCAACACCTTGCTCTGCTAAGGTCTCTGCAATGGCTTTCACCCAGCTACTTGGCGTGCTAAGTTTTTTAGTATTCATGGTCATCGATACTGGTCTGTAAAGTCATAAAGTTGGTCTGGGTTGTCAAAAAGATTTGCCACTTTCAAGTTACACTGTATCTCGTTGAAAAAGCAATTAACTGATGAGATGTTTGTGCGATGAAAATCCTGATTACCGGCGCCACCGGATTTATTGGCGGAAGTCTTGTAAAAAGACTATCAAACAATGGCGATTATGTCATTGCTGTAACGGGTCGGAGTGCGTCAATTAACGAACGCTTCCAAGCTTACCCAGTTGAGGTAATTCAGGGAGATTTGGCCGATAAAGCCTTGGCGGAGCGCGCGACTGAAGGTGTAGATATAATCATTCACTGTGCTGGATTAGCAGGTACCTGGGGAGACTACGAAGATTATTATCGTGCCAATGTACAGGTCACCCATAACCTGATAGTGGCTGCTCAAAAAAATAAAGTGAAGCGACTGATTAATATTTCGTCGCCGAGCATTTACTTAAATTTTACGCATCAACTTGATATTGACGAGTCTTATTTACCTGCATCTTTCTCAAATCACTATGCACGCACAAAGTTTGAAGCAGAGCAATTAGTGCACCAAGCGCATAATACAGAATTAACGACCATCTCATTACGCCCGCGCATGGTTATTGGTGCGGGTGATAATAATTTAATTCCGCGTTTATTAGAGCTCCAAAAATCTGGTTTATTAAAACAAATTGGCAAGGGCGATAACCTGGTTGATTTCACCTCGGTGAATAATTTGATGGATATTATCGAGCACTGTTTTTCAGCGCCGGCATCCGTCATGGGCCGCGCCTACAACATTAGTAACGGTAGTCCTGATCGACTCTGGAAGGTAATTGATCATATTTGTGAGTCACTGAATATCAGTACCCAGCGCAAAACATTGCCCTACCGTCTGGTGATGAACCTCGCAAAGATGAACGAGAGAATCTGCAGCTTTGTTAAGTCTAAAAAAGAGCCACGTTTACTGCCGGTTCCCATCTCTGTGCTGGCTAACTCGATGACCTTGAATATAGACGCGGCTAAACGAGAGCTAGGGTATAAACCCACTCAGACGACTCAGCAAGCCGTACAGGAATTTTTGACTTGGTGGGGAAATGAGTCTCAAATGGATAACAACAAAAATTCATACTCAACAGTAAAGGCAGAAAAACAATGAGCGACGACACTAAAGAGTTTCATTCCTTTGAGGAGTTCTACCCATTTTATTTATCAGAACATAGCAATAAGTACAGCCGAAGATTGCACTATATCGGCAGCCTTTCAGTTCTGAGTTTATTGGCTTATGGCTTAGCTAGCCAGCAATTCTATTTACTACTGTGGTTACCCTTATTAGGTTATGGCCCAGCATGGATAGGCCATTTTTTTATTGAGAAAAACCGACCCGCCACCTTTAAATATCCTTTATATAGTTTCATGGGAGATTGGGTCATGTTGAAAGACGGTTTGTTAGGCAGAATTAAATAGTCAGCTCATGTGCTGATTGAATAACAAAAAGAGAATAACCATGTGGAGATGACCACGTGGCAAAGCGATGCGGAAAATAGTAAGTGGAGATAGCTATGTGGAGAACACCATGCAAGGTATGAAAGCGATTGCTAAGCAGTATGAACTTAATGTCAATGAGGCCTCGGATCTTGGCCCCTTTGAGTGGAAGCGCCGAATGGGCATTCATTTAGCCTTCCATCGAGACCCGGTCAATATCTTTTTACATGCCGCCTTTTCAATCGTGAATGCCTGGGCCATGTTATTGATTTTTTATCCGTTCCAGGTGCCCGGTGTCAGTGTTTTTTCTATCCCCATCGATATGGCGATGGTTATTCTTGCGGCGACCTTTATCGTCTATGCCTTGATGGATGTTGGCGCGGCGATTTTAGTGACACTCGCTTATGCCCTGACTTACCCACTTTGCGCACCTGTCATGGCCTTACTACAAGACAGTACCTTACTGATGATTTCCGTAGGTATATTTTTGACATTTTTTGCCCTGGCTGTGCAGGTATTCATTGGACACAACATCGCAGAAAAAGGTATCGATGATGCGGTGGACAACTTTAAAGAACTGTTCGAAAGTAAAAACCCGCTCTACATCATGGTACTGCCCTTTTACACTTATTTAGACCTGCTTTTTTTGGCGGGCTACAAACCAGAAAAAGCCAAATTTATTTGGTCGATCACAGATGAGTTAAGGCCAAAACTTGAAGCAGAGTTAGTGACGGATTGATGCTGAGATCGAATTAACTGAAATACTCTTTTTAGTCGTGTGCAAGTAAACGTGGATTGAATCATGAGCTTAGAACAACAACAAACTGACTTATTTGAACCTTTGTATATTGGTAAGTTAAAGCTTTCAGGGCGAGTCGCAAAATCGGCTACAGTTGAAACCTTATGCACCAAAGACGGTTATATCACAGATGCTTTTATTGCGTTTTATCGAGAGATTGCACAAGGCGGTACGCCGCTCATTATCACGGGAGCGGCCAGCTATAATCATTATTCACGCGGTGTTCCTCATCAAATAAGTGTCGACGCTGATGATAAAATCGCGGGTTTAACACAGCTCGCCAATACGGTGCATCAATACGACTCAAAAATCATGGTGCAAATTTACCATACCGCCCGGCAAGCCATTCCGGCTCCGGTTGGACGCACTGATGCACAAGCACCTTCTGCAGTTTACGAACCCTCATTAGGGGTTCGACCAAGAGCCATGTCAATTGCAGAAATTAAAGAGACGATTACTCAATTTGCCGATGCCGCCGAGCGTTGCAAAAAAGCCGGCATCGATGGCGTACAAATTCATGCTGCTCATGGTTATTTAATTAGTTCATTTCTGACCCCGCATACCAATCGCCGTAAAGATGAATATGGCGGCTCATTTGAAAACCGCTTACGCTTTCTAGTCGAGGTATACCAAGCCATACGCGAACGCGTTGGCGATGATTACCCGCTTATCCTAAAACTCAATGGCTCAGACGACCTGCCATTCAGAAAAGGTTTGAGCACCCAAGAGCTGGTGAATATTGCCTTACGTATGGAGAAAGAAGGTATAGATGCGGTCGAAATTTCAGCAGGGCATTATGAGTCCTGCACCTCATTTGAGCGCGGCCATTGGAAAGGCTTTACGCGGGCCATGTTAAAAAATGGCCCCGGCCAAGCACTGGCATGGCCTCGACGCATGGCGATGCGTATTTTCGCGCCCTTGGTCGACCTTATTTTTAATAAGGTAGCAGGCTTCAGCGAAGGCTTTAATTTGAGTTATTCGCAGCAATTTACCAAAGCGCTGAAGATACCCGTCATTTGTGTCGGCGGCTTTGTGAACAAGCAAACCATGACGACGGCACTCAATAATGGTGAGTGCGACATGGTCTCTGTCGCGAGAGGCTTGCTGGCAGACCCTTTCCTTTACCGTCACCTGAAAGAAGATAAACCCGGCCCGGTATGCACCTATTGCAATGCCTGTTTCACCCAGCCGGGTTCAAGTCCACTCGCCTGTATTAACCCGGAAGTAAGCAGCCAGCGCGCACAAATGCTGGCGCTAGAATCTTAATAAGCATTTAACCAGACCTACTGAACTAAGCGACTGAACTAACTGAACTAACTGAACTAATCTACTAAGACATAGAGAGCGCCATGATTGCCCAAGAAAATAATGATGTCAGCATTGAAACACCGATTACCCTGAACAATGGCTTTCGCATCAAAAATAGATTATTTAAGTCCGCCATGAGTGAACAATTAGCAGACCGGGACCATAACCCCACAGAAGGCTTGCACGCCTTATATCAAACCTGGGCACAAGGCGGAATTGGTTTAGCAATATCCGGTAATATCATGGTGGACCGTCTGCAGTTAGGTGAACCCAAAAATGTGGTACTAGATGCAGACAGTAATCTGGATAAATTTAAAGCCTGGACCAAAGCCGGAACCCTTAATAATACGAAACTCTGGGCGCAACTCAACCACCCGGGCAAACAGGTACCTAGCTTCATCAGTAATGAGCCTGTCGCACCGTCGGCCCTACCTTTAGAAGGCAGCTTACAAAAAAACTTTAAATGCCCCAGAGCCCTGAATGATGATGAGATCGTGCGCATTATCAAGCAATTTGCGACTACGGCACGTCTCGCCAAAGAATGCGGTTTTACCGGCGTACAAATACATGGCGCCCACGGTTATCTGGTGAATCAATTCCTATCGGCTCGACACAATCAACGCCAAGACAAATGGGGCGGTTCATTAGAAAATCGAATGCGTTTTCTGCTCGGCATTTATCAGTCTATACGCTCAGCAGTGGGCGCAAACTTTCCTGTCGGCATTAAACTTAATTCGGCCGACTTTATGAGCGGCGGATTTACCGAAGAAGAGTCGATGCAGGTGGTACAACGCTTAAGTGAAATCGGCATTGATCTGATCGAGATTTCAGGCGGTTCCTATGAAGCGCCCACTATGGCCGATGGTGTGAAGCAAAAAACCAGCACTATCAAGCGTGAAGCCTACTTTCTGGAATATGCTGAAAAAGCGCGCGCCTTAAGCGATGTACCGATAGTCGTAACCGGTGGGTTTCGCTCTACAGAAGGCATGAATGAAGCTTTAAAGAGCGGTGCCACCAATATGATCGGACTGGCACGCCCACTCGCGGTTGACCCAGAGCTACCAAACAAAGCCCTTGCCGATGAACGCTTTAGCATTAAGCTGCGCAAACTCACCACAGGTTTTGCTTCACTGGATCAAATGGTATTGCTGAATATGAGCTGGTACGAAGCACAGCTTGCGCGCATGGCTAAGGGTAAATCACCCAAGCCAAACTTAAGTGAATGGGTGTCGACCTTGAAAGTATTTTCTCATTTAGGAGTTTATGCATTTCGAAAACGTCGAGCCTAGTTTGTTTCTCAGCTAGGGGATTTTCGCGGCTAAGCGACGTTCTCGTTTTGCCATTTCTAATTAAGATTTTCAGCTAGGCTAAGGCCGCTCAGTGGTCTGCATTGGCAAGCGAGTGTATACCCAGCTGCTTTTTCTAGTGCCACGATACCGGGAATAGAGTCTGGAATGGCTGTCACATGGCCCGACTCCACTTTGAACTTACAACTACCACAGGTGCCATTGCCACAAGCATGAGGGAGAGTGACCCCTTCGGCTTGCGCCACTTCTAGAACAGTTTGATTAGCCGCGACAGAGAGTGAATGTTGCTTACCATTGGCCAGCGCAATATCGACTTTATGTAATTCGCCCACCGGCAGCGTATAATTTGCGACAAACTGCTCAATATGAATTCTGTCGGCAGCAATGACTTGGGATTCAAGACTCGCTACCACTACATTTTTCAGTCCTTCCGGGCCGCAAATATAGAAGTCAGCATTAGCAGAGTCAGCCAGCATAGGCAGCAAAAACTTTAACATTGCATCATCTAAGCGACCCGACTTTCCTAGCATGCTCTTATCTGGTTCATTAATCACATAGTTAAGCTGTAAACGTTTAGCATACAGAGTTTTCAGTTGTTCCAGATGCTCAAAAAACATAATGCTTTTGGCATCACGTACGGCATAAATCAAATGAATATTTTTGACCTTACTTTGCTGTAAAGCCGTTTCTAAAATTGAAAGAATCGGCGTAATACCACTGCCCCCAGCGATCAATACCAGGTCGTCGATCTGGTGATTTTTCTCTGCCGGATAAGTAAAGTCACCAAATGGCCCTTGAACGATTAACTCATCCCCTACTGTCAATTTTTGGTTCATATAATGCGAAACAAAACCATCGGGCGTTTCTTTTACCGCTATCTGAATTATTCCAGAGACTAGGTCTTTATCTAAAACTTCTGTCCGATCTAAACCTTCAGCTTGCTCTAGACCTTCTGGCGCACGACACAAAGAATAACAACGAGTTTGCTGCTCGCCTGCAAGCCATTTGCTCACCGTTATGTATTGCCCAGCTTGATAACGTAGTATTTCGCCCTCAGGCAGTTCAAACGTCACCGCGACTGAGTCGTGTGTTAGCTGGGTAATATCTGACACTTTAAGTAAGTGATGCAGTGACTGCCCGCCTTGTAGAAGTTTGTTGGCATTCGGCGATTTCATAAAACCTTCCTTAAAAACGCTACCTGCATTCTCAATCGGCGCTTGATTTTGCTCAAGATCTGGCAAGGTCTTAAGGAACACCTCTTGATATTTGTACCAAGGCAATCGTGGGTACATGTGATGTATCAAGTGATAATTTTGCCCGAGTATTAGTATATTCAAAAAGCGTCCACCATAAATGCGGGTATTATGGTAACGGTCAAGCGACTTATGTGGATGGTGAGGCACATAGTCAAAAAACATAATGAGAAAAAATATGGCAATCACAATCGGGATAATTGCCAGACATAAAACTTCCAAGGCGTAACCGTTCAGAGAAAGCGCCACCAAGGGCACATACACAACTAAAAGATAAACAATCGAGCTGCGATAGGTATCACTAATGGTCTTTATATGCCGCAGCTTTGTGACTGACTGCACATGGTAACCGAAGGGCGTATAGTACAAACTCAATAACAAGCTATACCATGATTTCGGTTCACCGATATAGTCTGGGTCACGCTCAGGATCATTGGTAAAAGCATGATGACGATCATGAATTTTCTGAAAAATTCGAAATGGCATAATAAGCATGGGTATCGAGGCAGCCCAACCAATTACCCCCTCTAGCGGTTTAAGTGCTGAACCCATTTTGATAATGCTGCCGTGGCCTGCGTCATGTGTCACGGTAAAGCTCGCAAACGCCAAGTACGAACATAATAAGGTTGCAATGGGTAAAGAAATATCACCCGATAGAGCGAATGGA
>Ga0209290_1000578_pt1 | contig 24731 bp, 18 predicted proteins | sample EN1Hudsemesocosm_2_FD_184632 | JGI IMG/M metagenome (GOLD analysis project Ga0209290, IMG submission 184632) | Methane-oxidizing microbial communities from mesocosms in the Hudson Canyon - EN10B Hudson Canyon (SPAdes) (version 2) | ecosystem: Environmental > Aquatic > Marine > Cold seeps... | reverse complement strand
TCTGATAACTTTGATTCCCTATAATCAAGGCATAGTAACGACCAAATGATTGACCGCTCTCAACAATACTGCTCGCTGAAAATTCTTGTGAGAAACCACGATCATCGCCAATTGGCGTTGGTTGTCGTAAACGTACAGTCTTAGGTGATGGTAACTGACTTACTTCTATTTTAGCTTGGTCTCTTTCTTTCTTTAAGTCTCCAACCATTAAGTTAAGCTCAGCAATTTCACTCTCCATTTCGGACTTATCTGATGACTGTGACTTAGCTAATGCTGATAACGATTTTAATTGCTTTTCTAAAATAGTAATTTGTTTGTTTTGACGGTTTAATTTTGAGGTGAGTTGTTTTTCCTGTTTTTCGAGTTCATCATCGTAAACAGATTTAAATATCAGTTCATTTGCTGGCACACCCCAAGCTTTTCGATACCAATTAAGCGCTATGGTCATATTTTTCTCGACACCGAAACCCTGCTCATAAAGCGTACCGACATTAAACTGGGCTTTTTTATTGCCTTGTTCCGCTGATTTTTTATACCAAAAAAGTGCTGCCGTATAATTTGGGCTCCCGCCTAAACCTCGCTCAAAAATCTCGCCAACATTTGCTTGGGCTTCATCATCACCCGACTCCGCTTCTGGCATCCAAACAGACAAAGCTGTTTTATAATCTGCACGGTCATATGCGACATACTCACCACCTCGAATTCGACAGTCAGAAGCTGTTGTTCTAGTCGGTCGACGAGGGGTCATATAGCTCCGGTTCCCCAACATTCGCATTTGGCCAGGTAATAAACAGTCTACAATTTGAAGGTTCGCAACTCGTTCTTGGGGTGTAGGGGTCTTTTGAGTGGGTGCTTGGCCAGAAAGAGATTGACAGCCTGACATCAAATTAGCAGTAATAAAAAGTAAAGCAGGAAAGATCAATTTTACCTGATAACAAAACATAAATTCACCCTAATAATTTTGAGATCAAGCTAGTATAGAATTATGTAAAAATTCAAGAATATAAATATTACTCGCCCTAGCATGTATACTTGAGCTCTAAGCATAGCTCAATAATTCATAAAGTACGGATCTATCTGGTGAAATTCATTCTATTGTTTGCACTATTCGCCACCCTTCAAGCTTGCGGTATTGTATCTGTTACGAAAAATGCAAAAGACCTTGTAACGCCATTTATGGAATCAAGCGAAGTTTTGACGGCATTCTTTAAACATAGAACTGCTTTATATTTATCAGGAAAAAATGAACTCAGCCTCAAAGTATTCATTGAGGGTGATGGCAGACCATGGGTAAACGGTAAAAATATTCGACTAGATCCCAGCCCTCATCGACTCCTTATGATGGAACTACTACTAAATACCAGTGGGGACCGCCTGTATTTAGGTCGGCCTTGTTACTTTCAAACCAATGACGAACGCTGCCATTATCAATATTGGACAAGTCATCGATACAGTCCCGAAGTAATAAACAGCATGGCAGATGTCATCGAACAAAAAATGCTTGAAGGCTCATATCAGAAACTAATCATTATTGGTCATAGTGGTGGCGGTACCATTGCAGCGCTACTTGCCTGCAAACCCTCCATCACATCAAGTATCATAACGCTAGCAGCTAACTTGGACATTAAACGTTGGGTCGATATACATTCATGGTCAGACTTAACCGGCTCACAGAACCCAGCAAATCTACCTTCAAACTGTAAAAGATCCAACGCTTATCATTATTATGGAATTGACGATGAAAATGTTCCAGCAAGCTCAGCACATGATTTTTTTATTGAAGGAGAATCTCAACGCTTCATTCTTGAAGGTGTAAATCACCGAAACTGGCCTTTGTTTTGGGACCAAATAAAAGTGACGCTATCTAAATCCTCAGGTCTTGACCTTTAGGCCTATTACTTTATTTATACTCTAACTGGTCAAGCATGAAAGCCACTCTGCGTCATTCCGGCCTAAAAACACACCAGAATAACAATTTTTGCGATAGCTACTTCTTTGTGTCCCTTGCTAACAGAAATTAAGGAATAAGTTTTTGTAGGCGACTTTGAACTTTGTCATTTTGAAAAGCTTCGTATTCATTCAAGGTTGATAAAATTTCTTTCACTTCCTCAGAGCTCGTATTTTTAGACTCAATAGAAGACTCTATCTTAGCTAGCACTGACTTAATAAAATCGCTTACTTCGTCATTTTGTGCATGAATTTTATAGGCCTTGTCGAGATAGAATAATGCCCCGTTTACATCGTCAAAGGTCATCGCTGTATTTGCTTCGCGCATATATTCATTGAAAGACAATTGCATCGCAGGTGCTAAGTCATGTAATGCGATTTCAGGTTCTTTCGCAATATCCAAATATAACAAGTCACCAATCACCGCACAGATAACTAATACAAATACGCCAAGCAATTTTTTGTAACCACCTAACGCAAAATCCAGTTTTCTTAACCATTTATCTAACGACTCAGCTCGATTCTCAACTTTAAGCTCGACCGCACTATTTAAAACTTTCTTAAGTAAACGACCTACATCTGGAAGTTTTGGCGATAGCTTTTGTTCTAATGCGTCAGTTGCCATTTTTCTCTTATAAGGGTGCGATCCTCCCAAAAGCTCACAGGCAATCACACCTAAAGCATAAATATCATCACGTCGATCAGGGTCACACCGGTTAATCATTTCTATACTGGCATAACTCGGTGTCAACGCATCTAACTCTCCCGCATCAAACTGATCTTTAACAGCATTCTCTTGCACAATACGCGCAATACCAAAATCTAATACCTTAACCTGCCCGGTTTTGGTCACAAAGATATTGCCTGGCTTTAGGTCAGAGTGAACAATGCCTTTACTATGCGCATACGACAAGCCTGTCGCAATACCTCGTATAATTGATAGCGCTTGCTGCCTATCTAAAGCTTCTCCTGCACTCTCCCTAATTAATTCCTCAAGCGTCTTTCCATCTAATTGCTCCATGGTCATGTATACAACATCACCATCTCGGTCAAAATCGTAGACCGTTACAATATTTGGATGGGCAAGCGTTTGGGTTTTTTGAGTTTCTCGTTGGAGAGATATAAATGCTTTTGGGTGACGTCTGAAGTCTTCGCTTAATAACTTGATCGCCACATAAGGGTTTTCGTCTTCAGCTTCTTGTTTACGCTTATCAATTGCTCGATAAACGGCTCCCATTCCACCAACGCCCAAAAGGCTCTCAAGCACAAATCGGTCACGAACCGTATCGCCGATATAAGGTAAAGAAGCGCCGCTCAACGTTTCATGAACAGGACTATTTTCATTTGAACAAAGTGTCTCATTTAAAGAAACCTGACTGGGCTTTTGATAAACAATAGTTTCATCATTATTGTTTTCAATAACGCCTTGCTTGGCAAGTTTCGATACAACTGTTTTATCTGCAGGTAAGTTGTTTTCTTTATTCTGAATAATCGTTTTATCGTTTTTCAATGCACTTACCCTATGTCCAAATTCAAGGTGACACGCAACTTAATGGTCTCAATTGGTCGCGTCAGATTTTTTCTCCATCAAAGCAAACATCACACCTGAGATAATAAAGTCCATATGGATGCAATTTTTTAAACCAGTTCATTAAGATTTTCATCACTCAATTCATCAGGAAGGTTCATACACATTAGAGTAGATCAATTGCTTAAATAGCACCAATCGCTTTTAGTTATAAGCTTGAATAGTCAATCCCCCCCCTATCCAATGTGACCTGCCTTCATGACATGTCGATAGAGACCTCTACAATAATATCACTCTGGGAAGTCACTAATACGTATGAAGATTTTCGCCAGAACGTTTGGTCGAACTTAATTATTAATAAAACTAAAAACGGCTCCTTATTAAAAATTTCCCAAACCCCAGATACAAAAAAGCCCCGTAAATTACGAGGCTAAATTGTATATCCTTATCGCCAATCCTTAGCGCGAAACCTTATCCTTATTATGCTCATTCCTTATGAACATGAATCCTTTTCCAATCATCCTTAATAGCCAAAATCCTTATTGGCGAATCCTTTGTTCCCTGCTGTCCTAGCGATGAGTTATATATTAGGGGTTGCGGGTTAAAAAACATACAGACGATCACTGAAGCTGATGTAAGATATATCGCACAAGGAGTGTTAAATTAAGGCCTATATTTACATTGCCTTTCTCATTAGCTATGTATTTTGTTCTGAAATGGTATAAATCAAGCGCATAAATGTTCCATAGAGGCGCTTTTGTAAAAAGCAATAAGTTGAAATTCATCAGCATTCAACGCTCTACTTATTTTTATCCATTTTATCCTTTAGGCCTGCAAAAGGATTGAAAGTGGCAGCTGCTATTGAAGAATTTGAGTCGCCACTATCTTCCGAAAAATTCACATATTTAGAATGCTCTTGATCGTGACAATACATACACAACAACTCCCAGTTACTGCCGTCAGGCGGGTTGTTATCATGATTATGATCCATGTGATGTACTTCCAGTTCTCGCAAGTTTGGGCGAGAAAATTCACGTGCACAACGCCCACAAACCCAGGGATAAAGCTTAAGTGCCTTTTCTCTGTATCCGGCTGCACGCTGAGTGTTATAAGCGCGCTGTTCGGCAAGAATACGATCATGCTTACTTGTGTTATTTATTTTTGAATCCATATACATTCCTTAAAATCTGACTCTACTCACTATCCAACTGACGAATAAACTCACGTAAATAACGCTGAAGCTGTTTTGCATTTTCAGGTCCAATGCGCCACACCCATTTAGTGATATCACTATTATTTTCTATTTCAGCGTTAATATATTTATAGGTAATGCTGGTAGGTTTTTTTAACTCTGCTAGCCCGATCACTAAAGGATTAACCAGAAGAATATTATCCATTGCTAGTCTCATGCGTTTACTAAAATCGCTACCATTTCCTAATTCGGCGAAGGCTTTGTCAAAGATTGGCAGCCAATAACGATAATAGCGCACTAAAAGATCTGGACGAACCGATGTAACAACATCAATTAAGGCGTCAAACCGTTTATAATTTTCTGGATCTGCGTATAAGCGCCCATCCTTAGTGGTCACTTTGAAAGCAGCAACTTTAAATGTAAGCGGCCGGTATTTCGTAGACATTTCACCTTGTGCAATTCGGTCAATAAACGTGACCCATTTTCGAATTTGTTCAGCTGGCGTGATCCATTCTTTAAATTTTGGATTTATATCATTAACCAAAGAGATAACCTGAGAATCACTATCACTCAAGCTGTTTGGAGGTGGCTGTAATGAATTCACTTGCTCAGACTGTTTATTTTGAATTTGAGTATCTGAAACTTCTGCGTTTGTTGTTATTACAGGAGCAGGTTGAATAAGGGGTTTTCTAAGTATTGGCTGAAGCTTTACACCCTGATTATCCTGCTCAGCACTATTCTTTACATCTGCTTTTTGCATAACAACCTCAAGAACAGGTGTAACAACCTTATTCATAGTCGTTTCTGGAAACAACAGAACAGCACCGATTCCCAATAAAATTATTGAAATAATTATTCCACGTATTAACCAGCTCATAAAACACGCTCCTCACGATCACCACGAACTTCTTATACTAACAATAAGATAAAATATTAACTTTAAATTTTAGTTAGTCTCGAAGAGATAATTATTAAACTGTCATTATTAAAAATAGCCTTTTTATTGGCCCTGTACAGAGTAGATTGTTTAATTACATTTGGCGTATTCTTAAACGCTTAATTCTAAACTCAAAACAATACCTCGAACAAGCGACAAATTTTAACTCCTTAATCAAAAACAGTTACATGCTAAATACGGACTATACATTCAGATGTTAACGCAACAAAAAAGTAATACTTAGTACACCACAAGAACTGAAATCGTTCCCTATTCAATGGCCGAGCACATCAACAAAACCCATAATATTTGTCAGTCTATAGTGCTAGCAGCTACAGTTTCTATCGGGTCAGAAGTGGTGACGACTACCACGTTCTGCGCACTCGACTTACTCTGCTGTAAATTGTTAAACCAAGTATTAATACGGCGAGTAATTTCTTTAGGTTTCAATATTTGAGGCTCTGATGGTGTAATTGACCCTTCTTGCTCCCACTTGGATACAAGTTGTTTCGCATTATCAAATGCATCAAAAAAATTTAAGCCCTTTGCCAACCCTTCCTTGAAATAAGCCTCACCGAAATAAGTAAATTGGTTGCGATCAGCGCAACCAAAAGAAGTTTTATCTTTTTGGGCAGCCGTGATCACTACCGTTTCACCATCATCAAGTTTCGATATAAACCCGCCCGAATAACAGGCTGAGATAACAACAACTTTATTACGTATTTTAAGACTTTTCAAAAGCTTACCGAGCTCTTCAGCCGAATAATCCGATAAAGGAATATTTGGTTGATTGAGGTAAAAGTTATGGTCTTTCGATCCATGGCTCGTTAAATATAGAAATAAGATGTCATTGTCACGATCCATTTTTTCCGCTACGTGTTCTAATGTTTTTTTGATACTCACGGTTGTTGCTAAAGGGTAATCACTATAAGTCTTTCTACTGTTAATTAGCACGATAGATTGATCAGGCCGATTAAAGTTATGAGTAAACAAGTTTCGTGTAAAAATGGTTTCACGGCGAAACACTTCCTGACCACCATCCCCTCCTATGCCGACAAAATATAGCTCTTGTTTGTGTTTATTATTTTCAACCAGGTTATCAAGACTTTCTTGCAACAAAAGGGATTGTGAATAAATTAATTCTTCGACTACAATCTCAGGGTTGTAGACTAGCCCATCAATTTCAGACTTTATCAAGCGCCCCATTTTCCATACACCGGCATACCCGTCAATACCATCAACTGTTTCAGCTAGAGTCAGTAAGCCTGGGCCATCGTAATATCCCCTTTTAAAATAACCATCAAAAATATCGCCATCTTCATTTGTGTACTTTCCTTTCCCATGAAAGTCCCAACTCTCAAATTGACCAATATATTGCGCTCCATTTTTTTTAAAACTTTTTCCTTCTCCAGAAAATGAACCTGCTATAAAAGAACCTATATAGGTATCACCATTTTCTGCTGTATATGTTCCACTGCCATCATAAAGCCAATCCCTAAAAGCTCCGGTATACTGAATATCTTTTGATGAACTGGTATAAAACCCATTACCCGTAAATTGACCCTGGTCAAATTGTCCGGAGTAGATATCACCAGATAGAGAGGTGTACACACCTGTTCCATGAAATTCTCCGAGATTGAACGCGCCAATGTAACTAGAACCATCAGGGTAAACGACCTTACCTTGACCATTAAACTGACTCTCTTCTAGTTCGCCTTCATACTCAAACGCTGTCGTTACCCAGTGTCCGTTCCCAGTAATTCGATCCTCTTTAAACTCACCTTCGTAAACACCATTGCTGGAGTCAGTTAACTTACCAAAACCAGAAAGCATTCCCTTAAAAAACTGGCCCTCATACACAGACCCGTCAGCATAAACGAAGTTCCCTCTACCTTGTGCTAAACCATTTTCAAAAGAACCGGTATAAATTGCATTATTGGCCCAACGTATAATGCCTTTCCCTTGTAATTTTCCATCAACCAAATCACCCGAATAACTGCCACCATCAGGAAGCGTTGCGACAATCACTGGATCAATATTTTTTAACCAAAAATGAATGATGACCGAGACCAAAGTGCCTAGCAGAATTGGAACGAGAACAGATTTACTTTTACTCACGTGAATTGACATATAAATTAAAAACCCCTGTTAACTAAGGCAATACCAATAGATAACCTTCTTCGACTAAACACTAAATCATCACAAACCTATTGCGACTTACCACCTTTCATCCTATCGCCTTCACACTGCCAACAAAGTTCAAAAGCAGGAGGGTTTGTTTCATTACAACGCTGGCAAAACCAAGAGGTCGCGCCTAAATCGCCTGAAAGGGATACTGCTAATATTTCTTCGGCTCTTTTATAATCTTGCTCACGTATCACCCATACTTCTGGCCATACTTCTGTAGGTGGCAACTCACCTGCGGCAGATGAAATAATGTCATTTCTTATTTTGCATTGAATATTATTGTTTTCGAGTATATTTCGAATATTATAAACAAAAAACGGATTATCATGTGAATAGAGACACTTCATAATGTATACCGGAATGTAGGAGAAACATATGTACTTTTAAGTGTACCTACTCTTTATTCGGCAGCAAGAAAAATATAACGATCACTTCAAATAATCAAATTTAAAACACCTCCCCTTAAATTTTGTGCGCGGCAAGTCTCGTGTAGGCATAACAAACGAATAAAATTTAACAAGGTTTGTTCGTCGCCCAGGTACTCCAATCACTAGATGTTGAAACACGCGTTGTGTTAATAAAGAATTGCATTTATGTGGAAGGCAACGTTATTTGTTTGATTTTGCTGGAATAGAAAAACAGTAATAAAAAGTGGTGTAGTTGTTGCGATATTCTTTTTTTTACCTTAGGTTCGTAATGCCCGCCGCACCTCTGTTGCTGCCCTCTCGCCAGATCGCACCGCACCATCCATATATCCACAACCGATTTCAGCGCTTTCTGTTCCCGCCCAGTGAATCCTGCCAACAGGATCACGCAGCGCAGGACCTGCCGAGGTGAGTATTCCTTTCATCAGCGGAGTGATACAGCCAATGCTCCACGGATCGGTAGACCAGTCCTTCTCAACATACCCCGTCGCCGTTAATGCTTTTGATCCAAAATAGCGACTCAGCTCCTGCGGAACCAAACGAACACGATCAGGTTTACTTGCCATTGCTGGCACTTCTGCGGCAGATAGAAACGCAGTCAGTACACCAAAGGAGGCATCTGGGGGGGAGTTATCAAAAACTAACTGAAGTGGGCTGCGGTCAGTTACCACGTTACCATTGAGCCCTGCGTCTCGCCAAAACGGTTTATTGTAGATAACAGAATGTTTAATCAGTGGTAAACGTGTAAGCCCAGCCCACCTTTGCACAAGTTCATTTCGCTTCGCCGTTAGCCCTGACTTGAACTTAATTCGTAGCGTATCAGGTGGCGCCATTGCAACAACTACACGGTCCGCTAAATACAGCCCCTTATGTGTACGAACCTCAACAGGGCCTGCAGGTTTATCATCGATAGATTGCACTGGTTCTCCCATATGTACACGGTTGCCTAGTTCTTTTGCGGCATTAATTGATACCATTTGAGAGCCCCCTTCAAAACGCAAATCCTGTAGGCCATTATCGTTTAAAGCGATGCCCAACAATCCTCCTCCCGATTGGATATAGTGCAAAAACCAGAGTAGCGAAATCCGTTCAGGGTATCCGGACATAATCGCGCGAGTAACAATGCGAAATGCATCGACAACCCAAGTAGAAGCACCCTCGCCCTTCAGCCAAGCCGACAAGGTAATATTATCCAACGCTTTTGCATTAACTGCCAGCCATGGGCTACCTAGAGGTAACTTATCGGCCATAGACTGTAATCGCCATGCCAGTCGTGAGAAATCATAACCCTGCCGCACCCCGAACTCAGGTAAAAGTCCTTTCGACACTAGCCCCTGGATTTCATAAATACCGGCGCCATCATAATAAGCATCAAAGGTGTCAACACCAACCTCCGCCGCTAGGGCAGCAATCCGGTCCTGGCCTGGCCCAATCCACTCTCCTCCCCCTTCAACAACATGCCCTCCCGGCAAAGGCAAATTAACTGTTCTCCCGCCAACACGGTCTCTAGCCTCTAAAACAACAACAGAATTAATACCGAGGTTCACAAGGTTGCGTGCCGCCGACAAACCGGCCAAGCCACCACCAATTACAACGGTTTGTACTCGCTGTACTTGTGATGAAGCTAACAACAAGTCAGTAGGTAACATACCAGCAACCAGTGCGCCTGCCCCCAAACGTAAGAAGTCACGCCGATTATTATTCATTATCACTCTCCTTTTTCTGCGTTGATCCGCCTTTCAGCGTTTCAGCTAGATGTTCACACTGACCTGTTGCTAACCATCGCGCGATTCCTTCGCGTTTTTGTTGGTTCACCCCATTCAAAATCGCAACCATGCCTCTATCGGCATCACCACGGTTATTGCCCTCTATCTCAGACATGCGCCTAGTCATGTATTGCGCATGTTGACCGCAGAGTTTTGGTGCCAGCAGAACTTCGTTTCCTTGTCCTTCTGTCCCATGACAGCCAGCACAATTCGCAACATAATCTTCTTTTGAAGAGACCCTGCTCTTGGAAATTGAATTACTCACCGGCAATATTTCTGGAATTGCATTCGGCAATGCAGCGATGTAATGTGCAACTTGGATCATTTCGCTTACCTTAAGGGCCCGTGCAAATGGGACCATTACCGGTAAATCCATTCTGCCGTCACGCAATTTCTGTAATTTATGCACAAGGACTTTTTCATTCTGCCCAGCTAACTTTGGTACGAGCCCATCACTACGACCGCTTCCATCAGCCATATGACAAGAAGCACAAGATGCATATAATTCTGCCGCTGACACATCCCCTTTTTGTTCCATATCACTATTGGTCTTCATTATCCACGGAGATTCGGGGACATCTGCCACAGGAGCTGGTGCGTTAATTGTTTCCGCACAGCCGAAACAAAGACACAAGCCCAGAACAAGTACATACAAAAATAAGCGCTTCATAAACAATCTCGTTTCTAGATTTCTACTGTATTTCTATTGTTGTAACTGCCTATACCAACGCCCAAACAGTTTCGTCACCCACATTTTAGGAAACAGTTGAATAACAGCCATTCCAACCCTATTGGATAAACCTGGGATACAGGTGTGCTTTCCAGCTAAGCAGGCCTCAATTCCTTTTTTGGCTACGTAATCAGGTGAAAGGACCATTGAACTGGGAATTTTCATTACGCCACCCTGATCGGGGTTATCTAACATTTTCGTATCGGTATAACTTGGGCACACTACCGTAACCGTTACACCCGAGCCAGATGCCCTCATCTCATCAGCTAGCGCATGACTAAACGACAAAACATAGGCCTTTGAAGCGGCATAAATGTTTTGATTTGGAATAGCCATCCACGCCGCTGTAGAGGCTAGGTTTACGATTCTGCCAGCCCCTCGTTGCGCCATATCATTGGCAAACAAATGCGATAGAGACGTTAACGCCACTATGTTGCACTGCAATAATTTCTCTTGGCTTGCCAAATCTATATCTTTGAAAAAACCGTTTAAGAGCAGGCCAGCATTATTAACAAGCAGATCTACGGAAATATTACGGGAAAGTACTTCATCAAATAAGTTTTGCGCTGCATTGGGAGCAGCCAAGTCAGTGGGAATTACGTGGGTCTCAATATCGAAAGAGCGCTCTAAAGTTTTAGCAGAGTTTTTCAATTTCTCTAAAGTTCGAGCAACCAAAATAATATTGTAGCCTTTGGACGCTAAAACTTTACAGAACGCTAAGCCGATCCCCTCTGAGGCACCCGTCACTAGGGCATATTTTGATTTCATTTTATCTGGACTCTCATCAGTATAATTAGGTTGACTATCCCACAACGCGAAGGATAAATATTGACTATTAAGCACTTTAAAATTGGCAAAAGACGACATTACCTCAAGAAAACGATTGCTGCCACTCTGCTATGCTTGTCATAATTCCCACAGTCAACATCAAAGCGGAAAGCAAACTTGTCAACAAACACAAAAACACAGAAAATACCTGGAAGCTTGGCAGTTAGTTTTTTACAGTCCCTCTTTGATGTGGTTAGAAATACCCCAATCTCACAGGAAGCGCTACTTGATGCCGCTGACCTGAAGCTTATTTTGAGCGAAGATAACTGCCAGCGCATATCAGGTAACGAGTACTGTTATTTGCTTGATGTTGCCTCAGCAAAATGTAAAGACGTAGACTTCGGCCTGCATGTTGGTGAAGCCATCAAACCCGGTCATTATGGGGTGTTGGGTTATGCCTGCATGAGCTCCCGAACCTTTGAAGAAATTGTCGGACGAATGCAACGTTATCAATATTTGGTCAGTGATATTGGGGCTAACACAATCCAGCAACAAGGGGATACGATTCAATTTCAGTTTGAATGCAACACATCGCCTTACCCACCCAGACAGCTCGCTGAAGAACACCTTGCTGGAATTGTCACGTTTTTCCATTGGATTGGTCGCGCCGACAAGGCGCCCACCCGAGTTCACTTCCAACACTCAACACCCGATAATATAAATGAGCATAAACGTATTTTTGCTTGCCCCGTTCTATTCGACCAAGCCGAAACAGCAATTTATTTTCCTGCCGCTTATTTAACGGAAGCCCTGCCCCAAGCTGATTCCACTGTATCAAAAATGATGGATAGTTATGCAGAAGAGCTGCTAGCCAAGCTGCCAAAGGGAGAGGGCTTACTGGATCAAACCGAAGTAGCGCTTGCAGAGCTATTGCAAAATGGCGAGCCCAGCCTAGAAGGGCTCGCATCTCATCTAGGTATCAATATCCGCTCATTACAACGCAGGCTAAAGGAATTTAACCTTAGCTATCACGGCTTATTAGAAAAAATCAGACACCAACACGCCCTAAGTTACATCCATCAAGAACGACTATCATTAACCGATATTGCTTTTTTACTTGGGTTCTCTGAGCAAAGCTCATTTCAGCGCGCGTTTAAACGATGGACCGGTGAAACGCCAGGCCGCTTTCGTAAAAAACACAAACACTAGTCACCTTTACTATTAGGTACGCCAATCTTTCAAAGTTAATTTCATTACCTTATATCTAGCTCTATCGTTTGTCCGATCGCGAGAACCTCAAAAGCCGTGTTATCTATATCACTCTCGGCCATTGCTATTTCCAATCTTTTTTTGGGTTGCATAATTGGTTCAGCAGTTAGTGGAAAAGTTCCCCAATGCATACCAATACTTTTACTGGCACCAATATCACGATGAATACTAAGCGCTTCTTCCGGATTAACATGCTGAGGCCCCATAAACCACTTAGGTGCATAAGCGCCTATGGGTATCAACCCCAAATCTATTGATTCGAAGCGTTCACCAACTTCCTTGAACTGAACCGGATTGTAACCCGTATCCCCAGCAAACCAGAAAGTAAACTCGGCTATTTTTACATGCCACGAGGCCCACAGGGTTTTATTGCGATCAAAAAGACCTCTGGCGGACCAATGCTGAGATGGGGTGGCAGACACTCTGACGTTCGAAAAGTTATGCTGGTCCCACCAGTCAAACTCGATAATCTGCTCTGCGGATATACCCTGATCTACGAACCAGTCCTTAAGTTTGAGAGGCACCAGAAACCGAGTATTTGCACCCAAAGCTCTGACCGATGCAAGATCAAGGTGATCGTAATGATTATGTGAAATAATGACAAAGTCGATTGCTGGCAGATCCACAAGTTCTAGCGGCATTTCAACCAGACGCTTTGGCCCGGCAAAATCTACCGGAGACGCTCGCTCACTAAAAATAGGATCCGTCAAAACATTAATGCCTTGATACTGTATTAGAAAGGTTGAATGGCCTACCCAGGTAACAAGGGGGGCAGGTCCGGGTTTAAAGATTTTTTCCATGTTTGGTGCTACCACGCTTACCAGATGAGCTTCCGATTCTTGGTCTGCAAAAGGTTCATCGCCAAAGTACTTCATTTTTAAATAGGAAAACGGACTTTTTCCGACCGTTTCAACATACAAATTTTTGAAGCCATCTTTAGTGTGATGCGCCGGCAAAGCATAGCTTGAAGATGGCTCAACTGATTTGCAGGAAATTAGTAGTAAAAGCAAGGCAATGCCAGCTGCCTTTAATAATATGACCTTCATAAATTTAGTGGTTCCCATACAGTAATGATTAATAAGCTGTTTCGACAGCGGCTGTAATAACGCGATATGCTTTCTATTGTTTTGACGATTTCGTCCGCTAACTGTGAGTTATAAGTACTAACTTTTAGATCATCAAAAAACCGAGTAAAGGGTACTTAGCAATACATTTTAATACTCGATATCTTTTGATTTATTTAAAGCTAAGCATATATGATAAAAAGCTGAACGGGGGTCGGACCTCGGAAAATTTTTTGCAAAAAAAGTTCGCTTATTGACATGTTAAGTGACGGTTCGAATCGCATTTAAGATCTCTAGAAATTACTTCTGCTCATATTCATTAAAATTCACATTACGCATCATTAACGCGAAGCGCGTCGAGCTGTGAGCCCAATTATTGGTTATTTTACCTGAATCATTTTTATACCAACTGCCACACTCTCCACTCCATATGGTTTTCTTTAATGCCTTTTGTAGATCATGATTATACTCGGCCTGTGCATCTTTTTTAGGTTGTAAGCTCTGTAATTTCTCATCCAATATCTTTTTAATGCATTGAATAACATATCCAACCTGTTTTTCGACCATATAGATAATCGAGTTATGACCTAGGTTAGTATTCGGTCCATACAACATAAAAAAATTTGGAAACCCTGATTGCGCCACACCACGATGTGCTTCTGCACCATCACGCCAAGCGTGATTGAGTTCCATGCCGTTTTCTCCTTTAATCATCAGTGGTGCCAACAACTCGGTTGTACGAAAGCCCGTGGCATAAATAATCACATCCACTGCTCGCTGAACTGCATCACCAGTACAAACCCCTGACTGGTCGAAACAATTAATTGGCGATGTGACAATTTCCACGCACTCACTATTTAATGCCTGATAATAATCATCACTAACCAATATACGCTTACACCCGAGCGGATAATCAGGCGTTAATGCTTTCCATAAACTGGAGTCTTTAACTCTTGTTTTCATGTACTGGTTTGCCATCCACTTTATTATCCGACCACGTAGTGTGCCCGGCAACATCGCACCAAAGAAAAGAAGTTCTTGTCGTAAATAGTAAAATAAACGCACAGCTCTTTGTGTAACCGGAAATGCACGAAAAGCACTTCTCGTCGTTTCACCGTAATCGTGATCATTGCGAGCAATAATATAGTTTGCTGTTCGCTGATAGATATACAATTTAGAAGCTTTTTTCGATAGAGACGGTATCAACTGTATAGCGCTAGCAGCATTACCAATCACAGCTATGCGCTTATTACTTAAATCTAAATTATTATTCCAACGTGCAGAATGAAGTTGATCGCCTTCATAAAACTCAACACCTTCAATTTTAGGAATATAAGGAAGGTTTAATTGCCCAAGACCTGAAATTAAAATGCGACAGCATATTTGCTCGCCGTTTGCTAGGGTAACAACCCAATGACCATCCTCTTGATACTCTGCACTAGCGACTTCGCTATTTAAACGAATATGTTGGTGCAGCTTATACTTGTCAGCGCAGCTGGCGAAATAACGTTTAATCTCATCTTGTGGTGGGTAAACGCAACTCCAACCTGGATTCAGCTCAAAGGAAAAACTATAAAGCGCTGCGGGAACATCAGAACAAGCACCAGGGTAAGTGTTGTCATGCCAGGTACCTCCAATATCATCGTTTTTCTCAAGTATCTCAAAGTCGAAAATCCCGGCTTCTCGCAACTTAATTGCCATGCAGATCCCTGACATTCCAGCACCGAGAATAATTATGCTTACTTCCTTCATGTTAGTTTTCCTTTTTGTGTTTACGAAATCAGATTGACTCTGTCTCCCATAAAGTAATCATAATATGCCAAAGTATCGTTGCAAAAAAAGTACTTGAAAGAATGCTTAGCCCAAATAAACATGACAATTTAAAGCATCAAATTAGCACAAGATTAATTCAGTAACCTTAGCCTTAATGGATAAGTTAACCTTGTCTATTATAAAAAAAGTCGATAGAAACATATCTAATTTAGCGGTCTTTGGAAGCCTAGAAAGGGATTTCTTCTTTCTCTAAATCAGCGCTTATAAATTTTTCTAAACCCCTGCCAGTAAGTTATTCGCGTTCTTTTTAAAAAAATCAGAAAATCGCAAGTAAGCGGCCAAAGAGAACCCTTTGCGATTTTAGGTTTAACTCTATTATGAGTCCTGAAAAATCTTAGAAGTCCACGTACTTTAAACGTCATTCCTTTGTCCTAAAGTTAATCAGAAAGTTATCTTTTGTACTTTTACAATCGGATGCCGACCTTCAAGTGGAAAATATTTGAGTCTCTCCCACCAACTCAATAAACCATAATCGAAGTTACTGATCGAAAATAAATCTGTGTAATAGATACGATTAAGTATCTTTGATTTATTTTCTGCCAAATCCCATTGCAGCAAAACAATTGATTGTTTTGCTGCAATGGTAAAATCAAAAGCCAGGAGCAAGTCACCATTAGGTAATATTCCCAGTGCTTTGCTAGATTCGGAAAAATGAATTTGCGTGAGTGGCGCATCCCTATTGAATTGAAAGGGAACTCCCACTTCTAAATATTGTTCTGTTTCTGCTTCAGTTGGACTTTTTTGTTCCGCAATCACATGATCATTATTGTCAACGACCCGATAATATCCTCCATCAACAGATGGTCTCTAAAACTTCAATTCTTCGTTAATAGTTTCATAGATTAAAGTTTCACCATACTAATAAGTAGTATTGATATGGATACTCTGACTATATTTTTTTTAATGTTCATAACATTTATTCTATTAAGAAGTGCTATAACTAGCTATTTCTTTGATTATTCATAAGCTGTGTGTTGATATATTGGTCTTCCTAGGTTTCTCTAGACCCGCCTTGACCCCATATAATTTTCCTCTTCATGCTTAACCATTCACTTCATCTGTTCCCCGACGATAACCTGCCAGCCCTCCTTGGTACTTTCGGCAATAGAATTGAATTTAGCTCTCATTGTTATCTCCTTCAATAATCAGAGTATACGATGCATATTTTTGCAGGTATTTCGCACTTATAGTTGCTTGGTGCTCTGATTTCATCAAACATCATGCAATAAGGGTTAATCAAGAAGTGATGTTCTGAACCTGGTATACGAGCGGCAAGATCAACACTAGCGTTCCATTCTTCCTCGAGAAACTTTGAGTTTTATAGTGCCCTCTGACATATATTTCTCCTTGTTATTTTTATATATTTACTTTTTTTGTAATCGATTAAGTTGAGGCTTATCGTGGTCACTACTGCCAGACAACCTTGTCTTTGGATTCAATTGAAATCGTTTCTTGGTATTTGTCTTCAAGCTCTGAGCGTTTTATTTTTAAAGTCGGTGTTAACAGCCCATTCTCAATAGACCACTGTTCTTTAGTGACAATCACTCGATCGAGTTTCTCATGACCTTCAAGTCGGGCATTGACGTGAATAAGCGTGTCAGCCAGGCTTTGTTCTATTTCGCTATTACTCAAACCACCACTCAGTTCCTCCGCCAACACTACAGCTGCGACAGGTTGCGGAAGCCCTGAGCCCATAACACAAACCTGTTCGATGATGTTGTTTTCAAATAGCAGGCTTTCAATCGGCACGGGTACTACGTACTTTCCTTTCCCAGATTTGAAAATGTCTTTGACGCGACCAGTGATACGTATGAAGCCATCTGCATCAAGCTCACCTTTATCTCCGGTATGTAACCAGCCATCCTTAAAAGCTTCTGCTGTTTTCTCAGGTTCTTTATAGTATTCTTTGATGACGCCATCGCTTCTAACCAGTATTTCACCTTCCTCTGAGATCTTTATATCAGTACCATCAACTGGTTTACCGATGGTCCCGATTTTCGCCTTATTAAAAGGAAAGTTAACAACAGCAACACATGATGTTTCGGTCATGCCCCATGCTTCCGAAATTTCAATCCCGATTTTCCTGAACCATTCCAGGGTGATGGGCGATATTGGCGCACTGCCGGTTGCATAGAAACGAACGTTGCCGAACCCTAAGTTATTCCTAATTTTGTTTTTAACAATACCGCTGATGATCGGGATTTTTAACAATCTGTCTAACTTTTTCTGAGGCATCTTTGCAAGCACTCCCGATTGGAACTTCATCCATAAGCGCGGGACCGTGACGAAACTTGTTGGTTCACAGCTCTTTAGATCCTCAGAAAAGGTTTCTAATGATTCTAAAAAGGTAACCGTAAAACCTGCATAAAGGCTTTGGTATTCGACGCTTATCCGCTCCATTATATGAGCAAGCGGCAAATAGGAGAGCACTCTGTCGTCTGGTGTACTTTCTAAGGTATTCGCCAGCACTAGACTGCCGTAAGCAATGTTTCTGAAAGTCAACACCGCGCCTTTGGGATTGCCAGTTGAACCTGAGGTATAAGCGAGACTAGCAACATCGTCTAAATCGGGAGTCGCCACGTCCTGCATTGGTTCATTGGCCGAAATCAAATACTCCATATTGTGATCACATTCAATCGACTCATAAGGCATCGCTATCGTAATTATTGATCGGCCCTTTAGCGCAGCTTTAGTCGCTGCGTTACTATCCAGCTTACCGATAACAATCGCTTTTGCCTCGCTATGCTCTAGTACATAGGCAATTGTTTTTTCGCCTGCTGTTGGGTAGATCGGCGCACAAATTAACCCTGCTAACATCGCCGCAAAATCAGCAATAAACCACTCGGCAACATTCTTCGACACAATACAAATTTTGTCACCTGGCTTAAGCCCTAATTTTCGATAGCCCGAGGCCAACCTTAAGCAGCTATCGTAGGTTTCTTTCCAAGTGAATTCTTTATATACCCGATTAATAGGCTGTCTAAGGAATACCTTATTTGGCATGGCCTTAGCGTGTTTGGCGAATATTTGCTGCGGAAGTGGATAACTGTTATTGCTCATAATTTCGTACTCTTGATTTTTATTTTTTGATAACGAGAGTTTAAATGATCTATATAACGATATTAATGTTCTGGTTGTTTCTACATAGCGTCAACTCCACCGCGCTCAAATACAAGCACGCGATGCTACTTTAAAAAAGACTTTATCTAAATCACTTGCCTTCAGTGGATCACAGATATCTCGGAATGTATATTTAATTTAGTCAATCGTTAGATAAGGTGGTCGGTTAGAGTGCTGATTATTTGTAATTAATTTTAGTGATGAAATTAAACGCGTCAAAGAAAAAAAAGGCGGTGAGATAGCGGACGTCAACAATACTTCCTCTCACCACTAAAATAGATTGCTTTCGTTGTTAAAAAACGAAGTAACGAAATCAATTACCAGTCTTTCATTTGCGTATCCATTCATTCTAGTACGACAGGTTTAGCCTCTTGCAAATGGCGTTGTTCATGGTCGTCAGCGCTTGCATGCATGCGTGGCAAAACTGCCAATACTTCAGTCTCGCATAATAAGTTAGGTCGACACACTTCGGCCTTAACGAATGTATTGGGGAAGCCCTCAAAGCCCGCCTGTTTAAACTTTTCTTTAAGGCGTTTTTCATTGGAAGGATCTTTTAGGTAGCTAAATGCAGAGACAATATTGCCAAAATGGGCGCCTTGATTCTCTAGCAAGGCCGAAATATTTAATATCATGCGATCGACCTGAGCCTCGAAGTCGTCAACATGAGCCGTCCGTCCAGCTTCATCGATACTCGCCGTACCCGATACATGCAAGGCGACCTTATTAGCTTCCACCATTTTCATACCACGAACAAAATCTGCGCCATACTCACCTGCTTCATTTAGGGTCGGTGACGTCATCACTGTCCTTAAAAGAGGCTCGCCCGCCTTAACAGCATAAATACCCAGACAAAGATCATGTTGATCACTGACCATTCCACCTTCAATTCCTGTACTGGCTGGCACGGGCTTAATGCCGCGCGACTCAAAGAATTCACGTCTCGCCAAATTTAGATGTCCGTAGTCTCGCTCCATTTCTCTTAGGTAGATCCACGTTCGTACGACGTCACTAAACTCCATACCGGCCTCATGCAGTAATTTTTCTGCAAGTTCGAACATACTGTGGGTCTGTTCATATGCATCTTTCCCGGCTCCGCATAGCCCGCCAGCCAATAAACGCGCCTCACCCTCGATTTGTATACGAGTTCCTTTAGAATCAGTACATTCACTACACGGGCAGCCAGACTTCGCGTAAACCTGTTGCTTCTGTATCGCAGACACGTACGGAAGAATCGCCTGTATTGCTATTTCTAAGCTCGCGGATTCGTCAAGTGGGGGTTGCTCTATTTCTGTTAATGCAGACTCATCAGAACGATCATCACTAGCAGCTAAAATGTTCTGCCTCTCTCTACGTACAGCATTCATATCATTTTCCATATCGCGCATGAAGATGGTCTCAGAGATGATGGAGCCGAGACCGCCACCCTCCTCCAACAGAACATCGCGTATAGCACAATACATCGCCTCAGCTTGCTTGCCAGCATCCATAGGCAAGTCGACGGGCTGGCAATTAAAAAACAATTCTGTTGCCTCGAGCCCTTCAACGCGGCGCAAAGTGATTAAACATTCGTTTCCCTTGATTTCTTCGGTCAGTGGTCGTTCAGACGTCAGCTGTTTTGATGTTATTTGATTATATGCAGACATAATGACTCTCTTCGTGGTTTCAGGCATTAGGGTTCCCGAGCCATATACGGCCCGGGAGTTCAATGATTAAACAAGAAAAACTAACAACCGTCAGTCGGCAGTTGTCCATCCGGTTCTGAAGAGAACTCAGTCAGTTCCGTGTCTGAACCATTGGAGCTGTAGCAATTTCCAGAAGAGTTTTCACCAAAGTACGCCATTTCAGGGATACTGAAGTAAGCGAGGTCAGCTGCCACGAACGCTAGCGGAGTTTCTCCTGGGTCAGTACCATTTCCGTTGAGCCAGTTTAGTGAAATTAGGTTGTTATTAGCCGATGGATCAGTGATAGGGTAATTACCCGTCTCACATCCATTAGGGGATCCGTAGTTGGCAGTACACCAGCCCATCGTAATAATACCGACCAAGTTGTTGTCCTCTACTCTGTTCTCTCGCACCACATGATCACTCACACCAAGCAATAGCACGCCAGCTCCGGGAGGTAAGCCCGCCTGCATAGTACCTGGTACTGCCATATTCTCTCGGTTATTATTGTAGATTTCATTGCCTTCAATAATCCAGTCTTCCATTACCTCAATTGGTGCATTGCCCGCAGCATTGGGGTGGAATAAACCCACGCCGACGGTATTGTCGTGAATTTCATTATGTTTCACGACAACATTGTTGGACACCGTGATCTCGAAACCGATGACACTTCCGAAGAGTTCATTGCCAATAACACGTACGTTTTCTGAGCCTGCGACCCACATTGCCGTATCAAGAGAACCGTACGAACTATTATTACGGACCAATCCGTTTGCTGACAGCGTAGGATAGAGACCATTATTTAAGTTATTAACGGATTCATTACGCACAATTTTGAAACCATCCACAAAGCGGGTTTGAATACCATTCACACCAAAACCTTCTACAGTGAAACCACGTATAAAAAAGTCCTTCAGGTCGGGTGCATTACACTCAGACGCGTTGTATTCACAGCCGGCTGGGGCAGCATATACACCCGTCCCTCCTTGCGTCTGAACGTCACCCGAGGCAATAAGGCGGACCTTACCACTTTCGCCTTTACGATGGTTTGATTTCCCGATTAATCGGATATTGTCTTTAGTAATATGGAGACCATAAATGCTTCCAACATTTTCCTCGTAGGTTCCCGGTGAAACCAGAATGGTATCACCAGATGAGGCGGCATCAAGCGCGGCCTGGATAGATTCACCAGGTTGAACTTTGTGGATCGCTGCTTCGGCAGCACCAACGGTCACAAGGGTTGTGGCCGCAAGAAAGGAGCATAGATTTCGCTTGTTAATTTTCATTTTTTTTCTCCAAGCTGTAGTTAGTTAGCTTATATCAAACATGGTTATTTATTTTTATTCCGCCTGTAGCGGTACTGCTGATACTTCTACTACCCTTCATCGTATATGTGAAAAATATTCATATTGCAAAAGAAATAGCAAGTAAGTGTGACGAACATCTCAGTAAATAAATATGCAACTAATTGCATATTGACTCTTATATTTATATCTGACAATACTTAAAAGTATTATCAAACAGCCACCCGATATCAGCAGAAAATGATATTCTGGTGTCGACCCCTTACTAATAAAAATAAGCAGAATAGGTGTGATATTGATGGATATACAACCCCCGTCTGGCCGCCGAGCCACCCTAAGCAAAACACTCATAAAATTTGCCTTAGTGGTCTCGGCCATTAGCGTCTTGACGGCGTGTAAATCGGATTCCAGCGACACAGAGGCATTGTCAACTTCTCCTGCGCCCCCCCTAGGCCAACTCAAAATTGAGTACCCATTAAACGAAACCTTGTTTCCACCAGAGATCGTTGCACCAAACTTCGTATGGAATGATAAAACCGCTGAAGTCAGCCAATGGAAGATCCTGTTTCTCTTCAGCGACCAAAACGAAGCACTTTCCTTTACGTCGGAACAATCTAATTGGCAACCCACAGAAGAAGACTGGTCTAACATCAAAGGTCAATCTACTGCAGGTGATGCACAAGTCACCGTGATCGGAATGGACAAAAAGGGCAACGTACTTTCTTCTAACAAAATCCACATTCAAACCTCTATTGACCCCGTTGGCGATTCAATTTTTTATCGCGAAGTCCCCTTACCTTTTATAGAAGCCGTTCAGGACCCCTCGCGTATCAAATGGCGGCTTGGGTCGGTTGATTCTATCGAACGACCACACGCAGTACTTGAAGACTTACCGGTGTGTGGAAATTGCCATTCGTTCTCGGCCGATGGTCAAACCTTAGGTTTAGACGTAGATTACGGTAACGACAAAGGCGGCTACGCCATTCTGGACGTCGAAAAAAACATGGTACTCAATGATGAAAAGATAATTACCTGGAGTGATTACAAGCGTGATGACAAAGAAGCAACATTTGGACTCTTATCACAGGTTTCACCCGATGGCCGCTATGTCGTGAGTACGGTCAAAGACCGAGCGGTATTCGTCGCCACTCCCGGCATCGAGTATTCCCAATTATTCTTCCCCATCAAGGGTATTCTCGTCATTTACGACACAGAGAAAGAAACCTACCGTGAATTACCGGGCGCTGATGACCCCGATTATGTTCAGAGCGACCCGACATGGAGCCCAGACGGGAAGCACATTGTATTTGCGCGTTCAAAAGCATATATAAAACCATCTATCGAAAATTCGACAAGTGTCCTATTGGGGGACAAGGAAGTTCCTGAATTCACCGAAGACAACGCGCCCTATAAATACGATCTTTATCGCGTCCCGTTTAACGAAGGGCAAGGCGGTAAAGCTGAACCCGTCGCTGGCGCATCTCACAATGGCAAGAGTAACTTCTTCGCTAAATTCTCGCCTGATGGTAAATGGATCGTGTTCACCCAGGCCGAAAATTACATGTTACTGATGCCTGATAGCGAACTATTTATCATACCTGCGGAAGGTGGTGAGCCAAGGCGTTTAAGCGCAAATACTCCCAATATGAATTCTTGGCACAGTTTCTCTTCGAATAGTCGCTGGTTAGTGTTTTCATCAAAAGCTAATGGCCCCTACACTCAGCTGTTTCTCACGCATATCGATGAGGACGGAAACTCGACGCCACCGGTGGTTCTGGACCGCTTTACCGATAGCGACCGTGCCGCCAACATTCCTGAGTTTGTCCCTATTCCAGCTGATTCGATAACCAAGATCGATGAACAGTTCATTGATGCCTACTCGTTCCTTCGAGCCGGCATGGCTAACGAACGCTCTGGAAACTACGTAGACGCGGTTGTTTCTTACAGGAAAGGCTTAGCGGTCGAACCGGAAAATGTCGAACTATTGAATTCAATGGGATTTGCATTATTCCAGCAAGGTAAGAGCAATGAAGCAATTATCGCACTGGAAAAAGCACTCAAGGTTGATCCAAAGCACTTTAAATCACACAACAATATGGCGCTTGCCTCCATTGATATAGGGGAGTTTGAATTGGCGGAAGCACATTATCGAGAGTCGCTTGCTATCGAACCTCAGTCCACTATATACAATGATCTAGGTTATGTACTCGAACGCCAAGGTTTGTCAGAAGATGCGATTGAAGCATACGGGGATGCACTTAAACTTGACCCTGAATCTGCAACATCGCATTTCAACTTAGCCACGCACCTCGCACGAAACAAGGAGTATTCAGAAGCAGAAAACCACCTGCTTGCGGCACTAAAGACGCAACCAAACTCTAAGGTTTACACAGGGCTTGGCGCAGTACTTTGGCAACAAGGTCGCGCTGAAGAGGCTATCACGAACCTGCAAACGGCCATACAGAAAGATCCAAAATTCACAGGGGCCTCAAACACCTTGGGCAAGATCTTTATGGAACAAGGCAAACTGGAAGAAGCCGCTTCAACCTATCGACTGCTTGCACAGAATCAACCTAGTACATTGGCTCATCAAGGCCTCGCTAAGGTTCTGAAGCGCATGGGGCGAGAGGAAGAGGCCCGTCAAGAGCTGGCTAAAGCAATGGCCTTGGAACAAAACTAAACCTGGTTACGTACTACTGAATATTGGTGTACATGAACCTTCGCTTTCTTCCTTTCTCCCCTTGCGAGCCCGATTGCATTCAATCAATCACCTCAATGGGGAGCCAGGGAGGCACGGCGTCAACCCCACGTCTTTATGCTTACGTTAAGTCTTGAGCACAAATATTAAAGATATCGCTTTTGTAGGTGGTTTCAACTGGTCACTCTAATATAAGCCAACCAATTGCCGACAAACCAGGTGATTGCATTGCATTGCATTGCATTGCAAGTCTTTGTGGTTCTGAACAACCGCCATCAATGTCAAAATAATTAATTTAAGTT